>Ga0315268_10008564_pt1 | contig 10679 bp, 8 predicted proteins | sample C1_top_MG_FD_204535 | JGI IMG/M metagenome (GOLD analysis project Ga0315268, IMG submission 204535) | Sediment microbial communities from Yellowstone Lake, YNP, Wyoming, USA - C1_top | ecosystem: Environmental > Aquatic > Freshwater > Lake > Sediment | place: USA: Wyoming | collected 2017-08-01 | reverse complement strand
CCGCATCGATCACCGTCCGCGACCACTTCGTGATCGGCTGCATCAGCGCGCGGCCGTCGAAGTCCTGCAGCAGGAGCCTATCTTCGTCGCGCAGGAGATGCCGTCCGCCGATGACGACCATCGGCACGGCGTCGACATAGGCGTCGGCCACTGCCGTCACAACGTTCGTCACACCCGGCCCCGCCGTGACAATGACGACGCCGGGCTCGCCGGTCAGGCGTGCCCATCCCTCCGCCATGTGACCGGCAGCGGCCTCGTGGCGCGTATCGTAAATGGTGATGTTGTGGTTCGCGCAGGCCTGAAAGATAGGGTCGATATGGCCGCCGTGCAGGCCATATATTTGCCTGACCCCTTCCTTCTCGAGTACGCGCACGAGCATTTCACCGCCGTTTATGCGAGTCATTACGCCGTATCCTTTCAGTCGCGGGCCCTCACGAACGTGTCTCAAGGGTCACCCCGTATTGTAGCGCCAATAATAGCAGGGGTCAGGCGAAGACCATAGAGGGCGCCCGGGCAGCATGCTCCTTGACGCCACAGCCCAGAAACTGCTAGACATATTGTTATGATTCCCTGCCGCATCGGGGTGGCAGCGGCATCGGATCGCGGGGTCATAGATGCAGCACACCGAGATCGAAGAGGGGCGGTCCCGCTGGTTCTGGCGGCTCGGCGCGCTGGCGGCGGCGCTGGTGGTCGCGGGCGTTGTCGCGTTCTTCCTCCACATGAAGCTTGCCGGCGACAGCGGTCAGACGCAGTCCTACGACGAATACACCGTCGGCACGATGACCCTGCGCGCCATGGTCACCTCATCCGGCGTCGCTGTGGCGCAGAATGAGGCGGTCCTCAGCTTCACCGGGGCCGGGCAGTTGACGGACATTCTGGTGAAGCTCGGCGACGAGGTCAAAGAGGGCCAGCCCCTCATGCGCCTGAAATCCGAAGACCTGCAAAACGCCTCCGCAACCGCCGCCTCTGCCCTCGCCCTTGCTAGACTGCAGTTGCAGAAGCTGGAGGAGGGCGCCACCGCCACCGAGCTGGCCCAGGCGGAGGAAGCCGTCATCACCGCGCGGTCGGCGCTCACGAAGGCGGAGAACGACCTCAAGGATGCCCTCGACCCGGCCACACAGGCCGAGATGACGGCGGCCCAGCAGGCCGTCGCAAGTGCCGAGGCAAACCTGGCAGCGGCGCAGGCCAAGTTGGAAACACTCAAGAAGGGCGCGACTGACGCCGATACCGCCGCCGCCGAGTCGTCGGTCGTGCAGGCGCAGATCCGGCTATCGCAGGCCCAGCGCACCCAGAAAGACGCCCAGAGTAACGAAGATAACGCGCAGTCCGCCTTCGAGTATGCAGGACAAGAGTACTGCAGCCTGGTGAACGATGGGGCCGTTTGCGACAATCCAGCAGCGAACCAGGCTGTCAGGGACATCTGCGATAGCATGGAGGCTAACGATTACGAGGTGACACTTACCGATGACCAGGTCGACGATTTGTCGGAGTGTGTGCAGCCCGAGCCGACGCCAACGCGGACACCGGGACCAACGCCCACGCGTACCCCGACCCCCACGCCCACCGCGACCCCTACGCCCGTGCCTACCGGCGAGCCAACGCCAACACGCACGCCGCGACCGACGCCGGAGCCGATAACCGACCTCGAACAGACAACCGGCAACCTGACTTACGCCAACACTACCTACCGGAACTCTATAACTGCCTCCGAGAACGCGGATGAGAACGTCGTTGTAGCAGAGTCAGTGCTGAATGCGGCACAGATCGCACTCGACGAGTTGAACCAGGGGGCATCGCAGGACGACATCGACGCCGCAGAACAGGCCGTGACCTCCGCGCAGTCGGCTCTCGATGCCAGCCGGGCCGCTCTCCAGGAACTTATCGATGGCGCCACCGGTACCGTCGTCGCCGACCTTTCGGCCGCCGTCGACAAGGCGGAGGCCGACCTGCGGGCCGCCGAGACCGCTCGCGACGAGCTGGCGGAGGGAGCAACGCCGACAGAGCTCGCAATGCAGCAGGAGCAGGTGCACCGGGCTGAGCTGGAGTTGCAACAGGCGAACATCGCCCTGGACGACGCGACTCTCCAGTCCCCGTTCGACGGCATAGTCTCGGCTCTTCCGGTGAAGCTGGGCCAGGTCCTCAACCCGTCCATTCCGGCGATAACGATCCTGACGCCCGGCACGCTCATATTCGAGCTCAACGTGGGCGAGACGGAACTGCCTTCGATAAAGGTCGGTCAATTCGGCGCGGTCATGTTCGATGCCATCCAGGGCAAGATCTATCCTGTCCAGATATTCGCCGTTGGCCTCTCGCCGGAGACGCAGCAGGGCGTCATCATCTACAAGGTCAAGTGCAAGATAAACGGTAATATCAATGATCCCGCCGGGCCGAACCCGGCGCCGGGCATGAACGGCTCGGCGAGCATCGTCACGGAGCAGCGCGCGAACGTCGTGGCGGTGCCCAGCGCGGTCGTGCACAGCCGAGGCGCCGAGAAAGTCGTCGAGGTGATCGGCGGCGACGGCAAGATCGAATCGCGGCCGGTCATCACGGGCTTGAGCGACGGCGACAACATCGAGATCACCAGCGGCCTGAGCGTCGGCGAGACGATAGCCGTCCGCGCCGCGGCTTCTGGCGCGACGAACGGCAAGAAGACCCCGCTGCCCGGCGGCATTCAGTGACCCTGCGCAAACCACCGTGATCGAGCTCAAGGGTATCAGCAAGGTCTACCGCACGGGCGACGTCTCCATCCATGCCCTTCACCCCCTTGATCTGGAGATCAAAGCCGGCGAGTACGTGGCTATCATCGGGCCGTCCGGCTCCGGCAAGTCGACGCTGATGAACATCGTCGGCTGCCTCGATGTTCCCACGTCGGGCAGGTACAGGCTGGACGGGCGCGTCATCAGTACCCTCAGCGACAGTGCCCTGGCGCGCGTCAGGAACCGGCGCATAGGATTCGTGTTCCAGAGCTTCAACCTGCTGCCGCGGCTGACGGCGCTCGAACAGGTGGAGGTGCCGTTGATCTACCGGGGGGCGCGCAACCGCAAGAAGCTGGCCAGGCAGGCGCTGGCGGACGTCGGCCTGCAAAACCGCATCCATCACCGGCCGACGCAGCTCTCCGGCGGCGAGCAACAGCGCGTCGCCATCGCCCGCGCAATTGTGGGCCGGCCGTCGCTCATCCTCGCCGACGAGCCGACCGGCGCCCTGGACACCGCAACCAGCGGCGAGATATTGAGCATCTTCGAGGCGCTGAACCGCGACCTGGGGATAACGGTCGTCTTCGTGACCCATGACATGGACATCGCGCACCACACGCGCAGGATCGTGAAGCTGCGCGACGGCCGCGTCGTCGGCGACGACGCCAACGTTCCCCGCATTCCGGTGCCCGATGCGCCGGCAATGCCTGCCGCATCGACCGGACCGCCTCCCTAGACGGCAACACCCTGATGAACATCTTCGACACCGTCCCCATCGCCCTTCGTGCGCTTGCCGCCAACAAGATGCGGTCTCTGCTGACGATGCTCGGCATCATCATCGGCGTCGGCGCCGTCATAACGCTGATGGCGGCAGGCCAGGGCGCCCAGAAGGGCATCACCGACCGCATCCAGGGTCTGGGGAGCAACCTCCTTTTCATAAAGCCGGGTCAACCCACAGACAACCCGACAAACAATCCTCTTGGGGACGCGGTGCTCACGCTGGTCCTTTCTGACGCCGAAGCCATTAACAATCCGGAACGCTTTCCCTACGTCGAAAGTGTTACATCGCAGGTATTCTTCGACGCTACGCTCTCCGCCGGCGGTGAGACCTTCCAGGGCAGCGTCACCGGAACGACGCCCGATTACCAGTACACCCGCAACCATTACGTCGCCAGCGGCCGCTTCATCAACGATGACGACATAACGCGCAAAGGGCTCGTCGCCGTCCTTGGAGCCAACGTTGCTGAGAAGCTCTTCGGCGACGTCGATCCGGTCGGCCGGCCGGTGCGCCTGACGGTAGGCGCGTTCCGCATCTACTTCAGCTTCAGCTTCCTCGTGATCGGCGTCATGGAGCGCAAGGGCGCCACGGCCACCGGCAACGAGGATGATCTGATGCTGATTCCTCTGCCGACAATGCAGGCGCGCATCCCGTACATACGAAACCCTAAAGGCCAGAGCAACGTCCACCAGATCACGGTGAAGGTAACAAGCCCCGGCAAATTCAAACAGGCAAAGGAGGAAATCTCCGCCCTCCTGCGGGAGCGGCACGGCGTCGCAAGCGACGATTTCACGATCAGCTCTCAGGAAGACCTTGTTTCCGCCGTCAGCGAGGTGTCGAAGACTCTGACGGTGCTATTGGCGAGCATTGCCGGCATTTCGCTGGTGGTCGGCGGCATCGGCATCATGAACATCATGCTCGTGTCCGTCACCGAACGCACCCGCGAGATCGGCATTCGCAAGGCGCTGGGAGCTCGCCGCCTCGACATTCTGTGGCAGTTCATCGTCGAGGCCCTGGTAGTGACGATGCTCGGCGGACTCGCCGGCGTGGGCATCGGCGTGGCGCTGGCGCGGGTGGCCAACGGCCGTCACGTGTTTGGCCGCGACCTCTATACGGCGGTCACGCCCTTCTCCATCATTGTCGCCTTCAGCGTGTCCGCCGCAATCGGCCTCTTCTTCGGTATCTACCCCGCGTTCAGGGCGTCGCGGCTCAATCCTATCGAGGCCCTGCGTCACGAGTAGACGCGTCGGTCTGCTGCTGTGTGTGCTCGCTGAAGAAGGAAACGACCTCCTCCGCGACCTCCTCTTCGTGTCCCGACCAGAAGTGATCAGCTCCCGGCACGACGGCCACACGGCTCCCGGGTGGCAGGTCGATGCCCGCGCGTCCCAAAGCGGCGGCCGGCGCGACTCTGTCCCGCTCGCCGAAGACCAGGAGAGCCGGGCAGGCCACCTGAACGCTGCGGCCTCGACGGGTGGTGAGTGGCGGCGAAATCGCGGCCAGAGCGGCCAGCGATGGGTACGGCGTCGAGAGCGCGACTACCGCGCCGAATGAGTAACCTGCCAGACACAGCCGCCGCGGGTCGATGCCCGGCTGCGACGTCAGGAAATCGAGGGCGGCGCGAGCGTCCATGCGCTCGTCGCGGCCACCGCCGTGCGATCCCTGGCTACCGCCCGTGCCGCGGAAGTTGAAGCGCAGCGCGGCGATTCCGTGCGTCGATAGCGCGTCGCAGACAGCGACGACCACCGCACTGTCCATGTCGCCGCCGTACAGTGGGTGCGGATGGCACACGACGGCGCCGGGCACGGGCCTGCCCTGTGCACCCCCGGCGCCATGCAGAACGCCCTCCAGGGTCAGACCATCGATCTGAAATGTGACCTCTCGCGTCATCGCGCCGTCCATCAGCCGCCCAGCAATCATGGCCTGAGATTCTGGTAGGCGCAAGCGCTGCCGGTGGCCTGCGGTCCAAATCCGCAGAGTCTGCGCTTGTCACCAAATGAGCATTTCGCAGGTTGAATCGACAAAAGATTAGAAGACTAGAGGCGAGCACGCTACTTGACAACGAGCCCAAAATTAGGATAGGAATTGGAGAGAACTGTATGGGAAGAAGTCGGTTTGCGACGGTCAATTTTGATGATGAGCAATGAAGGCATGAATCGACTGGCACTCGCCGAAAACTGGGTCGGCGCCGCCAGACGAATTTAAGCGGCTTTGCGGAGTCGACACAAGAGAGGGAGGTTAGTCAATGGCGAATAAGGCACGTCTTCCTAAGGCGATGAGCGCGGAGAAGATGAAAGGGCTCAACGATTGGCATGCGCTGTATCAGGCATATAACGCCCTGTTCAAGGTCCAGGAAATCGCGCTGATCCCCCAGGGTATTTCCCTGCCTCAGTTACACCTGCTGGCTTTGTTGGCCTATGAGCAGCGCCCCCTCGCGGTCAGTGAGCTGGCTGCGTGGATGGTCAAGGAGCCCAATAGCCTGACCGGTCTCGTCGACCGGACCGAAGCTAAGGGCTGGGTGCACACTCACGGCGACCCGAAGGACCGCCGCAAGAGGCTCGTCGAGTTCACCGATGCGGGCGTCAAGAAGTTCGAAGAAGCCTTCACGGTCGCCAACGATGCCAGCGCCAAGCTCTTCAAGAGCCTGGGTGCCAGGGACATGGAGCATCTGAAGACGTCGTGCGGGAAGCTGCGCGACGCGGCGGTGAAGGAGCTTTCGCGAAAGCCCACCTTCAAGGTGCGCGCGCTCTAGCGGCGCCGGGCTTCGACCCAGCCCGAAAACCGGCACGGTCTGTCGTCTGGATCGACGCTGCGGACCGGTGCGTGGGTTTCAAATAACGCGCAAGCCGCTCGAAGGGGCGGCTTGTCGTTTCCCGGCGTGGCGCTAGACCAACTAGCGGTGCCAGAAGCGCTCGCTTTCCTTCTGTCGAGCGTAGAAGCGGAAGGTGAACGCCCAGGTGGCGAACCCCATGATTACGGCGCCGCTGAGGAAGAACCAGCGCCATACCTGGTCGGGCATTTCGCCGGTACCGGCCGAAGGGAGGGCGCCGCCCGACGGCGTCGGCTGAGCGCCGGCTGCCCCGACTGCGGCCTCCTTCGTCGATTCAGGCTTCTCCATCGGCGGCTTGGGGGTCGCCGTCGACTTCGGCGTGTTGGTGGGCTTGGGCGTATTCGTCGGCTTTGGCGTCCGTGTCGCCGTCGGCGTATTCGTCTCCCGGGGCGTGGCGGTAGCCGTCCGCGTCGCCGTGGTAGCGGGCGTGGGCTGCGGCGTATCCGTCGCCGCCTGGAGCACCGTTAACGCGCCGCCGGTGTTCGTGCAGGAGATCGGGTCGTCCAGCGTGGGACCCCAGAGGTCCGCCGTCTCAAACGCGATCGCAGCGTCGCCGGCCGCGATGGCCTGAAAGCGTATGTATGCCAGGACGCCGCTGCCGTCGACGGGAGATGCCGCGTCGACCAGTGTGAAGTCGTAGGAGATCGTTCCCGCGTTGTTGTCTACAGCGTTCAGTGTGACGATGCCGGGCTCCAGCCAGGGCCCGGGGAAGGAGCCTGGAGTAATCTGTATGCCCTCACGGCTCGGGTCGCCATCGACGACCTGCAGTTTCGCCGCATCAAAGCTGAGCTCGACATGAGCGCTGAACAGGGCGGTGACGCCTGAGATGACAACGGCTACATCAACGGTGTCATCTAGGCCTACGTCCGCGGAGGATGGATCGAGGCTAACGGTCGGACCTTGGCCCCGGGCGACAGAGCTAAACGGCGAAGACAGGCTCAAGCCGAGCATCGTCAATAGCATGACCATGACGGCGGCTTGACCGACAGTCCGGCGCCAGAGGCGGGACATGACATCAGCCTCCTGGTAGATGCATCTATGCGTTTATCGGCAGATCGAGGTGCGTGGCGCAGGCTGAAAGGGGCTCAGGCCATCGGAGAATTTGGGGAAATAGGATGAGGGCGGAAGAAGCTCCGCCCTCACCGTGTATCTCGTTTGTTTGGCTGCTAGACCTGTCCCTTGAGCTCCTCGTAGGCGGCCTGCACCTCGGCGATGGAGGCGCCGTCTTCCAGCGTTGTGGCGTCGCCCAGAGGGGCTTCCATGGCGACGGCTTTGAGCAGGCGGCGCATGATCTTTCCGCTGCGGGTCTTCGGGAGCTTCTTCACAAGGAACACGCGCTCCGGCGTGGCGATCGGACCCATGGTGTCACGGATGTGCTTCTTGATCGCGTTCTCCATCTGCGCGATTTCTTCTGAAGTGGACGGGTGATATCCCTCCCTCAAGATGGCGAAGATGGTGATCGACTCGCCTTTGACCTCGTCCGGCTTGGCGATGGCGGCTGCCTCGGCCACGGCCTCGTAGGAGACGGCGGCGTTTTCCAGCTCCAGGGTGCCCAGGCGGTGTCCGGCAACCTTGATGACCTCGTCGGCGCGGCCCAGGAGCCAGTAGTAGCCGTCCTCGTCCTGAATGGCATAGTCGCCGGTCAGGTAGTTGCCGGGGAAGCGGCTCCAGTAGGCGTCCTTGAACCGGTCGGGGTCCTTGTAGAGGGTCATGAGCATGCCGGGGTACGGCTTCTTGATGATGAGAAGTCCGCGCTCGCCGGGCGGCACGGGCTGGCCGTTCTCGTTGACGACCTGCGGCGCGACGCCGGGCAGCGGGAAGCTGGCGGAGCCGGGCCTCAACGGCGGCATCTGGATGGCGGGCGCCGCCGAGATGAGGATGCCGCCCGTCTCAGTCTGCCACCAGGTGTCGACGATCGGGCAGCGGCCCTTGCCGACGTGGTCGTAGTACCACAGCCAGGTGTCAGGGTTGATTGGCTCACCGACAGTCCCCAGCAGCTTGAGGCTGCTCAGGTCGGACTTCTCCAGCCACTCTTCGCCCGCCTGGCGGAACATACGGATCGCGGTGGGCGACGTGTAGAGGACGTTGACGCCGTACTTCTCGATGATGTCCCACCAGCGGCCCAGGTCAGGGTAGTTGGGCGCCCCCTCGTACATGACGCTGGTGGAGCCGGCGCACAGCGGCGCGAAAACGATGTAGCTGTGGCCAGTCACCCAGCCGATGTCTGCCGTGCACCAGTAGACGTCGTTCTCATCGACGTTGAAGACCCACTTGTAAGTCGAGTTGATGTACACCATGTAGCCGGCGGTGCAGTGGACGACGCCCTTCGGCTTGCCGGTGGTGCCCGACGTGTAGAGGATGTATAGAGGGTGACTGGACTCGATCGACACCGGCTCGACGTAGCTGTCCGCAGCGTTCATCAAGTCGTGCCACCAGAGGTCGCGTCCATCGGCCATATCAACGTCAACGCCGGTCCGCTTGACGACGATCTGAGTCTTGACTGACGGGGCCAGGCTCATCGCCTCGTCGGCGACCTTCTTCAGCGGGAACGGCGACCCTCTTCGCCAGCCGCCGTCGGCCGTAACCAGCACCTTGGCCTCCAGGTCGTTCAGCCTGTCGGCCACTGCCTGGGCGGTGAACCCGGAGAAGACGGCGGTGAAGGTAACGCCCAATCGCGCGCAGGCGAGCATGATTATCGGCAGCTCGGGGATCATCGGCAGGTAGACGCCGATCTTGTCGCCCTTCTTGAGGCCGAGCTTCTTGAGCATGGAGGCAGCCTTGTTGACCTCGCGGTAGAGCTCGGCGTAGGTTATGGTGCGTGTGTCGCCGGGCTCGCCCTCGAAGTAGTAGGCGACCTTGTTGCGCCGCTCGCTCTTGGCGTGACGGTCGGCGCAGAGGTAAGACGCATTGAGCTCGCCGCCGACGAACCACTTGGAGAAGGGCTCGTTCCACTCGAGTACCTTGTCCCAGGTCTTGAACCACTCGAGCTTGCGGGCTTCGTCGGCCCAGAAGCCCTCGGGGTCCTCGATCGATCTGTTATAGACCTCGAGGTATCGGTTCTTTGGCCAGTACGTCTTGTCGTTGGAACTGGTCATCTAGCATCTCTCCTTTGGCTTTGTATGGTAGACTGTTTCCTCTCGGCCGGCGTTGTTCCCTGCCTACCGGCAGGCAGGCGTGCCGCCTCTCATCCCGGGCCGGCGCCCCGAGTGGCGGGACGCGCGATGCCGAGGGCGCTTGTGACATTTCGCGCAAGCTTGAGAGTATCCCGAGGCTTCATTTTAAGTCAACGGCCATTTGATCGAGATTCCTGCGGGATCGACGCTCGACTCCACGTATGCTACTCTCCCTTCCATATTAGCATGCGGAAGCTGGAGACCGACGTGCCGAAGGCTGTTCTCTGGGACATGGACGGCGTGCTCGTCGATACCGCGCCCTTCCACTACCGGGCGTGGCGTGACCTGTTCGCCGGGCTGGGCAGAGACCTGACGGAGGAGGAGTTCCGTACCACCTTCGGCCTCCGCAACGACGACATCCTGCGCGCCAACCTGGGCGACATGCCGCCCGAGCGGTTGCGTGAGCTGGGGCGCCGCAAAGAGGGTCTCTTCCGGGAGGCGGTCCGCGATAGGGTCCGGCCGCTGCCCGGCGCCGCCGCTCTTGTGCGACGACTACGGGCGAGCGGCGTGAAGACGGCCGTCGTGTCCTCGGCGCCGCGGCAGAACGTGGAGACGCTGCTGGACGCCCTCGGGCTCAGCGACGCCTTCGACACCCTCGTCGCCGAAGAGGACGTGGAACGCGGCAAGCCCGACCCGCAGGGATACCTCGTGGCGGCGGAACGGCTGGGCGAGGCGCCGGTGGAGTGCGTCGTCGTCGAGGACGCGCCGGGCGGCGTGGAGGCGGCGAAGCGGGCAGGAACGCGCTGCATTGGGCTGGCCGCCGGTCGGGAGCCGGGTGCTCTGGCCGGAGCGGACCTCGTCGTCGCCAGCCTCGAGGACGATGCGGTATACTCGTTCTTGGGAATTTCGCGATAGGGAGGTGGACGATGGCTATTCCCACGTTCGATCGGCCGACGGTCTATGACGGCTCGAAGGGAACGTACATGGCGCCGGAGCTGGCGAAGGCTGGCAAGGAGCTGTCCGACATCTCTGAATGGCTGAATCTGCTGGCGCCGGAGACCGTCGCCCGCTGCCACCGCGATTACATCAGCGCCGGCTCCCGGGTCATCGAGACGAACACCTTCAACGGCAACCGCTTCCGACTGGCGAAGTACGGCCTCGGCGACAGGGTGCGCGAGGTGAACTACGCCGCGGCCGATATCGCGCGCGAAGCGGCAGGCGACGGCGTGTCTGTCGCGGGCAAGCTTGGGCCGAGCGGCAAGATGCTG
>Ga0315268_10008563_pt1 | contig 10679 bp, 6 predicted proteins | sample C1_top_MG_FD_204535 | JGI IMG/M metagenome (GOLD analysis project Ga0315268, IMG submission 204535) | Sediment microbial communities from Yellowstone Lake, YNP, Wyoming, USA - C1_top | ecosystem: Environmental > Aquatic > Freshwater > Lake > Sediment | place: USA: Wyoming | collected 2017-08-01 | reverse complement strand
AAAGTGTTTCCTCGTCCTCGACAAGCAGCAGCGTCTCCGTGCCGGTCACAGGCTTGGCGAGAGCGCCTGGTTCGTCGATCGCCGTCCCCTTTTCCTCGAACCGGGGCAGGTAGATCTTGAATATTGTGCCCTTTCCCGGCTCGCTGTACACATTGATGAAACCGTTGTTCTGCTTCACAATGCCGTAAACCGTGGCAAGACCCATGCCGGTGCCCTTTCCAACATCCTTGGTGGTGAAAAAGGGCTCAAAGATCTTCTCCAGAGTATCTTTGTCCATACCACATCCGTTGTCGCTGACCGCAAGCATGGCATAATGCCCAGGGATGAAATATTTGTGTTGAGTGCAATATGCCTCGTCAAACTCCCCCTTCCCGGTCTCGATAGTAATTTTGCCGACTCCGGAGATTGAATCACGGGCGTTAACCGCCAGGTTGGCCAGAAGCTGGTCAACCTGGGCGGGGTCCATTTTCACCGGCCACAGATTTGCGGCGGGCATCCAGAGCAGATCGATATCCTCGCCGATCAGCTTACGAAGCATATTGAGCATGCCAGCGACGGTATCGTTCAGATCCAGCACTTTCGGGGAGATGGTTTGTTTCCGGGCAAAGGCCAGAAGCTGCCGTACGAGATCTGCGGAACGCCGTGCGGCGTTCATGACTTCATGGATGTCTGTATAGAGCGGGCCGGATGGCTCGATCTTCATCAGCGCCATCTGAGAATAGCCGAGGATAATGTTCAGCATGTTGTTGAAATCGTGCGCAACACCGCCCGCAAGCTGGCCGATGGCCTCCATTTTCTGCGCCTGCCGGTATTGCTCCTCCAGCTCTTTCTTCTCCGCCTCAGCCATCTTTCGTTCTGTGATATCCCTCACAAAAGCCCAATAACCGGCAAATGAACCCTTGTTATCCTTGACCAGGTAGGTCTGAATCTCAACAGGGAAGATTGTTCCGTCTTTTTTGATATACTCCTTTTCATAGAGGTCAGAATAGCCGCGCATATTCACTTGCTTCTGCAGGATTTCAAGCTCCGGCGCATGCCACCTGAATGGCGTGATGTCTTCATAGCTCAGGCGCAACAACTCCTCAAAGGTGTAACCAAGCATGTTCAGAAACCGGTTGTTGCACCTGATGATTCTGCCTTGAACGTCAACTGCCGCTGACCCGTCTCTCAAGTTTTCATACAATTCTCTATTTTGCCGTTCGGATTCCTGCAGTGCCTTATCAGCCAGTCTGCGCCCGGTGATATCAAGACCCATACCAATCAGGCAGGGCTTTTTCTCAAACAGAAATAACCTTCCTGTAAATAAATAGGGGGTTTTGGTTTTGTCACTGGAAAGCAAATCGGCTTCTACACTGGCTTGACCGGTAAGGAATACCTTTTGAATTGCTTTCGCTATGGTCTTTTTATCCGGCTCACCAAAAAAGTCCAATGGGGACATACGGGCGATTTCCTGGGCCAAATAACCGGAAACTTCTTCCAGGTTTTTGTTCCAGCGCAACAATCTTCCCTGGTCATCGAAGAGATAAAACAGACCCGGCAAACTGTCGATAGTCGCCTGGGTTAAGTCCCTTTCCTGCATGACGGTCTCCTCGGCCCGTTTTCGATCTGTGATATCCACGAGCGTACCCTCTATCTCCGTAAGTCCGCCCTCCTCGCCAGGGACCAGTGTGACGTTCTCCAGCAACCAGATCAAACTGCCGTCCTTCCGGCGCCCCTGGATCTCGAAATCGAGAAGCCTCCCTCCTGCCTGAAGCTGGGCAATAAAATCCTGCCGGGCCTTCGGGCTGACGTGGAGGTCCACAACAGGATGCAGCATGGCTTCATCGCGCGAGTCGTATCCGTAGATTCTGGCAAAAGCGTCGTTGCAATCGAGTAGCCTGCCGTCTATCGTAGTGCGAAATACGCCGGCCAGGTTTCTCTCAAAAAGCTGACGGTAGCGTATTTCGCTTTCACGCACCATTTCTGCCGATCTGGATGTCTTGTAACTGATTATGAGCGGCACTATTATAAAGATGCATACCAATATTGTTATAATCACGCCGGCCAACCTGTATATTAAAACTCTTTTGGTTGTCGTCATGAGTACAATCGACCATCCCTCAGGATTGATGACCTTGCGTGAAGCAAGATAGTTTTTTCCGTATAATGTGATCTCCATCCCGTCCGTAACCTCACGGGGCAGAATAGAATCAAACTCTTTTTCACCGAACTGTTTTGATTTAAGCAGGGCAAGCTGTGTCTTTCGGCTTATCGGCCACAGGCTCTTAAAGTTCATCTCTTTCTTGCCTGATAGGAAGATAATGCCGTTTGGATCAACAACAAAACAATACGGGTATTTGCCCAGATCAGCTTCTTCCGTGTCAACATCCTGTTTAATAACGACAACACCTGCAATTTGGCCTTTGCCGTCCCTGACAGGGTAACTCGCGTAGAAACCTCTTTTCAAAGAAGTGGCGCCGAGGGCAAAATACCGGCCCGGAGATCCTTTTATCGCCTGTGTGAAGTAGGGACGGAATTGATAGGATTTGCCGACAAAGCTGTCGGAATCGTTGCGGTTGGAGGAAGCGACGGTCATTCCATTGCCGTCCATGAGATAACAGACTGAACTCTCAAGGCTTGTGTTATACCTGTCAAGGACTGAGTCGGCATTCGCGATATCCCGATCTTTCCGGGAAATGAGCGCAGGCGCAATCCAGGGAGATCCTGACAGCGATTTCACGGCTTTTTCGATTTTTTTAAATTCGGCTGTTAAATGGGAAGAATGTAATAATATGTTGGACTCGTTATATCCGAGTATTTCCTGCCTTGCCTTATCGCCCAGATATCCCGTTGCAAACCACCCTGCGCAGGCAACAATAAGCAGGAGTATCAGACAAGATATTATCCATATGTAATTAAATAAAGATTTTTTGATACTGACAGTGGTCATCTGTAAAATCTCCACTCGGACTCCGAATATCGAATATCGGACATCGTACTTCGTTTTTCGATATTCTATTTTCGATATTCGATATTCTAAATTCGGTTTTCGGCTTTTAGCTTTTAGCTTTCGATATTCGATGTCCTATCTTCGATCTTCGGCTTTTTTAACACATCATTCAACACTTTGCCCAATGTCTTAAAATCAAACGGCTTTGCCATCATGCCTTTAAAACCATATTTACGGTAGTTTGACATGACAGGACTATCGGAGTAACCGCTGAAAACAATGGCCTTTAATTCAGGATCAATCTCCAGCAATCTCTTTGCGGCTTCCTTTCCTCCCATTCCGCCCTGAATAGTCAGGTCAAGGATAACCGCATCATAGGGCTTTTCAGATTCCTTTGCTTTCCTGTACATCTCAATCGCTTCAGCGCCGTCTTCTGCGAACTCCGCTTCATAACCGAGCATCTCCAGCATATCCATCGCCATCTCCCTCAGCAGCCTGTCATCATCCATCACAAGAATCTTACCCGCTCCGGTTATGAGATCAAATTTTTCTGTCACAGGAATATCTTTGCCGGAAGCAGGCAGATAGATATCAAATGTGGTTCCGGCTCCCAACGAGGAGTTCACGGAAATATGCCCGCTGTGCTTTTTGATGATGGAATAGACTGCTGCAAGCCCAAGGCCGCTTCCCTCGTTTTTTGTCGTAAAATAAGGATCAAATATCTTTGAAAGATGTTTTTTAGCTATGCCCACGCCCTGATCTTTTATGGATATACGGATGTACCTTCCTGGATTGAGCGGCAAACCCTGACTCTCCTCTAAAACAAGATTCTCTGCTGCAACCTGAACAATCCCTCCCTCAGGCATCGCCTGGTTTGCATTTATTACAATATTACTGATAGCCTGGCTTATCTGCCCAGTGTCGGCCAAAACCGGCCAGAGGTTTTCTGCTATCGAAAATTCGCATCCGGATTTTGTGCCCTGCAACACAAAGAGAGATGATTCTTCGATCAGTCTTGAAATTGAAGCAGTCGCCTTTACCGGCGTGCCGCCCCTTGCAAAGGTCAGCAGCTGACCGGTCATTCCCATGGCTCTCATCGAGGCTGTTTCTGCTGAGCTCAATAAATCGAATCCCTTGCTTCCGGATTTCAGATGCATCTTCGCCATGGAGATATTCCCTGAAATCGAGGTCAGGATATTGTTGAAATCATGGGCTATGCCGCCTGCGAGAATTCCGACTGATTCAAGTTTGTCGGCCTTCAAAAGTTCCTCTTCCATTCTCTTTCGGTCGGTTATGTCGCGTGAGACACCTAACAAACCAATCACCTTGGCACCATCAAAGAGAGGTGCTGTGGACACCTCAACCCGGAGAAGGTTCCCGGACTCACTTGGATAAGAAAGATCATAAAGCTGGGGTTTCCCATCCATCACCGCGTTGAAATGTCTCTGCACGCGTTCACGATCTTCCTCGATGATGACATCGAGGTAACTCCGGCCTAAAAACCACTCTGCCGGGAAGCCGGAACGCTTTACAATCACTTCATTGACAAATGTGAAGTGTCCAAAGGAATCAAGGATATAAATCCCATCCTTGATGTTTTCGATCAGAGTGCGATATTTTCTCTCACTCTCCCGCAGCGCCTCCTCGGTCCGCTTGCGCTCGGTGATATCTCGTGTGATGGAAATTATATGCGGTATGCCATTCAGGGAAATGACTCTGGCCGACATCAGGCCGGTACCGATACTGCCGTCTTTTCTTCGAAAGCGAGCTTCAAGGTTTTCATAATAGCCATTTTCCCGCAGCCCCTGAACCAACTTTTGCCGGTCGGCAGGATCATTCCATATGTTGATTTCAAGCGATGTCCTGCCAATAGCAGCTTCACGGGTAAAACCGGTCAATTTCGTGAATCCATCGTTGATGTCCATGTAGAGACCGTCTTCCAGACGATTGATGTTCACCGAATCCGGACTTGTATTAAACGTCAGACGGTATTTTTCCTCGCTCTCCCGCAGCGCCTCCCCGGTCCGCTTGCGCTCGGTGATATCAATGAGCATGCCCTCTATCTCCGTAAGTCCGGCCTCTTCCCCTGGGACTAGTCTGGCGTTTTCTAACAGCCAGATCAAGCTGCCGTCCTTCCGGCGCTTCTGACTTTCAGAATCGAGAAGCGTCCCCCCTGCCTGAAGCGCGGCAATAAAATCCTGCCGGGCCTTCGGGCTGACGTGGAAGTCCACTACCGCATGCTGCATGGCTTCATCGCGCGAGTCGTAGCCGTAGATCCTTGCAAACGCGTCGTTGCAATCGAGAAGCCTGCCGTCTATCGTAGTGCGATAAACGCCGGTCAGGTTTCGCTCAAACAACTGACGGTAGCGCTTTTCGCTCTTTTTTAGAGCCCGCTTCGCCAGAACCTCCCCGGTCACGTCCCGTGCCATGCCACGCACTACAGGCCCCGGCACGCCCTCCGTACGCAGTGTGTTGCGATACTCCCAGAAGCGCACTTCCCCTTTTCGGGTCACGACCTTCATGATGCCGGATGCCGTCTTGTCGCTCTGAACAGCCTTTATATAATCGTCGAACTCGTGCCGGCGGTCTTGCGGCAGCATGTCGGGAAGGCACAGCCCCACAACCTCTTCGGCCGCAAAACCCCCGGCCCGCGCTGCAGCGGCGTTGACCGAAAGCAAAGTTCCTTTCAAATCGTGGGTACAAATCAGTTCCGTCGCATTTTCCACAAGGTCGCGGTAGCGTTCTTCACTCTCCCGCAGCGCTTCCTCAGTCCGCTTGCGCTCTGTGATATCGTGAACAATTGAATAAAGGAGGGTTTTGCCCTTCAGTGTTAATGGTCCGCTGTAGACTTCCACATCACGGATCGTGCCATCAGCACGACGGTGTTTGAATAAAAAGTGATTGCGTTTCTCAGAAACAGCCAACTGCATCTCCGTCATGACTTCATCGTTTGTCAGCGTGTTGATCTCATCAATTCTCAGTTTCTTCAGATCTCCACGACTCCAGCCATAGTAGGCGCATGCGGCGGGATTGGCATCTATTATGGCGGCGTTATCAGGATCGATAAGCAGCATGGCTGCATGATTGTTTTCAAACAAGCTCCTATATAGTACCTCTCTTTCGCGCAGGGCATTCTTCATCTGCTTGTGTAATGTCTCATCCGGCCCCGTTGAATTTTCGGCGAAATCGTTCTGTTCGGTTTTTTTTGCGGTCATTCTTCACATCCTTTGCATATCGGACATCCGATCAGGAGACCGGTAAGGATTACGACTGAAAAGCTTTTTTATGCCGGATCAGATCACTTCTTTAGAATATTCCATATACGCGAATTTTAAACCATTACTTAAAAATACTCAAGATTAATGATATTTTGTCTCCTGCCTTGTAAAATTTATCGCTTTGAAATACTCAGGCCAGGCCCCGCTGTTATTTTTTCATGTTGCACCCGCATTGTCTGCTGCGCTATAATAGCTACTAACTTGCTGAAAATCATAAAAAAATGGGGAGAGATTTTCCGTGATCCATGCCGAAATCAATCCGTTTCTTGTCAGAATGATTTTTTATGTCTCAGGACTTGTTGTTTTATTTATCTTCGAAGTTTTATGGCCATACAGGAAACCCGTTTTATCGAAGCTTATGAGATGGCTCGACAATCTCGGCATAACTCTTTTGAACAACATTCTGCTCACACTCTCTCTTGCACCGGTTGTTTCAGCCGCTCTTGCCTATACAGGCAGAGTTAAGACCGGGCTTTTCCACATTTTCCCGTTTCACTATCTCATCAAGCTGTTTCTGACCGTAATAATAATGGATTTTCTTCTTTATATATGGCACCTCCTGAACCATATCGTTCCTTTTTTCTGGAGATTCCACAGGGTTCATCACAGCGATCTGAATATGGACGTCTCGACGGCCACACGATTCCACTTCGGGGAACTTGCCATATCCGCTCTGATAAAAGCGTCTGTTGTCCTGCTTCTGGGTGCGGATATTACAGGCATTATGGTATTTGATGTGCTTGTCATGGCGGCAGCACAGTTCCAGCACAGCAGCCTCAGCGTCCCGTGGGGGTTTGAAAGATGGTACTGGCTGCTTTTTGTACCTCCCTCAATGCACCGCATACACCATTCGGTCATAATAAGGGAAAGGGACAGTAACTATGGAACGATTTTTTCAATATGGGACAGGCTGCTTGGGACTATGATAAAAGATGCGAACCAGGATAAGATCCGCATAGGTGTCGGTGCATATCCTGATTTTAACAAGATCAGATTTTTATCTCTGTTATTGATGCCGGCGACCCGGAAGGTAAAATAGAGTTACCAAAAATACCGTACATCGTATTTCGTACATCGTACATCGAATGCCGGACATCGAATGCCGGACATCGAATTTCAAATACCGTACATCGTACTTCGAATATCGTACATCGGGTTTCGTACATCGTACTTCGAATATCGTACATCGGGTTTCGTTGATCGATTCACGATTCACGCTTCACGAGCCACGAACGACGATCTCTACACTACCGGCCTAGGAAGCATCTTTGCGCGCTCGGCAATCTCAGGAACTTTGTGCTCCCATTCTATTGCCATGAGATGAACGCCTGCAACTCCCTTCATCTGCTTGAATTCCTCGATCTGCTCGCAGGCAATCTTAATGCCCTCATCGGCCTGCATTTTCTTGTCAACTCCCTGGAGGCGCTTGATAAGCTCGTCCGGAACATCCATACCAGGCACGTTGTTCTTCATGTATTTTGCCATACCAACGCTTTTCATGGGAGTGACTCCGGCAAGAAGATATACCTTTTCTGTGAGCCCCATGTCGTTTGACTGCTTCACCCAGGTCCTGAATTTTTCCATGTTGTATATGCACTGGGTCTGGATGAAATCGACACCGGCTTTTATCTTCTTTGCAAGGCGGTGAACTCTCCATTCAAACGGATCCGCAAACGGGTTTGCCGCGGCGCCTATAAAAATTTTAGGCGGATGCCCGATTTCGGTTCCTCCCAGAAATTTTCCTTCATCGCGCATCTTTTTTACCATGCCGATAAGCTGCATTGAATCTATGTCGAAAACCCCTTTTGCCTGAGGATGATCGCCGAATTTCTGGTGATCTCCGGAAAGGCAGAGCATGTTGCGGATTCCGTGCGCATATGCGCCGAGAATATCGCTCTGCATGGCAAGGCGGTTGCGGTCCCGGCACACCATCTGATAATTGGGCTCAAGCCCTTCCTGAAGAATTATAATGGAAGCGGCCCAGCTCGACATACGCACAACGGCCGTCTGGTTGTCCGTGATATTGACCGCATCCACCATCCCTTTCAGGTGTGAAGCCTTTTTTCTGACTTCATCCGCATCCGTTCCGCGGGGAGGACCGAGTTCACCGGTAAATGCAAAATGACCTGCCGTCAAGACTTTTTCCAAATTGCTGCCTGATTTCATATCCGTATCCTGTCCCTTTATTTCTAAGCTTTTTCCGGCTTTTTATATCCCGGCTGTATCACTGTTCTCGGAATCTGGTTCTGCCAGTCGGAAGGAGGAGTAATTTCCATGATACAATCGAGGCGGTTCTGTGCCTTGAGCCTTTCATATATCATGTACCATGCGCACGGCTGGTTCTTGTCTATTTCGCAGCTTCCCTTGTTCGTTCCGCCGCACGGACCGTTATAAAGACCCTTGGCGCACATGGTTACGGGGCATATTCCCCCTGTCAGGCCAAGAACACAACTGCTGCACGAACGGCACCTTTCTTCGTACCATCCCACGGCCTTGTTGACGCCTATAAACGTCGTGTCAACAGCAGGCAGCACAGGCTTGGCCGGATATCTTTCGGCAAGAAACTGGATTCCCGCCCCACATGCCATTGAAAGGAGCGCGTCATATTCATTGACCATGGAATCAAGAACTTCAAGATACTCCATGTCGCACTGCCTTTCAACCGTAATCGCACCCATCTCAACCGGATTATTCTCGATCTTGCGCGCCATATCAAGTTCGGCATTAAGCACCGCAACTTCCTTTTCACCGCCTGCAAGGCACACGGCCACACAGGTTCCGCAACCCACATTGAGAACTTTTTTGTAACCTTTAAGAAGGCTCTTTATCTCGTCAAAGGGTTTTCTTTTTGCTACAATCATTTTTCTTCCTTTCAATTCCGGGCATTGTGATCGACCCGCATATTACTGCTGACCGGAATCAATAACCTATAATCATACCTCTGCCAGGTCCGGCCCGAGGTATGTGCGCTCGTTTTCGCCGAGAACGCCGAGCGAAAGGCATATCAGCGTCCACAGATGAACCACATGATACCCGCCTTCGAAATGCTCCGATAAATCATGAACCTGGGCATGGCAGTTATGGCATGGGGTTATGCAGTAAGTTGCGCCTGTATTCTTGATCTGCTCATCTTTTAATTTTCCATAGCTTCGTCTTGCTTCAGGCATACCCGACTGGAGAAAACCGCCACCGCCGCCACAGCAGTAATTGTTCGACCTGTTGGGAGTCATATCAATAAAATTCTCTTCGCCCACAACGGCTTTAACCACGAACCTAAGATCTTCGGCAACAGGATCGCCAAAACTCTTTCTCACAAGCTGGCAGGGATCCTGAACCGTAAACTTCACCTTCAGATCCTTATTCCACTCGGAATTGACCTTAAGTTTTCCTTCCCGGATCCACTGGGCATAATACTGAATGATGCTCTTTATCTCGAAATTATAGGGTATGTTGAATTTTTTCAGTCCGGCCCGGACTGCAAAGAGTTCGTGCCCTCACTCCGTATTGAGCCAGACCTTGCATTTCAAGTCATCCACCGCTTTTGCTTTCACTTCAACAATGTGTTTCCATGACTCATTATCCGCCATGAACATGCAATAATTCTCAGCAGCCCAGCCTTTTGAGCCGTACGTCCAGTCTGCGCCTACCAGGTGAAGAATCTTCCACAAGGGCACCATTTCATCAGGTTCCGTCACAGGCTCCCTCGAATTCTGGTTCAGAAAGAATTCAGCGCCTACCTTGTCCATAGGAGCCTGGAGATTTTCAAATCCCTCCTGATTTTCTCTTACCTCGCCCGCAACATCCTCAACAACAAACCTCCAGTCCTCCTCGTTTGCCCCCATTGCGCTGCAAGTGTCATGCTTCAATGCCATATCGCATGAGCCTAGTATCCCCTTCGGCCTCTCTGCCCTGGGCCGGCTCCCTCTTACATTGAAAATAAGCTGTGGTATGTCGATCTTCATCGGGCACACATATATGCACCTCTGGCACATGGTGCACATCCAGGCCCAATCGCTCTTTAAAAGCTCATCATCCATCCCCAGCGCCGCCATGCGCAGGAATTTTCTGGGATCCATTCCTTCGAGTCCTGTTGCGGGACAACCTGATGAACAGGCACCGCAGGTGAGACAAAGATTCAGGTTCCCGCCGTCAGGAAGGAGCCCCATAACCTTGTCCTTGAAAATGCTCTTCTTCTTACCGCCAAGTTTGATCGGTTCTTCTGCCATAAGCTACTCCTTGTTCTTGGCTTTCGCCCATTTCTTTAATGGATTGGGCCCAAGCTTTTTTATATGTTCGGTCATCTCTTTTGCATACGCCGCAAATGTCGGTCCCTCGCCTGAAGAAAGATTATACATCCTTACCCTGTCACCTTCAATCCCAACCTCTTCAAGCAATTTCTGCACATGCATAACCCGTTCGCGGGCCCTTAAATTGCCTTCATTATAATGGCATGAGCCTTCCATGCAACCGAC
>Ga0315268_10008562_pt1 | contig 10680 bp, 9 predicted proteins | sample C1_top_MG_FD_204535 | JGI IMG/M metagenome (GOLD analysis project Ga0315268, IMG submission 204535) | Sediment microbial communities from Yellowstone Lake, YNP, Wyoming, USA - C1_top | ecosystem: Environmental > Aquatic > Freshwater > Lake > Sediment | place: USA: Wyoming | collected 2017-08-01 | reverse complement strand
GACCGGCCGGCGAGCGTCACGGTGGATAAAAACGGCGAGCGCATGTATGTGGTGGACATCGGCGGCCCGCTTTCCCAGAATCACCGCGTGCGCGTGTACAACGCCCAGACCGGCGCGCACCTGTTCGATATCGGCAAGCGCGGCGAAGACCCGGGCGAGTTCAACCTGCCCAGGGACGTGGCCATAGGCAAGAACGGCGAGTTGTATGTCGTGGACGGCGGCAATTTCCGCATCCAGGTTTTTGACCATGACGGAAAATTCCTGCGCACCTTCGGGCATCTCGGCAAGCAACTGGGCAATTTTGCGCGCCCCAAGGAGATTGCGATCGACCCGGCCGGCAATGTCTATGTGGCCGATGCCGCATTCGGCAATTTCCAGATTTTCACCCCCGAGGGGCAGTTGCTGATGTTTATCGGTCAGCGCTCGGGCGAGGACGGGCCGGGGCTGTTCATGCTGCCGTCGGGTATCGCGGTGGATGAGGATGGTCGCGTGTATGTGGTGGACCAGTGGTTCAAGAAGGTGGATATTTTCCGGCCGGCCTCGCTGCATGCCGGGCAGGGGTATCTGACCAGGAAAGTTTTGAAATAGGGATTGTCGTTTTAATCCTTTTCAAGCGGTGTGGTGTTCCCGTTTCCTGAAAATGAGAATGGGAAAGATGAAAATGGTGAGTGCCTAAAAAACCGTTGAGTGCTGCATGCGCTTATTTTTACAGGGGTCAGCAGAGCTTCTGTACGGGGCTGGATAGTATGGCATGAAAACTGCTTGATCCAGGGTCGATGCTTCGGGTTGCGCTTGGTTTGCAGCCGTCACCTTGTCAATTGATGATTTACTGATTTTATGGAGAGCTACATGGGGAAACGAATGGGGTATACAGGGGCTTGGGTGGGAGGACTGCTTGCTTCCGCGATGATGCTGGGTGTGGCCGGAAATGCAATGGCTGCGCTCACGCAGCAGCAGATCGGCCCGAATGCTACGGCGGCTGGATACATTCCCGCAAACGGGGCGGGTGCCACTTCTTCCGTCAGCGGCAGTTTCAGCCAGGCGGGCGGGGTTGCCAGCCCGTTCGCGGCGGCCTCTACGGTCAATATTACAAATTCCCGCCACAATCTGGGTACGAAGAATACGCTGGGCACCAACCACACGCCCGACGTGCTGTCCAATCAGGGCGGGGTGGTGATCGGCACCAACCAGATATGCGTGTTCTGCCATACTCCGCACGGTTTCAATACCAATCCGTCGGGGCCGCTGTGGAACAAGACGGTGAAAAGCTCTGCGGCTTACACGACCTATAACGCGGTCTCTGCGGGCAACAAGAGCAGCACTTTCGATGCGAATACCCCGTCGATCGGTTCGGTTTCGCTGGCCTGTCTGTCCTGCCATGACGGCACGCAGGCGATGGACACGATGATCAACGGTCCGGGTTCGGGCAACTTCGCTGCAGGCGGTGGCAGCACTTCCGGCACTTCGCAGGGCTATACCTGGAGCCAGTTCGGCAGCATGGGCGATACCGGCAACGGTTTAGGTTCACCGACCAACTCTGTGCTGGTTCCTCAGGGGACAAACGGGCCCACCTACAGGGGAATCAACATCGGTACCGACCTGTCGAACGACCATCCGATCAGCGTGCAGTACTGCGGTGGCGGTATACCTACCAATCAGGTCACCGGCGGCGGAGGGAATCCGATTTACGCGGCCGGTTCCTGCAACGACAGGCTGTTCAATCTGCCCACGGTCGGCTGGGCGGGCGGGCGCGAGGCGTTCTGGATCGATACCAATGTGATTAATGATACCGAGGCGATTGCGGCCAGTGCGGCTTCGATCGGCGGCGCGCCAGCCAACCCGATCACGCGCGACCCGAGCACCGTGGAGTTGTATGTGACCACTGGCATTGGCCTGGCCTCAGGGCACAACGGCGACACAACCGGCCGCGGTTTCATACCCAGTACATCGACTGCTGAAGTTCAAACGATCGCTGGTTTTGGCGTGCGCACCAAACAGGACCTGATGCTGTTCGAGAACCCCGGTGTGACCGGGCCGTCTGTGGAGTGCGCGACCTGCCACGACCCGCATACCCCGAACAACGGCACGTTCCTGCGGGTTTCGAACAACGGCAGCGGCTTGTGCCTGTCCTGTCACGTCAAGTAATTCGTGCGGATTTTTTGTGTGTGAGCTGTGGCGGGCCGGGCGTGGTGCCCGGCCCGTTTTGTTGATGGCTCTCTGATCGTGGCCATTCCTGCTTGCGGGTGCGATGGGCGCGAATTCTCAGGGGGCGACATCGATTTTTTAGTGAGCTCTATGTGCGAGCAAAAATTTTGCGGGTGTTTTTAGAATGATGAAACACCTTGATCTGCGCGCTGGGCTGCTGCTGATGGGCCTGCTGGCGCAGGGGCATTCCGTTGCGGCAGAGCCCGTGGTGGCCAGCGTGGCCGCGGCGCCGGCTCAGGCCGGGGAGATGATATATGCGCGGGTCGATGGCAAGCCGATAACGCTCGCCCAATTCAATGCGCTGTTCGCGGAGACATTGAGAGAGCGCTACTACCACGCGAAAGTGCCCGAGGGGCAGGACGCGGTGGTGCGCCAGCAGGTGACGGATCGTCTGGTGGATCGTCTGCTGCTGCTCGAAGATGCGCGGCGGCGGGGTCTGCAGCCGGATGAGCAGAGCATCGCGCGGGGTCTGGCTGCGGCCGATGCGAAATATGCCGGCACGCCGATGTGGAAGGAGCGCGATCGTCTGCTGGCCGAACTGCGGGAGATACTGGCGAACCAGAGTCTGATCGAGCAGCTGGGCAAGCGGGTGCGCGAGGTGCCGCAGCCGACCGCTGCCGAGGTGCGCGCCTATTTCGACAGCCATCTGGACATGTTCACCGTGCCGGAAAAGCTGCGCCTGTCGGTGATCCTGCTGCGCGTGGATCCGGCGGCGCCGCTGGAGGATTGGAGCAAGGCGCTGGAGCAGGCGCAGGGCATTCATCGCCAGCTGCTGGCGGGCGCCGATTTCGCGGAACTGGCACGCCAGCGCTCCGGCGATTCTTCGGCCAAGGACGGCGGCGACCTCGGCTATCTGCACCGCGGCATGCTGCCGCCGACATTGCATTTCGAGATCGATAAGCTGCAGGTGGGGGTGCCGTCCGAGCCGATCAGGGGGCTGGAGGGCTACTCGGTTTTCCGTCTAGCCGAGCGTGTGCCGGCCAGGCATCAGGAATATGCGCGCGGGGAATCGCGCGCGCGGGATTTGCTGCTGCGTGAACGGCAGGAGGCGGCCTGGAAACAGAATATAGAGCGCCTGCGCAGCGCGGCAAAAATTGAGATCCTGGTGCAGCCGGACGAAAAGAAATAATAAAAGGGGCGTCAACAGGAAACGGGTTGACGCGATAATTTTGCATGAGATTCAATCTGTCAAAATTAAATGATAAGTGAGTCCGCAGCGCGAAAAATTCGGAATGCGGCAGTCCTGTTGCTGAAGTTCGCTGCGGTGATCATCGGCGCCAGCGGGCAGGCGGCGCATGGTGCCGATCTGGCCGCCCCGTTGGATCAGGCGGTGGGCGGCGGCAGTCCGTCTGCGGTCGTGGATGTGCCGTTGCCCGGCGGCAGCCAGGCGGATGGCGAAAATGTTTTGCCGGCGCAGCCCTCCGGCCCCGAAACGCCTGCGGTGCAAAAGGTCGTGATGGTTGAGCCGGAGCAGCCGGTGCCGGGCGCCGAATCGCCTGCGCCCCAATCGGGCGCGGTTCCGTCAACCGCAACGGCCGAAGTCGAGGTGCCGGCTGCGCCGCTTGCAGCGCCGTCAGCCAAAACGCCTGATGTCCCTAAAGAGCCGGAAGCCGCAGTAGAGCAGGAAGTCGCACCAGCGCCGGAGGTTGCGGTGCAGGAAGAGCCGGAGCTGGGGACGAGATACAGCTTGGCGCCGATCAAATGGGGCGGCTCCGCATCGGAGAGTTTCGGCTGGATGCGTTTGAAGACGCCGGAAAATGGTTCATCCACGCTGATTGAAAATTTGCAGGCCATCAATGTGCGCGCGGTGACCTACATCTTTCAGCCGTGGCTGGCCACGGTGCGCGGCGATGTCGGGGTGGTGAACGGCACAGCCAATAATATCGGCATTTATGGCGGGGAAACCCATACCACCAGCACCAACCTGACCGGGGGGGCGGAGTTGTCGGTGCTGGCGCAGAGCCGCTTTCCGTTCGCGGCTGCGTTCAGGGTCAGCGATAGCCGCGTCAGCCAGGATAATCTGCTCAGCGGCGAGTATTCATCGCGCAACGACTGGCTGAACAAGAGCCTGAACATGACGCAGAATTACACGCCGCTGAACAGCGTTTCGCATTATTCCGCCGGGTATGATCGCAGCATCACCGACTACAAATTGCTGGGCGCTGACACTTCATCGTCGCTGAACGGGAGTTATTCGACCAGTCTGGGCGTCAACCGCAATCAGCCCTTCAGCCTGAATGCATACCATAGCATCATGAACACCTATCTGCTGTCAGGAAGCCGGCAGGCGGATGGCCTCGCTGCATATCATGTCTGGATGCCGGAAAATTCATTGCTGACGCTGCGAACCACGGCCAATGCGATGCAGTTGCAGGAGCCGATGCCGCAGCAGGGGGGGTACCGTCTCTATAAAAATCAGGGCTTCAACAGCACCGGCGCTTGGCAGCCCGAGTCGGATGAGGTGCCGCTGGTCGTGACCGGTTTCGTCAGGCTGTACAATGCGCAGACTCGGGCTGAGGGAGACTTCGACAAGTCCAGCAGCCTGAGTTTCGGTGTCGCCGGGGGGTATGACAAATGGAAGCCCCTCAGTCTGAGCGTCGGCGCGACAGCCGCAAAAACGAATATCAGTGCAAGCGGCAGTCTGGCTCAGGCATCGACCGAGAGCTCCGACTTTGCCACGACCCAGTTCGGGGCGGCATTCTACCGCCCAGATCCAAAATATTTTAGCAAGAACATGGTGTATATCTGGAGTCTGGCTTCCGGCTTCCGTAATCAGACATCGAAGATTGCGGGCGCATCCAACCGCAACATTTACGCGGATGGGTATCACTCGCTGAGCGCGCCTGTCCCCTTTTTCTGGACCAATATTTCCACCTCATTCAACCAGGGCTTGCACGTTGAATCCGACCGTCTGAATGGCGCCAGCGAGACGCTGACGCACGGTGCCACGCTGGAATGGGCGCCCCAGGCGCGCGAGGAGCTGCCCAGCATCACGCCGGCAAAATCCGCATCGGAAGGGGCGGGTGTCTATACTCCCTATGGTGCACAGATATTCAATGCCGAAGCGAGGGAGCGTATGCCTGCGGTAAACGAGCATCAGGTGAGGACGGGCGGCGCTGCGGGGGTGTTCAGCCGCGTGTCGCTGGATTTTCGCGATACGCGCGTGTACGGTTCAGATCCCTCGCATACGGAGTCGGTGCGCATGCTGGCGGGCCTGGCCGGGGCAGGCGGGTATTCCGCGTCGGGCTACGGTGCGCAGGGCGATATTTCGCTGGAGGCGACGCGCCAGGTTAACGGGCCGTTGACGGCCGATGCGCAGGCCAGGGTTTCCTGGGCATACGGCTATGTTTACCATATCAGGAAGGCCGATGTCTTCGGCGTGCGCGGCATGCGCTACGATCTGGATCTGGACGCGAAAGCGGGCGTGCTGGCCGCGACCGGCAATGCGGGCCAGGCCGCGTATTACACGTCTGCGGGGGTGATGAGCCGCGCCAATCCGTTCAGTGTTTCATTGATTCAGACGCTGGCTTACCGCATCGGGCAAAACGAAGCGCGCTTGATGGGGTCGCTGGTCGATGATTACGGCAGGAAGGTTGCCTCGCTATTCTTGCAGCTTAGGGCATGGCGAAATTTTGGCAATTGATTTATCATTTGCAGGTGGGGTTTGGCTACGGTTTTTTGAAACGTATTGCTGATATATAGATAATAATCGACGGGGAAACGAAAAATGATAAAACAGATACGAAGGACTGCAGGCAGAGCCCTGTCTGTGGTCGCGATAGCATGGGCGTTGCTGATAACCGGAGCGCCGCAAGCGCACGCGGAATATGCCGATGTTGTCATCAACAACTATTCTGACAAGGCGGGCATGCGCCCCGCTATTTTCCCCCACTGGTATCACCGCATTCGTTTCGCATGCAAGGTTTGCCATGCCGACCTGGGTTTCAAATTCAAGGCGGGCGGCAATGAAATCAACATGGCCAAGATCATCGATGGTCAGTTCTGCGGCGCCTGCCACAATGGCGAAATTTCATGGAGCGTGGAAAACTGCAATATGTGCCATTCGGGCAAACCGGGTACACCCACGCAGTTCCACAACAGTACTCAGGGGCGGCTCTTCGCCGGCAAGAACGGTGCTTCCGGTGTGAGAGGCGGAGCTTCAACATTCGGGCCGGAAGGTCAAACTGCGCCCTCTGAAGGCGTAGAAGGAAAGAAGGGGAGATAAGCGACCATGAAAATAATAAATATAATTGCAACGGTATTTTTGACGAGCGCACTGGCACCTGTTGCGTCAGCGCAGCAGGTGGAAGGCAAGGCGGGTTACGACAAGGGCTGTGCGGTCTGTCATGCTGCGGGTGTGGCGGGTGCGCCCAAGTTTGGCGATCCTGTTTCCTGGCGGGAGCCGCTGGCGAAGGGCATGGCGGCTCTGTACAAGAGCGCGCTGGAAGGCACTGCCAAGGGCATGCCGTCCAGGGGCGGCGTGGATGGCCGCAATCTGACCGACAACGAAGTGAAGATGGCGGTGGATTACATGGTTGACAGCGTCAGGGACGCCATTGCCGCTTCTGCGGCGACAGCTACGGACGCAACGTCGAAGGCTGCAGCGGCAGCGGTAAAACCTGCGGCGCCGATACTGTTCAGTTTCAATCGCATGTTGCGCCCGCTGGACAAGCGCAATCTGGCTCCGGCCGATGATGGCATCCATGATCCGGAAAATGAGGGTACACACATGCTGCAGCCGCCGGCCGTGGGTATGGCCGACTTCGTGAAGAGTGGTTTCGGCAACCGTGTGGACTGGGTGGCGACGCTCGAGAGCGGGAAGATCGCGCCGCGTTGGGAGCGCGCCAGCCCGGATACGGATGGTCACATGGTGATGGATATGAACATTCTGCGTGTGCCGCGCGGCTCGATGCCCAATGTGGTCTTCCCGCACAAGCAGCATACGGAATGGCTGGAGTGTTCCAATTGTCACCCGGCCATCTTCATTCCGCAGAAAGGCGCGAACCAGATCAGTATGCCGCTGATTCTGCTTGGGCAGAAGTGCGGTGTGTGCCACGGCAAGGTCTCGTTCCCGATATCTGAGTGCAAGAAGTGCCATTCCCAGAAGAAGGACTTGCCGCAGAAGACGGTGGTTACTCCCTAACCATGCGGCGATGGGCGCTCGGTGTAGTCGCGTTAGGCGCGATGCAGTTGGCCTGTGCCCAGCAAGCTGCGCCACAGGCGGGGTCCGTCGCTCCGCCTGGTTTTCTGCAGAAGCATGTGTTCGTGCATCAGGCGATAGAGGATGCGTCGGTAGTAAGGCGCATCAAGGACAGCGGTGATGCCGAGGCGCAGCGGCTGTTTGCGGCGGCCACGGCGAGTTACGTAAATGCCCGCGCTGCTCTCGGCAAAGGCGATTATGTCACTGCCGGAAAATATCTCGACGAGGCGATGTCGGCCATGGTCAAGGCCCGCCGCCGCGTGCCCGACAATGCGGGAATGGCTGTCAAGCAGCGGGCGGAGTATGACAGGTCGCTGGCCAGCGTCGAGTCACTGGCAAAATCCTATTTCATCCAGATCAAGCAATCCTCGCAAAAATCCTCCGTGTCAGGCGCTGATACGGAAGATCGCGCGAGCATGGGTATCAAGCGTTTGATCGAGGCGGCCAAGGCGCATGCCAAATCGGGGGATTACTCCAGCGCGTTGCAGGCGCTGGGCAAGGCCGAGCAGGTGATGAAATCTGCAGTGGGGCGCGTGCTGGGTTCCACCGTGCTCGATTACACGCAGAAGTTTGAAACGCTGGCCGAGGAATATGCTTTCGAGCTGGAGCGCAACCGCAGCTATGTAGACCTGGTGCCGGTGGCCATTGCCGAGCTCAAACCGGGAAACGAGGCGAAGAAAAACATCGAGGGGCTGGTCGCGCAGAACCGCGTCTCAGTTGATCAGGCACGTGCTTATGCCGCGCAGCAGGATCACAGGAATGCGCTGGCAAAAGTGCGGGCCGGTACGGGCTATCTGCAGCTCGCATTGAGCGCAGCGGGTCTGGTATCAACGCAGGGGGCAGGCGGCGAATGAGTGCAGCTTTAGTCGTCATGAAGCTCCGTAGTTGCGGGATCGCGCGCTGGTGTAAAATGTTCATGCGCTTGCTGCTGATGGCGTTATTGGCGACCGTGCATGGCAATGTTTCTGCCGAATGGAAGTTGCTGGCTGAAGACGGGATACATGATCCATCCGGCCCCGCAATCGGCTGGCTGCAGGAGCCACGCGACATGCTTTCCCTGCTTCCCAATCTGGATGCCGCAGGTGCGGGCAATCAGGTGCGCTGGGCGCATGCGATAGAGAGCGGTGCGATCAGTCCGCGGCGCTCCCGGCTGTTGCCCACCCCCCCGATTCAAGTTCTGGACCTGGATGTGCTGCTGGACGTTCGCGGCAGCATGAGGGTGGTGCGCTTCCCGCACAGGGCGCATACGCAATGGCTGACATGCAACAACTGCCATGACGAAATTTTCAAGGCCGAGATAGGCGCAAACAATCTTGCGATGTACAACATCCTGAACGGCGAACAGTGCGGCCGCTGCCACGGCGCGGTGTCGTTCCCGGTCACGGAATGCAGGTTTTGTCACAGCATTCAGCGTCCGGAAGGTGATTAAATGATGGCCTGCCGATTTTCGTCATTCAGCGTTCATCATTTTTCCCAAGTGGCAAATCTCATATCTGTTCATTTTACGAACTATAGGAAGCACGTATTGATTGCGTTGTTATTTGGCGTGTCCATGGTTGGGTCACCAGTTCATGCTGAATATGCGGACGTGGTGATCAACAACCGGGCCGAGGCGGAAGGCATGCGGCCGGTGATATTTCCGCACTGGTTTCACCGTCTGCGTTTTACCTGCAATGTATGCCACCCGGACATTTTTCAGATGAGAGCAGGCAGCAACAACATCACCATGGGGGAAATTATCGAGGGCCGGTTTTGCGGTGCCTGCCACAACAACGAGATTGCCTGGGCGCCGGACCAGTGTCATCGCTGCCATTCGGGCAAGCCAGGATTGGGGGGCGGTTTTTACAACGGCAATTCGGCCGGCGGACCATCGAATAACCGCAACGGCAGCAAGCGGCGCAGATAGGGTGGGCAAATGCTGATAGGCAGAAATTGGTTGGAGCATTTAGTCCGCTGGCAATTGTTGCTGCTGGCGCTGCTGCTGTCGGGCTGTGCGACGCAACCGGGCGTGCTCAATTACGGTATTCCGCCCGCGTACCAGGTCAACCGCCCGATGTGGCCGTCGCCGCAGGACGGTGAAGTGCCGCGTTATCAGTATGCGGGCCAGCTGACCGGCGAGGAAAATTTCCATGAGCCGAAGCAATACAGCTCGCGCACCGAAGCTGCATTCAACTGGATATTGGGACTGTTTGAATTTGAAACCCGGCCGGTCATTCTGCAGCGCCCGCAGTCGGGTATGGTGGACGGAACGGGCCGAATTTTTGTTACGGACACCAGCCGTCAGGCGGTGTATGTATTCGATCAGAAGGCAGGCCGCCTGCTGGTATGGGAGGGCGGAGAGGGCTACCATTTTGTCGCGCCGTCAGGCATCGTTGCGCTGGAGAATGGCGATGTATACGTGGCCGATGCGCAGCTCCATGAAATATTTCACCTGAACCCAAAAGGTGAGTTGCTGGGTGTGTTCGGCAAGGAGCAGTTGCAGCGCCCCTTGGGGCTGGCATTCGATGCGGTGAGCCGCCACCTGTATGTCGCCGATACCTACGGGCATGACATCAAGGTGTTCGATTTGACCGGCCGCTTGTTGCGCACGATAGGCCAGCGCGGTGACCAGCCGGGCGAGTTTAATTTTCCGACCTATATTGCGCTGGCAAAGGGCAAGCTCTACGTGGCGGATACGATGAATGCGCGGGTGCAGGTGCTGGATGCCGAAACAGGCCAGTCGCAACTGATCATCGGACAGCAGGGCTTGCGCGTGGGCGACTTGATGCGCCCCAAGGGCGTGGCGCTAGACAGCGAAGGCAATGTGTATGTGGTCGAGTCCTACGGCGATTATCTGCTGGTGTATAACAGCAAAGGCGAGTTCCTGATGCCGATAGGCGGAACAGGAAAATCGATAGGAAAATTCTTTTTGCCATCCGGCCTGTGGATCGATTCAAAAGACCGGGTTTTTGTGGCCGATATGTTTAATGGCCGGGTTTCATTGTTCCAGTTTTTGGGCGGAGGTTCGGAGGGTGAGTCGCCAACACCTGACCGGCAGCCATCTCCCGCTGTCCCCCTTTCAAGGGGAGTGAATCCCACGGCAACTGAAAAAAGTTTATAGGCATATATGAAAATGATCAGTGAAAATAACAGAGGCCAAGGTTCGTTGCTGAAGCGCAATTTATATCAGCGCGGACTTGTTGCGTGCATGCTGCTGGCGGTTGTCGTCACTGGAGGCAGCGCACAGGCTGCCCGCATTTCGGATATCAGGCATACTAAACACAACTTCTCCCATC
>Ga0315268_10008561_pt1 | contig 10680 bp, 8 predicted proteins | sample C1_top_MG_FD_204535 | JGI IMG/M metagenome (GOLD analysis project Ga0315268, IMG submission 204535) | Sediment microbial communities from Yellowstone Lake, YNP, Wyoming, USA - C1_top | ecosystem: Environmental > Aquatic > Freshwater > Lake > Sediment | place: USA: Wyoming | collected 2017-08-01 | reverse complement strand
GAGAATTAACCTTTTAACAGGTGAAACACTCATTCATTTTGCGCTCCTTTAGCTATTATATACCTCATTGGGTTTTTCAAATTTTCCTTTTTAGAACCAAACCACAGTTAAACTAACTCTTGAAAAGTGTGAAATGAACGCATATGCCATTTAAAGTGGAAAACATAAATAAGCGATGTTTGAGTAGCAATAAGCACCGTTAAAGGTAGAAGCAGGCTGTGGAAAATAAATGAAGATGGCTGTTTTGATTACAGCTGGTGAATTCACACGCAAAATTCCCCCTTTTTCTGTTTGCGTGTGAATTTAAAGCTCCAAATCTTTTAGGAAGTCGCTGAAATTGTTGTGCAGTGAAAGTTTTTGTTTTTAGGGTGCTTCTTTTGCAGGTTGAGGTTGAATCTGAGGTTTCAGAGTTTCTTTCTGTTTTGAGACTTGGAACATGTAATGTTTATAGTCGAGGCTTGGCGGTTTTTCAGCAGTTTTACTCAGCTCAAGGGTCGATAAAGGATTTTCTGGATCGTGTTGAGCGGGATAGGCTTCTACCCAGAAGCCAGACTTTCGCGCACGCCTCAGTCTGACTGCAACGAAATTTTTATTAAAAAATAAGCGCATTGGCGTTTACAAGAGGGGAAAAGTTGGGCTATATCATTGAAGCTGTTGATGTAACAAAAAATTTGGTGATTTCGTTGCGCGCGCAGCTATTTTAATGGCAATTTTCATAATGGCGTTTCCACTATTCTGAGCATTACTCAATAGTTTTGTTCATATGTTTGCTAAGAAAATTAATGAAACGAAAACAAATGAGACAAGCAAACTTGATTTTAGACGAATTTAAGCCCGGCTATTCTTTAATGCAAACAATTTTAGGTTTAAACTTACATGTTTTTGCCTATCATCAGAAAAGGTGAAAGGCTTTTCTTTCATGAAAATTTAAAAATTGGAAAATGTTTCTGGAAATCGACATATTATTTGTATATACATGGATATTTGCTGCATATTAACTATGTATAAGGTTGGTTTAAGCCTCTTATTTTCAGAGGAATATGCTTGTCGGAGAAGTTTGATAAGAGGTGGGATGAAAAGAAGGAGCAACGGCCCTTTGGCAAGCGTGTAAGGGAGGCTGTTAGGCCTCCAGGTCCCCTGAAGCCTAGACTTGATGTTGCTGTTAGACGTATAGAATTGCAGATACATAAGCTGGATCAGGCAAGTGAAAGGTTTAGTGAAAGGGACAAGTCAATTTTTGCAAGGATTGTTGATGCTTATTTGAAGCATGACATGGCAAGGGCTAAAGTTTTTGCAAACGAGTTGGCTGAGATAAGGAAAATGGAAAAGATGATTATGCAAGCTAGGCTTGCCCTTGAACAGATAGCTCTTAGGCTGCGTACGGTAACTGAGCTTGGAGACATTGTTACAACCATCGGTCCCGCAGTAAACGTGTTAACCGCTGTGAAAAATGGAATGGCAAACATTTTCCCTGAAGCAGAAAAGGATTTTGGGCAAATAGGCAACCTACTAAGCGGAATAGTGACGGAAGCTGGGCAAAGCACAGGAGTCTCCATAAACTTTGAAGCGGCGAATGAGGACGCACAGAGAATACTCACAGAAGCCGCCACAATAGCAGAACAAAGGATAAAAGAAAAGCTTCCAGAACTTCCAGCTACAATACCTTCAGCATCATTAACTGAAAAATCCACAAAAGAAACATTATAATCTAAACTTGGAAAATGTTGCCCCTTTTTCTTCCCTCATTGTTTTGAAATAGTCAACTACGTCTTTGTTCCACCGAAAACTTGAGTCTTAGGTAATCAAAGTTGATATTTTCTATCATGCTTTTTCTCTGATGAAGTCTTTTAACACTTCTTTTACGGGCATCTCGAATCTTTTGCGCAGTTGGTTGAGCATCTGTGTTCCTTTTTCAGTTATTGAATAGTATTTGATGCGTCGCCTGCCTTTTTGTGTCCACTTGCCAACTATGAATCTGTCCTTTTCTAACTCGTATAGGAGTGGGTATACTATCCCTGCATGGAATTTTTGTCCAGTTAGCTTTTCTATTTCTTTGATAATGGTGTAACCGGACATGGGCTTTTGGCTTATAAGCCATAAAATAACAGCTCTGCTAAAACCTCTTACAATAGCTCTAATCATATCCCTTTCTTCAGCCATTAAATATTCCTCTTGGACTTTTTTCATTTTGTCTCTGCATTCTTATTAACTTCTTTGCGTCAAATTTGCAAAAGGTTGATATATCAAAATTTAAACTATTATATTTGAGGGCAACGGTTTATGGTTGACGTTGTTGACGCGTTTATGCGCGGTCTTGAGAAGCCGCTTATACTTTGGCTGATATCTCAAGGGCCTAGGCACGGTTATGAGCTCATTAAGGAGGTTAAGAGGTTGACTGGGCAGAAGTTGAAGCCTGGCGTGTTGTATCCTCTCCTTTACCAGTTAGAGGGTGAAGGGTTTTTGGCTGGCGAATGGGTAAGGAGGGGTCGGCGGGAGCTGAAGTGTTATCGTTTAACCGAGAAAGGAAAAGCTCTTCTCGCCAAAGTGCGTGGTCTTTTCAGCAATCCAATTAAAAGGGTGATTGCTGATTTGCTAAGTGAGCCAGAAAGGAAATGAGCTTAAAGGCCAAGTATTTTTCCCGCTAGCACATAAGCTCCTACTCCAACCATTATTATGATGCCGTATCTTCTTGTAGTTTTTTGTAGGCTCACAACATTTTCTGTTGACGGATCCTTAATTGTGATTATGTAGCGCTTAACGATTGGTATGCAAAAAGGAAGCGGTAGGAAAAAGAGTGGAAAATATGATGAAGGAACTGCTAGGCCAAAGCCCGCATAGATGAAGGGTAAAAGACCTGTTGTTAAGGATAATAGTCCCATAATAATGACGCCTTTCTTCCTTCCATGTTTGACAACGAAAGTGTGAACTCCATTTTTACTGTCTGTTTCATAGTCTCCAAGAGCTTGCAAAATGTGTCCGCTAGAGTGGGCTAACATTAATGGTGTAGCGCTTGCTAAAACAAGTGAGATGCTGACGTTACATTGGGAAGATGTCCCAACTCCTATTAGAAATGGTAGGAGACCAGCACCTATGCCGGAAGCAATAAAATCTATGATTGGCACGCTTTTGAGTCGAAAAGGTGGGACGGAATAGGCAGTCCAAAGGGCGAGGTAAAAGATAAAAAATGTGGCAAGGCTCGTAGCGAATACAGAGACTAAGAGTAAGCATAAAGTTATCAAGAAAAAAGAAAGTATTAGTGCAGTTTGTGGCGCGATCTTTCCTGAAGCCACTGGAAGACTGGATTTTACAATATTTTGCCGATCTTCTTCTCTATCAAAGTATTGATTCAAAATAAAGATGCTTGCTGTAGCTGACAAAAAAGCGAAAAAGACTGCGATAAAGCGTTCAGGCGAAGGTAAACCTAAGAAGATGCTTCCGAAAACAAAAGAGAATATCCATCCAAGCCAGTTGTCAATCCTGGCAATTTCAAAATATCCTTTAAGAAACCTCATTTTTCTCCCTTTTCGTAGAAGAAAATTGAGCCTCATTGAAGCATCTTATTGAAGTCAACAGTGCTAAGCACCAAAAACTCAATGGTAGCAATTGATCCCATGTCATTTACCTTTTCACTTCTTTGCTTTGTGGCGCTTTAGTTTCTTCGTAGGATATGATCTCCCCTGTGATTGTGTCTATTTTCGCTTTGAAAGATCTCGTAGCATGAAAGAAGCATGCACGCTTAAACTTAACTTCTCCATCCAGTATCCAAGCATTGCCCTCTTTATACATGGTTCTAAAAAAGATCAGTTCCAACCGAGAGTGTCTTTGCTTAATAAACTGCCTGGCTTTTTCTTCCGCCTTCCTAGATTCCAATGTTTTCCCATCCCTTCAAGCTTTAAAGCATAAAGCTTCATGAACTATTTCGCAGTTCTTTCCTCAATCTTCCCTTCTGAAGGGACATATTCAATTTTTCCAGTTACAGCTACACCGCCTATTTCCGTGCCTCCAATCACAATCTTTAAATTCGTGTCAACATTCCATGCCCTCTTTTTAGCCAGCAGAATCTCAAGTATATCTGCAAGGGTTTTCTGCGTCATATATTCACTTTTGATGAATATGCTATATCAAAATTTAAATGTTTCGGAAAATAAAATATATTAGTCTGATACAATTGAGGTTAGGTCAAAGAGGGAAAGTGAGTGGACAACGCTGGCGAACGTTGCAAGGTTGTTTTGACCGCTGACCGCACTCTTATGAGCAACTATCACCATAATGAATTCGTGGGTTTTGGAACGTGTGCTCCACCAAACGTTATTCCCGACTGGCTTTACAAATTTCTATTCTTTCCACCCATTAAAACAAAAGATGGCGTGCCTATTGCTGCACCCTATGGGCTGAGAAAGATTGAGGCCCAACTGTTGATGGAAGGATTTAATGTAGTCACAGTCGACCCAGACTATTTAGGAAAATACCTTGATGATGCGAAAGTCTTAGGCGTTCACGTCATGGACCCATTTGGCTTGGGACCTGCCTCAAGCACTTTCGCCTCTATTCTCAAAAAAGAACCATTTTTGGCGCAATACTTCCGTATGTTGATGGAGAAGCCAGAAATAAAAAGGGCGAAGAGGCGTGGCTTAAAAATCATAGTTGGAGGCCCGGGCGTTTGGCAGTTCAAGTATAGGCCAGAATTTGTTAAGGAGCATGGAATAGACTGCATAATTGAAGGAGAAGCCGAAAAAGTTATTGGAAAAATCGTTCGCGCCACTTTAAATGATGAAGATCTTTCACAATACTATGAGGTCCCAGTTGAGGAAACGCCTAGTTTGGAGGAGATACCGGATATTGTGGCGCCTTCAATTAATAACCTAGTGGAAATCGGGCGCGGATGCTGTAGGGGATGCAGGTTCTGCAGCGTAACTTTAAGGCCATTAAGATGGTATCCCTATGATAAGATACTGCGGGAAATAGAAGTGAACATGAAAATTGGGAATGGTGTATGTCTCCACGCTGAAGATGTAATGCTTTACGGCTCTAAAAGTACAATTCCGGACGATGAGAAGCTCGTTAAGCTTCACGAAACTGTTTTGGAGAAATGCGGGGGAATTGGATGGAGTCACTGTTCGCTGGCGGCGGTTGCATCAAAACCAAAGCTTTTCTCGAAAATTTCAGAGATTATACTACAGAAACAGTCATGGTGGGGCGCAGAAATAGGCATAGAAACAGGCTCACCTGAACTAGCAAAAAAGATTATGCCAGCAAAGGCTCACCCCTTCAAGCCTGAAGAATGGCCGGAAGTCGTCCGCACCGGCATGGGTTTAATGCATGATTACAAGCTTGTTCCAGCATGCACTTTAATTGTTGGCGTGCCAGAAGAAACTGAAGAAGACCTTATCAAAACAATAGAGCTGGTGGAAGATCTCAAGGGTGTAAGAAGCCTTATCGTGCCATTATTTTTTGTTCCAATGGGCAGGCTGAAAGATGAAGATTGGTTTAAGGAGACGGGGATGAACCAGCTCCACATGGAACTGCTGATAGAATGCTTAAAACACGACTTTTACTGGATAGACAGCCTTATCGACTTGGCCTTCGAAGGAAAATGGTATGCCAAGCTTTTGCGCCCCTTCTACAGGCTATTCGTCGGAGTGATCCAGTATAAGGCGAAAAAAGCTGGAATAAAATGAAGCTTGAAAGTGAAAACATGCAGGTTGATCTCATGGAAAATGCTTTGCTCTCCGCTGCTGTGAATCCTTGGCTGAAAGCACTGATCAGCAGATTTGATATGGAATGCCAAGAAGATGGAAACTTACTCTTAAACTCACTGAAAGATTTCTTGGGAGAGCCTGTTTCTCTTTGTCCAACGTGCCAGCAGAAAAGCCGACTTGTAGCTAAACCGATCTATGAAGTTGGAAGCCGCTTATTAAAAGTGGATAAGGGCTTCATGAAGAAGCAGTTTCTTCAAGACCAGTATGGTGGAGCCTGGTTTAGAGGCTTCGGGTTAATGATGAAGGGTGTAAGGAAATATGGCATACGCATACCTTTCGTTCCAGCCGGCCCCTTTGAAATTGTTTGGAATTTCACATATAAATGTAATTTACGATGCAAGCACTGTTATGAGAATGCTGGCAGCGTCAGACTCCCAGAGTTAACGACAGATGAAGCAAAACAGGTTATAGATGTTCTTTCAAAATTGGCTGGTGTAGGATTGCCAGCGCTTTCATTCAGTGGAGGCGAACCTCTAGCCAAGAAGGATTTCTTCGAGCTGGCGGCTTACGCTAAAAAGCACATTCCATACATCAGCATAGCCTCCAACGGAACTTTGATTACGAAGGATGCAGCTAAAAAGATTAGGGATGCAGGCGTAGATTATGTGGAGATAAGCATAGACGGCGCAACGCCGCAAACTTATGACGAGTTTAGAGGAATACTAGACGCCTTTGAAAGGGCAATTCAAGGTGTAAAAAACTGCGTTGAAGAAGGCGTGGACACCTGTATAGCAACGGTTCTGCATAGGGACAACATTGCCGAGCTTGATAAACTCATAAGTCTGGCTAGGGAATTGGATGTGCGCTTCATGCATTTCAACTACATACCGACCGGAAGAGCTAAGGCTTACGTTGAATTGGATTTGACACCAGACGAGCGGCTTCATGTTTTAGAAACAATCGGGAAAGAAATAATCAACCTATATTTGCAGGCGAAGGAGGAAGAACTCAAATATGGAAAGTCAAGCGTTAAAGTTGACCGCTTCTTCAGCATATGCCCACAATACGCAAGCGTCACGAAGGAGCTTTCGAAAAAATGTGGCGAAAAATTTATGGTTGAAGCCCACTACGCAGCGAAGAAAGGCGTTGAAAACGTTGCAAACTTTTTAGGCGGCTGTGGAGCTGGACGCTTATACTGTGCGATAGAGCCTAACGGCGATATTAAGCCATGCGTGTTCTTTCCAACAAACAAAGACACCGTTTTAGGCAACATGCTGAGGGATAATTTTGAAGAAATATGGGACATCGACCCGCTGCTTTGGAAGCTTCGCATAAGAGAGGATATGGAAACCTACGTTGTAAACGGCGAAGAAGTCGGTTGTGGAAAATGCCCAGATAAATACATATGTGGAGGATGCCGTGCAAGAGCTTACAGCTACTTCAACGGAAATGTGAAGGCGCCTGACATCGGGTGCATTCGCAATAAACTTCTATGGGAAAAAGTTACGAATAAACGATGATAGCAGTTCTGCTGTTACTTTAAAAGGAGATATTGGATGCAGCATTATGTTCAAGGAATGGTCAGCATTTTCATACCTGTTTATGAGGGGTCAGATCTTTTAGCCGAGCTTCTAGAAACTTTAACAAATGATGCATATGAAAAGAAAGAGATCATTGTTATAATTGACAACCCTAATATGAAATCGTTGGAGGTTATAGAGAAATATCGGGGCAAAGTGATCTTCATCCTTAATAACTGCAGAATTGGAAAAGTGAATGCCTTAAATAACGCTGTAAAAACCTCTAAGGGTGAATTTTTAGTTTTCCTCGACTCAGACGTTAAAATTGGAAGTTCAAGCTTTTTAGACGATATAACAAGAGAAATAAACGAATTTGATATTCTCGACGTGAAAAAGGGAATTGTAAGAGACTCTTTCATAGCAAGGATGGCCAACTATGAGTATGTCAGCTTCAATTTTGCAAATTACCTATATTCAAAGATGGTGGGGAGATGCTTTGGCATTAACGGAGCCGCCTTTGCCATAAAAAGAGAAACCTTTGAAGAAGTTGGAGGCTTCTCAAAAGTAGTTTCAGAGGATTTAGACATAGCGGTTAAGACTCTCCTAAAGGATAAACGTTTCAAATATGCCGAGGGAGTTAAAGTCTACACAAGAGCCCCCTCAAGTTGGAGAAGGTGGCTTTCTCAAAGAAAAAGATGGGGGATAGGCGCCGGCTTATGGCTTAAGCGCCACTGGAGAAACCTACTTAAATACGCGAAGAAATACCCGCACGTTATTCTCCCAAGCATCCTCATTCTATTTCCAACATTAATTCCGATGCTCCTCAACCTTGTCCTCTCCAACTTCTTAGGCTACAAAATTCTAGACTTCGCTTTAATGCTCTTAGCAACAAAGTTCAACTTCTTAATCCCGCTTTTCTTTTCAACCTCAATGGCAATAGTTCTAATCACGAGCATACTGAACTTCTTCATAAGCTTCCTAATTTTTTCCCTCCTCTTCTATGCTGCATCCAAAAAGCTGAAAATACACTTCAATGTTTTAGAATTCCTAATCTACTACTTTTTCTACCAACCACTAGCCTTCTTCACGCTAATAGTGGGCCTAATCACACCATTCATTTATTCAAAGTATAATCTGGAATGGAAAGTCTAACACGGTTAACGGTTAAACAATTTTGATGCGCCAAGTCGCACATGTCCAACACCATACAAAAAATGAAAACAGTTAGATCCTTCTGTTAATAATGTCTAAAAGGATTCGTCTCCAAACATGTTTTGCGCTTAACAGCGACTAACAGAAGTTGTAGCTAAATGCGTGCAATTTATTGCCGCGGCAGTCTTCTCGCAAAGAATTTTCTGATTTCCTCTGCAAAAATGATTATGACGGCCAGCATTGCTAAGAATAACCAGTCATTAAGACCCAGAGAGGCTGTTCCGAAGGCGTTCTGCAAGAGTGGAACATAAACTATTGCCGAAAGAATAGAAATCTGTGCAGCAATTCCCAGCCAAATCCACTTATTACTCCTTAAACTTGTCTTGAAAACGGAAGTTTTGCTCGTTCGGCATGCAAGAACATTGCCAACTTGCGCTACGACAATGCCAGCAAAAGTCATGGTCGTACCTTTAATGTAAACAGGGTTGCTAATTGAAAGGGTTCCAAAATGCCAGCCGCCCATAGACCATGTACTTAGACAGCCAAACATGGCGCCAGCAGAGATGATTAACCCAATGTAGAGCGAGCGCAGAAACACTCCGTTGTTAAATAGTCGCTCAGTAACGCTGCGCGGGGGCTCCCGCATTATGCCCTTTTCTGGTTGTTCACGGCTCAGTGCCAATGACGGAATGACATCAATACCCAAATCTATAGCTAAAACTTGAACTACCAGCAAGGGCAAAGGGATATTCAACATCACATAAAGAATGAAAGGAGTCAACTCAGCCCAATTATGTGCAAAAACATAAACGATGAACTTTCTAATGTTCTCATAAATTGCTCTCCCGGACTCAACTGCATGCACGATTGATGCAAAACTGTCATCCAACAAAATCAAATCAGCTGCATCTCGAGCTACATCGGTTCCAGAAACACCCATGGCTATGCCAATGTTTGCTTCTTTTAACGATGGCGCATCATTAGCTCCATCGCCAGTAACAGCTACTATCTCCCCATTTTTTTTAAGCACAGTGACAATACGGAGCTTCTGCTCTGGGGAAACTCTTGCAAAAATAACTTCGCCCTTCTTAACTTGTTCGAATATCTGTTGATCACTCATCGACTCCAAGTCAACACCGCGTATCACACGACTCTGTCCAGAGCTGGTTATGCCCACTTCTTCAGCAATGGCTTGTGCTGTGGGGCCATAATCTCCAGTGATTATCACGATTTTTATGCCTGCTTGTTTGGCTTGTTTTACTGCGTCTTTAACTTCAACACGGGGTGGATCTTTCATTGCAGCAAGCCCAAGAAAGACCATATCTTTCTCGATATTTCCGTTTGCAATAGGCAAGGCATCCTCAGTTTCTTTGTAAGCTATCGCTATTACTCGTAACCCTTCGCCTGCAAATTCGCGGAGCTTCTGCTCGACAGATTGCAGTTGCTTCTTTGTCAGACTCTCTGTTTTATTGTTTAGGCTTATCTTCGTGCAAGTGGAAAGAACACTTCTCGGCGCACCTTTTGTATAAACCAAAGTTTTTCCATTAGCTTTATGAACAGTCGTCATTCTTTTTAGTGTCGAATCAAATGGTATCATGTGAACTGTGGGCTTCTCTGCAAGAAGTTTCTGCGGGTTGAGACCATACTTTAAAGTAGCAATAAGCAAGGCGCCGTCCGTAGGGTCTCCGATGACACTCCATGACCTATTTATGTCAGAAGGCGGTTCAACCTTTGCACTGTTACAAAGAGCACAAATCTCTAAAAGTTTCTCCAGCCCTGCACTCTCGTCTTTTTTTAGGATTCTTCCGTCAATGGCAAAGTCGCCGACAGGCATGTATCCGACTCCAGAGACTTGTATAACCTTATCGTCAACCCAGATTTTAGTAACGGTCATCTCGCCCTTGGTGATTGTTCCAGTTTTGTCTGTGCATATGACTGTTACACTGCCAAGTGTTTCAACCGCCGACAAACGTTTTACGAGAACGTTTCTCTTCAACATCTTCAAAACATTAATTGCAAGCGCGCTCGACACTGTAACCTGTAACCCTTCAGGAACACAGGCGACCATTACGCCTATCATAAACAATATGCTGCTGAGGAAAGTTAAGTGAAGCCAAATCAAGCCAACCGTGAAAAAAATTCCTCCCACAACCACTGCCAAGACAAAGTCATACTTTGCGGTGTAGGCAATTTCCTTCTGAAGAGGACTTAGCTCTTCGCCTATTTCTTGAGTCAGATCAGCGATTCTTCCAAACATAGTTTTCATGCCAGTTGCAAAGACCACGGCTCTTCCGCGTCCCTTTGCGACG
>Ga0315268_10008560_pt1 | contig 10685 bp, 11 predicted proteins | sample C1_top_MG_FD_204535 | JGI IMG/M metagenome (GOLD analysis project Ga0315268, IMG submission 204535) | Sediment microbial communities from Yellowstone Lake, YNP, Wyoming, USA - C1_top | ecosystem: Environmental > Aquatic > Freshwater > Lake > Sediment | place: USA: Wyoming | collected 2017-08-01 | reverse complement strand
TCTCGTTGAAAGCCCGCTTGTCAACAAAATGCTTCTTGTGTGCCTGCTGATTGCGTGCCTGAGCATGCTTCCCCTGCCCTGGATTGACGGCGGAAATGTTTTCTTTGCATCAAGGCTGCTGTGGGTGTTTTCATTTGTCTCAATCCTTGTTGCATCTGTTCTGCTTTATGTCTACATCTCTATCTTGGGAATTGTGATTGCCGCTGTATTTGTGGGAATAATTTTCATGATAATCTGGCAGGTCTTTATTGAGGAAGGGTTTTAAGCAAAACTAACAACAGCTTTCTGAAACAGGTAAACTGCAACAAAATATGCAAGGATAAACTTCAGACCGAAAATCATGAGCAAAAGATAGGCTGCGCACGCAATATCCAGCACGCTTGACAAAGATTTTATAAACAATAAGCCCTTTATAAGCAGGTAAACCGCGAAAAATTTCAGAACCGCCGGGCCTAAAAACCCGAGCTGGACAAAAACAACCATCACCGCAGTTATGAGGTCCAGAAATCCGAGTATTTTGAGCATACGGGCGGGAAAGTTCCTGTGTTAAAAAATGTTGCTGAACAAAAGGGCGGATTTTGCAGGAAGCTGGGTTGAGATTCTCTTTATTGTGCTTCTCCTCATAGGCATTGTTTTGTCAGTTTTGGCAGGAAACACGATATTCAGCTATATCATAATATCGCTTAGCGGGCTTTTGTTCGGCAGGCTGCTTTATGAAAAAAGAAAAAGCTTTTTGCCTGCCTATTACCTGATTATTTTTGGCTTTCTGATTGGATATATTCTTGGCAACTATTATGCAAACAGGTATTTGACAATGGGGCTTTTTGTACTGTTTATAGGGCTGAGCTACTATCTGCATCTGAAGAAGTTTTTGGATTAGCACTGGACATCTCCACGCAGGGTTTATAAATTCATTCGGCATTATTCTTGAACATGTTAAAGGACTTTACTCCCAGGCTTTATCAGGAAACAATACTTGCAACTGCGAGCCAGAAAAACACGCTTGTTGTTTTGCCTACTGGCATGGGCAAGACAGGAATTGCATTGCTTCTTGCTATTCAAAGGATGAAGAATTATCCAAACTCCAAAATAGTGTTTTTGGCTCCTACAAAACCGTTGGCAGAACAGCACAGGCAGACATTTGAGAAAAATCTTGAAATTGATTCATCTGAATTAAATGTTTTCACCGGATTTGTTAAGCCGGAAAAAAGGGCTGAATTGTGGCAGAAATCAAGAATAATTTTTTCCACGCCTCAGGGCCTGGAAAACGACATAATCTCTGAAAAAATAAATCTTGAAGATGTTTCCCTTGTGATTTTTGATGAGGCACACAGGGCAACTGGCGATTATTCATACAATTTCATTGCAAGGCAGTACCTTAAAAAAGCAAAATACCCAAGGATTCTTGCATTGACCGCATCTCCTGGCTCTGAAAATGAAAAAATAGAGGAAATATGCAGAAATCTTGGCATTGAAGATGTTGAGGTAAGGACAAAGGACGATGCTGATGTCAAGCCCCATGTCCAGAAAGTTGAATTTTTATGGGAAGGTGTTGACTTGCCAGATGAATTTTTGAAGGCCAGGAAATACCTAAATGACTGCTTCAATTCCAAACTAAAAGAGATTAATAAATTGGGGCTTATTTCTAATTTAAGAAATGTTTCAAAAAAAGAGTTATTGATGCTTCAGGCTTCTATCCATGCAAGACTGGCAAAAGGAGAAAAGGATTTTGACATGATGAGATGCCTTTCTGTTGCAGCAGAGGCAATAAAGGTCCAGCACGCGCTTGAATTGCTTGAAACTCAGGGCATTGACTCGCTTGTAAGCTATCTGGAAGGTATTTTTTCCCAGGCATCTGTCTCAAAAACAAAGGCAGTGCAGAATCTTGCAAAGGATGAGAATTTCAAGTCCGCATTGGTGATTGCGCAAAAGCTTGCTGAGGAAAAAGTCGAGCACCCGAAATTGTCAAGATTAAGGGAAATTGTTTCTGATGAAATTGGAAAAAACCACAAGCTTCTGGTTTTCAACAATTACAGGGAAAATGCCTCCAGGATTGTTGATGAGCTGAAAAAAATTGTAAATGCAAACCCAATTCTTTTTGTAGGACAGGCTAAAAAAAACGGCTCTGGATTAAGCCAGAAAGAGCAAAAGGAGATTATTGAAAAGTTTAGAAGCGGGGAGTATAATATTATGGTGGCAACTTCTATCGGGGAGGAAGGGCTGGACATCCCAAAGGTTGATTCTGTCATATTTTACGAGCCAATCCCGAGCGCAATAAGGCAGATTCAGAGAAGAGGAAGGACAGGAAGAAGCGACAAGGGAAAGGTTGTGATACTTTACGCGAAGAACACAAGGGACGAGGCATACAAATGGAGCGCGCACCACAAGGAAAAGAGAATGAATTCCATTTTGAAATCATTGAAAACAAATCTTGTGCTGAAAAACAACCAGAAAGAGTGCCTGAAGGACTTTATTGAAAATGATTTCAAGATTACTGCTGATTACAGGGAAAAAGGAAACGCTGTTATCAAGGAGTTAATGGATTCCGGCGTTAAGATTGACTTAAAGCATCTTGAAACAGCTGACTATGTCATTTCTGAAAGAATTGGCGTTGAATACAAGACGCAGAAGGATTTTGTTGACTCAATAATAGATGGAAGGCTGTTGTCTCAGCTAAGAAGCATAAAGGAGAATTTTGAAAAGCCCCTGATTGTTGTTGAGGGCTCAGGAGATTTGTTTTCCCAAAGAAATGTTCATGCAAATGCTATTCGGGGAATGATTGCAACGATAATTGTCAGCTATTCTGTGCCTTTGGTTTTTACCCGAGATAACAAGGAGACAGCTGCATTGCTTGTTTCAATTGCAAAGCGTGAATCAGGAGTTTCAAAGGACTTTTCTCTGCATTTAAAAAAACCTCTCAATATCAAAGAGCAGCAGGAGTATCTTGTTTCAAGCTTTCCTTCTGTCGGGCCTTCTCTTGCAAAGGTCTTGTTGGACAAATTCGGAAATGTGAAGAATATTGTAAATGCCTCTGAAGAAGAGCTGCGAAAGATTGAAGGCGTTGGCGAAAAGATAGCCAAAAGCATAAAGGAAGTTGCTGAAAAAGAATACAATAATAGTTTGAAGGAGTATCTGATGGGGTGAAAAATGTTTGATGGAACACTAATAATAAAATATTTTATTTCTTCACTAGTTATTTTATTATTTGCTTGGTTGTATGTGAAAGTATATGTATGGCTAGGCAAAAATTTTCTGATTCCAGTGATATCATATGGAATTTTTTATTTTGATAGAAGATATGTTCACAAAAATATGGAATTTAATGTGAATAAAAAATATTCTGCGATAATATTGGCAAGTAATTATTGGCCAGAGAAAATTTCTGTTTACTCTATAGATATCCCAAAATTATTGAAAACACTTAAACTAAAAAAAGAATCATATAAAGTTTATGAGTTTGTTTCTGCAAAAGAATTCAAGAAGATAATAAATAATCCAAAAGTATCGAATGTTTACATCTTAGGTCATGGACAAAGGCATGGTGTGAAATTGGGCAAAAATGAATGTATATACTATTGCGAATTTAAGAATGCTAAAAAGAAAGAGGCAATATTTCAATTTCACTGCAATCATTATGGAGGGAAAAGTTTAGCAGATTATATTCTATCAAAAAAGGGAATATCCTTTGTAACCACAAAAAAAATGAATACATTACAGATTAACAAGATTATTTATGAAAATTATAAAAAAGCAAAAAAAGATAGTAGAATATTACTTTTAAAGTAATATACCAAAGATTTATATACTATAAAGGAAGATACTACGTTGTGGCAATAGTAGAAATCAAGAAAAAAGGGTTCAAATGTGAAAGATGTTATCATAAATGGATTCCAAACAACATAAAACAAAAACCCATAGTATGCCCAAAATGCAAAAGCCCTTATTGGAATAAACCAAGACAAAAATGAACATAGAAATACCAACGCTTGTAAAATGGGCAGGGGGGAAAAAGCAATTAATTACGCAATTCAGTAATTATTTTCCTTCAAAAATAGAAAGATATTTTGAGCCATTTGTAGGTGGCGGAGCAGTAGCTTTCTACATTCTAAAGGTTTTAAAGCCAAAAGAAGTTATGCTATCTGACATAAACGAAGAATTAATCAACATCTATAAAGTAATCAAAAATAACGTTGAGGAATTAATGACACTTCTTAAAGAATACAAAAAAAATCACAGCAAAGAAGAATATTACAGAATAAGAGCACAAAATCCTGAAGAGCTATCTGCTATTGAAAATGCGGCAAGATCTGTTTATATAAACAAAACATGCTTTAATGGATTATATAGAGTAAATTCAAAAGGGCAGTTTAATGTTCCAATTGGAAGCTACAAAAACCCAGCAATATGCTCCGAAAAAGATTTGAGAGAAATAGCCAAACTCCTTAAGAATGTTCAAATAAAAGTTATGTCTTTTGAGAAAATTCTTGACTATGCCAAAGAGGGTGACTTCATTTATTTTGACCCACCTTATTATCCTCTCAAAAAAGGTAAAAATTTTACAACATACACAAAAGAAAATTTTCTTGAAAGAGAACAAGAGCAATTAGCAAAAGTGTTTAGAGAATTAGATAAAAAAGGTTGTAAGCTAATGTTAAGCAACAGCGACACAGAATTTATAAAAAATCTCTACAAAGGTTTCAACATAGGAATAGTTAGGGCAAAAAGAATGATAAACTGCGATGCAACAAAAAGAGGAAAAATAAATGAAGTTGTGATAACTAATTATCCTCTAAATACCAGAGCTCTTTCAGGTTTTTGACATGCTTCTTGTTTTTCTTATTTTCTAAAGCAACATATTTTGCCATAGACGGCTGACCACTGCAAACACTCATACAAAGATTATCAATTTCTTTAGGATTGTCAATAAATTCTCTAACCCACCCCTGAAAAAATAAAGTGGGCGGATCAAAATTGCTTTCCCTGTGATAACCATATTCTTGCTCAATTATGAAAAGCTGTGCCAAAACCCCAATAACTGTTAAATCGCTTAAAAAATGCTCAAACTTTTCTTTTTCAAACTTCTTGAGTTCAATCTCTGGATCTTTTCCATAAAAGATATTGTCAAAAGCTAACAAGAGGTCTTTCTTTAGATCTGGTCTGCTCCTAATTCTCAAATTAAGGTCTATCATAACCCTTAGGTGATTGGGGCGAAACTCCCTATTGCCTTCTTTAAGCCAAATCTGAAAATTCTTTTTCTTATCATACCCCTTAAAACGTTCAGAAAGCTCAGAGGGACGAAAAATCTGCACCTCAACGCCATTCTTATAGAAAACTATATCATATACATCAAAATCAAGCTTCTTAACCTTTTCAAGCATTTCCGCCTTATCCATGAGGGCAGAAAACTAAAAAGAGTTTATAAATCAGATCCCTCTAACATAATTACTTAATCTTTTTTCAAGTTGGCTGTCAGTTGTTTTCTTTTTTTCTTGTGTTCTCTTCTATTGCCCTATGACTCTTTTTGATTTCTTCTACTGTTCTGGACCTTTGTAATTCAGGATATTGCTTTATTGCTTCTAAAGAATCTTTTAATAATTTCTTATATGATTCAATTTCTTTTTCTTTGATTTCAAGTTCATTCTTCTTTTTTTCTACTTCTGCTTTTTGTGTTTCAAGCTCCTTATTTATGTTCATATCCAAAGATCTAAGATAAGAAACTGTGATGTCTGATGCAGTAATTAGCTCTTGAATTAACATTATTTGAAGTTGAGTTGAATAAGTACTTCTATCATAAACAACCGGTATAAAGCCCATCTGATCTATAGTTAAGTGTTGTTTTAAAATATTTCGGATGTCTTCATACTGACCCCTCAACCCTCTTACAGAATCAACTCTTCCACTATTACATATTTGTACAATCCTGTTGTTAAATGATTCAAATACCTTAAGACAGGAGTATACTTCTTGCTTCATGTGCTGAATTATATCAGAATGAGTTTATAAATTTGACCTTCAGCTAATTATTATACTATTTTCACAACCTTTATAAATAACTTCATCTAAAAGCAGGATATGGTAGGGGTTGGATTGATAATCGGAATCATTGTAGCAGTCGTTGTTCTATACATAATCATAGTCTTCAACAGGCTTATCTGGCTGAGAAACAGGCTTAAGAATGCTTTGTCGCAGATTGATGTGCAGTCCAAGAGAAGGGCTGACCTGATACCTAATCTTGTTGAGACAGTCAAGGGCTATGCAAAGCACGAAAAGGAAACTTTCAAGATGGTCACAGAGGCAAGGGCGTTGCTTACAAAGGCAAAATCAACAGGGGAAAAGATAAAGGCAAACAACCAGCTTACATCTGCGCTGAAATCATTGTTTGCAGTTGCAGAGGCATACCCCCAGCTGAAGGCAAATGAAAACTTCATGATGCTCCAGGAGGAATTGTCAGGCACAGAGAGCAAGATTGCGTATGCAAGGCAGTTCTACAATGACAATGTGCTTAATTACAACTCATCAATCCAGACATTTCCCTCAAACATAATCGCAAACATCTTTGGATTCAGGGAAAATGAATTCTTCGAAGTTGAGTCAAAAGAGGAAAGAAAGGCAGTCAAGGTCAAGTTTTAGCAAAGATGATATATGAGCAGATTGCAGGCAACAAAAGAAAATCTTACCTATTGTTTGTGATAATTGTTGCATTCATTGTCTTTCTCGGCTATGTTTTCGGGTTTGCTTACGGCTATCCTTCTGCCGGGATTGTTATTGCAGTTATCATCTCAATTATCTACATCCTTATCGGCTATTATGCAGGAGACAGGATGATTCTTGCAATTTCAGGGGCAGTTGAGGCAAAAAAGCCGGAAAACACCTACCTGATAAACACAGTTGAAGGCCTGGCAATGGCAGCAGGAATTCCAAAGCCAAAGGTCTATGTCCAGAACGAGGAGGCGATAAATGCATTTGCAACAGGCAGAAAGCCAGAGAATTCTGCTGTCTGCGTCACAACAGGCGCAATAAAAAAGCTGAACAGGACAGAGCTTGAAGGTGTAATTGCCCACGAGATGAGCCATGTGAAAAACTATGATGTCAGGTTCATGACTCTTGTTGTTGTTTTGATAGGAATGATTGCACTGCTAAGCAACTTTTTTCTAAGGAGTTTGTGGTTCAGAGGAAGCAATGACAGGGAAGGGGGCAATATGGGGGCAATATTTTTGCTTATCGGAATTGTCCTTGCAATATTGGCGCCAATACTTGCGCAATTAATCCGTCTCGCGATTTCAAGAAAAAGGGAATATCTGGCAGATGCTGACGGAGCACTGCTTACAAGGTATCCAAAAGGATTGGCAGATGCATTGAGAAAAATAAAAAAGGAGCATCTGCCTGTAAAAAGGGCAACTGCATCAACCTCATCGCTTTATTTCACAAATCCCCTGAAAAGCGAGCTGTTCTCAACGCATCCGGACATAAGCAAAAGAATAGCTGCGCTTGAGAAGATGTGAATTTTTATAAAAAACCTGAGAGTATGTCAATTGCAATTTCTTCAAGCATATAGTCAGAGGCATCCGGGATTTTTCTGATTTTTTCCTTTAAGTTGAATGCCCTGTAGACCTGCCTGATAATATTTATCAGTTCACTGATATCATATCCAGGGTCGTCAATCCACAATGTTTCTGACTCAACAGTTCTGTGCCTCAGCAGGGTTTCAACATCTGCCTGCGAAGGAAGGGCGCCTTTTGGTGTCAGGAGTATTGAAAGTGTCCAAAGCTCGCCCATGCCTTTTTTATACAACTCATCATCAAGAAGCATGTTGTGAAATTGCGCAGCATCTGTAAACATTTGGTAGTTGATTCTTTTCGGCAGGACTCCGAATGTCAGGTCCATCTTCTCCATCGAGCCGCTCTTCGGCAGGTAAAGATCCCATCCAAGCGCGTCCCTGAACTCTTCTCCTCCGTTCAAAAGGGAATACATCATCTCATAAGGAATTTCAAGCAGCACCCTTTCAACAGTGTCAAAGGCACGGCCTTGGTTTTTATCACGCACCTGGCTCAGCTTCCTCACATTTCCAAGATTCTCTGCCTTTTGGCGGATAAACCCAAAAATCCTGTCCTCATCAGGCAGCCTGTACCTTTTTGGCAAAAGCACGGCATTTGTGCGGTGCTTTTCCCAATAGCCCCCGAGGTAGTCCTCTGCCACATAAACCTCATTTGCAATGAACTCTTCAAAGCCGCTGATTTCGACTGACATTTGCTTAGGGGACTGGCTGGTATTTATAAAATTTTCTTTACTCTAAAATAATAAAAATATCCAAAGGGAAACAATTAAAAACCTTGTTTCTATACTAATATCATGGACAAGGGGGTTGCAAGGCAGTATTATCTAAGGGAGGATATACAAAAAGCAATATTTGAAACTGCAAAAGACAGGGAAATAGCAGTAAAATTTGATTACGGCTTTGGCAAAAGGCCTGAAATTCTCCAGTTCAAGACAGATGTTGCAGAATTTGCAAAACAGGGCGCATTGTCATTTCACTGCTCTGAGGAGTTGTGGCAAAATCCTCTGCGTCTTTCCACAAGCCTTAAAAAAAATGAGCTTGATGAACTGAGAAAGGGCTGGGACCTGGTGCTTGACATTGACTGTCCTCTTCTTGAATATTCCCAGGCTGCTGCTGACCTGCTGGTAAAGGCATTGAGAAGCAAGGGCATAAAATCAATCTCAGTCAAATTCTCCGGCAACCACGGCTTTCACATAGGGGTCCCGTTTGAGGCATTTCCGCAAAATGCAAAGAACTTTTTTCCTGACGGGGTAAAAGTGATTGCACTTTACCTGCAGGAGATGATAAGGCCGGTTCTTGCCGCAGAAATGCTGAAAAAGGAAAAAATAGAGGACATCATGAAAAAAACAGGCAAAAAGTTCGGGGAAGTCACTGCAAAAAAAAACAATAGTGCGGTTTTTGACCCATTCAAAATCCTGTCAATTGATTCCATACTGATTTCAAGCAGGCATTTGTTCAGGATGCCCTACTCAATAAACGAGAAATCCGGGCTTGCGAGCATTCCCATACTGCCCGAGAATATCCTGAAATTCAGCAAAAATGAGGCAGAATTGTGGAGGGTTAAAACCAAACTGAAATTCCTGGAAAGGGAAAATACTGCTCCAAACGAGGCAAAGGAATTGTTTGACTCTGCCTCTGAGATGTTTTCAGAGATAAAGGAAAAGGAGGCGATTAAAGAGAGAATTGAAAACAGAAAAGGGAAAAAAATTGAATACAATTTTACAGAAGCTCTCCCAAGAGAATTGTTCCCGCCGTGCATCAAGAAAGGGCTTGAAGGCTTAAATGACGGGAAAAAAAGATTTGTTTTTGCGCTGATAAATTTTTTGACAATGTCAGGCTGGGATTACGACAAGGTTGAGGAAATGATAAAGGAATGGAACAGGAAAAATCATGAGCCGTTAAGGGACAATTATTGGATAGGACAGTTAAGATACCACAAATCCCAGAAGAAAAAAATACTGCCTCCAAACTGCAGGGAATTTTACAAGGAAATGGGAATATGCTTTCCAGACAATGCCTGCGAAAGAATAAAGAATCCTGTGAGCTATGGGATTAGAAGGATGAGGAAATAATTTTTGTGCAAATCCCCCAATATCTTTATAAATCCCCTCTCTATCCTTACATTATTCAAATTTAGGCATTTAAACGTGAAAATAAGGTTTAAATGCGGTAGTTAAACCAAACAAAGCCTGAAAAACCGTCTTTCAGTACAAAAGTTTAGTTGTGCGGCTTTTTCTGAAGGAAAGGTGGAAAAAATAGGCTTTTTTTAAACTAGACGAACCAAAAGACAATTAAAATAGCCAAAGGAATCTCAAAATGCCAAGAATAAGATGGCCAAGAAGGGGGTCAATGCAGTTTTGGCCCAGGAAAAGAGCAAAACGCCAGATACCCAGGATTAGAGGCTGGGCTGAGGTAAAAGAGCTAAAACCATTAGCTTTTGCAGGCTACAAAGTTGGCATGGCCCATGCAATGTACACAGACGGCAGAAAAAATTCTGTTTCAAAGGGAGCCTGCCCTGTCACGATAATAGAATGCCCGCCCCTGAAAATAATCGGCTTCACGGCATATGAAAAAGATGTTTACGGAAGCAAGGCAAAGACCGGTTCAGTGGTAAACACAAACAAAAACATAACAAGAAGGATAAGAATAAAGAAAAAGGATGCAAATCAAAAAATTTCAGATGCTGAAAAAAACATTCAAAACATATCAGACATAAGCCTAATCGCGCAGACGCAGCCCTATCTTACAGGCATAGGAAAGAAAAGGCCGGAGATTTTTGAAATCGCCCTGGGGAGCAGGGATATCAAATCAAAGCTTGATTTTGTAAAAAACAGCATCGGAAAAGACCTTCCCCTGAAAGATGTCTTCAGGGATGGGGAAGTTGTTGATGTTCATTCAATCACAAAGGGAAAGGGAACGCAGGGCCCTGTCAAGAGATTCGGCGTTTCAATAAGGCAGCACAAGGCAGAGAAAACAAAAAGAGGCCCTGCAACTTTGGGGCCATGGCACCCCCACCACGGGAACTATACTGTTGCCCATGCAGGAAAAATGGGCTACCACCAGAGAATGCAGCTTAACCAGTGGATTATGAAAATTTCAGCTGAAAAAATAAACCCAAAATCAGGATGGA
>Ga0315268_10008559_pt1 | contig 10685 bp, 8 predicted proteins | sample C1_top_MG_FD_204535 | JGI IMG/M metagenome (GOLD analysis project Ga0315268, IMG submission 204535) | Sediment microbial communities from Yellowstone Lake, YNP, Wyoming, USA - C1_top | ecosystem: Environmental > Aquatic > Freshwater > Lake > Sediment | place: USA: Wyoming | collected 2017-08-01 | reverse complement strand
CGTCGTCGGTCAGCGTGGTCGGCCGCGCGCCGGCCAGGATCTCGACCGTCTCGCGGTAGCGCTTGACGTCGATGTCGGGCCGATCGCCGATGGCGGAGCCACGAATGGCGGCCTCGCCGCGCACCCCCTTGCGGCCGAGGTCATTCACGCGCTCGACGAACTTGATGTAGGTGGCCAGCTCCTCGCGGCCGTGGCCGACGAAGTTGTCGCGGTCCTTGCGCGAAGGCCTGTCCACGAAACCGTCGTTGGCCAGCAGTTGCTTCAGCGAGGCCAGCTCGCGCGGCGAGGCCACGCCGTCCTCTTCGACCTTGGCAATCAGCCGCTGCACCTCGGCCCGGTCGAAACCCTGGGTGGCCAGCTTGCTGGCGAGGTTTTCGATCTTCTTGAGCATGAGCCGCACCCCCGATCGCGGTCGCCCGCAGGCTTGCAGCGCCGCCAAGTTCTCGTGTAACTGGGTATCTGTCTTATACCGCACCACCCGAAATTGGGGGTACTGCATGCCCAGGGTCCAACCGAAGAGCCAGCTGGCCGCGTTCAAGGTGGCCGGTCACGTTGCCAAGCCCAGGACCCGCGAAGGCGCGGTCGAGCTGGCCAACATCGCGCGCGACATCGACGCCCGGGGCGAGAACCCGTTCTCGAAGATGTCCTACAGCGAGCGCCAGCAAGCGCTCGAGGCTCTGCTCGGAGTGGTCCACAGCGCGGCTCCGCTCGACGCGGCGGCCGAACACGAGAAACGTGTCGGTGCCTCGGCGCTGCTGGTGAGGATCGCCACGGCCACCCATGCCGGTGGCCACGGTTCGCGCATCGCCGAGAAGGCGTGGCGCGAACTGAAGCAGATCATCGCCGCAGACCCAACCTCGGACGTGGCCAAGACCGCGCTGCTGGCACTGCACGCACGTGAAAAGGCGCTGCCACCCAAGGTGGCCAAGGAGTTGCGCGCGTCGGTGAAGAAGCTGGCGCCGATCGCACCCGACTATGCAAGCTGGGACAAGGCCGGAGTGCGCCAGGTCAAGATCGCGTTCAAGTGCCAGGACGAGTTCTACCCGGCCTGGGTGCCTTTTCTCGAAGGGCCGATGGGTTTCAAGCTCGACCACGTCGAGGGCGACAAGAAGATCTACCAGCGCACGGACGACGTCGAGGGCAAGCAGACCAAGTTCACGATCGAGCTGCAGGAGACCGAGGAGCAGATCTTCGAGGCGCTCGAGGACAAGGACACCAAGGTCGTCGTCTGGTGCGGCCACTCCGACTGGTGGGCACGCGTGGCCAGCGATCTGCCGAGCGCACCCAAGCAGAACGGCGAGAAGATCTTTCTCAACATGATGTGCTTTGGCCGCCACTTCATGCACGACATCATGGCCAAGTACCCCGACTTGCAGCTGGTGACGACCAAGGACCCGACCGAGGACCCCGAGGACCAGGCGACCTTCGAGCACGTTCTCAAGGGGCTGTCGCACGGCCAGGACTGGGCGACCATGGCCAGGGCCGTGCGCAAAGACCCGCGCAATCCCGACGACAACGCGGTGTTCCCGTGCGACCTGCCTGACATGTCGTACGTGCTCGACAGCGAGGGCGACGGCCGGGTCGATTCGCTCGACACCGTGGCCGATTCGCCGGCGCCGACGGCGGCTGACGCAGCCGACGCCGCGCGCGAGATCCGCGACCACGATTTTGTGCCCGGGCCGGTGTCGCAACGGCCGGGCAAGGCCGACGGCCACAAGGTGCTGGAGGCCGGGCTGCTGCTCAACTCGGTATCGTACGACCACGAGTTGTTCGACCGGGTCAATCTCGACCAGAACGTGCGCGCCGACGGCTACTACTTTGCCAAGCCCAACGACACACGCGCGATCGAGCTGCGCGACGAGGTCGTGCTGGGGCAGCCGATACTGCGCATGCGGGTCAACAACCGGTACGCGCATTCGCATCCAGAGGCGCTGATCGGGATGGCCACGTTCGAGAGGTCGCTCGCCCTGCTCGGCCGCTTGCGGCCGCCGATCCCCAAAACCGACCGCGTGCTATATGCGATGGCGGTGCTGGCGCATGTCGTCGAGAACGACTGCTTTCCGCACCAGCTGGCGGCGTTTCGGCACACGCTACAGCACTACGGGCTGCCCGTGTTGCCGCGGGCGGCGTTTCCCAAGATCATCAAGGCCAACGAGGACTGGGAGTCGGGATCGCGCGAGACGCTGCAGAAGTTGAAGGAGCTGGTCACTCCGGAGCAGGTGAAGCAGATCGAGGTGCTGGCGCAGCGCATCGGGCCGCGCGGGCTCAATTCGTAACGCAGCTCGCTCAGTGAATGACAAGTGAAACCGGGTACCGGGTGTTCGCCCGCGTATCGGGGTCATCCGAGCCAGACGGCAGCACAGTGACGACGACGACGCGCTTGCCATCCGCGCCCAGCTGCACGTTCGCCGCCCCGCCGCTCACGTCGACCAGGTCGCCATCGCTGCCCGCAGTCAGCCCAGGCACCGCCTGCACCAACCAGCGCGCCGCCGGCGCAGCCGAGGTGTCGATAGAGATCGAGACGCTCGCGTTGGCCTGTCCCGTGATCTGAACGTAGGCGTTGCCGTACCGCATCGGCGCTGGTGACAACGCCGTGGTCCCGGCCGCGGCATTGACCTGGGTCGCTATCCGCACCGACGACAGCGCATCGAAGAGGTCCGCGTCCGGCAGGTGCAGCCCGTCGTCACGACTGCCCGTGAAGTAGCGCCAGCGTGCGAACTCGGCGACCGTGTCCGCAAAGTGCACGCTCTGCCGCGACCACAGCATGGCCTCGAGCGCGTCCTCGAAGTCGGGCTCGTTGAGCGCCGGGTCGGAGTCAGCGCCCGGCGGGTTGCGTACCTGGCGCCAGATCTCGGCGAGAAAGCTCGCGCTGCCGGCGAAGTAGCGCTTCTGCAGGAACTGCAGGTAGAGCATGCCGCCGTACATGTACCAGGTGTCGTAGTCGTCGTTGTAGTCGATGGACAGGTCTGGCTTGCTCTGAAAGTCGGGCAGGTATTCGAGATAGGCGTCGTCCGCGTCGACCACCACGTTCTCGATGAACTGCGCGCTCCACTCGAAGAAGCAGGGTGTCTCCCACCAGTCGTCGCTGGCCTGGCTGGCGTGGTTGAACTCGTGGGCGATGGTGGCGTCGAGGTGGATGCCGGCAAACTCGCTATCCTGATCGACCACCATGTAGCTGTAGTAGTCGTCCCACGCGGTCGCTGGGTTGTCGTCGCCGACCGTGACAAAGCACTCGCCGTTGCCGGCCCAGAGAAAGGCGTCAAAGCGGTCGTCCGGTCCGCAGTGACCCTGATCGGGCAGCGGCGGTGTGAAGCCCAGATCAATGATCTCGACTTGCCAGGCGGTCTCGAGGTAGCCAAGCGCAGCGCGCGCAGTCGCGTCCTCGGCAAGAGTTCGGTAATGCACCATGACCGGATACGTTGCAGAGCCCACACTGCGCGGCCAGTACCGGGGCATCAGACAGGGATCCGTGCTGGAGGGGATGCGCTCGGTCGAGTCGACGCCGGCATCGACATTGGCGTCGCCAGCGGCCGCATCGATGTCGCCCGCGTCGACGTCGGCGTTACCGGCGTCGTCGGCTGGCTCGGGCACGTCGCAGGCAGCCGCGCACACAAGAGAGGCGAGCAGGTACAATGCGCGTTTCACATGGCACCCCGCAGTAACCGGCGGTGAGGATTATAGCGCAGGCAGCTGCGGCTCAACCCCGCCTGCTCGTTGCAGCCCCTGCCAGATAGGCGCGTACCGCATCCTTGACCGCCAGCTGGATCGCATGCGGCACGGGCGCCGATTTTTTACCGCTCTGATTGCACATGGCCAGCGTCTGCTTGAGCGACTGGCAGACCGTGCTGCAGTGCGGGCACTCGGCGACGTGTTTTTGCATTGTCGCGCAGGTCACAGCGTCGATCTCGCCCTCGAGGTAGCGCGAGAACAGGCCGGCCGTGTGCTGGCAGCGCGCGCCGCTGGCCGGCGCCAGCGCCAGGCCGAGCGCCGGCGCCACCTGATCGCGCACCTGCTCGCGCGCGCGGTGCAACCGCGACTTGACCGCCTCGATGGTCAGGCCGAGCACACTGCCCACCTCGGGCGCCGTCAGCCCCTCGACGTCGCGCAGCACCAGCACCTCACGGTACTTGGGATCGAGGCCGGCGATCGCACGGTCGAGCGCAGCCTGCACCTGCGACGCCTCGAGCCGGTCGTCCGGCCTCCGGTCCGGGTCGACCAGCGCCCGCTGCTGCCCCGGAAGCAGCTCGTCGATCGACTCGACGTGGGCCGGCGCATCCTTGCGCCGCCGCCGCTTCTTGATGCAGAAGCTGCGCGCTACCGTGTACAGCCAGGTGGAAAGCGCGGCCTTGCCCTGGTAGCCGCCGAGCGAGCGGGCCATCGCCAGAAACGTCTCTTGCAGCACGTCCTCTGCGTCGTGGGGATCGCCGCACAGCCGACGTCCGAACCGCAACACCTGGCCCTGGTAGCGTCGAATCAAGGTGTCGAGCGCACGCCGATCGCCGGCCTGCGCGGCCGCGATCAATTTCTTCTCGTCCGCGCGATCGGTAGCGGACTGGCTAGACCGGGTCGCCATCGGCACCTCCACTCCGCGGCAGATGGGGCTCGCCCACGCGCGGTCCAGGTGCGATCACGGCGCTGCCGCCTGGCGCAAACTCGGCCACCCGCTGCCGCAGCTGCTCGACGTCGAGCGGAGTGTTCGCCGCACCATCGACCACTGCGGCCTGGCTGGCAACATGGAGTGTGCGCGTTGGGTACGCCCATGCCACATGCAACCGGTCGGCCAGCCGCAGCAAGTCGATGAAGATCTCGTGGCGACAGCGCAACTCCTCGCTCCACGACGGCACCTGCAGGAAGAAATGCACCATCACCTGCACCGCCGACTCGGCCAGCGCGCTGACGTGCACTTCGTAAGCGTCCTTGCGCGTCTTGGGGTGCGCCCGGATGAGGGCGCGTACGCCGTCGCACAGCGCCTCGATCTGCAACGGCGGAGTCCGGTAGTCGAGCTGCAATGTGGTCGAAATGCGCCGATAACGGCGCTGGCCGTAGTTGTCGATCGCGGCGTCGACGATCTTGGCGTTGGGCACGCTGATCAACGAATCGTAGATGGTGCGCACCCGGGTCGAGCGAAAGCCGACCTCCTCGATTGCGCCCTCGGCGCCGGCCACGGTCACCCAGTCGCCGATCTGGAACGGCTTGTCGAGAAAGATGGTCAGCGAGCCGAAGAAATTGGCCAGCGTGTCCTTGGCCGCCAGTGCAAAGGCCAGGCCGCCGAGGCCGAGGCCGGCCAGCAACGAGCCAACGTCGACATCGAGGTTCTGCAGCACGAACACCACGCCGACCGCGATGACCACGCCCTTGAGTCCCTTGCGGACCAGGGGCACCAGCTGGTCGTCGAGCTTGGTGCGCGTACGTTCGGCGCGCGCCTGCAAGAAAGCCGCAAACAGGTCGACCACGCGATACAGCACCATGACCGCGGACAGCGCTGCGATCAGCCGGACCGCAAAGCTGCATGCCTCGTGCGCCGACGTCGGCAGGCCGGCGCTGGGTAACCCGAGCGCCAACGCGCCCGCCAGCGCCAGCGTTCCGAGCGGCTGGCTTCCGGGCAGCATCAGGCCGTCGCCGAGATTCGCGTGCCAGTGCGACATCACCTTGCTGAGCCGGCCCGAGACGAGCCAGGCCACGGCCACGCGCGCGACGATGCCGACGATGAGCAGCAAGCAGAGGTAGATGTATTGCCAGCCCGCGATGCCAAACAGCTCGTGGCGCAGCCAGACCGGCAACTGCTGCGCCAGCTGCGTCAGGTCGAGCGCCGGGATCTTGCTGGTGGGCTCGCGCGGCACCCGCGCCAGGGCGAGCGCGATGTCAGCGGCACGGCACGACAGCATGGCAGACTCCTCGCGCTGCGGCGGAGCGTCGTGATTCAGGCGCCGCGGTGCAGGCGCTGTAGCAGGTCCGTGGTCGAATGCTGCTTGGCGTCGCCCACGATCGCGACCCGTCCGCCATGGCGACGAACGATGGCCGCCTCGGGCACACTGTCCGCCGTGTAATCGGTGCCCTTGGCGTGGACGTCCGGTTGCAGCGCCTCGATCACGGCGACCACGTCCGATTCGTCAAACAGATGCACGGCGTCGACGCAGCGCAGGCCAGCGACCAGCTCGACCCGTTCAGCCTGCGGCACCACCGGCCGACCTGGTCCCTTGAGCCCGCGCACCGATGCGTCCGAGTTGACCGCCACCAGCAGGATGTCGCCCTCGGCCGCAGCACCCTCGAGGTAGCGCAGGTGTCCGACGTGAAACAGATCGAAGGCGCCGTTGGCCAACACGATCTTCTGACCCGCTGCGCGCGTCTGCTGTCGCAGTTCGGTCAGGCCAGCGCGGTCGATCATGCGCGCCACGGCCCGGCCGCTCATGGCGCCACCTGTGGACCGAGCACTGCCCGCACCTCGTCCGGGGTCGCCGTCGCAGCGCCGAGCTTCTGCACCACGATGCCAGCGGCCACCGTGGCCAGCGCCATGGCGTCGGCTGCCGCCGCACCGCAGGCGAGCGCCAGCACCAGCGCGGCACCGACTGTGTCGCCTGCGCCAGTAACGTCAGTGACATCGCCGCTGCCGTGGATTGGCTGGTGCCGCACTTCGCGCCGCGCGCTGACCCAGGTCATGCCGCTGCGGCCGCGCGTGGTCAGCACCACGTTCGCGCCGGTGCGCTCGATCATACGGCGCGCGGCAGCCACCACCTCGGCGTCGCTCTCGGCGCGACCGCCGACCATGGCGGCCAGCTCAGGCGCATTGGGCTTGAGCACGAAGGGACCGCTGAACTGATCGAGCTGGTAACGCGAGTCGACCACCACCGGGATCCGACGGGCCGTCAGCGCCAGCAATTTGATGACCGAGTTGTCGACGGTACCGCCGCCGTAATCCGAGACCAGCACGCCGTCGACCCGCGCCAGTGCACGCCGCAGCGCAATCAGAAAGCGGCGTCGCGTCTCGGCCCGCGGCGGGTCGCTCGGTTGCCAGTCCAGGCGCAACACCTGCTGTTTACCCGTGCCAACCGCGCCGGCCAGCACGCGCAGCTTGGTCAGCGTACAGCGGCCGCGCTCGCGCACCACCGGCGTCGGATCGATGCCGGCTGCGCTCAACGCCCGCACCAGCGCCCGCCCCGAGCGGTCCTGGCCCGCCACACTGGCGATGGCAGCCCGGCCGCCCAACGCCACCACGTTGCGCGCAGCATTGGCAGCGCCGCCCAGCCGGTGCTCCTCGCGGTCGTAGATGACGATTGGCACCGGCGCCTCACGCGAGACGCGCTCGGTGGTGCCGTAGAAATACTGATCGAGCATGGCGTCGCCGACGACCGCGATGCGTGCCCCAGCGACGCGATCGAGCAGCGCCGCAATCTGTTTGGTCTTGATCACCGCTCTTTCCTGTCACAGCTCGAAGTGCGGTGCAATGGTCTGGCGTGGGGTACAATCGCCGTCGATCCTCTGGCCACAGGAGGCACCATGCGTGGCATCCCGCCGCTCGAGATCTTGACGCTGACTCTAGTCCTCGCCCGGCCGACGCTGGCGCACCCGGCCGATTGCAGCGCCATCCCCAATGGATCGGTCAACACCTGCGCCAACTGCCACGTCAGCTCGAGCGGTGGCGGTACGCGTACGCCCTTTGGCGAGGACGTCGCGACCACCCGATCCGGTGGCGCGGTCCAGTGGCCAGCGCTGTCCGAGCTGGACAGCGACCGCGACGACCAGACCAATGGCCAGGAGCTGGGCGATCCCTGCGGTACCTGGCACGTCGGCGCCACGCCGGGCCGCACGACCGAGATCAGCAACCCGGGTGTGTCGACCAGTCTGTCGTCAACGCCGGCTATCCCCGTTTGCACCGACGCCGGCAATCGCGATCAGGCCGCAGCGAGCGATTCGACGCCACCGCAACCCGATGCGGCCGTGCCACCCCGTGACGCCGGTCTGCGCGATGCGGGTCAGCGCGACACCAGCAGCGCCGGCGACCGCGTGGCCTCGGACCGCGGCGCAGCACTCGACGTTGCGGGGGCCGAGCACGTGGCATGCACACCGGTCTGCATCGATTCGCTGCGCATCTACAGTTGTACGGCTGCCGGCGCCCACGTCGAGACGGCCTGTCCGTCCGGGCAGTTCTGCACGAACGGAGTCTGCTCGAACAGCGGCACCAGCAGCCAGGACGACGCTGCTGGTTGCACCTGCCACAGCACGCCGGCCGGCACCAGCGCCATGCTGGCGTTGGTCGTGCCGTTGTGGCGACGTCGTCAGCGCCGCGTCGACTAAAGCGAGAAGGTCTGCCCGACCGGAGGCAGGGCAATCCGCAGCAGCCGGCCCTCGCGCCAGCCCAGGAATTGCAGTGCAACATCGTCGAGCGGTCGGTCGAACTTGAATTCGACCCGGGTCGGTCCGCGCGTGCCAGCGGCCAGGACGGTGGCGCGCATACCGTCCAGTTCGACGACCGTGCCCGACGTCATGGTTGGCGCATCCAACGCGCCGTCAACCCATTCGAGCTCGAGTGCGTCGACGCTGGTGCGCGTGAATCGGTGCTCGGCCCGCGTCCAGGAGAGCGTGCGCCACGACTGCGGCATCGGCAGCCGATAAAGGCGGCGATAAAAATAGGCGTGCAACCCGACCACCAGGTCGGGCGCACGCAGCACGACCACGCGCTGTGACGACAGCTGCGCCGCGTCGAGATCGGCCTGTTGCATGGCCTCGGCCAGGTGGCTGTTCATCAACTGGCGCATGGCAGCCGGTGTGGCCAGCCGCTGCAATGGCGACGTTCCCAGGTGGATCGCGGCCAGCAGGATGCAGCCGGCTTCGGCCAGTCGATGACGCGGTCCCGGCTGCCGCCGCAGCCACAACCACCAGTGGCGCAGCACGAGCGCGATCGCCACGCTGCCGCCGAGCATGGGTAGAACCAGACAGCGCGAGCCGATCGGCGCACCGGCAAATGGAATGGCCGCCGCTGCTGCGCCCGCAATCCAGAACCGGCCGCTGCGTCGCTCGTCACTGGCAATTCCTGGCCAGACCGTGCGCAGCAATATCGCGATCAGCAGCACGAGCGCAGCACCGACGCCACCGAACAGCGGCCGCAGATCCGGCCGCAGGATCCAGACGTCGGCACTGCCGCCTGCAACCATGGCGCCGAGCAAGAACAGCCAGCGCCCTGGCAGCACCGTGACAAAGGCGAGCGGTGCGCGCAGCGGATCGAAGTAGCCGTTGCCGCTCGATGTGCCGAGCCCCAGCCACTCGAACAGCACGAGGTAGCCAGTCACCAGCAGCAACATCGGTGCACCGGCGCGCAACCTCTGCTGCAAAGGGTCGCGCCGACCCACGAGTTCGTACGCAAACAGGTAGGCGACGGTGGCCAGAGCCGCTTCGCCAGCAGCCAGCGCCAGTGTAAAGCCAAGCGGCGCGAGCCACCGGCCAGGCCGCCAGCCGCGTTCGCGCCAGTGCAGGTGGCAGGCCAGTCCCAGCATGCCAAGCGCGCCCGCGATCGCGATGTGACGGGTGGCGGTCCAGAACAGACTGCCGTGGATGCCGGAGATGGTAAACACGAGCAGCGCCAGCGCGCCGCTTGCACCTGGTAGCGTGCAGCGCAGCGCAAGCGCCAACCCGACCACGAGCAGCGCGAACCAGAGCGCACCTTGCAGGCGGTAGCCGATCGGATGCAGGCCCCACAGCGCGTGGTCGAGGGTCAGCAGCAACGAGCTGAGCGGCCTGAAGAAGGCCATCTTGAAAGTGGGGCCGAAGAACCAGGGAAACGCGCCGGTCTCTTTCATCGCCTGCACGTGGTCGGGCACACCGTCCGAGATCGTGTAGAGCTGGTGCGGGCCGAGCCAGGTGCAGGGCGAGACCTGTTCGAGCTCGCCGACCTGGATCAAGTCGTCGGCCATGAAGACCGCGAACGGCAGCTCGCTCAGGCCGAGCAGCGCGGCGACGACGATGGCGCCAAACAGTGGGTTGCGCAGCCACAGCCGGACCAGCACAGCGTCACTCCTTGCTGTCGACCCGGTGCCAGAGTTCGTCGGCACCCGAGATGAAACGTGTAACAAGGCGCAGCGCGCAGCTCGCTGGCGGCGGCGAGCGCCACTTGACCGCGTCCTTCTCGCTGGTCAGCAGCAGGGCCCCCAGTTGTTGCGCGCGCTGCGCCAGTGCCGCCACCTCGTCGCTGGACCAGGCGTGGTGGTCTGGCCGGGCGGCGATCTCGACCAGGTCGGCGCCGACCGCGCGCACCGTGTCGGACATGGACTGCGGCCGCGCCACACCGGCCGCAAGCAGCACGCGCTGACCGCGCAGCTGCTCGACCGGTCGAATTGCGCCAGTCGCCAGCTCGACCAACTCCAGCGGCAGGTGCGCCACCTCGACCAGCCGCCGGCTCAGCGCCAGCCACTCGGGCAGCAGCTCGACCAGCGGACCGTCGCTGCGGTTGATGACGACGAGATCGGCGCGATGCAGGCTGTCGATGGGCTCGCGCAGTGGACCGGCGGGCAGCAGGCGGCCGTTGCCAAATGGCCGCGGCGCGCGCAGCACCACGATGTCCAGGTCGCGCGCGAGCCGCCAATGCTGAAACCCGTCGTCGAGCAGCAACACCTGGCTGCCGAACCGTTCGATTGCCGTCCGCGCCAGCCTCACCCGGTCGGCACCGCTGAGCACCACGACCTGCGGCGCGCGCT
>Ga0315268_10008557_pt1 | contig 10686 bp, 9 predicted proteins | sample C1_top_MG_FD_204535 | JGI IMG/M metagenome (GOLD analysis project Ga0315268, IMG submission 204535) | Sediment microbial communities from Yellowstone Lake, YNP, Wyoming, USA - C1_top | ecosystem: Environmental > Aquatic > Freshwater > Lake > Sediment | place: USA: Wyoming | collected 2017-08-01 | reverse complement strand
TTGCGCAGTTCCCGCACGTTGCCGGGGAAGTGATAGTCCTCCCATATTTGCTGGGCGCGTGGGTCCAGCGAAAACGCCTGGCTCTTGGCTTCGCGGGCGTAAAAATCGCGAAAATGTTCCAGCAGCGTGAGTTTGTCCTGACCCATCTCGCGCAGTGGCGGCACCGCGATGGAGAACACCGACAGCCGGTGATAAAGATCAGCGCGGAAGCGTCCGGCCTTGATTTCGGCGCGCAGGTCGCGGTTGGTGGCCGTAACCACGCGGGCGTTGGAAAAGCGCGGCTGGGTTTCGCCGACGCGCTGGTATTCACCGTTTTCCAGCACGCGCAGCAACTTGGCCTGCAATTCCAGCGGTAGTTCGCCGATTTCATCGAGGAACAGCGTGCCGTTTTCGGCTTCTTCAAAATAGCCCGCGCGCGCGCTGGTGGCGCCGGTGAACGCACCCTTGGCATAGCCGAATAAAGTCGGCTCGACCAGCGTCGGCGAAATCGCCGCGCAGTTGAGCGCGAGATAAGGTTTGGCCGCGCGCGGCGACAACTGGTGCAGGCTGGAGGCGACGCGTTCCTTGCCGCTGCCCGATTCACCCTCAATCAGTACCGGGAAGGGGGCGGCGGCGTATTGCTTGATTTGCTGGCGCAGTTTGTCCATCGCCGGGCTGGTGCCCACGATGCCGGAATCCTTGGTGGGCGCGGGCGCCTTGTCGGCGCTGCGCTCGGCATCTTGTACCAGCAGCGCGTTGAACAACAGGGATTTTAGCCGCTCGGGTTCACACGGCTTGGCGATAAAATCGATTGCACCTAGCGCACGGGCGTGGCGCGCGTTGGCTTCGTCGCTCTGGCCAGAGAGCACCAGAATTTTGATGCTGGGCGAAATGCCCAGCAGATCGGCGATCAGGGCAAAACCTTCATCGGGTTTGTGCGGTTGCGGTGGCAAGCCCAGATCCACCAGCGCCAGCTGCGGCGGTTCGTCCAATTGCATCAGCAGGCTTTTCACTTGGGCGCGTGACTCGGCGGCCGATATCTCGAAGTCTTTGCTCAAAACATAGGTGAGCGTATCGGAAATCAGCGGATCGTCATCGACGATCAGCAAGCTAGGTTTATTGGTTTGGGCCACATGTCCTCCAGATCGGGTGGCACCCCTTCGGGGCCATAAATGCCGCTACTGCGTCAACTCCTTACGGGGAGAGGATGTGTTGTGCGCGTGTCGGATTTTCGGCGATTGTGCCAGAGACCCGGTGAAAGTTAAACCGGATACGGGGAGTAGGTTAGTGCCGCAAGCCGGATGAGGCGTTGACGGCACAGGCGTGGAAGGACGGTCTGCGTCAGTTGTTCACCGCTTCGGCGATCACGCGCATCCAGCCTTCGCTGCGCTCAATCGGTTTGCCCAGGGCGATGAATTTGTGTTCCGGCGCGCCGTGGATCTGGAATACCTTGCCGGGCATGAAATGAACCGGGTCGATAATCACGCTGTCCGTGCCGCCGGTGCTGCTTGCCAGCCACAGGCTGGAGTGCGGCAGACTGGTGGTGCTGTTGTCGACCCCATTGACGGTATAGCTCGACGTGCTGGTGGTGTCGTACAACATGACCAGAATGGGCGCTTCGACCAGGGTTTCGATGCCGACCGAACTGGTGTCATCGTTGAGTCGCGATAAACGGCGAACGATACCCAACTGCCATGCGTTGGTGTCGTGCGATTTGACGCTGATCAGTGCGCCCACCCGCAACCAGTCCTTGTCGCGGGATTCGACGATGGCGCCATAACCACATTCGCTTTCGTCCTGCATTACCCAGCGTTCCACATCGGGCGAGCTCGGGCTGACCGGAACCTGCATGTGCGAGACGCGCTCACGCGTGCGATCGGTGATAAAGCCATACACCTGCACGTCGTCGGCCTCGTTGTAATTCAGCCCGGTGCCATACGGCGATACGCTAACGGGCGCACTGGCCGCCTTGATCTGGCCGATGATGGAGCTGAGTCCATGGGTGACATCAACCAGGCGTTTCACCGATTCGCGCGGCGCGCGACGTTGTTCGCGGCTGGATAGCGAAGTCCACTTGTGTTGCAGATATTCGAGCAGTTCAAGGCTTTCGCTGGTGCGAGCGTACTCCGTCAGTCCCAGTTGCGCGGGCGGACTGCCTTCACGCAGCGCGGCGTGCAACTCGTCCAGCTTGAGCAACAAGGTGGAGGTGCCCCAAAAGCGCATCGGTTTGTCGGCATCGGGCTTGCGCACGCGGCGTGGACCGTAGTCGGCCGACAGGTCGACGACAAAATGATGGACGTCTGGGTTCTGTTGCGTGTCCAGTTGGAGCAGCCTGTGCCAGCCATTCAGCCAGTGGTCGAGCAGGTCGAGCTGTTTGGGGTAGAGCGTGCCGGAATTGGCTAGATTCAGCATCTGGATATGCAGGTATTCGGATTCGCAGTTGCTGGTGGAGGGATCGTCAGCGTAGACCTGCTGAGGCTGCCGCTGGAAGCCCTCGCTTTCGGCGATGCGAAACAAATTGTGCAGCCGCAGCCAGAGCTTTTCGCCTGCGGGTTGATAGCGTATCGCACGCCATTTCAGTAATTGACCAAAGGCGCGGATGCCCCGCAGGGTGATTAGCGGAATCTGGCTCTCATGCTGGCTCTTCTCTGAGCCCTGTGCGAAATGCAGGGCAAAGGCGTGATAGCCGCGCGCGACTTCCCAATACAGACCGTACACAGCGTGCCATAGCTGGCTTTCCACCGAGCGCGACATGCGAGGATTGCGCAGATACTGGCGTACCAGCGTGTCCTGCAAATCTTGCGATTTTTCGTCCAGCAGCATCAACACCGCCAGACGATCTTTCGTGAATTGCGTCGAGTTTTCGTTAAAGCGCTTGAGTTCGCTGAGGATGGATTGCTGGCATTTGAATGCATCACCAATCGGCAGCTTTTCAACCCAGCGAGTTGCCGCTTTAATGCTGTTCAACGGATCATCGTTTCCTCGGCCAAAAGGCGTGAGGCGAGCGAGTCCTGATGCGAATTTACCGGCCAGTGAGTTCATGGTGTCAGGCTATATGGACGATGTGTGTGTGGAGAACAGACACTATTACGGTTTGAATGAGCAAATACTGTACCCGCCCGTCACGCCAGCTTGTTCCGTACCCAGGTGTGCACCGATGCCAGGGCGGCTGGCAGCTGGCTGGGCTCGCTCCCGCCCGCCATCGCCAGATCGGGTTTGCCGCCACCTTTGCCGCCGACCTGGGTGGCGACAAAGTTGACCAGTTCTCCGGCCTTGATTTTCCCGATGACGTCAGGCGTGACGGCGGCGATCAGGCTGACCTTGCCGTCGGCCACGGTGGCCAGCACCAGCGCGCAGGATCTGAGTTTATCGCGCAGCTTGTCGGCGGTTTCGCGTAGTGCCTTGGCATCCGCGCCATCGAGTTGCGCGGCGAGTACGCGGACGCCGGCGATGTCGACCGCCTGTTGCACCAGTTCGTCGCCCTGGGCAGCGGCCAGCCTGGATTTCAGTCGATCAAGCTCTTTTTCCAGCGTGCGGCTGTGTTCCAGTAGCTGTGCCACACGCTCGGCAGCATCAGTCGGGGTGGTTTTGACCAGCTGTGCGATAGTGCCGAGGGCGCCTTCGGTTTCGCCCAGATAAGCCAGCACGCCGGTGCCGCTGGTCGCCTCGACCCGGCGGATGCCAGCGGCGACGCCCGACTCGGCGACGATCTTGAACAGGCCGATGTCGCCGGTGCGTGTCACGTGCGTGCCGCCGCACAGTTCGCGTGAACTGCCGATGTCGAGCACCCGCACCTCGTCGCCATATTTCTCGCCGAACAGCATCATCGCGCCGGTTTTCTGTGCGTCGTCGATCGTCATCACGCGCGCTTGCGTCGCGCTGTTGGCGAGAATTTCGGCGTTGACGCGGCGCTCCACTTCGCGGATTTGCGCGTCGCTCATCGGCGACGGCTGCACGAAGTCGAAGCGCGTTTTGTCGGCATCCACCAGCGAGCCTTTTTGCTGCACGTGATCGCCGAGCACTTCACGCAAGGCCTTGTGCATCAGGTGGGTGACCGAGTGGTTGCGCATGATGCGCGCGCGCGCGCCTTCATCGACTTTGGCCGCGACGGTGTCATTCAGCTTGAGCGCGCCGGTCTTGACCACGCCGTGGTGGCCGAATACTTGCGCCTGAATTTTTAGCGTGTCCTCGACTTCGAATGCCCCGCTCGCACCTTGCATCACGCCACGGTCTCCCGCTTGGCCGCCGGACTCGGCGTAGAACGGGGTGTGGTCGAGCACGACGACGCCGAGATCGCCTTCGCGTAGTTCGTTGACCGCGCTGCCGTCGCGGTACAGCGCGAGAATTTTGCCGTCGTGGGCGAGCGTGTCGTAGCCGTGGAAGGTGGTCGCCGCGCCGTCATACGCCAGCCCCGCGCCCAGCTTGAATTTGCCTGCTGCACGCGCCTGCGCCTTTTGCTGTGCCATCGCGGCATCGAATGCCTCGGTGTTGACCGAGACCGCTGCCTCGCGGCAGATGTCGGCGGTCAGATCGAGCGGAAAGCCATAGGTGTCGTGCAGCTTGAACGCCAATTCGCCGTCGAACACGCCGTTGGCGGGCAGCGTTTTAAGCGCGGTTTCGAGGATGCCCATGCCGTGTTCGATGGTCTAGAAGAAACGTTCTTCTTCCTGCCGCAGGATGTCCATCACGCGCTGCTGCGCCTTGGTGAGTTCCGGGTAGGCCTCGCCCATCACCGCGACCAGATCGGGCACGATGCGGTTGAAGAAGGCAGTGCGTGAACCGAGCTTGTAACCATGCCGGATGGCGCGGCGGATGATGCGGCGCAGCACGTAGCCGCGTCCTTCGTTGCCGGGGATGACACCGTCGACAATGAGGAAGGAACAGGCGCGGATGTGGTCGGCGATGACCTTGAGCGAGTTGTTGTTCAAATCCGCTGTCTGCGTTTCGCGCGCGGCGGCAGCGATCAAGGCCTGGAATAAATCGATCTCGTAGTTGGAATGCACATGCTGCATCACCGCCGAAATGCGCTCCAGCCCCATGCCGGTATCAACCGACGGCTTGGGCAGCGGATGCATGGTTCCCGCTTCGTCGCGGTTGAACTGCATGAACACGTTGTTCCAGATTTCAATGTAGCGGTCGCCGTCTTCTTCCGGTGAGCCGGGCGGGCCCCCATAAATGCCTTCGCCGTGGTCGTAGAAGATTTCGGTGCAGGGGCCGCAGGGGCCGGTGTCGCCCATCGCCCAGAAGTTGTCGGAAGCGTAGCGCGCCCCCTTGTTGTCGCCGATGCGGACTATGCGTTCTTTCGGTACGCCGATGTCGTGGTGCCAGATATCGTAAGCTTCGTCGTCCTCGGCATACACCGTGACCCAAAGTTTCTCGGTTGGCAGTTTCAGGACGGCGGTGAGATATTCCCACGCATATTTAATGGCGTCCTGCTTGAAATAATCGCCGAAGCTGAAATTGCCCAGCATCTCGAAGAAGGTGTGGTGGCGCGCGGTGTAGCCGACGTTTTCCAGATCGTTGTGCTTGCCACCCGCACGCACGCAACGCTGCGACGATACCGCACGGGTGTAGGCGCGGGTGTCCTGCCCGGTGAACACGTCCTTGAACTGAACCATGCCGGCATTGGTGAATAGCAGCGTGGGGTCGTTGCCAGGTACCAACGGGCTGGAAGCAACAACGGTATGACCCTTGGAAGCGAAGAAATCGAGGAAACTCTGGCGGATGGCGCTGCTTTTCATGGTGTGGTGCGGGAACGGCGGACAATAGGCCATTGTATCCGTTAAAGTTCCACGTTTACAGGCGCTTGGAGGTGAGAACATGAGCGACGACGAAGTGATTGCAGCCACCCGGCAATGGCTGGAAAAAGCCGTGATCGGGCTGAACTTGTGCCCGTTCGCCAAGGCGGTCTATGTGAAAAACCAGGTGCGTTTCGTGGTGAGCACGGCCAGTCATCTGGATGGCTGGCTGGAAGATTTGGATCGCGAACTGGACTTTCTGGCCGCCGCTGATCCCGATTTGGTCGATACGACGCTGCTGATCCACCCGACACTGCTGCCGGATTTTCTCGATTTCAATGATTTCATGCAGCTGGCCGAAGCCGCCGTGGAGGAACACGGACTGGAAGGCGTGATCCAGATCGCCAGCTTTCACCCGCAGTTTCAGTTCGAAGGTACCGCCCCCGATGACCTCGGCAACGCTACCAACCGTGCGCCGTTTCCCACCTTGCACCTGCTGCGCGAAGCCAGCATCGAACGCGCGGTGGCGGTGTTCCCCGAGGCGGAAATGATTTATCAGCGCAACATCGAGACGTTGGAGGCGCTGGGGCAAGCCGGGTGGAACGAGCTGTGGGACAAGCCGGAAAGTAAGGGGTAACAAAAAAGGGGCAAGCGCCCCTTTTTTGTTGTCTGTGCCGATGCGGCTCAGGAAACCAAACCGTCGTAGTTTGCGATGCCGGGGTTGTGTTTGCCCACGCCGACGATTTTCGGCGTGTTCAGCTTGACGCCTTTGATGACTTTCACGTCACGCAGGTAGCTTGCAAGAACGTCCCACACCGGCTCGCCTGTCGCGCCTTCTGAAACGGGCGCCCAGCCTGCCACGATATAAGTCTTGCTGGCGTCGACCGGCTTGCCCTTCATGGTCATGTGGCTGATGCGGTGGCCGATTTTTTTGGTCGGGTCGATGGTGTACTCGATGCCGCCCACGCGCACCATGTCGCCGCCCTGCTGGTAGTAGGGGTCGGCGTTGAACAGGTTGTCGGCGACGTCTTCCATGATGGTCTTGATCGTTTCGCCGGTCATGTTGGTCAGCGTGGTTTGCGGATAGGTGATCGCGGTCTGGTCCATCAGGCGTTCCATGGTGATGGCGTCGCCCGGCAGCAGGGTGGTGCCCCAGCGGAAGCCGGGCGAAAACGCGGCGTCGGCGCCTTTGACTTCCATCAAGGCATCGACGATGAGCTGGTCCCAGGTGCCGTTGAAATTGCCACGACGGTAGAGGAAATCGTCGGTGACGGCGAGCTTCTCGCTGAGCTTGGCTTCATACGGCGCGCGTACTTTTTTGATCAGCGCGTCCATTGCCGGGTCGGCGGCCAGCAGGTTGGAGAACACCGGCAGCAGGCGGTATTTGTGGCTTTGAACCTTGCCGCCACGGACGTCGAAATCCATCACGCCGAGGAACTTGCCATTGGAACCCGCGTTGGTCACCAGGGTGATGCCCTTGGCGTTTTTGACCGGCACCGGTTGCGGCACGCCGTCGTGGGTGTGGCCGCCGAAAATGGCGTCGATGCCGGTGACGCGCGTCGCCATTTTCAGGTCAACGTCCATGCCATTGTGCGACAGCAGGATGACGACCTGGGCGCCTTTGGCGCGCGCCTCGTCCACCCATTTCTGCATGCTGTCGTCGCGGATGCCGAAGCTCCAGTCCGGCACCAGATAGCGCGGGTTGGCAATCGGGGTGTAGGGGAAGGCCTGGCCGAGGATGGCAACCTTCACGCCGTTCATTTCCTTCATCACATAGGGCTTGAAGACCTGGTCGCCGAAGTCGTTGGTGACAATGTTTTGCGCGACGAAATCGACCCCGGCTTGTTTGAAGTCCTTGTTGACGATTTCAAGCACGCGGTCCGCGCCAAACATCGCTTCCCAGTGCGGCGTCATGACGTTGACGCCAAGCGCGATGCCCGCGTCAACCATGTCCTGCGCATTGGTCCACAGCGCAGTGGCCGAGCCCTGCCAGGTGTCGCCGCCGTCGAGCAGCAGCGCGCCGGGGCGCTGCGCGCGCATGGTGTCGACCAGGGTTTTCAGGTGGGCAAAGCCGCCAACTTTGCCGTAGACCTTGGCGGCCTCTTCAAAATTCAGATAGGTGAACGCATGCGCTTCACGGCTGCCGGGTTTGATGCCATATTGTTTCAGTAAATATTCACCGACCAGGTGTGGCGCTTTGCCGAGCGCGCTGCCCACGCCCAGGTTGACATTGGGCTCGCGAAACCACACTGGCAGCAGCTGGGCGTGACAGTCGGTGAAGTGCAGGAACGAAACGTTGCCGTGGCGCGGCACGTCGTAGAAGTTGGCGGGAGCGTTGCCCGCCAGCGCGGATTTGCTGTCCAGCGCCATGCCGGAAGCGGCAGCGACGGCCAGCAGTTGCAGGAATTCACGACGATTCATGTGCATGGGGATTTCCTCGGAATTAAAGTATGCGTGGCCATATTCTCGGTGCGGGCGCCAAGTCGGTAAATAGTAGCTCCGGCTCATGCGTGCCGGTTCATTCGTGTGCAAATGAGAAAGCCCGGTTGCCCGGGCTTTCCATCAAGTGCGGCGCCCGGTTACCCTGGCTCTTTCACACAAGGACGTCGTTTATTTGCGGAACACCGACGCCTTCATCGGCAGGCCGTTGGACATGGCGGAGTGGAAGTACTCCAGATTGTTCATCGCGGTGCCGCCTTGAGCGGGTGGTACGGCGCGAACCTGCTTGTAACAACCGTCATAGCGCTGTTGCAGCGTCACCAGATTGTCGCCGCCGCGAAATACCGGCCAATGCACGGCTTGGCCGACTGCGGGCGAGATCAGCTCGGAGCGCAGGCGGTTGCCGGCGTTCTGCACGTGACAACTGGCGCAGGCAAAGTTCAATTGGCCTTTACGGGTGAAAAAGCTTTTCTTGCCGTCTTCATACGCAGCCGTCGCCTTGGGGCCTTCGACCTTGACGTTCATCAGCATGCCGTTCGACAGGGTGCGCATATAGGCCGTGAGTGTGCCCATGGTCTTCATGTCGCCGACCTTGAAAGCTTCTTCGCCGTTGGCGGTGCGGCAGTCATTGATCACGTCTTGCAGCGTCACGACCTTGCCTTTTGCTTCGTCAAACAGCGGGTAATTGCCGGCGATTTGTTTGCCGCCGCTGGGGAGGCAATCGGCGTAGGTCTTGCCGTTCTTGAACGGGGTTTCCCACATCTTGCGGCCTTTTTCGACGTCGGCTTCAAACGGCGGGAATTCCATGATGGCGTCGTACTGCGCCTTGCTGTCGGCATCAAATGCCAATGCGCCGTAGACGTAATCTTCGATCTTGACGTTGGGATATTTGGATGTGTAGTACTTGATGAGTTCCTGCTTGTCCTGTTCGGGCGAGGCGTATGCCGTAGCAGCGCCCAAAGCCATGCCCAGACCAGCCATGCCTGTCAGCAGTTTCATAATAATTTGTTGTTTCATGCCGTCCTCCAGAAACCTGATGAATTAAGCGGGACACGGCTGGTGTCCCGCCCGATTACTGCCTAGCCTAGCTGATGGCGGCTTCGGCGGTGTTCTTGTCGCCTTTGCTGTCAACCCAGTTGACGACAACTTTATCGCCGACCTTGGGGCCTTTAACCTTGAATCCCAGGTAGGGGTTTTTGGAAATGCCGCTGCCGAGATTGGCAGACAACACGGTGGCGCCGTTGATGGTGGCAGTCACTTCCTGGATGAAAAGAGCAGGCACCAGCTGGCCGGTTTTGGCGTCTTTACGCTGGCCGGTTTCCATCGGGTGATTCATCAGCACTTTGACGTCGGCAACATCGCCGGCCATGGTGGCACGGATACGCATGGGTTCAGCCATTTGGCTTTCCTTTCCTAAATTAAGTAATCAGTTCGACTTCAATGATTCGATGGGGCGAGGGTGATTAGCCGCCGCAACCACCGATCGTGACCTTGACTTCCTTGGCCGCCGTGTAGGTCTTGCCGCCTGCCATGACCACTGCACGGACGAGCGAAGTCTGGCCCATCTTGATGCGGGTGGAGATAAACCCCTGGGTGCCGCCGGACAGGGTGAAATTGCCCACCAGCGGGGTGCCGTTCTTTTCGGCGATGATGGCGATGCTGGTGGTGCCAGCGATGTTGCTGGTCACTTCCACCGGCACCACCGCGCCGTTTTCAGCGATGTCCGGCGCCTTGATGACGATGTCCTTGCTATCGACCGGAGCGGAAACCCCGAGGCTTTTCATCGCGTCGCCGACGTTTTTGGCGTCGAAGGCGGCCGCGTTCCAGTCAGCCATTACCTGGGTGGGTTTCAACAGGCCTGCAGCCACGGCCACAGCCACGGTGCCGGCGCCTGCGGCGCCTTTCAGTACGTTTCTACGAAGTGCATTCATGGGCTATCTCCTGGCTTGAACAATTACAACGTGAATTACAGACCGTATACAAAATCGGTCACTTTATCGATTTCCGCTTCCGTCAACACACCGTGCTTGCCGAACGGGATCATGGAAGAGTTAGGGTTCATCGCAGTCGCGTCCCAGATCTGGGCGCGCAGCTTGGCCTTGTCGGGGAAGCGCGCGCTCATGGCGATGAGAGGCGGGCCGTAGGTGCCAGTGGACTCCGCGTCAGGCTGGGTCGGCATGCCATGGCAGGCCAGACAGTTGCCCTTGGTGCGGTTGAACGCGATGTCCTTGCCGGTTTCTTCTTTTTTGGGAGCTGCACTAGCGGCCGGTGTGGCTGTGGCAGCCGGGGTCGCTGTAGCCTGTGCCAGCACATTCCCCGACAGCATGATGGCGCTGATCGCGCAGGCCGCTGCTATGTGATGCAACTTTCGCATGGTCATCCTCCTGATTTTGACGTGGTGATGAAAGCGCTTGCCGCTTGGGATTGCCGTGCGGTGAACACTATCCAGTGATGGATGGGGCGAAGCATAGTGGAATTGGTTTTTGCCATGCAAGGCCATGCGTGCATTTTTACTGGCAAAACGCAGGGT
>Ga0315268_10008556_pt1 | contig 10686 bp, 7 predicted proteins | sample C1_top_MG_FD_204535 | JGI IMG/M metagenome (GOLD analysis project Ga0315268, IMG submission 204535) | Sediment microbial communities from Yellowstone Lake, YNP, Wyoming, USA - C1_top | ecosystem: Environmental > Aquatic > Freshwater > Lake > Sediment | place: USA: Wyoming | collected 2017-08-01 | reverse complement strand
ATCCTCGCGAAATTCCTCGTTGACCGGCTCGACACCAACAGATTCGAGGGCTTTCGACTCACTGGCGACCCTTGAGCCCCCCTGAGAAACTCGGGACTCCCGAGCAGCTAGCTCAACGTCTCGAAATCCTCCTACAGGCTTGTCTGCTTCGTGAACTGAGTTTCAGCGAGGAAGAGACGATGGAGGCCGTCCGCAACACAAGCTCGTTCCACTACGTCGAAAGTACTACGCGCGGTCCACAATGATGGAAGGTTCCCGACGCGATCAACGCTGCTTGCTTTGCTCGTACTCCTCGTAGTCGAATCCGGTTGACGCTCTCGCTGACATCGGAATGTGAAGACTTGGGACCACAGAAGTTCGGCAATTTCTACGAAACCATCGTGCCGGCTCCAAAAGCAGCTCCGCGACGTAGTGGGTATCAGGTTTCTTGGACGGGGTGCCGGCTCGGGTCTGAACATGGCGCGAGCAACGAAGGACGACATCGTGCGAGACCTCGGTCACTGGCTCAACCGATCGCAGCCGTAGTGCCCCCAAGACGCGTCTGGCGGCCCAATCGCAGTTGGTTGTGGGCCGGCTCATCCTGCCGCCGCAACCCGAGGCGTTTCAGGGTCCGATGAGGTCTGCGGACCGCTCGGATTTTGGGCCAGGTTGAATCGCCGCCTGATCGTTGACCGCGAGTAGCCTGTCCGACGAGCGACCTCGCGGACCGAGAGCCCCTGCGGCAGCAGCTTCTCGACGCGGCCTGCATCGAGAACGACCCGCGGACGGCCGACTTGCCTTCCTGCGGCACGTGCGCGAGCAACTCCTGCCAGCGGCGGTCTGGCACTATGTCGTGGTGAATATCACCTCGCACGATACGCCTCGACCGCCTAGCAATACGTCTCGCTCCCACACATCGACACCCACGCCGCCGTGCTCCACATTCACCCATTCCTCGAATTGCGCAATCATTCTCGGGCTCTCATCGTCGAACTGTGACGCTGACGCGAAGAAGACCCGAGACACCCCAAACTCGACAGCGGAACGGGCAGATCGGATGTCCTTTGCTTCTAGTCGGCCACCGGACTTGCATTCCCCTGCGATCACAGCTTGGTTCTCGACCGCAACCACGTCAAGTTCTCCCACGCTATTCTTGTCCGGGTTCAGCAACTCTAAGCCGGGCGACAGGCACGTTACGGCCCTTTCTTTTGTTAAATGCAAGAGTGCGAGGATGCGCACCATCGCCACGCTTCAGCGTTTCACTGACCTGCCCCTCCGGTGCTCCACGTCGACGTTCGTCGCGTTGGACGCGCTCTCGCTGAACGGCCTCGACGTGCGCGCGCTGCCGCTGGTGTGGCGGGAGGCGCTGCCACGGCGAACCATCCCGGCGAACACCGGGCGTGTGCTCTATGCGGACCACGTGGTTTCTGGTCGGGCGCTGTTCACGTTCGTATGCGAGCGCGACCTTGGCGCGCATCGTCGCGAAGTAGAAGCGCGGCACACGCCGCGAACTGTCGAGCTGGCCCAAGATCAAGAACTCAACGTACGCCGGGGCACACGATCGGCACGAAGTTGATGGGGTGACCGCCACAGCGGCCACGGTTACTGTTTTGGTGCTGGCGGAAAACCGGGGCGAACAAGCTGCTCGTATGCGCGCTGGATCGTCTTAGGGATGAGACCCGCGTGCTTCACGGCGAGTGCGTGATAGTGAGACAGTTGCTCAGTGATCGGCTGTCGCTGAAAGTCAGACGGGCGTTGTGACGCGGTCGGCGGACCGCTGTCGCGATAGACCGGGTTTGTGGTTCCGTACACACGAACAAACGCCTGCGTATCGAACGGCTTACCAGGGGGAAAGAGCCGTGCAAGCCGAACCATGTGGAGTTCCAATCTCCCGTCCTTTCGGACTGCGCGGCGCGGCAATACGACTGTGTGGACGATCTTGTTGCGATACTGGATAAATGCTTCAAGGTCGCGCTGAGCCGAACGGAACTGCTTGGTAAGCGTGCTGGTGAACGCTGCCGCCTGTGCCCCCGTCCGCTGAGATCTGTTGAAATGCTTGCAGAACTTCTCCCAAGCGAATGCCCCTGAGAAATGAATATCGTTGCGCGCAAGCGGCTCTTGAGTCGATACAACACCGAACGCCACACTCGCGAGTGAGTCTAACGCGGCACCGAGACGCGCCGTAAACGCGTCGATCATCGCTGGCCGCAGCATCCGTCGAAGGATGTCCTCCTCATTCGCTGCGATCGTCGCATCGAGGACGGACAGCTCCGTCAAGATTCGAGCGCAAAGGCCGAAGCCGAAGAATACAGTGTAGTTCAGATACGCGAGCTGGCACCAGAGTGACAAGTCGCGGCGCATTGGACTGTGGAGGGCGCTGTGAAACGCGACGTGGGCGCGACTCAAGCGATCTCCTACCTTCGTGATTCGTGTCCCGTGTCTCACGACAACGTTGGCCAGAAGATTCGGGATTAGCTGTTCGGTTGGGTCCATAGATGCGCGAAAGCGTCGGTCCTGAGAGGCGGAAAGTCAACGGCACGCATCTCACGCGCTTGACTGCACGGGACTAGCGGCGCGGGAGCATCAACCTACGCCCGATCCGGGTTTATGGGATTCCATCCCTCAACGTGCTGCGGGCGATTAGGCGGGCTTGGCGGGGAGCCGCGGCTGCGGATCAGGTTCTTTACCGCTGGACCGAGCGCACAGCGCCTTCCAGATTCGATACGACCCGTAGCCTGCACCAACCGCCACGAGGGCGGGTAGAGCCGCAGTGACGACGACGCCCGCGATCATCGTTCCACCCCCGATGGCCGCGAGACCCGAGGTAATCCCTGCGGCGCTCAATCCAGCCACGCTTCCCGACGCTGCGACCGCCCCTATAGCGCTCGCACTCCCCGCAGCGGCCCCGGCAACCGTTGCGATGCGCCCCGCCTTGCGCGCCTCGCGCTCTGCTCCGTGCAGGATCGGGTCATCTCGTAGGACATAGAGCATAGCGGCGGTGGTAAAAGTGGTGGGCACAGCTCCCACCATTGCGATGCCAGCGACCACGCCTCCGCCAACAACGCCCCCGACGCTGGCGAGCCCAGACATGACTCCCGCGGCGCTCAACCCGGCGACTTCCCCTGTCGCGCTCACCACGCCGATCCCAACTGCAACCGCGGAACCCGCACCGGCCCCACCACCCGCCGTCGACGCGACGCGACGCACCTGTTCGCTCTGGTGCTTGCCAGTCTTGCACCAGGTCGCGAAGTGCTCGCAGTTGTTGAACACCAGGTGGTAACGTGGCTCGCCAAGCCGGCTCGTTGCGCGCTCGATCACGATGTTCGGGGAATCGCATTGACCGTAGTCGCGAACCGCTTCTTCTGCACCCTTGAGAAAATCGTCCTTACTCGTCTGGTGGATGGTTGCGTTGGCCTTCTGGCCCAGCTCGCCCGTGTAGTGGATCACTGATCCGTCACCGCAGTCGATGCCGTGGTGGGTGTAACCGAGCCGCTTCACGAAGATGTGATCGCCGCGCTTCATGGTCGACTGTCCGTCAGCCCACCGTCTCCAGGTACTCCGCCACGACGCGCACGTCACTGTCCGCCAGCGTGACCACGAACGGCTTCGACGCTTTGTTGTCGGGCTGCAAGGTGATCTCCAGGATCTCGCCCCCAGTGCCGACCTTAGTCACTTTCCACCGCTTCAGCGTGTAGGCGCCGGTCTCGGTATCCAGCTGGGAGGCGAGGCGCGCGATCACACGGCGACCGTCGAGTGCCGTGGCCGACGAAAGAGTCCCCGCGCACCGTCTGGGATGCCGGGTTCCATGGAGTGCCCAACTACCTGGGCGACGAACATGTCGGTGTCGAGCGGCCGGCGAGTCACACGGAACCAGCCCGTGACGTACGGGACGATATTGCTGCCCCAGCTCCCGACCTTCACGGCAAGGTCGTAGACGGGAAGAGCACTCCGAAACTGCTCGTCGGCACCGATCGTGGGGAGCACCTCCTGGACACCGATGTGCGCCGCGCCCGGCTCGGGGACGAGGGAGAGCCCCTCGTGCCGCCGGAAGAGATCCTCGATGGCGTGGCCCGAGCGTGTCTGCCACCAGGTGATGTCCTCCCGGTTGAGTGCAGTGTTCTCAACCAGCATGAGGAAGTGCCAGGGCTCGACGTCGTTCTCTGTGAGGATCTCGCACCAGCGCCGACCGCGCCGCGCCTTCTCCTTGTCCTTGTCGTCGAGACGTCCCTTCACCTCGATGATGAAGTTGTGGAAGACCACGCCAAACTTGGCCCGCACGACGAAGTCGGGGAAGTAGTGGGCGGTGTGGCCCTGCCAATCGTAGGGAATGGAATAGCCGACGCCGTGGCGATGGTTGAACACCCAGCCCGCCACGTCTCGTGACGCCTCCAGCAGCACGGCGAGGCGCCGCTCCTCAGGGTTCGCGCCCGCGAGCCTTTGGAACGGGGATTTCTTGAGGTGCTCCAGGACGCCCTGCTTGAGCGCCTGGTAGCCGTTGATCTGTGAAGCCTGGCGCACCGAGAGGTCGGCCCTGGTGGCCTGTAGCGACACCTGGATGGCGTTGTGGATGGGCGAGAGGAGCGCTGCCCGGACGGCCTCACCCACCTCGGGCCGGGAGAGGTTGCCGAGCGCGATGGTGGCGTCAGCCGGGTCATTCACCTCGTCGAACCGGATGGGCACGCCCGCAGGGAGGGCGAAGGTCTTCCGCTCAAGGAACTCCTTCACCACGTCCTTGACGGCGGTCTTGTGCTGGTACCCAACCCGCAGCTCGCGCAGCAGGGGAATGGCGTAGGCCAGCTCGATGACGTGGTCGAAGTCGCGGTAGGACGGCTCGGTGGGCAGGGTGAACTGCTGCCCCTCCTGCTCGCCGGTCTCCAGCGCCTTCTTGAGCCAGGTGCGGATCTCGACTGCGTCGATCTCACTCAGCCACGGGAGGCGGGGTGCCAGCCCTGGGAGCTTGGTGACGTCCAGGTCCTTGCGCCACTCCCGTGCACCGGCGCGGGGCTCGCCCACCCGCACCAGGCGCACGTCCGCCGCCTCGCGCGCCTCAGCCTCCTCGACCGGCGGGACAGCGATGTAGTCGGGCCGGTGGTCGATCTCGTCGCTGCTCTTGCGTTCGATGAGGTCGTCGATCTGGTCGAGGATCTCCTCGAAGGATGGGTGCTCGATGACGTACAGCTCCTCGCGCGTCATGGACGCCGAGCCGTCGTCCTCGATGAGCGGCGGGTGCATCTTCCGCAGGCCGCGCCCGAGGGCCTGCTCCGTGAGCGTCCGGGAGCCGCAAGGGCGCAGCGGGAGGATGACCTTCACGTTGCGGACGTCCCACCCCTCCTTCAGCATCATGACGCTGATGACCACGTTGTACGGGTTCGGCAGTGTCACCACGTTGCCGTCCCTGTCGCGGTGCTCGATCTCGTCTCTGTCGATGGCGTTCACCGCCGCGCGGATCTTCTCCCACTCGACTTCGTTCGACTCCTCCTTCTGGCCGATGTGGATCTGCACCACCGTCGAGCGGGCGACCCCGTCCTCCCCCTTCTCCACGAAGAGAGTCTCGCCTCCCTTGGGTTCGACGTACCCCTTCACCGGCTCGCCCGAGAGATCGCCCCGCGTCGCCTCGCCGTAGGCGAGGAAGTTAAAGACCTCGGCCGCCTCGCCCTTGTCGGTGCACAGGACGAAGAGGATCGGCTTACGCTTGTCACCCTCCGCGAGGAGCTGGTCTCGCACCTTCTTCCACCGCTCGATGCCGGTGGCGAGGAGGTGCTCGTACTTCTTCCAGGCGTTCGGCGCCGCCTGCTGCACGAGCGGCAGCGGCTCCCTGGTGCGTTCGTTCTTCACCTCCACACGTTCCAGGATCGGCCGCTTCACGATCCCGTCCCGGATGGCCTCGGCGAGGTCGTAGGTAACGACCGTGTGCCGGAACAGCTCGTTCTCCTTGAACCGCACCTCCGCGCGCCCTTTCTTCTTCTCCTTCTTCGTCTGCGTGGTGGTCCCAGTCTCCTGGAAGAGCGTGGCCGAGAGATCCACCTGGAGCCCCACGCGGCCCGGGGTGTTGTCGCTCCCGTTCAGCTTGCGGATCGACCTGATCCAGGCCATCGCCTCCGCCCCCTCCTCGGTGGTGGCGGCCTTCTGGCGGGCCTTCTCCTCGAAGGCGGCATGTCCCGGCTCGTCCCAGACGTGGTGAGCCTCGTCATTGATGACGAGGATGCCCTTCGACCGAGCGAGCCGTTCCATGAGCGGGGACTTCACCGCCTCCAGTTTCTCGGGGTCAGGGTCGCCGAAGAGGATCTGGATCTGGCGGTCCTGCATCGGGTCGAGTGGCTGCTCCAGGTCTTCCCGCGAGCGCAGGAGCTGGTGGTAGTTGGTCACGACCAGCACCCCCTCATCCGGGTCGAGCTGGCGCGGGCAGGTGCTGGGGTCGTACACCTTGAGATCCCAGAACCGCTCCAGCTCCGGCGGTACCACTGGATCGGACCAGAAGACCGGCACGCCCACGGGCGGGGCGAAGTCCTGGAGCAGCCGGTCCTTCACGAACAGCCCGGGTGCGATGAGGATGGCGTGGCGACCAAGGCCGAGCGTATTCTCCGGTTCGCAGACGGCGTTCAGGTAGGACCAGGCGATGACGAGGCTCATCATCTTGGTCTTCCCCGACCCAGTGGCGAGCTGGCCGCCGAGCTTGGTCCAGGGGTCGCGCTGCGGCCCCATCGGCTCGACGCCGGCAAAGCGGTACAGCTCCTCGGTGCGGCGGATACCGGCAACCTCGTGCAGGTAGATGAAGGTCTCCACCAGCCGCCGCTGGTGCGGCCAGTACTTGAAAGCGTAAGTGCTCGGCTCCACACCGATGACGTGCGGCTCCCGGCGGAACCAGTGCTGGAGCAGCGCCATCGTGGTGTCGGTCACCTCCCGCTCCCCGGCAGCGGCCGGCTGGTAGCGCGGCGCCTCGTCCGGGCAGGCATCGAAGGCGTGACCCAGCGCGAACCCGCGCCAGGCATCCACCCGCCGCGTCACCGCCTCGACGACCTGGTGCTGGAGGGGCATGGCGCTCACCGCTTCACCTCTACTTCCACGGTGGCGATGCCGTCGTTGCCGAAGACGTCGGTGACGCGCGCCGCGATCCGGTAGACACCGGCCTCGGGGTAGCTGAACTTGGCCGCGAAAATCAGCTCACCGTGGCCGTCTGCACCCCGAGTCCTGAAGCTCTGCCACTCGGCGACGAAGATGGGCTTCCCGTCCTCACCCACCTGGCGCCCGTAGTTCCAGTCCACGGCCCAGAAGTCCACGAAGGCTTGCCAGCTCTTCGCTTTGTCGAGCCAGTCCTCCAGCTCCTTCTTGCGCTTCTCCCACCGCTTGATCTCGTCGCGCGCCTTCTTCTTCGCCTTCTCCGTCATCTTGTCGGTGACGGGCATCAACATCGGTCGCTGACTCGCGATGAACGACTCGATGTCCACTTCGCACCGCTTGAGCTTCAGCTCGACGTTCCGGCCGGAGATGTGCTCCTCCAGGACGATGGAGAGCGGCGCGTAGAAGGCGGGAATCGTGGTGGACTCCACCGCGAGGTCGGGGTTCGTGCGCAGGAGGTCGAGGCGACGCTTCACCTCGTCGATGGCGCTCGCGGGGATGACGCGGATGATGATGGCTACGCCCGTCTTCTTCTTGATGTCCTCCTTCTCGCTGCCGGAGAGGGTGTCGAAGTCGGCGGACAGCACCGTCACGGCCTTCGTGCTCGTGCGCTGTGCTTCGCGGGCGATGGACCAGACCTGCATCGACGACACCGGCGCGTCGAGCGGGCCGACGTGAACCCAGGTGTTCCCCTTGCGACCGTGCAGGAGTGGCGAGTGCTCCACCGGCTCGCCGCCGAAGACCCTGATCATCTCGTCGCGGTAGGCGGTGCGGTGCTGCTGGAACCCCTCCCACTCGGAGGCTCGCTGGTAGACGCCCACGTTCTCCACGGTGAAGGGGCGCACCTGGTACAGGCCGGGGCTCCTCTGCGGCTTCTGCTTCCGCTCGATGTTCTTGCAGTGCTCGCACTCGACGTAGTCGTAAACCGGCTTCTCCGGCGTACGCGGCTGGCCGTGAAGCTGGATGAGTCGTTTGCGGGTGAGGTGGATGGCGAACTTCCCGTTGTCGATCCCGATCCAACGGCGGCCGAGGCGCTCGGCGGCCTCGGCCGTTGTGCCGCTGCCGAGAAAACAGTCGAGGACGAGGCCGCCGGGAGGGCAGGACGCGCTTATGATTCGCTCCAGAAGCGCAACCGGCTTCTGCGTGGGGTAGCCGAGCCGCTCGGCGGCCTGTGAGTTTACCGCGGCAACATCCGTCCAAATGGATTGAAGTGCAATTCCACCCACCGAGTCGAGGTACTGCTTCATCCGGGGCCATCCTTCGGTCTTCTTTGGCCAATGGATCCGCCCTTGCGTGTCAAGCCTGTCTAGTTCATTCGGCGGAACAGCCCAATGACGCCCCTTCGAGGTGACGTCAAACCCCCTCCACGGCTTGCCGGTCTCCCCGTGGCGAACCCCCGCGGCGGTCAGATTGTCGGCCATCCATCGCCTTCCATCGGGGTCTTTCTGGGAGTAGTGCGACTCCACGTACTCGGCATCGTGGGGCGTGGTGATTGTGTGAACGTAAGGGTGCGGCGATGCGCCATACGCGAGGATCACGTCGTGGATGTGATTGATGCCTGATGTCCCTGCGTGTGCGGTCGTTCGCTTCCAGACGATTTCATTGGAGAAACGCTCATACCCGAAGATCTCGTCCATCAGGACCTTCACGTAGTGCGCGGCATGCCAGTCGAGGTGGACGCAGATGCTGCCGGTCGGCGCGAGGAGTTGCTTCAGCAGCAGCAGCCGCGCCCGCAGCATCGACACGAAGCTGTCGAGTCCCTGCCGCCAGGTGTCCTTGTAGGCGATGATCTCGACGAGTGAAGGTTCCTTGCGCGCCTGGACGTGGGCCTTCTCGTCCAGCTCGATGTCGATGGCGTTGTCGGCCCTGAAGTCGTTGTTCACCATGAACGGTGGGTCGATGTAGATGAGGTCGACCTTGCCCCGATAGCGGTAGTCCTTCGTCTTCGGGTCCCGCTCGTCGAGGAGCGTCTGAAGCGCGACGATGTTGTCGTTCGTCCAGATGCGCCGGTTCTCAGGCCGCACCAGCTCGTCGCTGGCAGCGGCGCGTCCCGCGAGGCCCAGCTCGCCCTTGCGCTCGACCGCGCGGCCGGGCCGGACGATCTCCACCACCTGCGTCGGCACCGCCCCTGCCAACTCCTTCCGCTCCATGCCCTGCCACGCGAGGCGCGGCTTGCGCAGCTCGACGTCGAGAGTGATGGCGAGATCGTTGGCGATGGCCGAGGATGCCGCTGCTGGTGAAGGCGGGTCCGTGGACTTGGTATTGTTAGCCATGCAGCAAACTTGCGTCGGCGGCATCCGAGAACCGGTTTCCGATGCCGGCGTTGTTGGCTGGCATAATCACCCCTTTTCCAAGCGTGCGAGCGCGGCGTTGATCTGCGCGCGGGCTTCCTGCTCTGTTTAGTTTCCGCATCCGGGCCTCCTCGTAGCACCACCCTCGAGATGAAAGCGGTGGATACCGGGTCCCAGTGACCGGATGCACAATGTCGTAGTGTAGGTTCGGCCTTTCTTGGGCGTTCGCCAGACCCGTGAGGTTGTCGCTCATCCAAGGGCCGCGGAAATCGTTGTCTGGGTTGGAGTACTTTGTTAGGTCCTTCGTCTCCCCCTGCAGTACAGCGTCGGACCTTGCAATGGCTAGGACATACTCGTGATCGGGAGAAAAGTTGGTGAAATTGCGGTTGTCCGGTACCTGCCGCCTCCGCCATACTATTGTTCCGAGGGTTGCCTCTTCCCCATAGACCTCGCTGCAGAGCTTCCGAAGGTTGTCGATTTCGTTGTCATCAATGCTGATGAAGATGACCCCGTCCTCTCGCAATAGATTCCTCGCCAGATACAGCCGCGGATACATCATGTTCAGCCACTTGGAGTGGAAGCGGCCGTCGGCGTCGGTGTTGGTGCCGAACTTGCGCCCCTCGGTGTCCACCTGCCCGGTGTACTCCAAGTATGTCTGCAAGGATTTGGTGTAGTCGTCGGGGTAGATGAAGTCGTTGCCGGTGTTGTAGGGCGGGTCGATGTAGATCATCTTGACCTTGCCGAGATACGACTTCTGCAGGAGCTTCAGCACCTCCAGGTTGTCGCCCTCGATGATGAGGTTCTCGGTGGTGTCGAAGTCGCCGCTCTCCTCCGGGCAGGGGTGCAGTGTGCCGAGGCTCGGCGCCTGGATGGTGCGGAAGCAGTCCGCCTTGCCCGGCCAGTTCATGCCATAGCGTTCCTTGCCCACGTCCACCGCCTCGCCCAGCGCGAGCTTCAGCCGCTCGAAGTCGAGCTTCCCGCCCTCGGTGCGGATCTCGGGGAAGAGGCGCAGCAGCTCCCGCCGCTTCTCCTCGGCGATGTCGTCGGAGCGCAGGTCGAGCTTCTCGGGGTCAGTCATTTCTTGCGTCCTGTTCTCGGCCTGCCTGGCTTCGGAGCCACCGCTTTGCGGCCTCCGGGGACCGGGATTGCCGCCTTATCAGCAGGTTATGCGTCCAACTCAATTCTCTCAGCGCTGTTGAGAGCTCGTGAGTCCCGAGTTTCTCAGGGGGGCTCAAGGGTCGCCAGTGAGTCGAAAGCCCTCGAATCTGTTGGTGTCGAGCCGGTCAACGAGGAATTTCGC
>Ga0315268_10008555_pt1 | contig 10687 bp, 9 predicted proteins | sample C1_top_MG_FD_204535 | JGI IMG/M metagenome (GOLD analysis project Ga0315268, IMG submission 204535) | Sediment microbial communities from Yellowstone Lake, YNP, Wyoming, USA - C1_top | ecosystem: Environmental > Aquatic > Freshwater > Lake > Sediment | place: USA: Wyoming | collected 2017-08-01 | reverse complement strand
CTCCGGTATGTTGAGGTGCTTGTCTCACACCAACATCTTACCACCCTGGGCCAACCTTCTTCTTTACCTTTCAATGTCTTATCCAACAATTCGTCCGCCGCTAGCGCTTAACTCAGTGCCATTCATTAGGGATATCTGTTTATGAAAAATAAGGCTTCGTTGATTGTTGTTGTCCTTTTGATCGGCATAGCTGCTGCCTACTATTACTGGCGTCCGCACACGCAGGAAGAATCACCACTCCCGCCCCGCGCCGAAACACCGCTACCGCCACCCACAACGGTCGAACCGCTCATTCGTCATCCGCTTGATGAGGCACAATCCAAGACGGATGGGGCAAAACCCCTGCCACCGCTGGATGCGAGCGATGCGACGATGCAGGATACCCTGACAGGGTTTTTCGGCCAAAAAGCGGTGGAGGAGTTCTTCGGTCTGGAAGACATCGTCAGGCGCTTTGTCGTGACGGTAGACAATCTGCCGCGCCAGAAAGTATCAATGCGCTACCGGCTGTTCAAGCCGGTAGCCGGGCCATTTCTGGCGACCGGCGAAGGTGACAACTTTTTTATCAGCCAGACCAATTATGGGCGTTACAAGCCTTACGTCCTGTTGGCAGAGGCTGTGGATGTCAAAAAACTCGTCGCGGTGTATGTCCGCTTTTATCCATTGTTTCAGGAAGAATACAAAAGTCTCGGTTACCCCAAAAAATACTTCAATGACCGGTTGGTGGACGCGATCGATAATATGCTGGCGACGCCGGATGCCCCCGCGCCGATCAAACTGATCCAACCGAATGTTCTATATCAGTATGCAAATACTGATCTCGAGGCGCTTTCGGCTGGTCAGAAGATCATGATACGGATGGGACCCGAAAATGCAGCCAGGATCAGGGCAAGGCTGCAAGAACTCCGGCATGAGTTGATCGGTCATACCCTGAGACAATAACAAGGACCCGATCAGGCCAGGACGCCTGTCGGTGTTTCGTTTGGCCGATGTGATTATTTTCTGCCAAATTCAGATTTGCTAGGCTAGAACATGACAACAACCAACACACCGAGTATCGCGTGAATACGGCCACCGCAAACACAGCCAATACCATGATCGGGAAGACGGCATTCTCGATTCTGGCCACCATCAGTGTCTGCCATCTGTTGAACGACATGATGCAATCGCTGCTGCCGGCGATTTACCCGATATTAAAGAGTAACTACAACCTCGACTTCGGTCAGATCGGCGTGTTGACGTTTACATTTCAGTTCACCGCCTCATTGTTGCAACCGATGATCGGCCTCTATATTGACCGCAAGCCCAGGCCCTATTCGCTCGCCATCGGCATGAGCTTCACGCTGGTAGGTCTGGTGCTGCTTTCAATGGCCAGCAGCTATGCCATGCTGCTCCTGGCGGCGGCACTGGTAGGTACCGGCTCGTCGGTGTTTCACCCGGAGTCTTCGCGCGTGGCACGTATGGCCTCGGGCGGTCAGCATGGGCTGGCGCAATCATTATTTCAGGTCGGCGGCAATGCCGGTTCCGCCATGGGTCCGTTGCTCGCCGCGTTTATCGTGTTGCGGTATGGGCAGTCGAGCGTTGCCTGGTTTTCCATTGCGGCGATACTCGGCATCATACTGTTGGTTAATGTTGGCCATTGGTATAAGGCCCATGAGTTGGCGCGTACCAAACAGGGCACAGCCAAGGACGATGTCCATGCGACGCTGTCGCGTGGCAAAGTGACGCTGGCCATAGCCGTGCTGATCGCCCTGATATTTTCGAAATTCTTTTACATGGCCAGCATGACCAGCTATTACACCTTTTACCTCATCGACCGGTTCCATATCTCGGTGCAGAGCGCCCAGATACACCTGTTCGTGTTCCTTGCTGCGGTCGCTGTTGGCACCATCGCTGGAGGTCCGATTGGCGACCGCATCGGCCGCAAAGCCGTGATTTGGGCCTCGATCCTCGGTGTACTGCCATTCACGTTACTGCTCCCCTATGCCAACCTGTTTTGGACTGGTGTGCTCAGCATACCGATTGGCATCGTTCTCGCATCCGCTTTCCCGGCAATCGTCGTTTATGCGCAGGAACTTATGCCTTCCAGGGTTGGCGCCGTGGCCGGACTGTTTTTCGGATTTGCATTCGGCCTGGGAGGTATCGGTGCAGCAGTACTTGGTGAACTCGCCGACGCGACCAGCATCACATTCGTTTACCATGTTTGTTCATTTCTCCCGGTAGTTGGCTTGCTTGCTGGTTTCTTGCCGCACATGAAAACAAAGAAACACCCACGGCATTTGCAGGTAGAAACGGTGGACATGACTGGATCGACAAGCTGAGAAGCCACACATTCTCAGAAGTACGAAGACCGGGATTCAGTCCCTGATTCCAGCCTCTTCTATAGAAATCATCTCCCCAGTTACACATTGGAGCGTAACAAACGAAATCAACAGACCGCAGGAAAGACACTTTCCCCCACATTGAATACAACTTCGGCGCGGTGCCAGATGCGCAACTACACATAACCACTCCTGCATTTGTTCAGAATGGAATACATAAGCTGTTAACAATAGGCATGTCGATGCAAATTACTTCGCGCCTGACAGGTGTTTATGCGGATGATTCTTTCCATACAGACCAGAGACCAGCCTGCCTAGGGCTTATGGCCAAGCCCCTGTTGTTCTTCAGGGGCGAAAATGAACAGGATATAACTACCTACGCACCACTTCTGAAAAATTTGACACTCACCTCCTAGCACCGTAATTTGGATTACTGAGGCATGGAAAATGACCGGTATGGTCAGCGTAAATGCCGTCCCGAACATCCGGGGATAGTGTGCGAGGTTCCTGTGCTGAACTACGTCATCGGCTTTGAATCATTGGGGATGGGCGATGTCGCCAGGGTGGGCGGCAAGAACGCCTCGCTTGGTGAGATGATCCGTGGCCTCGCCGGAACCGGCGTGAAGGTGCCCGCTGGTTTCGCCACCACGGCGGATGCCTACCACGAATTTCTGCGTCATGGCGGACTGGCGGATCGCATCGAGGCCCTGCTCGCTAAACTTGATGTCGAGGATGTCACCGCGCTGGCCAAGGCCGGTGCCCAAATCCGCGCGTGGATGGTGGAGACCCCGCTGCCCAAACCACTCGAGGAAGCTATCGCCACGGCCTATCGGCGGCTGGAAAAAGAAACGGGACACGCGATCGTCGTGGCGGTGCGCTCCTCCGCCACGGCCGAGGACCTGCCGGAGGCCTCCTTTGCCGGCCAACAGGAGACCTTTCTCAATGTGCGTGGGCTCGACAACGTATTACTCGCGGTCCCGCATGTATTCGCCTCGCTCTACAACGACCGCGCCATTGCCTACCGTGTACACAACCACTTCGATCACCGCCAGGTAGCCCTCTCCGCCGGCGTACAACACATGGTGCGCAGCGACATTGGCGCGAGCGGCGTTCTGTTCACGCTCGACACCGAGTCCGGCTTTCGCGATGTGGTGTTCATTACCGCCTCGTATGGCCTGGGCGAAACCGTTGTTCAGGGCGCCGTCAACCCCGATGAGTTTTACGTGTTCAAGACAACGCTCGCCATGGGCCGCCCGGCCATCCTGCGCCGCCGCCTCGGACAGAAAGCGATCAAGATGATTTACCGCGATGGCAACAGCCATGGTGCAATGACCAAAACGGTGGATGTGGCACCAACGGATCGCCAGCGTTTCTGTATTACCGATGCGGAAGTGGAGGAACTCGCCCGTCACGCCGTGATGATCGAACAGCATTATGACCGCCCCATGGACATCGAGTGGGCGCGCGATGGCGAGGATGGCACGATTTACATCCTGCAGGCACGTCCTGAAACGGTAAAAAGCCGCGTGGATGCGCAGTCCATTGAGCGCTTCGAGCTCAAACGCCGCGGCGAGGTGCTGGCGAGCGGCCGCGCCATCGGCCAGCGCATCGGCGCGGGCCGCGCACGCGTGATCCTGAAGGTAACGGGCATGGCGCAGGTGCAACCCGGGGACGTGCTGGTCACGGACATGACCGATCCCGACTGGGAACCGATTATGAAACGCGCCGCCGCAATCGTCACCAACCGCGGCGGACGTACCTGCCACGCCGCCATCATCGCGCGCGAACTCGGCATCCCGGCGGTCGTGGGCTGCGGCGATGCCACACAAACCATTCCGGATGGGCAGGAGGTGACCGCCTCCTGCGCCGAGGGCGATACCGGTTTCATATATCGCGATAAACTGGATTACGCCGTGCAGCGCACCGCCGCGGGCGCCATGCCCGCGCTGCCGACCAAGATTATGATGAACGTCGGCAGCCCCGACCGCGCCTTTGAATTCGCCGCCATCCCGAATGCGGGGGTGGGACTGGCGCGGCTTGAGTTCATCATCAACAACACCATTGGCGTGCATCCGAAGGCGCTGCTGGAGTTCGAGAAGCAATCACCCGAGATACAGAGTGCCATCCGGACGAAAATGGCGGGCTATGCGGGTCCCGTGGAGTTCTATGTCGAGAAACTGGCGGAAGGGATCAGCACCATTGCCGCCGCGTTCTACCCCAAACCCGTGATCGTGCGCCTGTCGGACTTCAAGTCGAACGAATACGCCAGTCTTGTGGCGGGCGCACGCTACGAGCCGCGCGAGGAGAACCCCATGATCGGCTTTCGCGGTGCTTCACGTTATGTGGCCGATTCGTTCCGGCCCTGCTTTGAACTCGAATGCCGCGCACTCAAAAAAGTGCGCGATGTCATGGGGCTCACGAACGTGGAGATCATGGTTCCCTTCACGCGCACGGTAACCGAGGCGGAGCAGGTGGTGCGGCTGCTGGCGGAAAACGGGCTCACGCGCGGCGCGAACGGGCTGCGCGTCATCATGATGTGCGAGATTCCATCGAACGCGGTGCTCGCCGAGGAATTTCTGAAACACTTCGACGGTTTCTCCATCGGTTCGAACGATCTCACGCAATTGACGCTCGGCCTCGACCGCGACTCGGGTATCGTCGCCGGCGCGTTCGATGAACGCGATCCGGCCGTAAAAAAAATGCTGCACATGGCGATACAGGCCTGCCGCCAACAGGGAAAGTACATCGGCATCTGTGGCCAGGGCCCGTCGGATCACCCGGATCTGGCCACGTGGTTGCTCGAGGAAGGGATCGACAGCATTTCACTCAACCCTGACACCGTGGTCTCCACCTGGCTGCACCTTGCCGGGCAATCGTCGGGCCGACACTGATACATGAAACGCGCGGTTTTCTATCTCTCCGATCGCACCGGCATCACCGTGGAAACGCTGGCGCACAGCCTGCTGACGCAATTCGAAGGAGTCGAGTTTGAAAGGATCAACTGTCCCTATCTCGATACCCCGGAGAAGGCCTACGAGGTGGTATACCGGATCAACGAAGCCGCGGTGCGTAACAGCGCCAGACCGTTGCTCTTCAGTACCCTGATCGATCCACACGTACGCGGCATCATCGGCGAGAGCAATGGCCTGCTCTTCGACTTCTTCGATGCCTTCATCCTTCCGCTTGAAACCGAGCTTGGTATCCGCTCGTCGCATGCGGTTGGCCGCTCCCACGGGGTCGGCAACTACAGTGCCTACAAGGCGCGTATCGACGCGGTCAATTTTGCGCTGGCCAACGACGATGGGATCACCACGCGTCATTACCCTGACGCCGATATCATTCTCATCGGTGTTTCCCGTACCGGCAAAACGCCGACCTGTTTGTATTTTGCATTGCAGTACGGGATTCTCGCGGCCAACTACCCTTTGACCGAAGAAGATTTCACCTCTGCCAATCTGCCGGCCCCACTCGCGGCTCATCGCCAGAAGCTCTACGGCCTCACGATCCAGCCCGAACGCCTGCAGCAAATCCGCCATGAGCGGCGGCCCGATGGCCGCTACGCCACACTGGATCAATGTCAGCTTGAAGTCCACCAGGCGGAGACACTCTGCCAACGGGAGGCGATTCCCATGATCAACACCAGCACCATGTCGATCGAAGAAATCACCACCACCATCATGCATCGCGCGGGGCTGGTGCGGCGCTTGCATAGTTAGTGGGTGGGCGTTACTGGGGTTTTTACGTCACCTGCCAAAATTCGACCGGGATTACGACTCATGACCCGTCATCAGAAAACGCCAGAGATCTATCTCTCCATGCCGCATCCGTGCAGCTACCTGCCCGGACGGATGGCGTCTTCACTGTTCATCGATCCGCATCATCCGCTCGACAGTCTTGGATACGCCGGTTTCATGCAATTGGGTTTCCGGCGCAGCGGCGATCTCATTTATCGTCCGCATTGCCACGGCTGCAATGCCTGCCTCCCGGTGCGTGTTCCCGTTAATCTCTTCCGTCCCAACCGCGGGCAACGACGCGTGTGGCTACGTAATCAGGATATTACGGCGGTCCCGAAACAACCGGGCTTCGACGAAGAACATTTTCAGCTCTACCAGCGCTATCAGGCGCAACGTCATCCGGGCGGCGGCATGGATGACCCTGATCCGCAGAAGTACAATCACTTCCTGACTTCCAAACACATCGACTCGATGTTCTGCGAATTTCGCCGCCAGGGTCAGTTGCTGGGTCTGGCGGTTGTCGATGTACTGCCCGACGGACTCTCGGCGGTGTACACCTTCTTCGATCCGGACGAAAAACAGCGGGCCCTGGGTGTGTATGCGGTTCTGTGGGAGATTGAAGAAACCAGACACCGCAACCTGCCCTGGCTTTACCTCGGCTATCTGATCCAGGAATGCCCAAAGATGTCGTACAAGGCGAATTACCGCCCTCTCGAAGCCTACCGCGATGGCCGCTGGGCCCTGCTCGAAGACTGATCGCGCCCTGCCAGGACCTCACTAACCGCACGCAAAACGAGCTGACTGGCACGGGCGTTGCACGGTGTTCCTCCATCGAACACCTGCAGGAGGGTCCCAGGATGCTCAGCTTTCTCTATCGACTGGTGGAAATGTTTCAACGCGAGCACGGCATGCATCCCAATCTCATCTACCTGAACCGCCTGCACTACCGGAAACTACTTGAATCCCTGCCCGCCATGAAGAGTCACGAGGAAATTTCACGCTTTTTGATGATGGAAATCATCATCAGCCCTGAGATCATGCACCCACACGTCGCCTGCGCCAGTCTCATCAAACACAGCCTCCAGCCGCCACGTCCGATGGCGCTGTAAGTTCTTCGACGCGCGCGCTGGGGCTTCCCGGCGCCTGACCCGCCTCATTGAATGCAGCTAATGCTTTACGACTGTGCCGTACTACGGCATGATACGCAGCCGAAACGCCGGGTCCGCCCGGCGATGGCTTTATTAAAACTGAGGAAAGGCGTGGCGAAAGAAGAACATATTGAAATGGAAGGGACCATCCTGGAGACCCTCCCCAACACCCTGTTCCGGGTGAAGCTCGACAACGGTCACGTAGTCACCGCCCATATCTCGGGCAAAATGCGCAAAAACTATATCCGCATCCTGACCGGCGACCGTGTCACCGTTCAACTCACCCCATACGATCTCACCAAAGGCCGAATTACCTTCCGCGCCCGTTGACCGTTACTCGTTTTCCATACTGTCCTCGGCACGTGCCGGAACCTTGGGCGTTGCCGGCTCAATGGTGAAAGACAGGCCGCTTTCGTTCGCCGTGACCTTCACATGGCCGCCATTGGCCAGTTTCCCGAAGAGCAGCTCTTCCGCAAGCGGTTTCTTGATCTTCTCCTGAATAAGTCGCGCCATCGGGCGCGCGCCCATGGCCGGATCGTGGCCATGCTTGCCCAGCCACTCGCGCGCGGCCAGATCGAGTTCGACGCTGACGTGCTTATCGTCAAGCTGGGCCTCGAGCTCGAGCACAAACTTGTCAACCACGTGTGCAATGGTTTTGTCGTCGAGCGCCTTAAAGTGAACCAGGGCATCCAGACGATTACGGAACTCGGGGCTGAACAGGCGCTTGATGTCCTCGGCGCTGTCTCCGGTATGATCCTGCTTGGTAAAGCCCATGCTTGCACGACTCATGCGCTCCGCGCCGGCATTGGTGGTCATCACCAGAATCACATTACGGAAATCCGCCTTGCGGCCGTTGTTGTCGGTCAGCGTGCCGTGGTCCATGACCTGCAACAGCAGGTTGTACACGTCCGGGTGCGCTTTTTCGATTTCATCGAGCAACAGCACGGAATGCGGGTGCTTGACGATAGCCTCGGTCAACAATCCACCCTGGTCGAACCCGACGTAGCCCGGCGGTGCGCCGATCAGGCGCGATACCGTATGCCGCTCCATGTACTCGGACATGTCGAAGCGGATCAGTTCAAGCCCGAGCACATGCGCCAACTGGCGCGTCACCTCGGTTTTGCCGACGCCGGTCGGTCCGGAGAAAAGATAAGAACCCACAGGCTTCTCGGGATGTCCCAAACCGGAGCGGGACATCTTGATCGCGGTCGCCAGCGCCTCGATAGCCTCGTCCTGACCGAACACAACCATCTTGAGATCGCGCTCCAGCGTCTTCAGCGCTTCGCGATCGGTGGTGGAAACCGTCTTTGGAGGTATGCGCGCCATCTTAGCGACGATGTCCTCGATATCATGTACGCCAATGGTTTTCTTGCGGCGACTCACCGGCAACAGATGCTGGCTCGCGCCGGCCTCATCGATGACATCGATCGCCTTGTCCGGCAAGTGCCGGTCGTTGATATAACGGTTCGAGAGTTCGACGGCGGTGCGCAATGCCTGCGCGGTGTAACGGACATGGTGGTGGCTCTCGAAACGAGCCTTCAGGCCGCGCAGAATCTCCACTGTTTCTTCGACCGAGGGCTCGGCGACATCGATCTTCTGGAAGCGGCGTGACAGCGCACGATCCTTCTCGAAGATATTGCGGTATTCCTGATACGTGGTCGAGCCGATGCACTTAAGCTCGCCAGTCGACAGCACCGGCTTCAACAGGTTGGAGGCATCCATGGCGCCGCCCGAGGCGGCACCCGCACCGATGATGGTGTGGATCTCGTCAATGAACAGCACCGCGCCTTCCTGTTTCTTCAGGTGATGCAGCACCGCCTTGAGGCGCTTCTCGAAATCACCGCGATACTTTGTGCCCGCCAGCAACGAGCCCATGTCGAGTGCGTAGATCGTGCTTGCCGCAAGGACATCCGGCACTTCGCCATCGACAATCTTCTTCGCCAGACCTTCCGCGATAGCGGTCTTGCCGACGCCAGCCTCACCGACAAACAGCGGGTTGTTCTTGCGGCGGCGGCATAGTATCTGAATCGTGCGCTCAACCTCGCGGCTGCGTCCGATCAGTGGATCGATTTTCCCGAGGCGGGCCTGTTCATTAAGGTTGACCGTAAAAACATCGAGCGGGCTCTTTTCGGTCGCCGCGCCACCCCCTTCCTCGTTGTCCTCGGAGGAAGGCAGTTCACTCTGACCCTCACCCGGCACTTTCGAAATCCCGTGCGAGATGTAATTCACCACATCAAAGCGGCTGATGTTCTGCTTGTGCAGAAAATAAACGGCATGCGATTCCTTCTCGCCGAAAATGGCGATCAGGACATTGGCCCCTGTCACCTCTTTCTTGCCCACACCCTGAACATGCAGCACCGCGCGCTGAATCACGCGCTGGAAGCCAATCGTGGGTTGGGTGTCGATCTTGTTGCCCGGCGTGAGCTTGGGGACATTCTCATCCAGGAAGGTATTCAGGTTGCGGCGCAGATCGTCGATGTTACCGCCACACGCGCGCAACACGCGCGCCGCGGAGGGATTGTCCAGCAACGCAGCTAACAGGTGTTCCACGGTTATAAACTCGTGGCGTTTCTCGCGCGCGCTTTGAAACGCAGTATTTAATGAAAACTCTAGCTCCTGCGACAACATGACACTCTACCTCCCGGGCCTTGGCCCAACAAAATAAAAACTCCCTCTATTCCGGCTCCATCGTGCACTGCAGCGGGTGTTGATGCTCCCGCGCGTAGTCCAAAACCAGCCGCACCTTGGTTTCCGCTATCTCCCGAGTATAGATGCCGCAAATGCCCATGCCCTTCTGATGCACATGAATCATGATGCGGGTCGCATCCTCGCGATTCTTAGCGAAAAACCGCTCCAGAATCTCCACGACGAACTCCATAGGAGTATAGTCGTCATTCAGGAGAACCACTTTAAAGAGCAGCGGTTTCTGAAGCTTTGGCTTGGCTTCCTGAACGATCGGACCGTCAAGATAATGCTGTGGCTTATCGCTCATAATTCAAGATTACACCATATTTCCTTGCCCCGACGGGCGCTGAAACCCGGTAAAAACAAGTACATTGTGCGACCACAATACCAAATTTCAACCCCAAGGTTTGTGGCATGACCCGGGGCCCGCATCGGCCCTTGCCGGGGGGCTAGACCGTCAAAAACATGTCGCCGCGATGCCCCGCTGCAGCTTGACTTAAATCGAAAAAAAGAAGGAAGATGATCCGGGTTGCGTGCTGGTCCCGACAGCAGGTTGGCTTCCGGGCCACGCGACAGGTCTCGGAGACATGGAACAATACGGCGAACGCCGTGTAAGGAGGGGGAAGTAATATGGCGCTTGGAACAGTAAAGTGGTTTAACGCAAGCAAAGGATATGGTTTCATCACACCCACCGACGGCGGCGACGATGTTTTCGCGCATTATTCCGCCATCGAAATGGAAGGCTACAAGACACTAAAAGAAGGCCAACAAGTAGAGTTCGAAGTCCATGACGGGCCCAAAG
>Ga0315268_10008553_pt1 | contig 10688 bp, 12 predicted proteins | sample C1_top_MG_FD_204535 | JGI IMG/M metagenome (GOLD analysis project Ga0315268, IMG submission 204535) | Sediment microbial communities from Yellowstone Lake, YNP, Wyoming, USA - C1_top | ecosystem: Environmental > Aquatic > Freshwater > Lake > Sediment | place: USA: Wyoming | collected 2017-08-01 | reverse complement strand
TGATGTACCTCGGCGCCTTGTCCATCGTCATCGCCGCGTTTCTTGCCCTCGGGCAGAAAGACCTGAAGCGGATGCTGGCCTACTCTTCGATCAGCCAAGTCGGATATGTCGTCCTTGGCCTCGGAATCGGGACACCGCTCGGGATCGCGGGCGGGCTCTTCCACCTGTTTAATCACGCCCTGGCCAAAGGGCTCCTCTTTTTGAATTCAGGCTCTATCCAGCAAGCTACGGGCACCCGCAACCTCGACGAAATGGGAGGCTTGGCCAAGCGGATGCCCTTGACCGCCGCCACGAGCCTCGTTGGCTCGCTCTCGATTTCGGGCGTGCCACCGCTCAGCGGATTCTGGTCGAAGCTTCTCATCATCATGGCCCTCGTCCAATCGAAGGAATGGCTCCTGGCCGTCGTCGCCGTCCTGGCCAGCGTTTTGACACTTTGGTATTACCTGATCATCCAGCGCAAGGCCTTTTTCGGCAAGCTCAACGAACGCTGGAAAGATGTCAAGGAAGCTCCGTTTTGGATGTCGGTCGCCACGTCCATTCTGGCGCTCCTGTCCATCGGCATTGGAATCTTTTTCTCGTCCATCATAATATCCTGGATCCAGCCGGCCTCGGACGTGCTGGCCAGGGGGATTCAAGTCGCGCTCGGGTCTTGGGGATTTTAGAAGATGATTTGGCAAATATTGCTACTCACCGGATTGGTCGTCTTCTCTGCGCTGGCGATACTGGCCAAGGACCTCCTCAAATCGGCCATCAGCCTGGCCGTAGCCAGCCTTCTGCTCGGAATCATCTTTTTCCGGATGAATGCGCCCTACGCCGGCGTTTTCGAGATCTCGGTCGTCGCCGGGCTGATCACGGTCCTGTTCATCCTGACTATCGCGCTGACCAGGGCCGAAGGAGACGTCCGCGAATCGAAGACCGTCAAGATCGTGTTCCCGCTGTTTTTTGTTGTCTTCATCCTGATCGACGTCTTGGTCATGAAAAGTCTCCTCCAGAAAATTCCGGCCCTGCCGGAGACCGCCGAGCACGGCACTTTCGGCGATGTCCTGTGGAAACAGAGGACGTTCGACCTGGTCGGCCAGCTGGCGGTCATTCTAGCGGGCGTTTTTTCCGTCCTGGCCTTGTTCCGAAAGAAGGACAAAAATGAATAACACATGGTTCCTCTACATGGCCTTTGCGGCGGGCCTGCTGTTTATAGGCGTCTACTGTCTGCTGACGATGAAAAACGTGGTCAAGCTCTTTATCGGCATCGAAGTCATCAGCAAGGGCGTCAGCCTGGCGCTCCTCGCCACAGGGTTCGTCAAGAAAAACACCCTCCTGGCCCAGAGCCTGGTCATCACCTTCATCGTCGTCGAAGTCAGCTTGGTGGCCACAGCGCTGGCCATTATCGTCAATATCTACAAGCACACAAAGAGCCTGGATGTCCGGAAACTGACGAAATTGAGAGGATAATTTATGAAAGGCATCGATTTTCTCATCTCGCCGCCGGTCGCCTTCGTCCTCTTCCTGATCATCGCCTTTCTCCTATACCTCCTCGGCAAGCGGATGGCTCCGCGCCTGTCCAAGGTCGGAGGCAAGCTCGCGACCTACGCCTGCGGCGAGGACATCCCGGGCACCAAGGTCCAGTTCGGCTACAGGCTTTTTTTCTTTGTCGCCCTGTTCTTCACCATCATGCACGTCGCCACCCTGATGATCGCCACGGTCCCCTCCGGCAGGATCGTCTGGTTCGCCGTCCTTTACCTGGCCGTGATCTTCCTGTCCATTATGGCCCTGGTGACGAGGAGTTGACATGCTGAATCGATTGGTTCGCTGGTCACGGATCAAGTCGCCGTGGATCCTCCATCTCAATTCGGGCGCCTGCAACGCTTGCGACATCGAGATCGTGGCGGCCCTAACCCCCCGCTTCGACGTTGAGCGCTTCGGGGTCCTTCTCAAGGCCACTCCCCGGCACGCCGATGTCATCGTCGCCACCGGCCCAGTCACGAGACAGATCAAGGACAGGATCATCCGTATTTACGAGCAGACACCGGACCCCAAATTCGTCATCGCCGTCGGCGCCTGCGCCATGTCCGGCTGCGTCTATCGCGGCGCATACAACATCATGGGCGGATTAGACCAGGTCATTCCGGTGAATGTCTATATCCCCGGCTGTCCGGCCCGGCCGGACGCCATCCTGGACGGGGTGGTTAAGCTCCTGGGAAAGCTATAGGTTTGAGGCATTTATGAACGACCTAGAAATTATAGAAAAAACGCGAAGCCTCCTCGGGGATAAGATCCTCGAGATTGCGAACCCGGCCCTGAGGCGAATCTTTATAAAAGTCGAGCCCGAGAAACTGGTGGATTTCATCGCCGGCCTCAGGAAAAACCTAAACATCACTTATGTCGCAACCATCAGCGGGGTGGATCTGGGCGAGTTTTTTGAGATCCTCTACCATTTCGGCCACAGCAACGGCAGCCTGACCGTCCGGACCCTGATTCCCCGGGCTAATCCCCATATCGAGAGCATCTGCTCCGTCATTCCCGGAGCGATTCTCTATGAACGGGAACTCCAGGATATGTTCGGCATCATCGTGGACCATATCCCCGATCCCAGGCCGCTGGTTGTACCGGACGGATGGCCGGCCGGAAACTTCCCCCTGCGGAAGGATTGGAAATACGAACGGCCAGAGGAAATCATTCCTGGAGGGAAGAAATGAAGTTTCAGATCCCTATCGGCCCCCAGCACCCCGCCCTCAAAGAGCCGATTAGCCTGCGGATGACCGTTGACGGCGAAGTCATCCGCGACGCCGATATCCGGCTCGGCTACAACCACCGAGGGATAGAGAAGCTGGCCGAAGAAAGAAGCTGGATTCAGAATATCTACCTGACTGAGCGGATCTGCGGCATCTGTTCCCACTCCCATGCCACCTGCTTTACCCAGGGCGTAGAGAAGCTCATGGAGCTTAATCCGCCCAAACGCGGCCTGTACATCCGGACACTCGTCGCGGAGCTCGAGCGCATCCACAGCCATCTCCTCTGGCTGGGCGTGGCAGGTCACGAGGCCGGCTTCGACTCGTTTTTCATGTATACCTGGCGAGACCGCGAAGTCGTGATGGATCTCCTGGAAATGATCTCGGGGAACCGTGTCCATTACGCAATCAATACGATCGGAGGGGTACGCCGGGACATCGACGAGGACCAAAGAAAGAAGATTTTAGACGGACTCAAAATTCTCAAAGAAAGAAGCGAATACTACTTTAAAATTGGCGCCAACGAGCCGACATTCGTGGGACGTCTGGCGGGCGTAGGGTTATTGTCCAAGCAAAAAGTGATTGACCTGTGCGCCGTCGGCCCGATGGCCCGGGCTTCCGATCTGCCCCAGGACGTTCGCAAAGACGATCCCTATGCCGTTTATGATGAAATCCCCTTTGACGTCTGTACGGCCGATACATGTGATGTCTTGGGAAGGACCGTGGTCCGGATCAAAGAGCTGTTCGAATCCTATAAGATCTGCGAGTTCCTGATGAAAAACCTCCCCCCAGGAGATATCGCGGTCAAGGCACCGACCAAGGCCAAACCCAATGAGGTCGTCAGCCGCTACGAGGCGCCCCGCGGCGAAAACACCCACTACATCAAATCCAACGGCACGAACAAGCCGGAGCGGCTGAAAGTCCGGGCTCCGACTCTGGCCAATTATCCGGCCACTGTCGAGATGCTCAAGAACGGATTCATCGCCGATATCCCGCTGATTTTCGCCGCCATCGATCCCTGCATCTGCTGCGCGGAGCGGACGGTGGAAATCGTAAACGGCCGGACGGGAGAAGAGAACGTCGTGCGCTTCAGCGAACTCAGGGCGCTGGCCGAAGAACGCTTCAAAAAGATGCCTCCAAAAAGGAACGCGGTATGGCCGTTCTGAAGGATCTGCTCTACCTCGTCGTCTACCCCGGGGTCATTTTTCTCTTCGTCTATTCCACCTTCTGCGAATGGTTCGACCGGAAAGTCTACGCCCGCCTGCAAAACCGGATGGGCCCGACCCATACCGGCCGCTGGGGAATCCTGCAGCCTGTGGCCGACTTCTTTAAGTTAATGGCAAAAGAGGATGTTGTCCCGGATTTGGCAGATAAAACCCTGTTCAACCTTCTTCCCATCTTCGGCCTGTCCATTGTCGCCACGGCCGGTTTGCTGCTGCCCTTATGGCACTACAATCCGGCTAAAGCCGGGTTCAATTCCTTCCCCGGAGACATCATCGTCATTCTTTACCTTCTCAGCCTACCCACGCTCGTTCTTTTCCTGGCCGGCTGGTCATCGACAAATTATTTCTCGGTGATCGGCGGTTCGCGCGTCCTGACCATGCTCTTCGGCTATGAAGTGCCTCTCTTTATGGCCGTCCTCAGCCCCGCCATCCTGGCCAATTCCTGGCGTCTCGCGGAAATCGCCATGTTCTACCAGAAAAAGCCTTTGCTCATCCTGCCCAACTTGCTGGGATTCGTTATCGCTCTTATTTGCGTCCAGGCGAAGCTCGAAAGAACGCCCTTTGATATCCCTCACGCCGAAACGGAAATCGTCGGCGGGACATTCACCGAGTACTCGGGAAAGAAATTGGCCTTCTTCCGGCTGATGACCGACGTGGAGCTTGTGGTTTCGAGCGGTCTCATCGCCACGGTCTTTCTGGGAGGTTTTCCGGGAGGGCTTTGGCTCGGCTTTCTGAATTTCGTCGTGAAGACGCTTCTTGTGATCTTCTTCTTATCGCTCATCCGGGCCCTGACGTCGAGAATCAGAGTCGACCAGGTCGTTTCCATCGCCTGGAAATACCTGGCCCCTCTGGCCGTGCTTCAGCTGTTGATCGTCATCCTGATAAAGGGATTGCTGTTATGAAATTAGCGGTCTTTCTTCCGGAGCTTCTGCGGAGCCTTTTCAAAAAGCCGAACACGGTCGATTATCCGTTTAAGAAGCTCGAAGTTCCCAAGGATTTCCGCGGGACTCCTTTCCTTCATCCCGACCTGTGTATCGCCTGCCGGGCCTGCGAACGAGACTGCCCGGCCGAAGCGATCGAAATCACCTCAGTCAGCGACGCCGAAAAGAAATTCAAAATGATTATCCATAACGACCGCTGCATCCACTGCGCCCAGTGCGTTGATTCCTGCCCGGTCACACCGGTCAAGGCCATGGAGATGGACCATCTGTTCGAGACCGCCGATTTTGACCGCCATGACCTCAAAAAAGAATGGGTTTTCATCAGGGCCGTCCTCAAGAGAGAACCCAAGCCGGCGGCGCCAAAGCCCGAAACCCCTCCAAAGACTGAACCTGCCCAATAAAAAACGGGAACACGTATTTCCGACCTTTATTTGAATGGATTCTGTTTTTTTATCTTAAGATCGCCTAAAATAAGAAAACGAACAGAGTTTATCGGCATTCAGCTTTATGAAAAAAGATAGGCCCTCTTCTCCGGCTGCCTGGAAAGGCCCGTTCAGGAAGGAAATCATATCCGCCCGAAGGATCGTCGTCTTGGGCGTAGGAAATCCCGCCAAAGGAGATGATGCCGCGGGCATTCTCTGCGCCCAAGAGCTTAAAAAATTGATGGGCGGGAAAGCGCGCTCACGCCTGAAAATACTACTCGGCTATGAAACCCCGGAGAATACAACAGGCGAAATCCGGAAGTTCCGCCCCGATCTTGTCCTGATTCTCGATGCCGCCCAGTCAGGATACAAGCCGGGAACCGTTTTTATAGCGGGGAAAAACCAGATCGAAGATGACGGCGCCTCCACGCACACAATTTCGCTGGCGCTGCTCGTTGCTTATCTGGAAGAAACCATCGGCTGCAAAGTCATGGTCCTGGGGATTCAGCCCATCAACCTGGGCTTGGGCGAAAAAGTATCCCTGCCCGTAAAAAAAAATGCGAAAAGGCTCGCCGCCTATCTCGCCCATGTGTTAGTAAACCCAAAAGTCTAGTGGCTCAGGCCAAAATCTGCCGGTTTCTCTACTTCCCTTCCTTAGCCTTTTTAACAGCTTCCAGTTTTTTCTGATATACGGTCTTCCTTTGCTCAGGGGCTACTGCGAGGGCCATTTCTGCGGCCTTAATTGCTTCATCATAGTTTTTCTGCTTTTGATAGACTATGCTCAAGAGATCCCACATGTTGGGAGATTTGGGGGCCAGCTCGACGGTTCTTTTCGCTGCCACAAGCGCGCCGTCCAGGTTCTTGTCCTGGCTGATCCAGAACAGGGCATACTTGCCAAGGTCGTTGGGCCTGTCCATGAACTTCTTGATGAACTCAGGGCCGAAGTTAGCCAAAGCCCTCTCCGGCTTGTTCAATTTGGTGTACAGTGTCGCCACCCGTTGAGTCATATTAAGATTATCCGGCATGATTTTGAGGGCCAGATCGGCCATAGCCATAGCGCTGTCCGTATTGGCGTTTTGTCCAACCCAGAAATCGGCGTAGTCAAGAAGCCTATAGGCCAGGGCAGCCGGCTGGACCTCCATAAAATCCTTTCCGTAGACCTCTTCGGCCTTGGCCTTATCACCCTTGAGTGAGTAGAGCGAGGCCAGGTCTTTCATATATGCCGGGTTGGGACTGGACTTGAGGATCTGGTTGTTGATCTTTTTTGCCAATTCGATCCCCCTGTCGAGGTTATCTTTGATCTGGATTATCTTCCTCACGTATGAGCTCAACGCCGAGAGATCATTCGGATACGTCGCGACGTACTCTTCGAAGAACGCAGTCGCTTCCTGTCTAGTTCCTTCGGACATATAAACGGAGGCCAAATCTTGATAGGCGCGTTGCCTGAGCACGCTATTCGGGTATTTTCTGATGAAGGCCTTCAGGGGCTCGGGATCGGCTTTCGCGGATCTGCGCGATATCGACGCGGCTGCTATCATCAACTCTGCGAACTGCGTATAAGGCACTTTCTCGTCGTCGTAATCTATTGTCCCGGCCTTTCCTTCCGGATCGGCGGCTATGATTTCCTTATAGAGTGCAAGAGCCTTATCCTGGTGGTCGAGCCGCTCGTACTTTCTGGCCAGGTTAAAAATAACGTCGACATTTTTCGGGTCTTTGGCGTAGAGGTCGCTGTAATACCTAAAGGTTTCGACGCCGCCGACGGACTTCTCGATCGTTTCGTGGAATTTTTCGGGCGGAGCTCGATAGCCGACCTGCCAGTCGATCTCAACTCCATCGGGCCCCAGGATCATGACCGTGGGCATTGTCGTAATCTCGAAGTGCTTAAAGATCTCCTCGCCCTCCTTCGTTGCAAAATCGATTTTGAGCATGACGAAATGAGTATCGAAATAATCCTGGAAATTTTTGTTTTCAAAGTATTGCTGACCCAGCAATACGCAGCCCGCTCAGGCCCCGGAGAAAAAGTCGAGAAGTATCTTCTTGTTTTCGGATTTCGCCTTAGCGATCGCCTCGTCAAGAGTCCCCTTGAACCAATTCTGGGCAGCGGCTGAGTTCAGCAACAGCGCGAAAACAGCAGATCCGAAAAGTAGCTTTTTCATTTTCTTCCCCTTTCACGTAATTTAGCCCTATTGATAGTATTTGTCAACGAAACCGGTCACGTCACCCAAGATCTTAAGCCGCTTCAAGGAAGTGGCCACTTAAAATCCAAGCTTCCCATTTGAATTGTCACTAAAAATCATGATAATTATGTGTAATCCCAATTCAGGGAGGTTCATGGACCAATGAAAAAAACAACGATTAAATGGGTTTGGCTAATGGTGGTCGGCCTTCTCCTTTTTTCGCCGCAGGCCGTATCGCCCCAGTTCATGGGGATTAAGCTTCCGGAAACGACGCTTCCCCTGGACGTCCTCAAAACAATCCTGAACGAAGTCAGCGGACAATTGGCTTTCAACAACGAGGCGGTGATGGCTGCCCATCTGCCGCCCCGCTCCGAGGAGGAGTACACGGGATTCTTCTTTGAAGCGGAATTTCTGACCAAAAAGCTCCAAGAGTACGGCCTGGACGATGTCCGGATCGAATCCCTAGAAAAAGGCGTCGACCCCCGAAAGTGGTGGGCTTGCTTTGAGGGTGAATTATGGACCACCAAGCCAGAGTCAAAGCTCCTGAGCCGGCTCTCCGAGGACCCGGCGCTCGTCATCCGGGGTTCCGACACCGTGGACAGCGAGGGAGAGCTTATTTTTATCGATCGGCGCGACGTCCGCAAGCTCAAAGACATGGATTTCGCCGGGAAGATCATCCTGACCTCGGAATATTCGGGTTGGTTCGCTGAGGCCTTTAAGAAAGGCGCTCTGGGCGTCATTTCTTTTTCCAACACCATCCGGCCGCTCGACGACCCGGATCAAGTCCAATATGACATGCGCCTTCAGAAGGGCGACACCCAGAACAAGGTCTTTGGTTTCCAGATCAGCCAGCGGCTCGGCTACGAGCTCCGGGACCTGGTCTTGCAGGGTCAAAAAATCACAGCGCGCGCCCGGACGAAGACGGCGGAATATCCCCTGAAGTTCGACACGGTGTTCGCCTCCGTCAAAGGGGCCTCGCCCGAAAAAAAAGGATTGATGTTCACCGCCCACCTGTTCGAGCGGCCGCAGAAACAAGGCGCCAACGATAACCTCAGCGGCAGCGTCGTCCTGGCCGAGGTCGCCCGGACGCTCAACACCCTCATCCGCCAGGGACTGATCCCGCGGCCTGAGCGTTCTGTCTATTTCCTTTGGATCGAAGAGGGCTCGGGCACCATGGCCTTTTTCCGCAAATATCCAGATATCGGCGAGAAAATCTTCGGGGCGATCAACATGGACATGGTCGGCGAAAACCTGGACCTGAACTCTGCCTTCTTCAACATCGAGATGCCCTATTATTCCCGGTCCACGTTCTTGAGCTCGGCGACCAGGGATTTTGCGGACTTCGTTTTTATCGCCAACCTGCCCACCTATGCATACCAACCTCCGACGCCATGGACATCGCTTCCATTCCCGATTACTGAAAAGAACGGATCGCTCCAGTCCTTCCGCTACCGGATGACACCTTTCGAGGGGGGGAGCGACCACGGTATCTTCATTGAATCTGATCCTGGCATCCCGGCTTTGTCCTTCAATGTCTGGCCTGACAAGTGGTATCACACGGATAAGGATACTCCTGACAAAACCGATCCGACTCAGCTTAAGCGCGTCGCCTTCATCGCCACGGCCTCGGCGCTGGCGACATGCTCCGGCCAAGAGGACGTCCTGGAAGGCCTCATCCGGGAAACGTATTCCGACCGGCTCCTCTTCATCCAGGATGCCGTCGTCCAGGCGGTTTCGAATCTGTCCCGGCTGAAAACAGACGACAAAGGGGTTACTTTCAAAAACGCTATGAATAACATAAACGAGTCCATAAAGCTGAGCAAGGATGTCATGCAGGGAATCCGGGACCTCGCCGCGGGCAAGCCTAAAGCGATTAAGCATCTGGAGCTGGCAATTGCCGGGCTCGATAAGCTGGCGGTCGCTTACGCGGGTTATCTGAAGGCGACCTACGAGGACATGGCCCGACTCAACGGTTTTCGACCGGAGATCTCGAAACCCACGGCTGACGAGATGAAACTCGATAAGATCGTCCCGAGAAAGGTCAAGCCGTCCAAGCTGGGCGATATGTTCCCCTCCTCCGGGCTCTTAGAGGCGTTGCGTAAAAACCCAAAAATCCAGATGCAGGTCTTTATGAAATACAGTTTTAACGCGCTTATGGAAATGTTCATTGCCATCGACGGCCGCAGGACACTCGGCCAGATCCGCAACTTGTTGAGCTTTGAGTTTACGCCTATGGACGCAGTTGATTTGCTGGGCATCGCCAAATGCCTGGAAGACGCGAAGCTCATCGAAATGGCGGCCCAGCCATCCAAATAAGAATTGGGGTCAAACCTACTCGTTACGCATAAATCTCCAGGGGAGCGTGCGTAGCGAGTAGGTTTGACCCCGGATTATTCAGATTTTTATGGAGGAGCATTGATCATGAAAAGAATCGCGAGCATTTGTTCTGCGGCAATCTTCGGTATTTGTCTTGCTTTAGCTTTGCCGGATCGCGGCTCTTCTCAGGCTCAGGCCGGAGTGAGCGGAAAAAACGCTGCCGAGTACGTCAGGGTTCTCACGGCCCCCGACTTTCAGGCAAGGAAAGGCGGACTGGAAGGCGGGCTAAAAGCATCAGCCTGGATTGCCGACCAGTTCAAAGCTTGGGGGCTCGCGCCCGCCGGCCCCAACGGTTTTTTCCAGGATTTCAAGAAACCTGTTTTTCACGTCCGCTCGGCATCGCTCTCCGTCGATCAAGGGAAGAAGAACAGAACCTTCGCCTATGGCGAGGAATGGCAAGTCCAGGAACTTTCGGGCTCGGGCGACATCCGGGGCGAACTCGTTTTCGCCGGCTATGGGGTTGTCATGGAGAAGGACAATTGGAATGAGTTCGATGGACTTTCGATCAAGGACAACATCGTGCTCTTCATCGGCTACGGCTCCCCCGCTTTTCTGGCCGGAAAAGCGGGTCCTGAAGCGCTGCCTGAAGCCAAGATTGCCAGGGCTTACGAGCTTGGAGCACGAGCGGTGATCATGGCGAACGCACCGCGGGATGTCCTGTCGAGCTTGAACCGCTATCCTTTTCCAGCGATGGCCATGCTGGCTCAAGAAAAATACAAGCCCGACATGGTCGTGGCCGGAATCAACGATGATGTCGTCAAATATATCTTCAGAGATTCAGGAATCGACCTTTGGACCAGGGTTCAAAGGTCGATTCCTGAAT
>Ga0315268_10008552_pt1 | contig 10688 bp, 7 predicted proteins | sample C1_top_MG_FD_204535 | JGI IMG/M metagenome (GOLD analysis project Ga0315268, IMG submission 204535) | Sediment microbial communities from Yellowstone Lake, YNP, Wyoming, USA - C1_top | ecosystem: Environmental > Aquatic > Freshwater > Lake > Sediment | place: USA: Wyoming | collected 2017-08-01 | reverse complement strand
TCGGCAAAGCCGAACTCTCCTCCACATACACTGCGGCCGAGCGCAAAGCGCTGCTTGAACACATCGCGCAGCTGCCGGCCAAGTTGCGCGAGGCGGTGCGCGGCTTGAATGACGCGCAGCTCGACACACCTTACCGCGATGGTGGATGGACCGTCCGCGTGCTGGTGCATCACATCGCCGACAGCCACATGAACGCCTTCATCCGCTGCAAGCTGGCGCTCACCGAAACGCATCCGACGATCAAGCCTTACGACGAGAACGAGTGGGCGAAGCTGAAGGATGCGACGCTGCCCATCGAAGTCTCGCTGGTGCTGACCGACTCGGTGCACAGCCGCTGGATGGTTCTGCTAAATGCGATGAGCGATGCCGATTTCAAGCGCGAAATGATCCATCCCGAGCGTGGCGAGATGACGCTCGACAACCTGGTCGGGCTCTATGCCTGGCACGGACGCCACCACACGGCGCACATCACCGAGCTGAAGAAGCGTTTGGGATGGAAATAGGGGAGTGGCGGGTAGGTAACTACGCGTCCGAGCGGTTTTCGTAAAAAAGAAGCCCTTTTCGTCAGGAAGAGGGCTTTTTCGTCGGCGCCGACCTCCGGCTTTAGCCGATATCAGCCGTTATCGTCGGGTTCTCGGATTCTTGCAGACAAAATGAAAGCGGTGGCCGAAGCCACCGCTTTACGAAACCTGACGGTTTACAGGGGCTGGACGTTCTCAGCCTGCAGACCCTTCGGTCCTTTCACGACGTTGAACTGGACAGCTTGACCTTCTTGGAGGCTACGGAAGCCATTGCTCTGGATCGCGCTGAAGTGCACGAAAACGTCTTCGCCGTTCTGGCGCGAGATAAACCCAAAACCCTTGGCATCGTTAAACCACTTTACAGTTCCTTGTTCCATTGTGTTTCTAAAACCTACTTTTTGTTGAATTTACGCTGAGTCAGATCGGTGAAAGTCGAAAGGCAGGTTTGCTCTTGTGACTGGTAAACCGGTGTGAAGCTCGTACGTGGACTATAGGATACCAGATTCCATGGACGGAGTGCGAATCCCCCGAAAGTGGCAGACAAGCGGATGCCAGTATCTCATTGAAAAAAAAGAGGTACTAGGTGCTAGGAGCTAGGTTTGAACCTAGAACCTAGCCCCTAGCACCTAGGCTCTTCTTCTACATGGTCTCGTCGAGATTGATGTTTTGGGCCATGGTTTGCAACTCGCGCTGGAGGCGCGTGTGCTGCGCGGTCAGGTCGTCGGCCTGCTTGTTCAGCTCGGCCAGGCGATCTTCCTGCTGGTTGAGTTGCGTGACATAGCGCTGGGTCAGGGTTTTCTCCTCGGCCGAGCCTTTGAGGGCCTTCATGTTCTCGCGCAGGCGCTGCTGGTCGCGGTTGATGCGCTCGATCTCCTGGCGGCGCTGGTTGAGTTGGACCTCGACCTGCGAGATCTCGTTCTTCTTGTTCAAAATCTGTTGCATCGCCTGCTGCAGCTGCGGGTTGAGCTGGCGTCCCTGCGAGAAGAGCAGGAACTGATCGCCCGTGAGGTTGGTGAGCGCGTAGGTGGTCTCGTCGGGATGGAATTCGGCGAGCTTGAGCGACTCGGTGGCGCCGGCGGCGATCTTGACGCGGAAGCGGTGATAGTCGGCGGTCGATTCCTCGGGCTTGAGGTCGCCGAGGAACTTCCAGCCATCGCGCGCGGGGTGTTCGATGACGACGTTCTTCTCCATGATGTCGGAGTTGTGGATGGTGTAGGTGTTGGTCTCGCGCTGTTCGCGGGTGAGGGTCATGACGCCCTTCACGATCTTGATGTGGGTGTAGGGCTGCTCGCTTTCTTCGTTCTCGGTCTTGACGCGGACGGCGGTGTCGGCCGCGTAGGAGAGCAGGCGGCGCTCGTCAGGCTTGAGCTCCTTGAAGACGCCTTCGCCGGCGAAGGCGTTGGCCTCAACGATGTTGAAGGTGCCGCCATCGAGGGTCGATCCGCTGGTGTTCTTCAGCCACAAGGCGCGCAACGGGAACTTCTGCTCGCCGTTCCAGATGGTGACTTTTTCGGCATCGATCTTGGCCTGGACGATGGGCACCAGCGCCGACTGGTTCTGCAAGACGGTGATGCGCTGCTTGAGCGCGTACTGGAAGAGGTCTCCAATCTCAGAGCCCTCGGCCACGGTGCTCTCCAGCATCGCGCTCGAAGTCGTATCCACGGAAGGAGCTTCGGACTGGACTTCGACGGCCTCCATCGCAGCTCCTGGCCGATTCATACTTTTCATTCTCATCGGCGCGGATGGAATTGCTGAGGGAGCTCGCAATGCTCCAATAGTGCCTCCGGCGACGCCCCCAGGTACGCCGCCGACAACATCGCTCATCGTTCCTTCATGCGTCTGTGGCGAGAGCATGGCCGTCGTCGGTAGGGCGATGGTTGGGCGGCGCATGTAGAGCGGCTGCGAGATCTGCTGTATGAACGACTGCGGCGCCCCGGCAACGAGCGTCAACTGCACGTCTTTCCAGTCTTCGCCGACGGTGTTGTCGACGATGGCCCAGCCCTGGAGCAGCGCTTTTTCTCCGAGCTTGTCGGGCAGGACGACGCGATAGGTCGACTTCCAGACCGGGACCTCGCTGATGTAGCTGACCGCGACCTGGCGATCGGTCTCGCCGCTGGTGCCGATGGTCATCTGGCGAACGTCCTTGGCGCGCGAGGTGGCGATGAGCTGCATGTAGCGCGCGACCTCGCGGTTGAGGTCGGCCTCGGTGAAGCGAACAGTGGTCGCCGGGGTGAGTTCGAAGGTGCGAAGCTCGCCGCCATCGCCCAACACGGAAAGTTCGGAGACGATGTAGGTGGCCCCGGTGCGGGGATCGGAGTGAGTGACCTGTTCGACCGAGAGCAGGCGCCCCGTGGCCGAGGCCGAGCCGCTGCGCACTTCGACGCGGGCGCCGCGCATGGCGGCGAGGAACTGTTCGCGCGTGGCGTTTTCCGGGAGCTGCACGCGCAAGGTGCTGAGGCGCTCGGAGAGCGGCGCGATGGAGTTGTAACGGACGCTGGTGACCTGGCCGCCGAGATCGACGACGGTCAATGATTTGAGGACGTCGTTGAGCTGGGCGGTGGTGAACTTGATGGAGAGATCCTGGCTGCCGCGAACGCGTCCGGCGTGTTCGAAGTAGCCGACGCCGTTCTTATAAAGGACGACGCGGCGCACCGGCAGCTCGACCATGGAGCGCTCGGAGGGCGCAGCGGCCTCGGTGGAGGCCACCTGGGGCGCGGCTTTCACGGCCGGTTTGGGAACGGCGGGTTTGGCCGTTTGGGCGGAGAGGGCCGCCGAGAACAGTAGGACGGCAAGCAGAGACGTTCGCATCATGGATCTCCCTACGAATGAAATGGCGTGGAAAGGGTATCCCACGGTTGTACCGAGGGGAAAGAGTTTCCACGGGGATAGAACGGGAGTGGGAATGAATCTTGCAGGAAAATGCGGAACGTGGAAAGTGGAATGCGGAAGGAGAGGCAAAGGCAAGACCTTGAGACACGGATTGGCACGGATAGGGACGGATGAATCTGGAAACGACGCGAGCTGCTGGTTTGCCAAGACTGGTACAAGGGCCTGTGGGCACAAAAGGGATCCTTCGGTTGCGGACGCGCTTGGATGGGCGCGTCCTTCACTCAGGATGACATGCGAATCGATCACGATTTCTTACCGTTCGGGGCGGGATTTTGCCGCTCGCTGCAAACAGGGGTCACGGGCCGGAGTGATGGGCGACACAGCTTGGAGGTCGCTCAAAAGCGACAATGTTTATGCGGGTGATGCAGGATTTCGATTCGTAAGAACGCCCCCACCCTGTCGCAAAAAGCGCGACCAGGGTAGGGCACCCAAACCGACATGGGTTGGCACCCGAAGATTGACCACCCTAAATATCCATTAAGGATGTGACTGAAGATGAGCACTACGACCACGATTCCGGTGAGCGAAAGACGCGCGGACCTGAAGATCATCCAACCGGCGAAGACCCTGACGGGGGCGACCATCGTTCCGGTCAAGAAAGGTCTGCCGCGGCAGACGCAATCGCTGTGTCCGGAATGCACCAAGGTGATCGACGCCCGGGTGTTCGAAGAGGGCGGCCGGGTGATGATGGAGAAGACCTGCGCCGAGCACGGCGACTTCAAGGACTGCGTCTCCTCGGACGTGAAGCTCTACATGAAGATGGAGCAGTGGGAGTTCGGCGACATGCCGGGGCTGTCGAACCCGGCGGTCAATAATAAAGATGCGGTGTGTCCGGACGACTGCGGGCTGTGTTCGCTGCATACCTCGCAGACGGCATTGGCGAATGTGGATCTGACGAACCGCTGCAACCTGACCTGCCCGGTGTGTTTTGCCAACGCCAACGCCGCCGGCTATCTCTACGAGCCGGATATCGACCAGGTGCGGCTGATGTTGAAGGCGCTGCGCGACGAGCGGCCGACCGACACCCGGGTGGTGCAGTTCTCGGGCGGCGAGCCGACCATCCATCCGAAATTCTTCGAGATCCTGGCGATGGCGCGCGACATGGGCTTCACCCACGTGCAGGCGGCGACCAACGGCATCCTGATCGGGCGTTCGCTGGAGTTTGCGCAGAAGTGCAAGGAGAACGGGCTTTCGACGCTGTACCTGCAGTTCGACGGCACCAACGACGAGGTCTACCGCAAAACGCGCGGCGAGCCGCTGCTCGAGACCAAGATGCTGTGCATCGAGAACTGCCGCAAGGTCGGCATCAAGATCGTCTTTGTTCCGACGATCGTGAAGGGCATCAACGACGACCAGTTGGGCGAGATCCTGCGGGTGGCGATCGAAAACGTGGACACGGTGAGCGGCATCAGCTTCCAGCCGGTAGCCTTTACCGGGCGCATCTCGCGCCACGAGTTGGAAGAAAAGCGCTTCACCCAGGCCGACCTGGCGCACGGGCTGGCCGAGCAGACGGGGATGTTCAACACCTACGACGACTGGTTCCCGCTCTCGTCGGTGACCCCGTTCAGCAAGCTGATGGCGGCGCTGCGCGGCGAAGGCGTGCCGACGATCTCGGCGCACCCGCACTGTTCGATGGGCACCTACATGTTCGTCGACGAGAAATCGCGGAAAGCGATCCCGGTGACCCGCTTCGTCGATATCCCGGCGATGCTGCAGGACATCGAAGAGCTGGCGCAGAAGACGGAGAAATCGTTCTTCAAGTACTACCACGGCATTAAGGCGTGGACGCAGCTGCAAAAGCATTTCAAGCCGGAGCTGGCGCCCCCGGGGCTGACCTTCCAGAAGTTCCTCGACACCCTGCAGGGCATGACCAACAAGAAGCTGGGACGCGACGGCATGGACGGGACGTTCACCTACCGGACGCTGCTGGTGGCGGGCATGCACTTCATGGATCACTACAACTACGACGTCGAGCGGGTGAAGCGGTGCGTGATCCATTACGCGGCGCCGGACGGGAAACTGTATCCGTTCTGCACCTATAACTCGGGTCCGACCTACCGCGACAAGATCGAGAAGCAGTTCTCGATCCCGTTCGAAAAGCAGCTGGCGAAGTTCGACTTCGTGAAATAGGCGATATTCAGTCCCAGGAAGCCCGCCGGAAGGCGGGCTTTTTCATTTTGAAAATGAACGCTGGAGAAGGCTTCGTGGGACCTCCTGGTTACTAGAGTGCGGAGTGGAGGCGGGAAGGGCAGCGCCGATGGCCGCGAAGCGCTGACTGGCGTGGTAATTGGCTTTCCATCGGCTCATTTGACTCGGAAGTTATAGACTTTCGTAATCTCACAGTGAGTATCTAGTTAACCCTTAGAGGTATTGACCTGCGGTATACTCCCGTTGCCATCTCCCCCGGCCTTTTACGATGAATCGCTTATTCTTGACCGTGAAATAACCGGCATAAGCTGGGTGGACCACAATGAAAGCAAAGAGTTTTCTAAGCCAATCGCGGCGAAGCCCGAGCGTCATACGTGAGCGGGGCTTTTCGCTGATCGAGTTGCTGGTGGTCGTTGCCATCATCATGTCGATCGCGGTGGCGGCGACGCCATCGATGGTCAACGTGATCTCAACGGCACGCATGCGCGGCAACATGTCTTCGCTGGCGACCTTCATTCAACAGGCTCGAGCGGACGCCATTCGCGAGAACAAGACGCGCTCGATCTACACCACGCTCTCCAACTCGGAATACATCGTCTATAAAGCCGATGTCGCGACCGGCGGAACGAACCCGGCGATGAGCGTGGCCGACGGGATCATCCCGATGGGCAAACAGGTGACCTACCTGGGCACCCCGACGGGTGCGGGAGCGCCTTCGGTGCTGGACTCGAACACGGCGTTCGGCTCGACCATCACGGCGGGATCGGCGACGATCTCGATCAATTCGCGGGGCATGCCCTGCGCCTACAACACGGCCAGCGGCAAGTGCGTGGCGCCGGCCGCCTTTATCTGGTACTTCGTGTTCCAGCCGCCATTTGGCAGTAACCGCTGGGGCGCGATGAGCATTTCACAGGCGGGCCGCATCAAGGCCTGGTATTGGGACGGTGCCGAATGGACCAACTAAATCGCAGAAGGATCCGCCGACGGGTCCGGCGGGGCGAAGCGGGCATGAGCATGGTCGAAGTGCTGGTGGCCGGCTTTGTTCTGACCGTCGGGATGCTGGGCTTTGCGGTGCTGATGACGACGGCGATCGCGGCGAACTCGCGGAGCCGGGCGGACAGTACGTCGATCATGCTGGCGCAGGCGGTGATGGACCAACTGGCGGCGTCGGCGACCATCTCGTCAACCACCTTGGTCAGCGATTGCAGCGGCAACCCGGCGACGACGGCGAATGTGGCGGTGGGAGGCTCGACGCTGACGAGCAGCGATGAGATCGACTGGACGCAAAACCCGGTCACCGGGTATTCGATGACCTACGTGATCTGTGCTTCCACCAATAGCAACACCAGCAACGCTCAGCAACGTTCGTATGACCTGCGCTGGAGCATCCAGCAGGTGAACGCCACCGACACGGACACCTATTTCATCGTGGTCGGTGCGCGTCCGACCAAATGGCAAAGCAACCTTAAACAATTCACCCTGCCGATTAACCTGAAAAGCTACATCGGACCCCACTCGACAACGCCATGAGACTAGCCAAACCAATTCGCAGAAGCGGTTCGAGCGGCTTCACCCTGATCGAAGTGTTGATCACGCTGCTGATCCTGTCGGTGATCATGGGAGCGGTGTTCGACCAGATACGGGTCGCCTCCATCCGCTCGACCTCGGAGCAGCAGAAGCTGGATATGTTCCAGGAAGCGCGTGAGTTCGTGGACCAGATGGGCCGCGACATTCGCAACGCCGGGTTCCCGAACCAGCACAATTTCAACGCCACGGCAGCGGCCACGGCGGTCACCAATGCGCAGGGGATCATGTATGTGGGTCCCGGCGACATCTGGTTCCAGGGCGACGTGGACGGCACCGGCACGGTTTCGTTCGTGAAGTACCACCTGGACACGACCAACAACGCCAACTGTCCGTGCCTGCGCCGAAGCGTGACCTCGAAGGCGTCATGGCTGAGCGGCGCCGGCGACAACTACACGGTCGAAGTGCAGGGCGTACAGAATCCGAACACCACGAGCTGGGTGACGGCGAACCCGATCTTCACTTACTACTACGTGGACGGGACGCCATTGGATCTTTCCGGCTACGCCGGCAACGTGATCGACGGAACGGCTGCGGCGACGCCGACGGCCGACTTGCAGAAGCTGGCGCAGATCGATCGCGTCAAGGTGCAACTGTCGGTGGAGTCGAAATACGCGGACTTGCAAACGGGCCTGACCCCGATCATCACCCTGAACTCGACGGTGATGATCTACAACTGCAACCAGTTGGCGGCGGGACAGGCGTATTCATGGGCATGCCAATGAATGGTGAGCAGATGAGAAAGAAGATTATCCAGAACGAAGACGGATTTGCGTTGTTGTTTGCGATGCTGGCGCTGCTGTTGCTGGCTTCGATCGGCCTGGCGATGGTCTACGCCGCCGATACGGAAACCTCGATCGACTCGAATTACAAGGACCAGACGCACGCGCAATATGCGGCGTACTCGGCGCTGGAAGAAGCGACGGACCGTATCCGGCAGGGTTGTGGCACCTCGAGTACGTGCACGGCGGTCCCGTGGCCGACCGACATTCCGACCGCGGCGGGCGCGAACTCCAACATCATCTACATCATCAACCCGAAGGTGGGCGAGGTGGTCTCACCGTGGGATCCGACGAACAAGTTTACCGACTGGGAGATCTGCGACACCAACAACGAGAACATGCCGAACAATTTCTGTTCGAATCGTCCGACAGCGTCCTCGAAGTACACCGTCTATTGCAACGGTGCGTCCGCGGATTGCGGCAATAGCGCCACGGCCTACAACCTGCTGACGAGTACGGTGAACGCGCCGTGGAAGCGCGCGGTGCCGCTGGATTACAAGTGGATACGCATCAACCTGAAGTCGGAACAGATGTTGCCGAACTATCCGGTGAACAGCACGACGACGACCAACGGCGTCGTCTGTTGGGACGGGCACGGCGAGCTTTCGCCAGGCACCGGCTACAGCGCCAACTGCTCGCCCAATGGCGGACTGACGATCTCGCTCAATACGGCGGGCGCCGGTTGGACGGGAACCCCGACGGTCACCCTGGGAGCTCCGGATATCGGCGGCGGCGTGCAGGCTACGACGACGGTGAACACCAGCCAGATCCCGAACGCGATCACCACGGCAATCATCGATACGCATGGCAGCGGGTATACGACCACCCCGTCGGTGACTTTATCCGGAGGCACGCCGACGACGGCGGGCGCAATCTCGGCCCACGTCATCCCGACGGGAGCGGCGATCCAATCGATGGCCCTGGCATCGGGCGGCTCGGGCACTGCGACCTCGCCGTGCTGGCAATCGACCCCGTCGACTTCGATCACCCAGGCCGGTGGTACGGGTGCAACCTTTACGCCCAATATGACCGCGCAGACTTGTATTGCCAGGGCCAACGTCACGGGAAACTGCAACGGCGCCAACTATAAGTCCAAGACATTTACGGGTGAAACGGTGACCGGCGGCGGTGGCACCGGTTTTACAATGACGTTGGTCTTTGACGCCAGCGGATCGGTGACCTCTACAACGCCTACGGCTGGAGGACAGAATTACACGAGCTCGAGTGTTGGAATCAGCACCGGCGGCAGTATCGACAACGGCTGCAAGAACAACCTGACGATCTCGGTGCAACTGGGCACGCAGCTCTCGAGCGTGACCCTGGGCGCCGGCGGAGCAGGTTACACCGGCAACGTGACTACACCGGCGACCTGTACCAGCAGTTGCCCGACGGCCAACTTCACCACGCCGAGCGTGGGAACGTCGCCGACAGCCTCCTTCGTGGTGGGCACGCCGGTACTCAACGCCGGGCAAGTTGATAGCTTGACCATCACCAGTGCCGGTTCCGGATACACGTCCGCCCCGATCCTGACCTTTGGCGGTCCGGGTACCGGTGCGACGGGCCACACCACCATCAGCAGCAATCCGGTTGCGGTGAACTCGATCACCGCGAGTGGAGGCAGCGGGTACTCGGTGGTGCCGAGTTGCAGCATCACCGGCGGTGGACTGGTGGGCAGCTACAACTGCTTTGATGGCAGCGCGAATGGAATGACCTTAAACATCGCGGCGGGCCAATCGATCTATTACGGACAGGTCGCGCAGATCACGGCCTATGCGAAGACGCCGACGCTCAGTGTTCGGCAGGGGGCGGAGTACACGTCGCAGATGGAATTGGCGACCTCGGTACGCCACCCGGCGAAGTTCAACGTCGGCGGCGCCATCACCCTGGCGGGGCCCTCGATCTATTACAATCCGCCGAATTCGCTGCCCTATGTTGTCAACGGCGCAGACGCTGGCACCTGTGGCTCGGGAGCGGCGAAACCAGCGATTGGTGTGATCGACGATCCGGCCAATCCGCAAGGTCTTGCGGCGGCAGTGATCGGGGACATCCCGAGCGGGCGCGAGGGCAACTACACGGGAGCGGGTGCGGCACCGGACGTTGAGAACGCTTTCAGCGCGCTCGGCGGCAGCCCGACCCCGGCGACGCTCGACGCGTTGTTGTCGGTCTTACGCGCCGAGACGCAACCGGCCAACTACTACGGAGCTCAAACCTGCCCGTTGCAAAGCTTTTCTGGTCTCAACAACCTGAATCCGACGGGCAATCCACCCATCAACTTCGTGGATGGCAACCTGACCCTGGCCGGCAATACCACCGGCAGCGGCATCCTGGTGGTGACGGGAACGCTGATCTTCCAGGGCGATTACCACTGGAACGGATTGGTGCTGGTCATCGGTCAAGGTGTCGCCGACATGCAGGGCGGCGGTAACGGCGTGATCATCGGATCGCTGTACGTGGCCAAGATCTACGACACCAACTGCCAAATGCTGGATACGCTCGGGCAGTCGTCGCTGAGCAACAGCGGTGGCGGCGGCAACGGCGTGCAGTACAACAGTTGCTACGTTGACTCTTACCTGGGCGCACTGCCGAAGATCGCTGCGGATCCGAGCGCGCTGCCGGCGAAGGTGCTGAGCGTGCGTACGGTGACGCGCCAGTAATCGGCACGGCAGAAACCATCAGGGCCGGACGAAAGTCCGGCCCTTTTCTTTTTGCGCAAACGCGGCAGCGAGGATGCAACGAGCGGATGGAAGCGGCTGGTAGAATCGGC
>Ga0315268_10008551_pt1 | contig 10689 bp, 8 predicted proteins | sample C1_top_MG_FD_204535 | JGI IMG/M metagenome (GOLD analysis project Ga0315268, IMG submission 204535) | Sediment microbial communities from Yellowstone Lake, YNP, Wyoming, USA - C1_top | ecosystem: Environmental > Aquatic > Freshwater > Lake > Sediment | place: USA: Wyoming | collected 2017-08-01 | reverse complement strand
ATGCGGCAGGCGCTGCGTCGTCGTGAGTCCTAGTTGAAGACCACCGTGGTCGGCAGGGTCGCACGGCCGAGACCCGGGGTGCCGACGACCGCGTTGATCGAGCCGCTCGAGTTCGGCCCGACGCAGAACATGGAGACGACGGCCCCGGTGCCGCTGCCGTTGCACACTGCAAAGGGCACACCGGTCGCCGACACGCTGCCGCCGCCGCAGAAGCCCAGCGGGCACTCGGAGGCCGCGCTGCACGGGGCGGTGTCGTTCGTGCCACCGAAGCAGTGCGTGCCGATGACGCCGTTGTCGGTGAAGCATTCGCGGAAATGTGCGGTCTTCGGAGTCGCACCACACAGCTGGATCTCGCAGACGCCGCCCGGGCACTGCGAGTCCACTGTGCAGCTGAGCGCGCCGGCGTTGCTGCCGCCGACGCAGCGGTTGAAGGGTGCGCAGTTGGTGTCGGCGACGCACTGCGTAAACACCGCCCACGGGCCGCAGTACTGTTCGAACGGCCCGCCTGCGCACGTGCCCTCGTTGGAGGAGTCGGTGTCGGGCGGTGTGTTGGGCGTGCACACCGCATCGGCGCACTCGTTGAATGCCGTCGCCTTGCCGGGGATGCCGCAGCCGCCACCGGGGCACATGGTCCCGTTCGTGCAGGGCGTGCCGTTGTTCGCCCCGCCCTGGCACCGCCGGCCGCCGCACTGGCCGCCGGCGCAGGTGCCGCCCGGGCACTCGGAGGGATCGGTGCAGGTGACGCCGTTGTTCGTGCCGCCGAGACAGGACGTGCTGCACTGGCCTACGCCCCAGCAGGGCTCGGCGTTCTCGTTGTCACAGGTGTCACAGAAGCACTTGGACGACGTGTATCCCGGCGCCGTGCAGCCCGGGCTCCCCGCGCTGAGCGACCAGGTCTGCGTGCCGGTCGTGAGGTTGAACGGGATTGGCAGAACGGCGAGTATGGCGCCCGGATTGGGCGGACAGTCGAAGCTCAAGTCGCCGAAGGTCGGGTTCTGGCTGTTGACCGTGCACGCTTCGGTGGCGTGCTTTCCGGAGTCGCAGAAGCCACCGATACAGTTCGGGCAGGGCCTGTCTACGGTCGGACCGCTGTACACGTGCGAGCTCAACGGAACGAACGTTTGGGTGGTGCCGGCCTCGATGTCGACCGTGCCCGTGACCGGCTGCACGATATCGTTCGTGACGCAGACGAACGCGCCGCCGGTGGCGAGCGGCAACGGGGCACCGAAGAAGAAGTGACACGGGCCGTCGACGCCGCAATCACCGTCGTTCGTGCACTGGATGGCGGTGTCGCCGACGCAACGGTGGTTGTTGAACGGGACGCCGCCGGCGTTGACGAGCGGTCCAGAGGACGTGCACACGCCGCACGGCGGTTCGGTTCCGGCGCAACCGGCCAACTGGAGGGTGAGGCGACCCATCGAGCCGGTGTGCGCGTCGGCCTCCTGCCCGGTCCACCCGATGTCGAGGTCGGTGGTGGTGGCATCGCCCGTGACAGTGACCTCCACCTGCGTCGGGCAGGAGCCGCCCGGGGTGGACGTCGCACACGGCGTTGGCGTGATCGTCACCGTCGGCGTCGGCGTCGGCGTCGGCGGCGTGGTGTTCTCGAGTTCCAGCAACACGTCGGTGATGAACGCGTCGACTTTGGCCTCGAGGTCGGCCGAGTCGCTGGTGGTGAGACAGCTGCCTTTCGCCTCGAGCTTCGCGAAGCAGCCCTTGGTCGGATCCAAACCGCCGCTGTACTTATCTCTTGCCTTGTTGATACACGTGGTCATGACGCCTGCGCACTTGGTCGGGTCCTTTTGGCACTTCTCGTGACAACCGAGTATGCCCTTCGCCTCCTTGAGAACGCACTTTTTCTTTCCCGCCGAGCAGCTATTGGTAACCGGCGTCGGGTAGCTGGGGTCGAGCTCCTGCACCACGTCGAGGACGAACGCGTCGACCTTCGTCTCCTGAGCGACACGGTCGCCGGTGGTGACGCACGGCCCGTCGTTCTTGATCTCGAGCTTCCTGAAGCAGCTCGCCTCGGTGCCCTTGGTGCCGCCGTCGAACTTGGCGTACACTTTGGAGAGGCAGGTCGCATCCGGTACGGTACCCGCCTTCTCGGCCTTGCTGTGGCATCCGAGCAGACCCGCCATCTTCTTGTCGACGCACTTGGTCTTGCCCGACAGGCACTTGTTCTGTGCGCTGGCGGTGTTCGCCCCGAATGCGAGAAGCGCGATGAATGCTGTGGCGCCGAGCGCGGCGGCCAGAAGCCCGGAACGCGATGATACTCTCATGGTCTCCTCCTCAAATCGTCTTATGTCCGTTAGCAACATCCCGCGCGCCGCTCACGGTCACGAGCGCGCGGGGGCGTCTCTCTGCTCATTGCGGGGAATCGGCACACTCGGCACTGCGTACATCCCCCTTTCGCCTCCGCGCCGTGCGGTCCTCAGCACGCGCTGGGGAACGGCACATCCCCGGGTGAAAGCCGCATGCTGCACACGTTAATGATCAGTCGGGCCGTCACGCCGCGGAAAGCTCAATCGCAGCGTAGGCCAGGGCTCTCGGGCTTGTCAAGGAAAAAATCGTTGATGCGGTGCGTTGTGCCGCCGCGGGGCAAGCAGGGAAAGCGCCGGTCGAGAAGCCGACCGGCATTTCGGCGCACTGCGGCAATCGCCACGGAGCGCACTCAAGGCGGCCGTGGGCCGAGTACGGCGGGCGCCAGCGCGTCCCTCATGCTATGTGATTATGACCACAACGCATGACCGTAACTGCCTGCTCGACTTGAGTGCATATCGACGATGAGGTCCCGTCAGCCTAGACGTGACCGCCGGCGGAGCGGCAGAACGCCGCCGCCGCCCGCTTCGTCCGCGAAGGCCGCGTCGGCTGCAGACCGACCGGTTGGAAGGGGCGTGACGGCCTCCGTCTCGAGTGTGCCAGCTCCCCCTGCGGGCGGCGCGGGCACGTTCGCACGCGTCGGTCCCGCGCTGGTCGTCGCCGTCGCGACGGTGCTCGCGTACCTGCCGGTGCTGGCGAATGACTTCGTCGACTTCGACGACCAGACCAACCTCATCGAGAACCCGAGCTTCCGGAGCCTCGGGCCTGCGGCGCTGCGCTGGATGTTCACCAACCTCGACGGGCACTACCTTCCGCTCACGTGGCTGTCGTTCGCCGTCGACTACCAGCTCTGGGGCATGCATCCCACCGGGTACCACGTGACGAACCTCGTCCTCCACGTGGCGAATGCCGCGCTCTTCTACGGAGTGAGCGCCGGGCTGCTGCGCCTCGCATTCGGCGTCACGCCCGGGGAGGAGCGCCCCGCGCTCTTCACGGCCGCCGGTGTGAGCGCCGCGCTCTTCGCTCTTCATCCTCTGCGTGTCGAGTCGGTGGCGTGGGCGACCGAGCGCCGCGACGTGCTCTCGGGGCTTTTCTTCCTCGCCACCATCTGGACCTATCTCCGAGTCCACGAGCGCGGCGCGGCGCAACGCACGGCGCCGCGCTTTGCCTGGCGAGCGCTCGGCTTCTACCTGCTGTCGCTGCTCGCGAAGCCGGTCGGCATGAGCCTGCCGCTCGTCCTGGTGGTGCTCGACGTCTATCCGCTCCGACGCCTCGGCGGCCGCCCGCGTGCGTGGCTCGGGCGTGCCTTCCGCGCGGTCTGGCTCGAGAAGCTGCCCTTCATCGTCCTCGGCGTGGCGACGGCGGTCGTGGAAGCGATCGCCGAGAGCCGGGTCGACACCTTCTACTCGCTCGCGCAATACAGCGTGAGCGGCCGTCTCGGGCAGGCATTCTTCGCCCTCGCCTTCTATCTATGGAAGACGCTGGTGCCGCTCGGCCTGTCGCCGCTCTACCAGCTCCCGGTCGGCTGGCGATTCCTCCGTGCCGACGTGTTGACCGCCGTGGCCGGCGTGACCGCCGCGACCGTCGGGCTGGTGGCGCTGCGCCGGCGCTGGCCATGGGCGCTGGCGTCGTGGGTTTCGTACGCGGCCCTACTCGCGCCCGTCCTCGGCATCGCGCAGGCGGGGCCCCACATCGTCGCCGACCGGTACAGCTATCTCGCGACGCTCGGCTGGGCTGCCGTCGCTGGCGGCCTCGTCCTCGGCGTCGCCGAGGCGCAGCGTGCCGGGCGCGTGGGCGCGGGTCGCTATCGGCTCGCGGTCGGCGGCTCGACCGTGATCGCGCTTGTCCTCGGGGTTCTCACCTGGCGCCAGACGGGGGTATGGCACGACTCGATCACGCTCTGGCAGACCGCGGTCACCGCCGACGCCGACTGCTACGTCTGCAAGAACAATCTTGGCACCGCGCTAGTCCGCGCCGGGCGCGCCGCCGACGCCGCGCCGTACTTCGAGGCGGCGCTCGCCATCCAACCGGCCGACGCGAATGCCTACGCGAATCTCGGCACCGTGGCGATGCAGCAGGAGCGCAACGACGAGGCGCGACGGCAGTTCGAGGCGGCGCTTCGCATCGATCCCGATCATCCCACGGCGAACACCAACCTGGCGCGCCTGCTCATCAACGAGGACAAGTCGGAGGAAGCCATCCCGCATCTCGAGACCGCGCTCCGCAAGGAGCCCGGGCTTGCCGAGGCGCACACCAACCTCGGGCTCGCACGCATGTACCGCGGCGACTTGGACGGCGCCGAGCGCTCGCTGCGCACAGCGATGCGGATCCTGCCGGGCGACGCCATCGTCCACAACAACTTGGGGATCCTGCTCTTGCGGCGCGATCAGACGGAAGCGGCGATCGCCGAGTTCCGGCGTGCCCGCGAGATCGATCCGGGCTTTCCCGAGGCATGGTTCAACCTGGGGCTCGCGCTCAGCGCCGCCGAACACCGCGGCGAAGCCACCGCGGCGCTGCGCGAGGCGATCCGGCTTCGCCCCGCGTACGCGAGCGCGCACCAGAAACTGGCGGACCTCCTCATGGCCGATGGAGCGACCGACGAGGCGCTCGCGCACGCCGCCGAGGCGGCCCGGCTCGCACCCGAGGGGAACGCGGCGCTCGGGCTCGCGCTGTCCTACATGGAAGCGGATCGTCCGCGTGACGCGATCGGCGTGCTCCGTAGCGTGCTGGCGCGCGACCCAGCCGACGGCGGGGCGGCGAGCATGCTCGCCTGGCTGTTTGCGACCTCGCACGAGAAGGAGCTGCGCGACGGGAACGCGGCGGTCGCGCTCGCCGAGCGTTCGGTCGGCGGCGACGCCGGTCGGGCGCCCGACGCCGACCGGCTCGACACGTTGGCCGCGGCCTACGCGGAGGTCGGGCGTTTCGCGGACGCTGTCGCGACCGCGCGTCGCGCCGAGGCCGCGGCGCGCGCCGCCGGGAGCGCCGAGCTTGCCGGGGAGATTGCCGCGCGCATCGCGCTCTACGAAAGAGGGCGTCCTTTCCGCGTCGAGTGATGCTACGGGGCGGCCCGCCACGCCTCACAGCGCGCGCCCGTCCCGCGGCTCGCCTGCAGTTGCGGCGTGCCCCCGTCCCGCGGCTCTCCCGCCGCTGTGGCGGAGGCGTTCACCGCCACGACGGATGCGTTCACTGCGGGCGGTCGTGAATCCAGCGCCGCACCCACGGCAGCAGCGCGTAGGCGGGAAGCGCGAGCGCGAACGTGAGCGCGAAGTAGGCGGGGTAGCCGAGGCCGGTGGCGGCGAAGCCGCTGGCCGCGCCCGCGAGCGAGCGGGTCAGACCGAAGAGCGCCGACAAGAGCGCGTATTGCGTCGCCGCCTGCTCACGCTCGCAGACGTGCATGAGAAAGGCGAGGAACGCCGCGGTTCCGAGCCCGCCGGTGAAGCTCTCGACGAAGGAGGCGGCGTAGATCGCGGGCCGCCCGGCGCCCGCAGCGGCGGCGGCGGCATAGCCGAGGTTCGAGAGCGCCTGCAGCGCGCCGAGTGCCCAGAGCGCGCGGAAGATGCCGATGCGCGAGGTGGCCACTCCGCCTGCGAGCGCACCCGCGACGCTCGCGGCGACGCCGAGCGTGGTCGAGACGAAGCCGATCTCCTCGACCGAGAGGCCGCGGTCGAGCCAGAAGGGCTTCACCATCGGCCCCATGCTCGCGTCGCCGAGCTTGTAGAGGAGCACGAAGAGCAGGACGAACGGCGCGCCGGGCCGCGCCAGCCAGGCTAGGAACGCGCGCGCCCACGCCGCCGCGGGTTGGCGCGCGACCGGAACCGCCGGCGTGCGCCAGGCCGCGGCCGCGAGCGCCGCGAGGATCGCGGCCGCCACCCAGAAGAGCGGGGTCCATCCGACCCGGCCCGCGAGGACGACCAGACCGCCGCCGCCCGCGATCAGCGCCGCCCGGTAAGCGGAGACGCGGACGCCGTTGGCGACGCCTTCCTCGCCGGGAACGACGAGGCCGATCGTGTAGGCGTCGATCGCGATGTCCTGCGTCGCCGACGCGACCGTGAGGCACGCCAACACCGCCCACAGAAACGCGCTAGGTGCGACCGGGTCGGCGAGCGGAATGGCTAGCGTCGCGAGCGCCATCACGACAAGTGCGCCCGTGATCCACCGGCGGTGCGAGCCGAAACGATCGACGAGCGGCGCCCACAGGACCTTGAAGCTCCACGGCAGACCGAGCACCGAGAGCATGCCGATCGCTGCCAGCGAGACCCCGTGAGCGCGGAAGTAGACCGGCAGGTTGTCGGCGACCAGGCCGAACGGAAACCACTCGGCGAAGTAGAGCAACGCGATCCAGGCGAGCTTGCGTCGCGTCGACACGGTGCGCGCGAGCTATCAGAACGGCGCCAGCCTGCCTACCGGCGGCGGGGTCACCGGCGGCGCCGTCACCGGCGGCGCGGTCCACTCGCAATGCGCGGCGCGGTTCTCTAAGATCGCATCACGGATCGCCCGCAGTCACGAGCGACTCGACGCGGGCATCCGCGGCAGCACGTTCCAGGGGAGAAGGAAGGGGCCCGGTGGCCCCACCGGTCTTCAAAACCGGCATGGCGCGCCTCGTGCGCGCCGGATGGTTCGACTCCATCCCTTCTCCGCCACTCTTCTCGTTCCCCGGCGATGACGCGAGTTACGTCTTCAGCGCGCCCACAGCACCTCGACATCGTACGACTCGAACACGTCGTCCGTGCTCATGAGGGGCAGGTTCTCCAGGCGAGCTTGCGCGACGAGCACCCGATCGAACGGATCACGATGGTGCTGAGGCAGAGCGGCTGACTCGATCGCATGGAGCTGCGTGATCGGGAGTGGCGTCACCCGCGTCGCCGCGCTGCGCGTCGAGACGAACTCCTCGACCGAGCAGGGGAGACGCAGCTTGCCGAGGGCGACCTTGATAGCGATCTCCCATGCTGTTGCGGCCGAGAGAACTAGCTCGTTGCGTTCAGACGTCAGGATCCGCCGCGCCTTCGCTGTCAGCTGAGCCGGTGCGTTGCGCATCCAGATCCAAACCTGGGTGTCGAGCAGGACTGTCACGCGCCCGGTGCCCGGCGCGTGACGGGTCCGCGTGAACGGGGGCTACGGCCCCGTTCATGGGCCGTCGCGACGGGTTGAGCGCCATAAAATGCTTCGAGGATGGCGTCGGGCAGCGGTGCGTTGAAGTCCTCGGCATCCCACACCACACCCTCGTCTCCTCCGAGCACGCGCGGCCCAGTGTCCGGTGCAATCGGGACGAGTCGAGCTACTGGCCGCCCGGCGGTAGCGATCACGATTTCCTCGCCACCACGAACGCGCCGAAGCAATCGCGACAGGTGAGTCTTAGCTTCGTAGACGTTCACCGACGCCATACAACCCGAACCCTACACCTTGACTAATACTTTGGTCAAGCGACGTCGCTTGCTCGCCTAGGGATGGGGCCGTTCGTCGCCTCGATCACGATGGTCTAGGAGGAGCGCCGGCATCGTGTGGTCGGCAGGACAAGAGATTCGTCGTTGAGACATCATCGGCTGTCCGTCTTCTGTCCGGGAACTCCAGACGACGGTGGCCCACAGGAGCCAACTCGGTCGCTGAAGGATGAACGAGATTCTCGGCTCCAATCGGCTGGTCTTGCTCCCCGTTGCGCTCTCCCGCCGACTTCAAAACCGGCCTGGCGCGCCTCGCGCGCGCCGGATGGTTCGACTCCATCCCTTCTCCGCCACTCTTCCGGGCCGGAGTGGGTTGAGCGGGGGCTCACGCCGAAGCGCGACGCGGCGGGCGAAGGTCGATGACCAGCTCGAGCCTGAGTGCCTCCGCAATGCGATGCAAGGTTTCCAGGCTCGGCGTGATGCCGCCTGCCTCAAGACGGGCCATGGCGGGCTGCGTGCTGCCGATCCGGGCAGCGAGTTCTGCTTGCGTCATTCCCTGATTTTCACGCGCGGTCGGCGGTCGAAGTCTGGTGGCGGCCGTCGCTGTCGGCCTTCTGTCCGTGAACGCAGGTCGGCGTGAGTCGACAACAGTCGCTTCACCGTCTTCCGCGGTCTCAACAGAGCCGAGCCCTGTTCGAAGGCGTCCCGTTGCCCGCGAGCGCGCGCCTAGCTTGCGGCTGCCGCACGCGCTGAGCGCGCGCCCGCGCTGGACTCCGTGCGCCTGCACGCGGCATGATGTACGTTACTCATGTCCAGGCCGGCGGCGCCGCGCGCACGGGGGCGAACATACAAATGACGCGCCGCCCGAACGTCCTCTTCCTTCTCGTCGACTGCATGCGCGCCGACGCGCTCGGAAGCCGTGGGGTGCCGACCCCGAATCTCGACGCGCTCGTGGCGTCCGGGGTGCGGTTCACGCAGGCGATCGCGTCGGCGTCGTCCACCACGCCGTGCGTTGCGACCATGCTGACCGGCGCCTACTCGCCGCGGCACGGCGTGCGTGCGATCGGCGGCCTCCCGCTCCACCCCGACGTCGTGACGCTGCCGATGCTGCTCCGCGAAGCCGGTTACCACACCGTGGCGGAGGTGACGGGGCCGCTGCTTCCCGAGAGCGGACTCGACCGCGGGTTCAGCGAGTACCAGCTGCGGCCGGCGTCGGCGCATCTCTCCGATGCGTGGGGCGGCGCGCTCGTCGAGCGCCTGCGGGCCGGGAGGCTCCCCGAGCCGTGGTTTCTCTTCCTCCACCTCTGGGAACTGCACTCGCCCCGCAAGGTGTTGCCGCCCTACCGGCGGCGGCGCTACGGACGGAACCGTTACGCCCGCGCGCTCGCGAGCCTCGACGCGATGCTCGCACCGCTCTTTGCCGCGCTCCCGGCTGACACGGTCGTCGTCCTGCACGGGGATCACGGCGAGCGCCTGATCGGGAGCCGCCTCGCCTACCGCTGGTATCGCTTGTGGCGCGACCTGCTCGGCGCCGCGCGGACGCACAAGCGCGAGGGCCACGAGACCGACGTGTACGAGGAGCTGATCCGCGTACCCCTGGTGCTGGTCGCCCCTGGACGACTCTCCCCCGGCGCCGAGGTGACCCAGCTCGTGCGCCAAGTCGACCTCATGCCGACCCTCCTCGATCTGCTGCAGCTCTCCGTCCCACCGGAGCTTGATGGGGTGAGTCTCCTCCCGGCCGTACGGGCGGGAGCCGAGCTTCGCCTCGAGGCGTTCCTCGAAGCCTTCGGGCGCGTGCGGGGGACGCCGCGGGATCGGCGCAGCGGCTGGCGTACGGGCACATGGAAATACATTGTCGCACCGAACGCGCCCGATATGCCGGAGGAGCTCTACGATCTGACCACGGATCCGCGCGAACGCCGCAACCTCGCCACCCGTGAGCCCGCGCGCGTGGCGGCCTTCCGCAAGCGCATCGCAGCGGTTGAGGCTACCGCGACCGCTGCGGTTCCCGAGCTGAGCGGCGCCGAGCGGGCCGCCGTCGAGCAGCGGCTGCGCGAGCTCGGATACCTCGAATGAGGATCGCCCTCATCCGCGAGCGCTGCTCGCCTCGCGGGACGTGATCTGCTACGCGTGCCGCGAAGCGGCGTGAGGAGATAGGGTGACGACCACGACGGCGGCCAAGCGTGATGAGATGCGCGCGCGCCTGCTCGCGCTCCTCGCCGAGCGCTCGTACCACTACCGCCCCGAGCGGCCGTTCACGCTCGCGTCGGGCGCCACGTCGCCTTTCTATCTCGATGCGCGCGCGACCACCTGGGATCCGGAGGCGAAGCCGCTCATCGGGGCGCTCGTCTTCGACGCCCTCGCCGGCAAGGCCGACGCGATCGGCGGCCTCACGCTCGGTGCCGATCCCATCGCCGGCGCGGTCGCGTATTATAGCCAGCTGGCGGGAGCGCCCATCCGGGCTTTCACGGTGCGCAAGCAGGTGAAGGAGCACGGCATGGGGCGGTGGATCGAGGGCAGCATCCGGCCGGGCGACCGCGTCGCGATCGTCGACGACGTGGTGACGACCGGCACCTCGACGCTCGACGCGATCGATCGCTGCCGGGTGGAGGGGCACCCGATCACCGCTGCCGTTATCCTGGTCGATCGGGAAGAAGGCGGCCTCGACCGCATCCGCGCCGCCGTGCCGGGCGTACCGTGCATCGTGCTCTTCACCCGCTCTGAGCTCGATCGGTACGCGCGGCTCCGCCGGGACATCGCGCGTACCTGAGGACGTGCCGAGGGTGAGGCGGACGAACCGCGCGCCAGCGCGCCCGCGGGGCGCGGTCCGGTTTCCGGCCGGTGCCAGGCGCGGGTCGGATCGGCGCCGTCCGCCGTCGTCACCGGATCGACGGCATCCGCCGTCGTGGTCGTGGGCGATCGCCGCCGTCGTCGCGACGCTCGCCGCCGCCGTCTACGCCAACAGTCTCGGTGGTGCGCTCTTCTATGACGATAC
>Ga0315268_10008550_pt1 | contig 10689 bp, 13 predicted proteins | sample C1_top_MG_FD_204535 | JGI IMG/M metagenome (GOLD analysis project Ga0315268, IMG submission 204535) | Sediment microbial communities from Yellowstone Lake, YNP, Wyoming, USA - C1_top | ecosystem: Environmental > Aquatic > Freshwater > Lake > Sediment | place: USA: Wyoming | collected 2017-08-01 | reverse complement strand
AGTTCATCGACGTGAACGTCAAGGCTGAACAGCCAGGCAAAATTTATGTGGTGGAAGTGCGTAACAAGCGGCAGGATGCGGGCAATTATGCCGGGGTGATCGAATTGTTCACCACCTCGGAAAAGCGCCCCCGCCTGATCATGCGGGTGTTCGGCGAACTCTCCCTCCCCTCCTCGGAGAGCCCTTGAGCATCTGAACAACCCCTGCCTTGCCTTAGCGGCGGCCTGGAGATATCTGCCCCCAGAGTCAAGATTGAGTGGAGGAAGATTTCATGAGCCCTATAAGAAAAGAAATTGCCGACCTCATTCATGAGGCCATGAATCAACATGAACTGGCTCGGGATTTTTATCACCGCCTGGCCCACCGGGTGTCGCATCCGGAAACCCGGGAGACCTTCCATTATCTGGCCAAGGAAGCGGAAGAGAGCAAGGACCGGCTGCACCATTGTTTGACCCCCGAGGGCTGTCCGGTGGTGCCGCCGGTGCATGACGCTCACTTGGCGGAACACTTGCAAGTTCCAGAAGTTACCGAAGATTTGTCTCCCAAGGATGCCCTGGCGTTGGCCATCAAGCGCTCGGAAGGGCTCTGCCGGTTTTACCAGTCCCTGGTGGAGATGCAACCTCCGGGGCAGGTGCGGGAGTTCATGGAATACATGGCCAGGGCGGAACTAAACCACAAGGACAAACTGGAGTACCTTTACGACAACGTGGCCTTCCCGGAAGTGTGGTAGGCAGGATTTCAACAGATCCAGCCCCCTGAAATTCCTGGGTGGTCCGTTGTTCCACCTATTCCTGGAAAGTGGGCCTGAAAAGGCGGCTTCTTTGAAATCCCGAAAAGCCGCCCATTTCCCGAAAAGGGCTTAAGATCAATGGAGACCGTAGTCCTCAGCGGTCCCAGTAAGTGGTTTCGCAGTTATGCGGCCGTCAGGCCGATAAACTGGGGACTCAACCGGGGACCAGCCTGGGATTACAACCAAAACAAAAGGCGTAATCTATTAAGATTACGCCTTATTTAATCTAGATGGTGCCGAAGGCGGGATTTGAACCCGCACGGGTCTCCCCACCACCCCCTCAAGATGGCGTGTCTACCAGGTTCCACCACTTCGGCACGGCAGCAATCATCGCCCGGGGGCACCCAGGGGCTTCTCTCCGGGCGCGGCCGGGGCAGTGGCAGGCGGGGCGGCGGGCTGAGCCGGCGCCGGCGCCGCCGGTGTAGGCTGAGTGGCCGCGGGCTTTTCTGCTCCCCGCATCACCGAGGCCTCTTTTTGCCGGCCCAGAAAGGTCAGGCTGAGGGAGGTGAGCATGAACAGGATGGCCGCCACCGCGGTGAGCTTGGCCAGAAAGGGCGCGGCGCCGGTGGAGCCGAACACCGTCTGGGAGGAGCCGCCGAAGGCCGCACCGATGCCCGCGCCCTTGCCGTGCTGCAGGAGCACGATGCAGATCAGCGCCAGGGAGACGATCACATGGACAATAACGACAAAGGTAGTCATATCATCATTACTATAGAAAAATAATTCTCGACCCGCAAGGCTTTTCGCCTGCCAGGCAGGTGGCCTTGCTCAATGGCTGCCTGCGCACGGGGGGGGGTGAAAACCCGCCCCTGCCTCTGCTCAGGGTCTGTGGTTGCCGGTCAACCGCCCGCGGCGATAATTTTCAGGAAAGAGTCGGCCTTCAGGGACGCGCCCCCCACCAGGGCCCCGTCGATGTCGGGTTCGGAGAGCAGGTCCCCGGCATTGTCCGGGGTGACGCTGCCGCCGTAGAGAATCCGGATGTCGTCCCCCGACCCCACCAGGTGCGGCAGTTGACCCCGGATGAAACGGTGCACTTCCTGGGCCTGGTCCGGGGTGGCGGTGAGGCCGGTGCCGATGGCCCACACCGGCTCGTAAGCAACTACCAGCATATCTCCCCTCGCGCTGATCCCCGCCAGTCCAAGCCTAAGCTGCTCCTCCACCCGGGCCATGGTGCGGCCCGATTCCCGTTCCTCCCGGGTCTCACCCACGCAGAAAATAGGGCGCAGGCCCGCGCTCAGGGCCGCCTGGAGCTTGAGATTCACCGTGTGGTTGGTCTCCCCGAAGTGCTGGCGCCGCTCGGAGTGGCCGATGATGACGTAGCTGCAGCCGGCGTCCGCCAGCATCCAGGGGGAGACGGCCCCGGTGTAGGCGCCCTGCCGCTCCCAGAAGGTGTCCTGGCCCGCCAGCCCCACGGCGGAGCCGCGCAGTTCCTCGGCCACTGCGGCCAGGGCGGTGTAGGGAGGGGCCAGCACCACCTCCGGGCGGGTCTTGCCCCCCAGACCCCGGCGAATCTCCCGGGCCAGATCCCGGGCCTCCGCCAGGGTCTTGTGCATCTTCCAGTTGCCGGCGATCAGGATCAGTCTCTCAGGCATTGGGGTGCCTCTTGGCCCAGGTTTGCAGGGCTTTGATGCCCGGCAGCTTCTTGCCTTCCAACAACTCTATGAAGGCGCCGCCGCCGGTGGAAACATAGGAGAATTTCTGGAATTCGCCCGCCTTGTGGAGGGCCACGTCGGTGTCGCCGCCCCCCACGATGGTCAGGGCGTAGGAATCGGCCACCTTCTGCACCATGGCCATGGTGCCCCGGCTGAAGGCGTCGAATTCGAAGGCCCCCATGGGGCCGTTCCAGACGATGGTCTTGGCGTTTTGCAGGGCCTCGCCGAACAGCGTCACCGTGGCCGGGCCGATATCGGTGATGATCCAGTCCCGGGGCACCTCCTGCACCGGCAGGATCTTGGTTTCGGCCTGTTTCTCCAGGCGGTCGGCCACCACGCAGTCCACCGGCAGGTAGAACTTCACCTTCTTTTTCAGGGCCGCGGCCATGATGTCCTTGGCGGCCTGCAGCAGGCTGTCGTCCACCAGGGATTTGCCCACCTCGTAGCCCATGCTTTTGAGGAAGGTGTTGGCCATGGCGCCGCCCACGATCATCTTGTCCACGTGCTTGAGAAGATTCTTCAGGGCGATGAGCTTGCCGGAAATCTTGGCGCCGCCGATGAGGGCCACCAGGGGCCGGGCCGGGTCCTCCATGGCTTTGTGGAAGTAATGCACCTCATCCCGCATCAGGAAGCCGCCCACGCAGATGGGGGCGTACCTGGTCACCGCGTCCACCGAGGCATGGGCCCGGTGGGCCACGGCAAAGGCGTCGTCCACGTAAATGTCAATACTCCTCATCAGCTCCCGGGCAAAGGCAAGGTCGTTTTTCTCCTCTTCAGCATGGAAGCGCAGGTTTTCCAGGAGCAGCACATCCCCGGGCTTCATTTCTGCTTTTATCTGCTCCACTTCCGGGCCAACACAATCCGGGGCCAGCCGCACCTTTTTGTGGAGCCGGTAGGCCAGGCGTCGGGCCACCGGCGCCAGGGAATATTCCTCCACCCTTTTGCCTTTGGGCCGTCCCAGATGGGAGGCCAGGATCACCTTGGCGTCTCCCTCCAGGCAATAGTTAATGGTGGGCAGCACGGCGCGGATGCGGGTGTCGTCCGTGATGTTGCGGTTCTGGTCCAGGGGCACGTTGAAATCCACCCGGATGAAGATGGTCTTTCCCTTGATATCAACTTCGTCGATGTACTTCACCGGCAGCTCCTATTTCTTGGGTGCGTTGAGGTTGGCAGGTATGGTTCCATTTTTCGGGACGAATCCTTTACGGTGTGAACGGAGTTAATAAGCTCGGGCGGCGTTTCGCCACCTGCGCTGGCGCTCATGGTCTTACTCCTGGCCGAGGTACGCCGCCAGGTCCAGCATACGGTGGGAAAATCCCATCTCGTTATCATACCACGCCATGACTTTGATTATCTTGCCCCCCATGACATTGGTAAGCTCCGCGTCCACCACCGCGGAATGGGGAGAGCCGTTGTAATCGCAGGAGACCAGGGGCTCGGACGAGACGCGCAGCACGCCCTTAAGTTCGCCTTCCTGGGCGGTGACGAAGGCCTGGTTGACTTCTTCCCGCGAGGTGGCTTTCTTCACGGTGGCCACCAGGTCGATGATGGAGACATTGGGGGTGGGGACCCGGATGGCCAGCCCGTCCAGGCGTCCTTTGAGCTCCGGAATGACCGCAGCCACCGCCTTAGCCGCCCCCGTGGAGGTGGGCACCATGGAGAGAGCCGCGGCCCGGGCTCGGCGCAGATCGCTGTGGGAGCCGTCGAGCAATCTCTGGTCCATGGTATAGGAGTGGCAGGTGGTCATCAGACCGTAGTCGATGCCGAAGTTATCGTGCAGAACCTTCACCACCGGGGCCATGCAGTTGGTGGTGCAGGAGGCGTTGGAGACGATGAAGTGGCGCTTGGGGTCAAAGGTCCGATGGTTGACCCCGTAAACGAACGTCGCGTCAATTTGCTTGCCCGGCGCCGCCAGAATCACCCGGCGGGCCCCGGCCTTCAGATGCCCTTCATTGGAGGCCCGGTCCCGGAAGGCGCCGGTGGATTCCAGCACGATGTCCACTCCCAGGTCCCGCCAGGGGAGGCTCTCGGGCTCCAGGATGCGGGTGACATAAACTTCCCGGTCGTTGATGACGAGGTTGTCGCCCCGGGCTTCGGCAGTGCCGGAGAAACGGCCGTGGATGGAATCATATTTGAAGAGGTGGACGTCCCGGGCGATGTCGGCCCGGCTGTTGATGGCCGCCAGTTCCAGGGCGTCTTTCCCGGAGGTGGCCATGATGCGGGCCAGGCACCGGCCGATGCGCCCGAACCCGTTGATGGCTATTCTGACCGCCATAAAACCTCCCCAGTTCGACCCCGGAACGCACCGCGGCGGAGGCCGACCTGTGCCGACCAAAAATAATGTTAATCAGAGTTTCCGAGGTCGTCAATAAATTTGTCCCAGACCGGGAATTTTCCAAAGCAATTCCGGCCGCGGGAGCAAGGTGGGCAAAAGGGAAAACTCGACCGGTAAAGGCCAGGGTAGGGCCATCTGAAGCTTGAGTTTTCGGAAAACCCTGGTAAGGTGTTAAGCTGGTTAGCGGTTGCTTTTTCTCCGATTTTCATTTATGTGATACTAGGCACAACAGCCCCCACCTTATGATTGATTTCATCCGCTCGGTAGGCTCCCGGAGCCTGGACATTGTCAGGGAAGCAGGCGGCATGGTGCTGTTCCTCCTGGAAGGCCTGGCCCTGGCCTTGGTGCCGCCCTTCCGCCCTCGCCGCGTTTTGCAGGAGATCCAGCTCATCGGGGTCAAATCCATGTTGATCATCCTGCTCACCGCGGCCTTCACCGGCATGGTGCTGGCCTTGCAGGGCTACTACACCCTGCGGAAATACGGCTCCGAAGGGGCCCTGGGCTCCGCGGTGGCCCTGAGCCTCATCCGGGAAATGGGCCCGGTGCTCACCGGCATCATGGTGTCGGCCCGGGCGGGCTCCGCAGTGACCGCGGAGATAGGTATCATGCGCATCACCGAGCAACTGGACGCCCTGGACACCATGGCCGTCAACCCCATGCAATACGTGGTGATGCCCAAGCTCATCGCCGGCCTCATCGCGGTGCCTTTGCTCACGGCCATCTTTGATGTGATGGGCATCCTGGGGGGCTATCTCATCGGGGTGGTGCTCCTGGGGGTCAGCTCCGGCTCCTACTTTTCCGGCATGGTGCAGAGCGTGGTGCCCCTGGATATCAACGGCGGCATCGTCAAGTCCCTGGTCTTCGGCCTCACCATTATCCTGGTGGCCTGCTTTAAGGGCTACTATACCGAGCACGGGGCCGAGGGGGTGAGCCGGGCCACCAACCAGACCGTAGTCCTGTCCGCGGTCCTGGTCCTGGCCTGGGATTACGTCCTCACTTCATTTTTTATGTAGAGCCGGCGCCCCCGCCGGCTGGAACCGCCGACTGCTGGAAGCTTAGAAATGATCCAGGTCATCGATCTGCATAAATCCTTTAACGGGCAAAAGGTGCTGGACGGCATCAATCTCACCATCCCCACCGGCGAGATCACCGTGGTCATCGGCAAGAGCGGCGTGGGGAAAAGCGTCCTGTTGAAGCACATCATCGGCCTGCTCAAACCCGACCGGGGGCAGGTATTGGTGGACGGGGTGGACATCTCCACCCTGCGGGGCAAGAAGCTCCAGGAGTTCAAGAAACATTTCGCCGTCCTCTTCCAGGGAGGGGCCTTGTTCGACTCCCTCAACGTCTTTGAGAACATCGCCTTCCCCCTGCGGGAGAAAACCCGCCTGCCGGAAGCCGAGATTGCCAGCCGGGTGCGGCTGCGGCTGGAACAGATGCATCTCTCTGCCGACGTGGAGAGCAAGTTTCCCGATGAACTGAGCGGCGGCATGAAGAAACGGGTGGCCCTGGCCCGGGCCATGATCCAGGAGCCGGAGATCATCTTCTTCGACGAGCCGGTTACCGGCCTGGACCCCCCCATGAGCAACACCGTTTTCCACCTGATTAATGAGACCCACCGGGCCAGCGGCTACACCGCCATGGTAGTGGCCCACGACATCCCGGAGGTCTTCCAGATAGCCGACCATGTAGCCATGCTGCATAAAGGCCGCATCGTGGCCCATGGCAGCCCGGAGGAGATTCAAAACCACACGGACCCGGTGGTGCAGAGTTTCATCAAAGGGGAAGTTGATTTCCTGGAGGGGTAAACCGATATTATGAGAAAGGGCAATCTGGAGCTGGTGGTTGGCGTCTTCGTCCTGTTGGGCCTGGCTTGTCTGGCGTACCTGGCCATCCACCTGGGAAAGATGGAGGTCTGGGGCCGCGGTTATCAGGTCACCGCGAATTTCGACAACGTCGGCGGCCTCAAGGTGGGGGCCGCGGTGGAAGTGGCCGGCGTGGACGTGGGCCGGGTGGAATCCATCCAGCTCAGCCCGGGAGACCGCGCCAAAGTGGTGATGAGGCTGGAGTCCGGCCTCCAACTCCGCGATGACGCCATCGCCTCGATCCGCACCAAGGGCATCATCGGCGATAAATACGTGAAGCTGTCCCCGGGAAACGGAGAAAAAATCATCGCCCCCGGGGGCAAAATCCGCGACACCGAGTCCGCCGTGGAGTGGGAAGAGCTCATCAGCAAGTACATTCACGGCAAGGTCTGAGCCTTTTTCCTCCGGTCCCCGACTGGTCCGGCATTTTCTGCCGGAGCTCCGCGGCCGGGTCGCTCACCGGATGAAACGAGTGGGGGGCCGGTTCCGGGGCTGACCGGGTAAGGTCAGCGGTCATTGAAAGGAGCAGGAAAAAGAAAATGTTAAAGCCAACAATCAGAATCATCTGCTTCGTTCTCTCACTGAGTCTGACAGCCGCGCCGGCAAGCCGGGCGGCGGAACAGCCCCTGGACATCGCGAAGAGTGTGATCGAGCGGGCGCTGGAAATCCTGAGGAACCAGGACTTATCGAAACAAGAACGGCGCCGGCAGGTCAAAGAAATAGTGGACCGCCGCTTTGATTACCGGGAAATGGCCAAACGGAGCCTGGGGGCCACCTGGCGGACCCTCAGCAAGGCCCAGCAGGATGACTTCGTGCGCCTTTTCGCCGAGTTGCTGGAAGCGTCGTATTCCGACAAGATCGAAAAGTATGCGGTGAACGTCCGGGTTGACTATGTGGGCCAGAGCGTGGACGGCGATTACGCCGAGGTGCGCACCCTGGTGATCCGGCCCAATGACAAAATTCCCATAAGCTACCGCCTGCTCAACGAATCCGGAGGCTGGATGGTCTACGACGTAACCATCGAGGGCGTGAGCCTGGTGAGCAATTACCGCTCTCAATTCAGCCAGATCATTCACGAATCCTCTTATGGGGAATTGGTGCGCCGGCTGCGCACCAAGGTGCACGAATTGCAGGCCACCGGCGGGGCCTGACCGAATTACGGGGACACCATACTTAATTCTGCAAGGAGCGGTGGGGATTATTTTATCTTCTGGGAATTAAGCATGGTGTCCCCGTAATTCATGCTGACCGCAAACCCCAAACCGCAAACCGAAAACAGCATTGATTTCGCGGTTTATCGCACCCTGCTGCTCATCTGCTGCGGGGTGGTCTTCGGCAGCTATTTCGGCACCTATATGCGCCTGCCGGTGGTGCCCCTCTATGCCCGGACCCTGGGCGCCGACGCGGTGCAGGTGGGTATCATCAACGCAGCCTTTCTCCTCACGGCCGGCATGTTCTCCCTGCCCCTGGGAATCCTCTCTGACCGGCTGGGGGTCAAGTTCCTCATCGCCGCCGGCCTCCTGGTCCTCTCCGGCTCTTCCTTTCTCCTTTGCCGCACCTCCACGCCTGGACAAATCACCTGGATCTATCTTCTTTCCGGCGTGGGTCTGGCGGCGTTCGGGCCCACCATCATGGCCTTTGTGGCCAATTTTTCGCCCCCCACCCACCTGGGACGGTCTTACGGCTGGTACACCACCGCCCTGTACTGCGGCATGAGCCTGGGGCCCGCGGTGGGGGGCTTTACGGCCCAGGGACTGGGTTTCCCCGCGGTTTTCCTGATCTCCGGCGCCTCCATCCTGGTGACCATGGTCCTGGTGGTGTTTTACCTGCCCCGGGCCCGCCAGGTCCTGGCCCATCGTCCGGCGGGGGCGGCTTTACCCCTGGCCGCCCAGGCCCAGAAGGTGGCCGGCAACCGGCCCCTCCTGGGCTGCTGGCTGGCCACCCTGGGGGGCTGCTTCGCCCTGGGCATGTTCCTCACTTTCTTGCCCCTGCACGCCCACGACCAGGGCCTGACTTACGGCCAGATCGGGTTGGTGTTCATGACCCAGGGGATTCTGAACGCCCTGTCCCGCATTCCCTTCGGCCACCTGAGCGACCGGGTCTCCCGGCGCAGCACCCTGGTGATGGCGGGCCTGGCCGGGCTCACGGTTTCCATTGCCGCCTTCGGCTTCGCGGCCGCGCCCTGGCATTTCATCCTGGTCGCCACGGCCCTGGGAACCAGCATGGGGCTGGCGTTCACCTCCATCGGGGCCCTCACCGCCCAGGCCGCGGCTCCGGAGCTCCGGGGCCTGGCCATGGGCGGCTACAACTCCTCCATTTACCTGGGCATGATGCTGAGCTCCGCCTTCATGGGCCCGGTCATCCGCCTCATCGGCTACCGGGAGGCCTTTCTTCTCACCGGGGCCGTCAACTTCCTGGTCATCGGCTGCTTCTTTGTCATGGTGCGAGACCTCCCGGAGCACGGCTAAAATCAGGGGCCTTCCTTGACGCCGTATAGTGCCGGTATTATTTTTTTCCCAGGCAAGCGCACCAGAAGGAGGGTTTGAATGGCTGAGCAGGGATGGCCTAAATGTGACGTGGATCCGGTCTGCATGATGGATATCAAGGATATGCACGGCAAGTACGCCTACGACTTCGAGGAGGAAGTTTATTACTTCTGCTCCGAGCTTTGCCGGGACAAATTCGCCGCGGAGCCCGAGAAGTATATCAGGAAAAAGTAACGGGTCTTCGGTTTCGCTATTCTCTCGCCAAGGCGCCAAAAAACCAGGCCGGTCCCTTTCAAGGGGACCGGCCTGGTTTTCATCTTTGCGCCTTTGCGTCTTGGCGAGAGAAAATATTATTTTCCCTTCATCCCAAATCGGCGATGGCCTCACCCCGGAGTCTGGCGCGCATGGCCGCGCTCTCCCGGACCAACCGGTCGCGGTCAGGAGAATTGGATAAATAGAGGTTAAATACCCCCCCATGAAGACCCCGGGCGATGGGTTCGATGACTTCCTCGGGCAGCACCAGGGTCCGGGATTTGCGGCTGGTTTCCGGCGCCGCCACTTCCAGCACCCCTTCCTTTCCCCACAGTTGGAAGATAGAGGCCAAGAGGGCAACGGGCCAGGCGGTGTCCGACACCACCACCACTTCCGCGGCCGCCACCGCGTGATGATCGCCGTTGAAAGAGATGCTCAGTCCACCGCCGGCCCGCACCGCTTCGAAGGCCTGGACGTCGGTGAAGCTGTCGCCCACGTAAATGACCTCCGCCAGGCTGAAGCCGGTTTTCGTAAGACTCTCCGACAAGGCTCGGGCCTTGTCCGCGCCCCCCATGGGCTCCACATCCCGGAAGATGGCGCCGATCTCCAGGGCGGGAATCTCCTCGCCGAAAATCCGGTCGAGAATGGCAATGGCCTCCCTGACCGGCCCCGCCAGCTCGTCGGGCGAGGATGCCTCCGGCGGGAAAACAATGGGCGCCGCGGCCAGGATGGCGGATTGCAGGCAACCCAGCTCTTCGGCCTCCGCCGGGCTCAGGCGGTAGCGGTCCAGGTCCAGTTCGGTGCCGAAGATACGCTCCCCGTCAAGTCCCAGCTCCAGGCCCACGGCTTCGGCGAACTGGCGGTAACTGGTGCTGACTTCAAATATAGGGTAACCGCGGCCGTGCAGAAACCGGTAGGCTTCCGCCGCCCCCGGCATCAGTTTGACGGTTTTCCGGGAATAATCCCGCATCATGGCGTTGGTGAGGCCTGCGGCCTTCAAGAAAGGCGGAATCAGCTTCAAGGTGGTGCCAGCCTTGTAATCCGGCTTTTTCAGCACACCCGCCAGGTAATCGTCATAGTGGCTCACCTGCCTGAAAAAGAAATCTCCCCGGGGCCTGAGAAAGTCCCGGCAGAGCTCGAAGGCATTGTCATTGAGGGCCAGCGGCCCCTCGCAATCCGTGTCCAACTGCAATCGGTGCATGGGCTCTCCTTGATTTGTGAGTGAGCAGCAGTCAATAGCCAATGGTGAGCTTTCAGCTTAATTTTTCTGACAAAACCCGGGTTATTCCTTGCTAACCGCTAACTGCTCCCT
>Ga0315268_10008548_pt1 | contig 10689 bp, 10 predicted proteins | sample C1_top_MG_FD_204535 | JGI IMG/M metagenome (GOLD analysis project Ga0315268, IMG submission 204535) | Sediment microbial communities from Yellowstone Lake, YNP, Wyoming, USA - C1_top | ecosystem: Environmental > Aquatic > Freshwater > Lake > Sediment | place: USA: Wyoming | collected 2017-08-01 | reverse complement strand
ATCGGAAAGCCGTGTGCGGGAATTGGGGTTGGCAGGGCTTTTGCGAAGCAAAAACTCGCAAAACCGCATGCACGGTTTGATGAGAGAGGGCAGGCGAGAGACTGTTCTCGACTCTACCCATTGATTTCGCACCACTTGCGTAACACGCACCGGGCAATGTGCCCGTAATAATCATGCGGTCATAGCAGGAAAGCACGCCAAGCAGGTCTGCTTGATAACGTTCGGTCAGGGGTTTCATGATCAGCGTCTCCTCGAAAGGTGGGCTACGCGTATTTTAACTTTTTTGGTTCCGGCTTGTCCGGCTTAGGTTGATTCATTTTTTTGTTTTTTTCTGCGAAGGCTAACTCGTCACAGCACAAGCAAAAAGATTTGAGTACAGCCCCGAAGAGGGTTAATATTCAACGTTTTTTAATTTTAACCATATTCAGGGAGTATCTAAGTGCGTGTTTCCAATCGAAAAAGAGTAATGGTTACCGGTGGGGCAGGATTCTTAGGGTCGCATTTATGCGAACGTCTGCTGAAAGAAGGATGCGATGTTCTCTGTGTCGACAATTTTTACAGCGGGACCAAGGACAATGTTGCCCATCTCATGGTCAACCCATACTTCGAGTTAATGCGGCACGATGTTACGTTTCCCCTCTATGTTGAAGTCGACGAAATCTACAATTTGGCGTGCCCGGCTTCGCCGATTCACTACCAGTGGGATCCGGTACAAACCACAAAGACCAGTGTTCATGGCGCCATCAACATGCTGGGGCTAGCCAAGCGAACAAAGGCTAGGATATTTCAGGCTTCTACGAGCGAGGTCTACGGTGACCCCGAAATTCATCCGCAGCAGGAAAGCTACTGGGGTCGCGTCAATCCGATAGGTATCCGCTCCTGTTATGATGAGGGCAAGCGTTGCGCGGAGACGTTGTTTTTCGATTATCAGCGCCAACATGATCTTGAAATTAAGGTCGTGCGCATCTTCAACACCTATGGCCCACGTATGCACCCCAACGATGGTCGAGTGGTCAGTAACTTTATCGTCCAGGCATTGCGTGGCGAAGACATCACGATCTATGGCGACGGTTCTCAATCCCGTAGTTTCTGCTATGTGGATGACCTGATCGAAGGTTTCGTGCGGATGATGGCGAGCCCAAAAGGAGTGACCGGGCCGATCAATATGGGCAATCCGAATGAATTTACAATCAAGGAGCTTGCAGAAACAGTATTGAAAATGATCGGCGGTAAATCGAAGCTGATATTCAAACCTTTGCCGCAGGACGACCCTAGACAACGCCAGCCAGATATTACCTTGGCCAAAGCAAAGCTGGATTGGGAGCCAACGGTTCAATTAGAGGCAGGTCTTAAAATAACCATCGATTACTTCAGCAAGTTTCTTGAAATATGAGCATGAATGGGCATCGTGTAGTCGTTGTCACACCGGTTTATGAAGATGCCGAAGCTAGCAGCCGCCTCTTCAAAGAGCTTGCCGCACAATTTCATGATGACGTCTTTGTTGTCGCCGTGGATGACGGTTCAGTAAAGCAGCCTCTGGAAATTACTAGCCTGGAGGATGCTGGCATAGCTGGTGTAGTTCTCAAGTTACGTCGAAATGTCGGGCATCAGCGTGCTATCGCAATCGGCCTGGGTTATGCCTCAGAACACATCCAGCTCGAGCAACGCGTGGTGGTGATGGATTCGGATGGAGAAGACCTGCCATCAACTATCACTGGCCTGCTGGAAAAATTGAAGGGCGATGATATTGACGTTGTTGTGGCGCAACGCAAAAGCCGCGTCGAGTCGTTTCGTTTTAAGGCTTTCTACGCCGTCTATAAACGCATTTTTAGCTTGATGACTGGCAGGGTTATCAGTTTCGGCAACTTCATGGCGCTCAAGCCACATGCGGTGAGGCGTCTCGTGGCCATGCAGGAGTTGTCAATACATGTGGCTGCTGCCGTTCTCGCTTCTAAACTTCGTACCGGTATTTGTTCTCTGCATCGTGGGCCAAGGTATGCCGGACAGTCGAAAATGAATTTTGTCGGCTTGGCACTGCACGGGTTCAAGGCGCTAATGGTCTTCGCTGAGGACGTACTCGTGCGTGTGGGTATTGCCTGTGCATTGATCGCAGCACTTTCGGTCGTGGGCGTCTTGGCAGCAATCATCCTGAAGCTGCTAGGGTTTTCGACACCGGGTTGGTTCTCTGTAGCACTGGGCATCTTGGTACTGATGCTCCTCCAGACAGGAGCGCTGGCCCTAATGACTTTAATGCTGACTGGCGTCGTGCGTGGTGGTACGGTAACCACGGCAATTGCCTACCACGACTTTGTCGAGCAGGTCATTGCAACTTCAATTCGGGATAACAAGCGTTGAAGAGGCACACGGGAGAACTGATTAGATACGGCATCAATGGTGTCATCGCAACGGCCGTGCAATTTTTTGTTCTGTCATTCAATCTTGATGTGCTTAATTTTCCTTCGGCGGGCTTGGCCAACCTTGCTGCGTCTGTATTTGGCATTAGCACTTCATTTTTGGGAAGTCGTTATTTTGTTTTTCCTAAAACCGGTGAAGCCATAACAACTCAGGCCGTTAAATTCAGTGGGTTGTATGGGGCAATCGCGGTTTTACACGGGCTGGTACTGCTAGTATGGACAGACTGGCTGCACCAAGACTACAGGGCGGGGTTTTTGATTGCAACTGGATTTCAAGTATCTCTCAGTTATTTAGGCAACAAATTTTTGGTATTCAAAGCATGAAACTGACACGCGCCATCGCAGCAACAGCATTATTTGTTATGTTGTTGGGAATTGTATATTACGTACATATTGCCTTTTTCAGGATAAACGTAATTTTCTATGCCGCAATTGCTGATGCGGTTATAGCGGCTTTGCTTGCCGGCATGGCGTTGTTCTCAGTGGGCTATTTCAGGCAACTTGGTCACTTTGAAAAATCTCTACTTCTAGTAATCTGGCTACTTGCCGGCTATGGCTTCGCTATCTCGGTTCCAACGGTCATAGATAGATCACTGTCGTTTTACATTCTGGAAAAGCTGCAGCAGCGCGGCGGCGGCATTAGGCAAGAAAGCATGGAAGATGTGTTTACAAAAGAATATGTCAAGGAGTATCGACTGGTGGACGTGCGACTCACAGAACAACTGGAATCGGGGACGATAGTTATCAAGAATGGTTGCGTCAAGCTGACAGAGAAAGGCAATGCGATTGCAACTTTTGGCGTGTTCTTTAGACAAAATTTGCTACCGAAGAAAAGATTGCTAATGGGTATGTATACCGATGTTTTGACGGATCCATTTAGAAGTGGCTTGAAAGACCCAGGGTATCACTGTAAATAAATGTTCTGAAAAGTTCAAATGATTGAGAACTCAAGGTTTAACAATACATTGGCCGTTCGGTCGTAGTGCGTCAAGAGATATGAAATACGGGGGGCAAGGTTATGAATGGATCGTTGATGAAATCACTAGTCATAAAGACTTTATTGTTTTTTGGGATAGGGATTGTATTTATATTACCTCTGGTTACGCATCCCGCTTATTTTTCTGGTACCGATCTGGGCGCATGGGGCGGCGATTGGGGAAAATTTTCGAGATGCCTTGAGTCAGGATGGGTACCTTGTTTAGAGATCAGTAAATTTCCTGCGACATACTTGATGAACTCATACCTTTTGGATGCGATGAGCGCACATGGTATTACTTCAGAACAATCGCTACTGTTAATCAATACAACCTTTCTTGGCCTTCCAATTCTGTTCTTTATAACCGTTCGTGGTATCGCATTCGCTTTGCCCGCAACTCTTATATATTGTTCGGCGTTATTGTTAAGTGCGTTGCCTGTATTTTATATTTATTCTGGTGCTCTTGAAGTGCAGGCTGGCGTCATAATTGGGCTGTTTATTTCTTCTGTTTTGCTAATTTATGAAGGTCGCGTCGATAACAAGAATCATGTGCTGAATATATTCTTGGTACTTTCCGCAGTCATATTTCCTTTATACAAAGATACAGCCTTTGTCGTTGTGGTTTGCAGCCTTTTATTGGTTTTCTTTATTATGCGTTTTGCTTATAAAAAGCGTAGCGCATTAACAATGCGTAACCATCTTCATATTGTTGTTTCATTGATGTTCTCTCTGGCCGTTTTATTTGGATACAACTTTATCAAGTATAAATCGATAGCGCCGATAGAGTATCTTCGTGAGGCGGCGCTCTCAGCACCAAGTATTAGTAAGAGCTTCGAATTTTTATTGGCGTCTATATTGTCGCCTAATGGCGGCGTTTTAACATTCTGGTTTGCCGCTTTTTTTGCTGCAATCTCCTTGACAAAGTGGTTTGGAATGACGTTGTCACGCGTGGCGATTCTTGTCTCGGTAACCTTGTCATTTGCGTCTGTTGTCAGCTTTTCCCTTTGGTGGGTTCCTTTCGGCTGGGATTCGTGGGGCAATCGATTAATGGTGCCAGCTATGCTGGCATCGTTGATAAGTATTGTTGCAACGGCTGACTTGAACTTGGGAGCATTGAAAAATCAAAATAATTTTTTTTCTGGTTTGCACAAGAATTTCTCGTTACTCGTGTTTAGGAAGGTATTAAGTGTAATCGTCGTAATGTTATTACTCATTTTGTCTTTGCATTACACTCTAGTTTCATATTATGCTGAAAAAGCAACGTTGATTAGGGCTTCTTTGTTTGGGGGTACCGCATGTACCCACATGATGACGTCTTTGAGAACGGATGGTGCGCGTTTGGGTATGAGCTTTTGGCGCTCCGATGACTACTATGATTGTGCGCGTGAAAGATTTTTGCATTTCCCGACGTTTTCTGAACAAGCAAAATGATCTCAGATTGAGATCAAAGGTGGTGTATCGCAGATATCGTTGGTCGAAGGAGACGCGAAGATTGAGGTACACGATATCTGACTCACCCTCTGCCGGTTGGCGCCAGGACTGGCCTGAATTACCAATAAAGAAGGAATACCATGAAAATTGCTATTGCCGGTACCGGCTACGTTGGGCTCTCCAATGCCGTCCTGCTGGCCCAGCACAATGAAGTAGTTGCCCTTGACATCGTTCCAGAAAAGGTGGCGATCATCAACGCTAGACAATCGCCCATCGTCGACGCCGAGATTCAGGACTACCTGAAAAACAAACCGCTCAAGCTTCGCGCCACAACGGACAAGCATGAAGCCTATGCCAGTGCCAAATTCGTTATCATCGCTACTCCCACTAATTACGATCCCGAAACCAACTATTTCAACACAAAATCCATCGAAGCAGTTATCCGTGACGTCATGGCCATCAATCCGCAAGCTGTCATGGTTATCAAATCCACCGTCCCAGTTGGCTACACCGTCAAGACCCGTGAGGTACTAGGCTGCAACAATCTGATTTTCTCCCCAGAATTCCTCCGAGAAGGAAGCGCACTTTACGACAACCTACATCCGTCACGCATTGTTGTTGGGGAACGTTCTAAGCGGGCTGAAATCTTTGCAGGGCTGCTGAAAGAAGGCGCCATTAAGAAGGATATTCCCGTCCTTTTTACCGACCCCACCGAGGCAGAAGCCATCAAACTCTTCTCCAACACCTACCTCGCCATGAGGGTTTCGTTCTTTAATGAACTCGACACCTATGCCTCTACACATGGTTTTGCCACCAAGCAGATTATTGAAGGCGTTGGCCTTGATCCCCGTATCGGCAATCACTATAACAATCCTTCCTTCGGCTATGGCGGCTACTGTCTGCCCAAAGACACCAAACAGTTGCTCGCTAATTATCGTGATGTGCCGCAGAATCTGATTCACGCCATCGTTGAATCCAACACCACCCGCAAAGACTTCATCGCAAGTTCAATTATCAAGCGCAACCCCAAGGTCGTTGGCGTATACCGCCTCATCATGAAAAGCGGCTCCGACAACTTCCGTTCCTCCAGCATTCAAGGCATTATGAAGCGCATCAAGGCTAGGGGCATAGAAATCATCATCTACGAACCGACTCTGCACGAAACAGAATTCTTCCACTCACGTGTGGTGAATGACCTCCATGCCTTCAAGAAAGAGGCAGATGTCATCATCAGCAACCGCATGGCGGATGCCTTGAGCGATGTGCTTGACAAGGTCTATACACGGGATATATTTGGCGATAACTGATTTGGCCCGTTTATTTGGCCACAAATTACGGGGCAGGAACAAGACACTTTCGATACTTATAGTGGAAAACTCTAGCGCTTCCTCCACGGCTGCGTCTGAAAATTAAATCCAAAAGATTATAAAATAGGAAATCAGCGAAAATCACCCGCCTATACTACTGGCGAAGCATGAATATGCCTAATAGCAAATTGTCATGCCTGGTGCGCTATTTGCCTAGGATTTCGATCTTCCATGCATTGCCAAATGTGCATGAAACTCCCTCGTTATCACCGCGCCGCATAATGACGCTAACCTCGTATTTACCAGCTACAATTTCCCTTGTATCAGCGGCCACTGTCAACCCGGGTATTTCCAAAGCGAGGTCGAGATAGTTTGCATTACTGGAAACATCAGGGCGCGCAGATCGATTTCCCATGAATATGTAAACCTGCTTATGATCAGATGAAGCAAGCTCGAATGCCGCGTCACTTTGCGCCCCTTGTTTTTTTCGATCAACGGCCCACCCCTCCATAGCCAATGGCGTACCTTTTCTTACACTTACAGTAACTCCGCCTGGCTTGAGGTTTGTGCCATTTATTACATCAATATTACAACTAGCAGCAACGTCATGATGCACCTTATTTATCCATGCTGGAGAAGAAGGAAGTGAAGTAGCCGCTGTAATCTTTGCCTCCTTGCTTATCTCAACAGAAGCGCTTGTGATTGCACTCGTATTGCAAGTACTACAATTTTTTAGATTCGGTGCCACGATGCGAAAGCCATCCAGAACCCCCGCGATATCTGAGGGCGCAATTTGGCTTGAAGCAATTTTCCAAAGCGTATCGCTCTCGAAGACATAAAGTGAGTCAGGGCTAAGATCGTTGTTTATAATCGAAGCGGTGATGTGCGCTCCTGCAGCTTGCTCTATTTTCGGATTTGTTCTGGCAAAATAACCAGTATTAATCGCTATTCGATGTGTGGCGGCGAATTGGGACAGAGGCAACCAATTGGCGGAGGAATTGTGCGGTAGAACAAAAATTATTTTTTTGTATTGATGTGCTATGTCGCCCCACACAGGGGAACGCATAGGCGACACCCATGCGGGCGAATGAGAAAATTTGTTCCTGAACGTACTCCAGACGTCTGTGGAATCAATAACTTGAATAAATAACATCGCCATACAAAGCGTAATGGCAATGCTATTTTTTAATCTGGTGAACAGTAAATAAAATATCGCCAGATATATAACGTAATAAACTGGCCAGAAAAATCTACCAGAAACCCTAAATGTACTTGTGAGTGGTTTTGCTACAAAGGGCAAGCCATATGAAAATAACTCATGTGCGCCAATAGCTACATGATTTGAAATTGCATACAATAAAAGGCCAATGGAGATAATTGATATTGGAATTATCTTGACTCCGTAGTTTATCTTTGGGTTACGCAGAAATTCGTAACATGCAATAAAACCAAGCCCAAGCATGCCTAATCCTAAATAATTGAACCCTTCATAGTCGCCTCCGCCTCCTTTCTGATCGCGAAGCAACTGAGACCAAATAGCGTCAGGGTCAATCAAGGATAAAAGATTCATGCGGTAGAAGCCGAAACCACCGGATTCTATACTGCCTCCAAGCATGAAATATCCGGCAGCCCACATGACGATTGCGATGGTTATGATGCCAGCAAGGAAATAGTTGACTGTTTTTACGTTACTAATCTGTTTTAACCAGCGCCTCTGAATCAGGTCTGCCAACCAAACCGCCATAACCATTGCGAGTAAATAAGCATGAATAAGCGTGGTTATAGTCAGCAAACCTATCCATCGGTACATGGAGAAATTGTTTGTGAGGTAGAAATATAAAGCAGCTAACAACACCCACTGGCCAAATAATGCGTAATGCCCCCCAAGTCGAAACAGACATACAGGCGCGAGCGTAAAAAATACACTTCCAATAAGAGGTAGCCATTTATCGCTAGTGAAAAGAGAGAGCAATTTCCAGGCGAAGAATGACTGAAGAGAAAAACAAATCAAAATCCAAAGGCCAGTGTACTGAAACGTATCAGGCAAAAGCGCGTTTAGGGGCTTGAAAATAAAAGCCAGCAGCGGAATCGAGTCAGTAAAAACTATAGAGCTGCCAATATCCATCCCATAATTAGGATTGGCACCTATTGGCCATTGAAGGATTGGTGAATAACGGAAAAACTGCCATCCCAACCAATGTGTGGCAGGATCACCTTCCATGAGCCAGTCAGTATTCGTCGGCCAAAAAATCTTGCCCCCAGTGACGAGAAAAAAGACGCCAGCACCAAGAAGTATAGGCAGAATAGACAACTGAGGAAGTTTTCGGGGCCAACGAATGTTCATCTATAAGTCCAAAAGTTATGCAATACAAAGGTGACGGGAGGTACGATACAAACAACGAAGCCAATGCCGTATAAATAATGTAACCCGAAATATTGTGCGATGCCAGAAATAGCCATAGCGAGGAAAAGCCCGATAAAGGAAACAATACAAAAGCGGATCAGATTTCGTCCATGCAATGGGCTTGAAAAGCTCCACATGGTATTTATCAAGTATGAAAATACGGTTGCCACCACAAAAGCCACACCGTTGGCAAGTGATGGTGCTGGTAGTATGATTTGAATGAAAGCGGTTGCGATCAATACATGCAGTCCTGTTACCAGTAACCCCGAGAGAGCAAAACGCAAGGCTTGTCTCGTGAGCACGAGCGGCAATGTTTTATAATTCATCGGTGGATTTGAGAACACAAAGCAATGAAACGCCAAAAGGAAGATTGAAGCGCGCTAACAAAAAACGTTCAGCGCCAAATAAAGTTTTGAAAATTTTGTTGATGGGTTCTGGAGGAACATTAGTTCCGGTCGCTGAGCGGTTGTCAATCAATTTGTTCTTGAGCCGCACCATGGCGGCAAGTGGAAACAGAATAATGTTGAAGTATGAAATTTTCAAAGGGTCAAGCCCTGCAGTTATACATTTTATGCGCAACTGGTTTGCTGAATAACGTCTTTTATGGTGAAGAAACTCGTCATGTGAGCCGAAAAGCCATTGGTAAGCAGGGACGGTCAATAAAATGCGCCCATTTTTCTTTAATAATTTTTTTAACGCAGCTAATGTTTCAGTATCTTGATCAATATGCTCCAAAACATCAAATATGCATATCAAGTCGAAGCGCTGATCGTGAAAAGGAATTTCATCCGGGCAGTGACCGGACCTGATGTCGTAAAGGTCATGTGTTTTTTTCGAGGCAATTGCACGCGCATTAGCATCCATCTCAAGAGCACTTACTTCACCAAACGTAGCCAACATTTGTAGATTGCCACCGGTGCCACAACCGACTTCAAGGATTTTGGAATTTTGCGGCAGATCCAGACTCTCAATCACTTTAGCTAGAATAGCTCTTCGGCCCGAGAACCACCAATGCTTGGCTTCGGTTTCTGACATTTTGAGATAAGCATCCGGGTTCATTGTTTTACTCCATAGTGTTTTCTAATCAGATAAAGCGGTCTGTTTTTTGTTTCCATGTAAATCCGGCCAATATACTCGCCCAGCATACCTACACTGATGAGCTGTAAGCTGCCAAAAAACAGAACTGCTACTAGCAAAGATGCGTAGCCTGGTATATCTACACCGTGTATCAATGTTCTGGAGATGATGAAAATAGCATAAAAAAATGTAAATATCGCCCCTACTCCACCGAGGTAAGACCAAAACTTAAGTGGAGCGGCGCTAAAGCCAGTGATACCCTCTAGCGCAAAATTCCATAACTTCCAGCCGGAGAATTTAGTAGTCCCTGCTACGCGTGGATTTCTAACGTAATCTAACGTTACCGTTTTGAATCCGACCCAGGCGAAAAGGCCCTTCATAAAGCGGTGGTGCTCTGGAAGCTGTTTGAGTGCATCTACGGCAATCCTATCCATTAGCCGGAAATCGCCCACATTCTCAGGTATCTGGATAGTCGAAAGGCGGTTGTGAAAGCGGTAAAAGATTTCAGCTGATTTTCGCTTAAGGTATGAATCCGAACTGCGATCTACCCTTCGTGCCAATACAACCTCAGCTCCCTTCAACCATTCCTTGATCATCTCGGGTATGAGATCTGGAGGATCTTGCAAGTCTGCATCTATAGGGATAACCGCATCGCCAGTTGCAGCATCTATACCGGCTGTCAATGCCGCCTCCTTTCCGAAGTTTCGGGATAGCTCGATGACATGGAAACGGGAATCCTTCTCTGCAACTGAAACCAACTTCCGTAATGTATCGTCTCGGCTTCCATCATCGATACAAACAACCTCGAAATCCATCTCTGACGAATTGTTGAATATGGAACATAGTGCCTCGTAAAAGTAATCGATACCCTCGCCCTCGTTATAGAACGGGGCGACGATTGATATTTTTTTTCGCTGATCATTCATTGTAGGGCTGTCTCTGTATATAAATAATTGTAAAGGCTCCAGCAACCGCAGGGTATTCAGCGAGGTGTGATGTCGGTTAAAGTTGCCGTATGGAAATTCCACGGCAACAACTTATCCATTTCATCAGCGGTGCTGGCTGCTGGCAGCTGCTCCA
>Ga0315268_10008547_pt1 | contig 10689 bp, 13 predicted proteins | sample C1_top_MG_FD_204535 | JGI IMG/M metagenome (GOLD analysis project Ga0315268, IMG submission 204535) | Sediment microbial communities from Yellowstone Lake, YNP, Wyoming, USA - C1_top | ecosystem: Environmental > Aquatic > Freshwater > Lake > Sediment | place: USA: Wyoming | collected 2017-08-01 | reverse complement strand
GAGAACGGGGGAGAAATTGGCTGAAAAGGTTGATTCACAATTGAACACAATCAGAAATAATCCGAGCTTGGTACGGTCATTCTTTGGACATCCAAGTGTCGCCTATATTTCTGACTTATGAGTAAGGTCCGGCGTCTGCTTGATGTAGTAGCGCGGCAACACCGGCAGTTGTGTCCCCGCATCGAGTAAATTGGCGGCGATAATGGGGTAACTCAAACCGGGGGAGGTGGTACCGGGCGCGGCGACACCAGGTGAACCAGAAAAGCCATTAAGGCCACCCAAAGTACCCGTGGTCGTGCCGCCTTTGACCACCGCCAGGAAACTTTCCTTGTTCCATGCAAAGTCGCGGTTGCCCGGAATCCCGACATCGATGCCCATCGCATTCAGCACCGGGACGACTGCAGTCCCCTGGGTCAGTTGCGCCACCGGACTGCCGTCGAAAGTATCTCCGCCATCGACGAACACAGCATCCTTAACCTTGGCCTTGAAACCCTTTACCATCGCGGCGATGCGCGCATAGCCGCCGACTGTACCCTCGGTGGCAGCGGTGGTGGCATACGAGTCAACTTCGGTGTATTCGGCATGATATGTCGGCACAAAATAACCGTGCGTATCATTCATCCATAGAATCTCAAACGGAACCGCCCCGGCGGCAGTCGTTCCGGAAGTGGAGCTGCTTGAACTGCCTCCACATGCGCTCAAGGCCAATAATGCAGCGACAAGCATCGGCGCAAGCAAACGCTTGCCGGTTTTGTTCAAGCGTTTGGACAAGCAATTATTTTCGATCATTTTTATTTCCCCCACGATTATAATTTCAAGAATTATGAATCCGCGACGATGCGGTAAACAACCCTCGCCTAAAGGCGAGGGATTTACGGATCACCTACGGGGGACTTTAAAATTCGAACTGAAGACCGACCGTGGCCTGGTTATAGTCGCGCTGAGATGCATCGTTAGGATTCTGCTTGTCGAATTTGATCTTGGCAAACTCGCCCGTCACTTTCAGTTTCTGGCCGTCGATATAATAGTTTGCACCTACGCTGTTCCACTTTCTGTCGCTATAGCCGGAGTTCAGGTGGTAATCCGACTTCTCGACACGTCCAAAAAACTGCAGGCGGCCTATCCCGACTTTATTCGGTAACATATAAGCGCCTTTCAGATAGCCGCCACCCAGTTCGGAGGTCTGCGGCAAGAGCGGATCTACCGACGTGCCATTGATTGCATTCCCAGTCTTGTAGCGCATGGCTGCACCCGACAGGGTGTAGGTGCCACTGGCAAATGGTTGCTCGTAGAAGAAATCCACGGTCGATGCCTTGTAGTCCTGCGGATTGGTCCGGGACATGAAATCAGAATAGGCCACGCTGCTCTGGTAATCCCCTGCCATACCCACCGTCAGCACTTTTTTCGTTCCCAGATAAGTTCCCAGATATCCGTAGTCGGTTTCAGGATCGAAAAAACTCCAATGCACGCGCGCGGTGTAACGCGGGGTTTTCTTTGGCGCGTTTACATCGTTGCGGCCGTTTGCCATCATCAATTGATAATGGAATTTGGCATTGTCGAGATTTCCCCACATCGCCACGCCGGTATCACGGGTGCCGCCCCATGGGGTGTAGGCAAGCCACTCTGCACGATCCAATGTCAGGGGGTCAAAACAACCCTCGAGATTTTCGCGGGTAAAAGTGTTTTTGAAACGGCCAACGATGAAGCGAACTGGATCGGAGTAATCCAGTGTAATGTAGGCATCTCGGTAGAAGATGCTCTTGTCTGTAACCCCTCCCTCGCCGTCGTTGCCAGCATCGGTTTGTACGTAGAAGCCAACATAATCATTAGCTTGGCCGCTAAAAAGCAGACGATTTCTGCGCAGGAAAAATTGACTGGTACTACCGGAATCGGTTGGCGAGGTGTATCCACGACTCTGCCCCCACGCCTGTAATAAATAGCTAAACGTCACATAACCTTCGTTATTGAAGGGGATGGTGGGGCCAGCCTGCGCCGGGGTGCTCAAACCCGCCAGGAGCAGCGCTCCGGCTTGCACCAGGCACAGCCCGGCAAGACTGCTCTTTGTTACGTTGGTTTTCGTTTTCATCGCTGCATTCCCCCTTGGTTTATTATTGATAACGCTTGTTAAGTTCAGCCGAATTTCCCGACTTGTGGCAGGTATCGCAAGTGTCCGCCACCCTCGTGCGCGGATCCTTGATTAGCCCGGTGTGCGCAAGCTCCTTCTTGATAAGTCGCTCGTTTCCTTTATGGCAACCCACACAATCGCCATTTACCGATTCGTGATTAACGTGCCACGGAGCTGTTTTGGCATCCATCTTTGGCGCGATAGCTCGTATGCCGTTGTGGCACTTGAAGCATGAGGAAGCGCCCATGCCGCAGGCATTGGCATTGGCAATGGGCGAAATTGCAGCGACATATTCCTGCACATTCCCAATCGCTTCCCGCCCCCAGCCCGAGTCAGCACTGCTGACCGGCGTTATCGTGGACTGCTGTTCCGCCACAAGCGACAGCCAAGCGGCAGTCGACGCAGAAAATAAAACAGTAAGGGCGGTGGCAACAATCATGCCTCGTTTAAATTTGCGCAATTGGTTGGCGATCGTTTTGATGAACATTTGGCAACTCCCTAAGTTGATGTTTAATTACTTACCTGCATCCTGACCGTGGCCAGTATCTGATCCTGAACCTGCAGCCCTATCCTCTTTTAATTTGACCATTGCTTGCTCGATATCTCGCTCACTCATTCCTACGCCGCACATACACACTGGACCCGAGGACTTGAATTTGAGACGCCCTTTTGGCGCAGGCGACCCACCTTGTATTTGCGTTGCCTGTGTAGTTGTTTCCGGCGAAACCACCGTGGCAGCGTTAACGGAGGCTATGCTACCGGCTGCTGTAAGTAGCAGAAACACAACAGCCGATCCAGTCAAATTACGCACTATAATTACGCACTATAAAATTTCTCCAAACTTACCCAAACTTACCCAAGGTTCTGTATTGTTAAATCAAAGCATATTGTGTGCCATCTAATCATTTCTTTATAAAACATATATTTATAACAATTCAAAAAGGGATTCTGCATTGCAATATTGATCGTTACGCTTTCTTTATTTCAATTTGCAACTGCATGTTGCGACTCACCAAGCCGGGCAGGCACGGCCACGACCAGATCATCGAGCCGATAAGCTGTGGCCTCAGCCTTCTGTATCGCTTCGCGCAGCATAGATTGGGTAGCCGGATCCATCTTGGGATTGCGCTCGAGCATCGACTCAAACATGCGCACGTAGTGTTCGGCGGGAGCGATATCCATGCGCATTTCAATATAATTTGCGCCGGGTGGCACCGTAACTTCTGCTGACACCACCGAATTACCACCGGGTGGAATGCGGGTATCGGACAACTCGCGGTCCATATCCACGCTGACTGTCCTGCCTATTACATGACGCGCAATTTCCCGGGTACCCGCAGAATTGCGCAACTCCAGGGTGACTGTCACTTTGGGAACCACATAGGTGGGAAAATAATGTCCGACCCCCGGCGCCGTAATGATGGCTTGCACGGCGAGTCGCGATGCGGAGATGCGTTTGATTATCATCTCGCGCCGCAGACCCTTGTCCACCATTGTCCGGTCATGTATCCCGCGCCAGAGGTGGCGCTTTCCCGGCATGTGACAATTTTGACAGGCCAGACCTTGTCCGGCCGCCAGACTTGTGCGCCATTCCTCGTAGGTGTTCTCGACCAGCTTTCCCGCCAGGCTCCTGCCTTGCGGCGGAAATTGATGGCAAGTCGCACAAAAACGGCTGTCCTGGAATGCCCGTTCGGCGATGAACCCATTGTGCGGCTGACCTGTCGCCGGCGCCGGATTTTGCGCGTCCTGTGCATTAGGTTTATCTGCGGGTGGCCCATAGCGCTGATGCCTGCGCACGTGACAAGCCGCGCAAACCAGTCCGCGCAAATGCAAATCGCTGCTCACATAGGCGGGCGCCGGCGTCTTGGGCGCATTTGTCCAACCTTGTTGCAGTGCCATCAGCGCCTTCTGCTCTGCCAGAGGCGCGTGACAGCGCAGGCAACTGTTGGACTCATCCTGACTCAGCACGCGGAACTGCCAGAGCATCCCCGGTCCTATGCTGTGACTGTGCAGACTGGTGCGCCAATCGGCGTATTGCTCCGGGTGGCAGGCGCCGCAGGATTCGGGTGCGAGCGAGGCCTCCAGGCTCGAAAACCCCGGCGGCGGCTCACCCTGCGGCGCCAGCGGATGCGCCCAATATTGAGCGAGAAACTGCGCAGTCGCGTCTGTCGGCACATGATCTTTGGCCAGCGTACGATAAACCTCCCACGCACCCGCCACCGCGAGCATCAATGCAATGATCAGGATTGCAATACGCACTCCGGACCGCTGCATCAGCCTGCCGGTTAATGGCAAATGCCAGACCATAGCGAAAGCCAGTGACTGTTAACCGGCTCAACAGGGGTTTTCATGTTGAACGCATCTGTCTGTACAAGCTTGACTGATTGAATGATGCCTCCTCGCCAGGAAATTCAGGACTGCTTCAATAAAGTAATTCTGGCTCGCTCCGCGCAACCGGACACATTAAGATCAAAAAAAAACGGGTGCCGGCATTGTACCGCCGGCACCCGTTACCAAGAGTGATATTTCGAGCGGGCGCCGGGCGCCCGCGACTCTGCTAATTAACGCTCATCAACCACCGCAGGGATTGGCCGGTGCTGCTCCGCCGCCAGCCGCGCTGGTATTGCTGGCAGCAGGCGTCTTATAGGCCCGGTCCGCAGCAATAAGGGCATTGGAGTTTGGCGCGTAGGCATTCGTGATTTGACGAGTCGCCACCATAAGCGCATTGCTTGCAGGACGGAAGAAGGACTTCACATCGGTACGCCAGGGCGAGTCAGCCGGCAGGATGTTTTTCCCCGTAGCATCCGGCAGGTTGGACAGTGAGTTCCACTCTATCATGCCGCCATCGTAGAAGCGGGTTGGATTCCCGAGTATCACCGAATTGGCTATGCCGGTGATCATGGCACGGAAGGTGGTCTCGCACCATACATAGGCCATGTCGCCCGGCTGGTAACCATTACCCGTACCCACCAGCGTGTCCGTGTAAACGCCATTCACCATGTTGCCCTGGTGCAAGCCATTGCCGGCCGCATCAGGCGTGCCATTTATATAGCTCGCGATTTGCGCCTTGGTCTTGTAATCGCAGCCCCCCCCAGCAGGCACGGGGTTGCAATTATTGAGCAGGTTGAGGAAGTTCAGGTCGACCGCGCCATTCGGATGGCCTTGCCGCGAACCGTTGTTCTGGAACGAGCCCGTGTTGTTTGCGCTCCAGTCGTAGGTGGGAGAGGCATTGCAGTACGCCGCCGTGCCGCAACCTGCAGATGCGCCGTCGTTGGCCTCGCGCATATAGCCTGCGCTGTACTGGGTGGCGGTGCGCGCATCCCAGAGGAATACCCCGGTGCCCTTCATGCTTTTGTCTGTCGCCGGCACAACCGCCATGAAGTCGCCCACGGATGCGATCAGGGAAGTATTGTCAACGTGGAGATTCTTCACCGAGTATGTCCCAGCAGGCAAACCAGGCGGCGTATTGCCAGTGGCGGCAAAATCGACCGCGGTCATCGCGCCGCTGGTGAACTGAAACTTGTTGCTGCCGTTCAGGATGGCCAGATGCTTGGCATCCACGCCCCAGTAGTGCAGCGCCAGCCAGGCGCGGCCCTGGCTCATCACGTTGCCGGAACTGGCAGTTCCCTGGGCAATCACGATCATGTCGTTTGCCGGGTCGATACCGTACTTGTTGAGTTCCGCATCGATGCTGGGGCCGTCGAGCACCAGGCTGGGCGTGCTGATCACGCCATTGGAGCGGGTCATCACCCATTCGGAGCTCGCCGCCAGATAGCTGACCACGTTTTGGGCGGCGGTTACATTGGTGGACGCTGGCACGATATACGAGTACTGACCGGTAATTACCGGTGGGGTACCGGAGCTGACTACCTCGCCGGTGGTCACCTCCAGAATCACCAGTTTGCCGGTGATACCTGCCGGGCGCTGGTTAAGCCAGTCATCTTTCCAGCGCTTGAGCGTCGCTCCAGTGATCAGGCCATTGACATTTGCGTTGTAGTCGTCCGCCGATACATTCGTGATATCGGCCGGGGAGTTAAGCTTGATTGATACGGCTGAAGTGCTGCCTGTTCCGTTGGTCGTGTCTGCACTGCCACCGCAACCTGCCACCAGCGCCGTCAACAACAGCAACATCGGCATCATACAGCGATGCAAGAGTCCGCTACCTTGCCAGTCATTATTTTGATATTTTTTCATGCTCCCCTCCTCAGTCGTGGATACCGTTTCCGCTCTTGATATGATTGGGCCAATTTCGCCCGATGATCATACCTGTCGTCCCGTAAATGAAAGCAGAATTCGTACCATAAATTATTTATTATATAATTCATATAGTTAGTTAATTACAGCGCATTTATAACAATTGCACAATTCATCAAAAGACACATTGCCTTTCAATTTGCAAGCCGCCATCCATTAACCAAACTTTCAGCGTTAGCCCGGCATTGCATTATTCAAGTTTATATAATAATTTTCTGGCATATGTTGCAAGATCAAACCCATTCATCCAACATATTGAATGAGGATTTTTAACAATATCATAATGTTAAATAACTGGCTCGTAAGTTGCTACGTTCTGGAGAAGCAATTTGAGGATCTATCAGGAATGTTGCTTAGCCAAATTTTCAGGCCAATTGGCCTGGCGTGGGTTGGGGTGCGTCACCGCTTGTCCCGAGCCAACAAGTTAAGGCTAAAGCAGGTTGATCTGCCCGGTCATGGAACATTACTGGTGGACGAGTCGCTCAATTTTGTGGGGGACAACTGCCTGCGTACCAATTTGCTCATAAAATTATTATTGGACAAAGCTGTTGCGGGAGCGGTATTCGAAATCAGCTCGGATAACCTGAGCGCTGTCGAGACCATTCCGTTCATGCTTCCCAATTGCAATTGCGAGCATCTTGCCACTATCCGTGAACCAACATGCCAAAAGATTTATGTACGCAAACGCGAAACCCAATCACTGCCGACCGAACCGAAATCACACTCGCACGGTCAGCAGCGGCAATCATAACAATTTCATCATAACAATTTCAGAGGAAACCGCGAATGACCAGCCTCCCATGCAACACCGTGAACGTAGACACCCCTCCCATCGCAGTGACAGAGCCGCGTAATGTCATTCGCGCATTCATGGTGCTGGGATTCTTCGCCCTGGTTTCCCTGAGTTCCTTCGCGGTGGATCACCGTTTCATCTATTTTTCCGCCTACCTGTGGTTCGGTTTCACCTACGGCATGTCGCTGCAGTACGGCCGGTTCTGCATGGCCTCCGCAATCCGCGATCTGTTCGCGGTTGGCGTCCCGCGCATGGCCGTTGGGATCATGATCGCGGTGGTATTGTTCAGCCTGGTTTCCGCATTTGTGACCGTGGCCGGGAAAAGCACATTTCACCCTTCGCCCATCGGCCTCTATTCGGTGATCGGCGGTCTGATTTTTGGCATCGGCATGGTCTATACGGGGGGCTGCGCTTCCGGTTCCCTTTACAAGACCGGGGAAGGCAGTATTGCCGCTCTGCTGGTGGTGCTGTCACTCGCCTTCTCGCAGGTATTCGTGGTGGATGCAGGTGGCTGGCTGAACCATCTGGTGCCGTCGGCCTGGACCCAGGCCACCCTTGCCCAGAACCTGCCCGCCGCCATCACACCGACCGACGGCTGGTACGATCAGTTCACCGCCGGCTACGTCTGGAACCTCACGGCACATACCGTTGGCGAATTGCTCGGTTTTACCAACGCTGTATATGCGGCGTTCATCGGTAATTCGCTGATCAACTCCATCATACCGGCCGCCCTTATCCTCGCCGGAATCTACATCCGCTGGTACCGCAAGGCTTACCTGCGCGACAATGAGACAGAGTATCGGGGCTTCCGCACCGAACTTGCCGGATTCTGGAGCATGGTTACAGCCTCCAAACGTACTGCCATCGCCGGTCTAGTGCTTGGAGTTGCGGCCGGCCTGCACATGTGGGTCATGGACGGATTGCAACATCGCCTGGGCATCACCAATGCCGGAGACCTGCTCAAAGGTATGGGCTTTACCAGCGGACTCAGCATCCAGGATACGGTCTTCGACCCGGGCTATTTCTACATCACGACCCAGGAGGCACAAGGCGCCGCATGGGTTGTCCAGAAACTCGGTTTAAATGTGATGGACAACATCTTCTTCGGGCTAGACAACGGCGTGCCCAATCCGCTGCTGAATCCGGTGCTGTGGATGTCCATTGCCCTGGTTGGCGGCTCTGCAGTGATGGCACTGCTCAATAATGAATTCAAATTCAAGATGCCGACACTGGAGATCGCCACCTGGGCAATCTTCGGCGGCATCCTGATGGGGATAGGCGCGCGCATCGGACTGGGCTGCAACATCGGCGCATTTTTTGCAACCGTCACGAACGGCGACCCGTCGGGCTGGCTGTTCGGTCTGGGCATGACGGTGGGCGGCTTTATTGGCGTGAAATTCTTCAACTGGTGGATCGGACGAAAAATGGCCAAGGAAATGGCAGCGTTTGATCTTTAGGGTGCCTCTAAAAATTCAGAGTTCGCCCAAATGCAAGGCGCGGAAAAAATTTCGCCGCGCCGCATATGTTTGATATGTAAGCAAGAAATTTTTTCCGCAACGCAGCAGTTGGGATGAAATATGGATTTTTAGAGGTGCCCTTTAACGAATCTGAAACTCAAGGAAGGTATGTAAGTCATGGCAGTCAAATTCGAAAAAACAGGCGATGGTGCCTATGTGCTGGATGTTCAGGGCTATGTCTGCCCTCATCCGCAGTTGTATACCAAGAAAGGTCTGGAAAAACTGAAGCAGGGCGAAATTCTCGAAGTCGTATTCGATAATCCTTCTTCAGGTGAATCCATCGTCGCCATGTGTCAGGCCGAGGGCAACGCGATCGTCTCGCAGGAAAAGGAAGCCGGAAAATCGACGATGCACTGGCGCATCCGCAAGAGTTAGACCACCCGCAGAAAGAGCTTCGATGAAAAAATATATCTGGACCGTGATTGCGGTTGTCGTATTCTTTTTAGGCCTGATCATAGCCTATACGTTAGCGCCAGCGGATCGTGGTGTTGCAGGCGAGGCGACAACAGCCACTGCCAAGCCACTCTGATCCGGCGAATACATTCCAACGCAGGAGATATACCCGTGTTACTTGGCCTTGTCGCAACAAACGAGTCTGCCGAAGACCATCTGGTGGGCCTGGCCCGCGCAGCCAGCGCACGTGGCTGGCAGTGTCGCGGTTTTCTTACCGACCTTGGTGTGAGACTGCTCCGCTCGGCTGACCTGCTTGAACTGGTCAACACCGGCGCGTTGAACCTGGCCGTCTGCGAACACAGTTGGGAGCTATTTGGCAGCGGTGACGCTCCGGGTGGCGTGGCCATGGCAAGCCAATACCAGAACGCAGAGCTGGCTCACTTGTGTGACAAAGTGATCGTTCTCTAGCCCTGGCCTGCCATGACAAAAAACATTCTGGTTGTTGCAAAAAACAACAAGGTCGAAGCGCTACGGGTAGCAATTGGTCTCGTGCTTCTTGACGACAAGGTGAAACTCGACGTGCTGGGCGAACTTGATGATTCCCCGCAAATCCGGGAACAACTCGAGGTCCTGGAGTTCGCCGATGTGCCATACGAAATACTCGATGATCACGCCAAACTAATCGATAAGCTGGCTCATGATCTGATCGGTTCCGATATAGTGTATTTGATATGAACACAGGCCGAAACATCCTTGTTCTCTACTCCAGCAACGATGAACCCATCGTTGTAAGGCAACTGGCCGAAGCTATAACACGCCTTGGCTCGACCGCTGTCGTTTGCAAGATGTGCGCCGGCCAATACGACAATATCCTTGATGCGGTGGCAATCGCCGATACCGTGATCCACTGGCCGCCGGATCAGAAGAAATTGTCGTAAAGCACGTCATGGTTACGGTCATGGTAGCTGATCGGCTCACACCTTGAAGAGCGGATCTCGCGCACGCTCGGGCCGCGTGAGTGTTGCTTGAGCAGGCCATTCCCGCCAATCAGATCTTCGGGTTTCTGGTAGCTGGCCAACAGGGCGTCGGCCAGTTCTACTATTGATGTTTCCATAAATAACGACACACGGCGTATTCGGGAGGTAATGCACTTTGTCATTTCGACCGCAGGGAGAAATCCTGTGTGGCCTTAAAGATTCCTCCCGGAGCCTGTCCTGATGAAACTACTAGCCATTCGACTAGGCTATCAAAAGACGATAGCCTAGTCGCTGGTTATGAGCGAAGTCGAAGGGGCCGGAATGACAACTTTTTTCGGCATATCGTGGAAACTGTCTTCACTTAAAGAATGCTCGATAGCTCTGGATCGGGTTTAATTCCATTTCTATATCAAACGTGCATTTTTGCAGGGTGAGTTCTGCCCGCCGATTATAGTTGTCGGGCGAAGCCAAACCTACGAACTATCCTACGAACTATTTTCCTGTTGAAGTCAGTAGTGTCCGGTTAAAAATCAAACAACATCAACTGGTTATCTGTGGCTGATGAAATGGTTCTGTTCATATCGGGCTGTAAAGCGCATGAAATCTCGGTTTTCTCGAAAACCGACACCG
>Ga0315268_10008546_pt1 | contig 10691 bp, 13 predicted proteins | sample C1_top_MG_FD_204535 | JGI IMG/M metagenome (GOLD analysis project Ga0315268, IMG submission 204535) | Sediment microbial communities from Yellowstone Lake, YNP, Wyoming, USA - C1_top | ecosystem: Environmental > Aquatic > Freshwater > Lake > Sediment | place: USA: Wyoming | collected 2017-08-01 | reverse complement strand
GAAACTCCACCTGCAACCCCAGATGCACCGCCTGGCGCGCCGTCGTGTCGCAGCACATCTGCGTCATGTAGCCGGCGATCACCACCGTCTCGATGCCGCGCTGGCGCAGCCAGGCTTCCAGCTCCGTACCGGTGAAGCTGCCCGGCAGGTGCTTGTGGATGAGCGCGTCGTGCGGGCGCGCCGCCACCTCGGGCAGCAGCTCCCATTCCTTGCTGCCGCGGCGAAACACGGCGCTGTCGGGTTGCGGGGCCGTGTGCTGCACCAGCACCACCGGAACGCCGGCCGCGCGCGCCGCGTCCATGGCGCGCAGGATATTGGTCAGGCTGTTCGCAGGATGGCTCACCGGCAGCTTGCCGGTGAAGTACTCGGTCTGCACGTCAATCACGAGAAGAGCGCGCTTGGGCATGCGAAAACCTTAGCATGGCGTCGCGGATCGGTCACTCGACCAACCATGAGCAGCGCGCCTGATGCCGCGTGGCGGCGAGCAGGTATTTCATCGTGGGAAGGAGTTATCACGGCGGCTCGACTCACATGCCGTCGTAATTCGGGCCGCCGCCGCCTTCCGGCGGCACCCAGGTGATGATCTCGTAGGGGTCCTCGATATCGCAGGTCTTGCAGTGCACGCAATTGGAAGCGTTCAGGTGGATGCGCTTGCCGTGCGGCACGTCGGCGGACTCCACCATCTCGTAGACGTTGGCCGGGCAGAAGTGCTGGCAGGGGTTACCGAACTCGGTGACGCAGCGGGTATTGCAGATGTTGGTGTCGTGGATCACCAGGTGCGCCGGCTGATCTTCCTCGTGCTTGGTGCCGGAGTGGTAGAGGTCGGTGAGCTTGTTGAAGGCGAGCTTGCCGTCGCCTTTGGCGTCGCCCAGCAGGTGCGCGTCGCCGCCGCCGTCGGCGGGCAGATCGGCCAGCTTCTTCAGGCGGCGATGCCCGGCGCTGGCCGTGTAGCGGGCGTGCAGGCCGCGTCCGCCGGTGATCTGTTGCAATCCGGCGTGGAACATGCCTTGCCAGAAGCCGTGCTCGAAGCCCTGGTGGAAGTTACGCACCGGCCACAGCTCCTGCTTGATCCAGCTTTTCTCGACGCGGCTGGCGTAGAGGCCGAGCGTAGTCCGGCTGAAATCGTTGGCGGCCATGGCGTCCATCACGGTTTCGGCCGCCAGCATGCCACTCTTGATCGCCAGGTGAATGCCCTTGAGCCGCTGCGAATTGAGGAAGCCGGCCGAGTCGCCCAGGATCATCCAGCCGTCGCCCGCCACCGGCGGGATGGACCACCAGCCGCCGTGGGGCAGCGACTTGGCGCCGTAGCGGATCATCTTGCCTCCTTCCAGCAGCCTGGCGACCATCGGGTGTTTCTTGAATTCCTGCAAGACGCGCTGCGGATCGAGGCGCGGGTCCGGGTAGTCGAGCCCGGTGACGAAGCCGAGCGAGACCACGTTGTCCTTGCCGCCGTAAATCCACGCCCCGCCGTATTCGCGCGAGGTGAGCGGCCAGCCCATGGTGTAGATAACTTCGCCCGGCCCCACCCGCCCCGCCGGCAGCTCCCACAATTCCTTGACGCCCACGCCATAGGTCATCGGGTTGCGATCTTTGTCGAGCTGAAAGCGACCGATCAACTGCTTGGTCAACGAGCCGCGCGCACCCTCGGCCAGCACCACCACCTTGGCCTTCAGATCGTACCCGGGCTCGAAATTCGCCTTCTGCCGGCCCTTCTTGTCCACACCCTTGTCGTCGGTGCGCACGCCGGTGACGCGGCCTTCCTCAACCAGCAATTCCGATCCTGCAAACCCGGTAAAGATAGTGATGCCGGCAGCTTCGACCTTTTCGCCCATCCATTTAGCGAAGCGGTTCAGCGAGATGACGTAGTTGCCGTGATCGCGCAATGGCGGCGGCGTGATGGGCAGCTTGAACTGCCCCGTCCGGGTCAGGAAGTAAACCGCTTCGCGGCTCACCGGCGCCTCCAGCGGCGCTTCTTTTTCGAAGCCGGGGAGCAGCTCGCGCATGGAACGCGGGTCCAGCAGCGCGCCGGAGAGGCAGTGCTGGCCCACCTCGCGCGCCTTCTCCAGCACGTAAATGTTCTCTTTGCTGAGCGGCGCGCCGGGATGCCGGGCGCTGTGCTCGTCGATGAGCTGCGACAGGCGCAGGGCGCAGGCCAGGCCAGCCGGCCCGCCGCCCACGACGACCACGTCGGCTTCCATCTGCGGGCGCTCGATCCCGGGCAGCGGTTTGCGGAAGAAAATGGTTTCCATGTCTTGCTAGACCGAGCCTCGCTGCAGCGGGCCGCGCTTCCGCGTTGGTGCTGCGGGTTCGCGCTCGCCGCCACGCCAATTCTCGACGCGGTTGGCGGCAGACATGTTGGATTTATCGCTCATCCAGCGATTCTGATGCGCTAACAGCGTCTTTGCGCTGCACAGGGCAGGAAGGACCACAGGAAGGACCAAATGAAGCTTGAAACCTCTTACGCTTTTGCCTTCTTCACTTCCTCGATCAGTGGCGGGACCACGTCGAACAGGTTGCCGACCACCCCAAAGTCGGCCACTTCGAAGATGGGGGCCTCGGCGTCCTTATTCACCGCGACAATCGTGCGCGAGCCCTTCATCCCCACAAGGTGCTGGATGGCGCCGCTGATGCCCAGCGCCAGGTAGAGCTTGGGAGCCACCGTCTGGCCGGAGCTGCCCACTTGGCGATCCATGGAGAGCCATCCGGAGTCACAGATGGGCCGCGAGGCCGCGATCTCGCCGCCCAGCGCCTCGGCCAAATGTTCAGCCAGCTTGATATTCTTCTGCTCCTTGATGCCCCGCCCGACGGCCACGATGATCTCCGCCTGCGTCAAATCCACCGCCTGCTTGGCCCCTTTGAACGGCGCCTCGGGGCGGGTGCGGATGACGCCATCAGAAATTTCCACCGCAACCGTCTCCACCGGCGCGGGGGCGGCCCCGGCCTCGGCCTTGTCGCCGCGGAACGCGCCCGCCTGGAAGGTGGCGAAGAACGGCGGATCGCGGGTGAAGGCCACGTCGGCGGCGAACTTGCCCTGGAACATCTGCCGCGTGAACAGCAGCTCGTCGCCTTGCTTGCGGAATCCGGTGCAGTCGGCGATGAGCGTCTTGCCCAGCGTGGTGGCCAATTGCGGCGCGAAGTCGCGGACCTGGTAGGTGTGCGGCATCAGCACCAGCCGCGGCTGCCGCTGCCCGATGAACTGCTTCAGCGCGAACACGAAGCCATCGGGCGTGTAGTCGGCCAGCTTGGGCGACTCGAGGGCGTACACCTTGCCCAGCTTCTTGCCGGCAATTTCGGCGGCGATGTCGCCGAGGCCGTTGCCCACCACGGCCGCTTCCAGCGTCCAGCCGGTTTCCGCGGCCAGCGCCTGCGCCGCGGTGATGGACTCAAACGACACCCGGTTCAACTTGCCTTCGCGTTGCTCCACCACCACCAGGATGCTGTCAGCCATTTCGTGCTCTCTAGCGATCAGAATTTCTGACTACCGCCATCGCGCCCGGGCGCGCATCACGTAACCGCTCACTATCAGCGCCGCCCCCAGCAGGAACAGCGCCGCCATGACGGCCACAAACCCCGTCTTGTGTCCCAGCTTGAGTCCGGCGGGAAGGAAGAACAGGATGAGAAAGTCGAAGAACCACACCATCCCGCCGATCACTTCCAGGCTGAGACCCTTTTCTCGTACCACTTCCACGTCTTGCATTCTGGCCGGTACTGCCATGGCCCACCTCCGGGAAGACTCCCTGCGAGGTAATTATCACAACCGCGGAAGGCAGGGCTAGGAAGCCGGTCACCAACCGCCGGCTCAGGCCGCCTTTTCTTCATCAACCTCGCCGGCCGTGACCCGCGGTTCCGCCGCTTCCCCGGCCATCTCGCTCGCCCTTGATTCCTGCGCCATTCCGGTAACCACCAGCCCCATCCCTGCCGCGCCCTGAATGACCGTCCAGAAAAACCACAGGTACGAGCCCGTGCGGAACCCGACAAAAATCCACAGCGCGGTGATCGTGCCGGCAGAGATCAGCAGCAGCCAGCCTATGGTCCGCAGCGTCAAGGCGCGCTGTTCCAGCTCTTCAATGTCCACCAGCTTCCGTTCGGATCTCGGCACACCCAACCTCGAATCCGACCGGCCGCCGGAAACTCAAATCACGCGCGCCTGGTCCCGCAGACGGTCCACCAGCTTCTTGGCCACTTCCGCGGGCGCTCCTTCCAGCAGCTCGGTCTTTTTTGTTTTCTCAGGTATATAGAGTCGCCGAATTTGCTGGAGGTTGGGGCCGATCGCCGATTGCACCTCCGCCAGCGCCAGCTTGCGCATGGGCTTGTTCTTGGCCTGCTTGATCCCGATCAGCGTGGCATAGCGCAACTTGTTGATCCCCGACTGGATGGTGAGCACCGCCGGGAGCGGCATATCCACGAACTGGAAGAAGCCGGCCTCCAGCTCGCGTTTCACCCGGATGCCGCCGTCCGCTTTCTCGATCTGCATGATGATGGTGGCGTGCGGCCAGCCCAGCAGCTCGGCCAGCACTACCCCGGTCTGCGCGTACCCGTAGTCGTCCGACTGCAGCCCGGTGAAGATCATGTCGAACTGCTCGCCCTCGATGGCGGCGGCAATCGCCTTGGCGGTGTTGAGCGCGTCCAGGCCGACGAAGGCGGCGTCTTCCAGGTGGATGGCGCGGTCGGCGCCCTTGGCCAGCGCCTCGCGCAGCACCTGCTGCGCCCGCGCCGGCCCCGCCGTCACCACCACCACCTCGCCCCCGTGCTTCTCCTTCTGCCGCAGCGCCTCTTCCAGGGCGTAGGCGTCGGGCTCATTCACCTCGTAGGAGATGTCCTCGCGGATCCAGGTCCCGCCCTGGTTCAGCTTCAAGGGGGCGTCCTTCTGCGGTACCTGCTTCATGCACACCAGAATCTTCACAGGCGGATCTCCTTCCCTGCGGCAAACTAAGCAGTATAAATGACCAGAGTTGCTGGCGGACAGCAGCGGGTTCGCAGGCTGCTGAAAAACTGACAACCCAACAGGGCGTCATTCTGCGCTCCACGGGCGCGCTTTTGTTGTTGGCGCCCGCGGAGCGCAGAATCTATGCTTTTCCGCCCAGATCTCCTGCCCTCACAAAAAACATAGATCCTGGGCCCGCGAAAACCGCGCGCGCCCAGGATGACGCCAGGAAGGAAAGAACAGTCGGGGCGGGCCTGCTCTGCTTCAGTCGACAAACGCCACCGACTGCACGCCGGAAACCTCAAAGCGCTTGCGGCAGCGCAGGTTCTTGCACATGACCAGGTCGTCCTGGCGGACCATGTAAGAGCGCGCCTTGGCGAACTTGGCGCGATCGCGCTCGTCGGCGCGCCCGGGAAGCTGGGGCTTCTTGGTGCGCACAACCCAGCCCAGTTCGTATTCGCCGGATTGCCGGCAGTGTGGACAGCTCAGGGTGGTTACTTTCTTGTCTCGGCGTTCGTCGTAGAAATCCCGCTCTTCCATCCTTTCGATTATGGCACAATCGGGCGGGAGTAGCGGAAACCGACCGCGGATTACGCGGATTAACGCAGATCAGAAGAGCAAAACCATCGGCGTTCCTCAGCGTTAATCTGCGGCGAATCAATCTGCGGCAGATTTTTATGGCGAAAAGGAAAAAGCCGAAGCCCTTCCGCGCCGTCACCGCGGTGAAATCGGCGGCCCGGGAAAGCATCGGCGCGCCTCCACCCACGCGCCGCCAGCCCGATTTGACCAAGCAGACCAAACCCAAACACAAGCCCACCCTGGGCGAAATCCTCTCCGACACCGATCTGTAGGGGTGCCCCACCTTGGCCCGGTCTGGGCTAGGGCGGGCGAAGGGGCTGCGGTGCCGTTCTCCTGTTGTTTGTGGTAGGATATTCCTACCATGGCCGCGCATAAGCCCATCATTGAATACTTGACCACCACCAAGGTCGGTGAAAAGGGGCAGCTCACGGTCCCCAAGGAATTCCGCGATGATCTGGGTCTGGGAACCGGTGCGCCTTTCGCCGTATTGCGGTTGGGCGATGGTCTGATTCTCCTGCCGGAGCAGCAGCGATTCGAGCGCCTCTGCGGGCGCGTGAGCGCGGCTCTGGCCACCGCCGGTGTAGCGCCAGAGGACCTGCTGGCCACACTTCCGCAAGCCCGGCGCCGTGTCTACCAGCGCCGCTATGGGTATCGGCATGGCCGTCGCAGCACGCGCCGCAAGTGAGTGGCCAGCGCAAAATCCGCCTATTCCTCGACTCCAATGTTCTGACTGCGGGAATTGTTTCTCCCTGGGGACTGGATAAGTCCACGCTTTCGCTTTGCGCGGCCAAGGTTTGCAAGTTGGTGCTGGCCGAAGTGGTGCGTGATGAAGTCGAGGACAACTTGCTGCTGCATGCGGAGCGGTTGCCGCCGCTCCAAGCCGAGCGCTTGATTGAGGATTATCGACGGCTGATAGAACTGACTGAACCTGAGCTGGTTCCCTACCCGGAGGCGAAGCTCGTGCGTGCCAGCCGGCACTTGATCCGGCACGAAGCCGATGTTCCGGTGCTGCTCTCGGCCATTGCCAGCAACCCCGACTGGCTGCTGACCCACAACACCAAGCATTTCACCAAAGCGGTGGCGCGGCGCTGCTCGCTGCGCATTGCCACGCCGGCAGAGTTCTTCCGCGCGCTGGCCGCGCTGTTCTGACCTGACCCGTGGGTACCCCACCGGCTGCGCCAGCGCGCGTAGCGCGCGAAAAAGAATGTAGCCCACGGGCGTGAGCCCGGGGTTACCGTCCATGAAATAGTCAGCCCGCTTCAGCGGGCGACAGAATGCCTCAGGCCCAAAAGAAAGGTGCCACAAAACTATCGAGCGCCAGCGGCGCGGCACTTCCCTGTCTCATGAAAACGAAAATTTGACAGACATATCGAGCGCCAGCGGCGCGGCACGGATGCGGGTGATAACAACGGAGGCTCTGGCGTAGAAAATCCCCACCCTTCGCCAAAACCGGGCGAAAGGGTGGGCCACCCACCGATCACCCGATGACCCGATCACCCGATTGCCTCAGTCCGCGATCGCCGCCGCCTCGCTCTTCCCGTGCTTGGGCGGGCGCAGGATGAACACGAACGGAATCATCAGGAAGAAAACCATCGCCATAACCCAAAACGCCTCGACGAACGACAGCATGGCGGCGTGGCGCTGCACCATGCCGTAGACGGCGCCGTAGGCGCGCTCGGTGGCGGTGTGGGCGTCGGCGCCGCGGCTGATAAACCAGGCGCGCGCCGCTTGCAGCATCTGCCAGGTCTCGGGATCGTACACGCTGATGTTGGGCACCAGGTGGCTCTGGTGCACCTGGCCGCGCCGCACCAGGAAGGTGGTCATCACCGCGATGCCGAAGCTGCCGCCGATATTGCGCATCAAGTTGAAGATGCTGGTGGCGTTGCCCATCTTCTCTTTGCTGATCCTCGACATCGCCGCCGCCATGATGGGTATGAACAGAAAGGCCATGCCCACGCCTTGCCACACCTGGGGCCAAAAGACGTCCCAGTAGCCGGCCTGCAAGTTCAGCCGGGAAAGCTGCCACATGGTGAATCCGCCCAGCGTCAGGCCGAACACCAGCAGCTTGCGCGGCCCCACTTTGTGGGTCAGCACGCCGGCGATGGGCGTGGTCAGGATGGCGCCCACGCCGCGCGGCGAAATCGCCAGCCCCGCGTCGAACGCCGGGTATCCCAGCAGCGTCTGCAAGTAGATGGGCAGCAGCACCAGGCTGGCGTAAAGGACAAACCCGAGCATGGTGATCAGGTACACGCCGGCGGTGTAGGTGGCGTCCTTGAGCGCGCGCAGGTCCACGATCGGATCGCGCGTGCTGAGTTCGCGCCAGACGAACAGCACCAGCCCCGCCACGCAGAGCACGGTCCAGGTGCGGATGGTCCCGGACTCAAACCAGTCCTTGCGCTGGCCGGTGTCGAGGATCACCTGCAGCATCCCGATGCCCAGCGCCAGAAAGCCGATCCCCCACAGGTCAACCCGCCCCGAAGGGCGGCGGATGTAGGGCGGGTCGAATACGAAACGCGAGATCATGGCCAGCGACAGCACGCCCACCGGCACGTTCAGGTAAAAGATCCAGCGCCAGGAATAATTGTCGGTGATCCAGCCGCCCAGCGCCGGGCCCAGGATGGGCGCCAGGATCACCCCGATGCCGTAGGCCGCCATAGCGTGCCCGTGCTTCTCGCGCGGGAACGCCTCCAGCATGATGGCCTGCGCCAGCGGCTGCATGCCGCCGCCGGTCAGCCCTTGCAGCACGCGGAACACGATCAGCCCGCCCAGGCTCTGCGACAGCCCGCACAGCACCGAGGTGGCGCTGAAACCGGCCACGCACACCAGCAGCGTGCGCCGCCGCCCGAAGTAGTTCGACAGCCAGCCCGACATGGGCAGGATGACGGCGTTCGATACCAGGTACGAGGTCACCGCCCAGGTGCCCTCGTCCACCGTGGCCGACAGATTGCCCGCGATGTGCGGGATGGAGACGTTGACCACCGTGGTGTCGAGGATCTCCATGAAGGTGGCCAGCATCACCGCCAGCGTGACCACCCACGGGTTGACCTCGCGCCTCGCCGTGCGCGCCGGCGCCCCCGCCCGCGCCATTGTCGCGGCCTGCTGCAATGGGCGTGTTCTCCTGCCGCCCAAGCTACAGCGGCGCCTCCGCCGGGGCGGTGACCCCAATCACCGGCCGGCGTGCGCCGGGGCAGATTTTACAGCCGGGCGCCGTTGTTCTGATTTCGTAACAAGAACCGCATCCCGGCAAGGTTTCGATTTTTGCTCTTACATTGTCATTTGACCGGAGTTTTTCGCAAGCCGGAACTCACGACGATGGAGATAAGGATGTCAATTTTCTCCCGTACATTGGAGAGCGTTTACCGGCAACACAGGGCGGCTCGTTTGCTGCACGACGCAGTTCGTGCGCTGACTTTTGAACACCGTAGCAGCGCCTTGCCACAGGACCCGCGGGAACCGAAATCTGCCTCGTCAGAGGGGCCGCAGAAGCCGGCTGGTGACACCGGCCCCGGCCGCCACTACGAAAAACCGCAACTCGCCATGACTGATCCGGCGCAGGTGATTGCCTGGATGGTCGAGGTGGCCAACCTGGGCGACATGCACGCGCAGTACATGCTGGGACTGATTTTTCAGCGTGGCGCCGGGGTGGCCAAAGATGAGAGCGTCGCCGCCGCCTGGTTCCGCAAGGCAGCCGAGCAGGGGCTGGCGGCGCAGCGGAAACAGGCAGAGCCGGGAGGAACGTCCAGCAGAAACAGCTAACTTCGGCGGCGCCGCCGGGCAGCCGTCGCCGGCGCTGCTGTCCGGCAACTCACGGCAGACCCGGGCGGGGCGGCGTTCCATCCAGCCCGCGTGGGTTTACATCTGCTCCCGGAACGGCGCGCCACTCAGACGTGCGCATCGCGAGACCCACCACCTGGCCCACAACTTCGGCGTCTTGCGGATGCTTGAATACCCGCACCCGTTCCGGCGACAACGGATGGGGTTGCACGATCAGTTGATGGTCCCGTACTGAGCACCACGAGCAGATGAAGGCGCCCCGCGTTTCCACGAAGTAGATCGGCCGTTCATATTCCGAACGCCACTGCGCCGCCACTACCTTCGTCTTGGACTGGTCAATCTGGACCAGCGATCCGGGCAGCACGAGAGGGTACATGGTGAAATCCTCCGTGCCAATGTAGCCGTAGGTGTACTTTTCCACGTCCAGAGTTGCCAGAAAGGCGACGGGCACCACGCCCCAGGTTTCGATCATCCGCGACAAGTTGGTCGTCCTGGTCAGGTTGAAAGCGGGATCCATCTTCACCGGAATCCGCAGCCGGGTAAGGCTGTCCAGAACACTGATCCGGTGCGTCTTGATGGGGGCGATGACATCAAGGTCGGAGGGCGCGGCGTCCACATCGATGCCGTACCACGCCATCAATTCACGGACATCGCGGCGGTAGATGATCGCCATCGAGTACAGGCGGTAAATACTTGGAATCACGCCCTTGGTTTCAATGTCGGAAATGCGGCTTAGCGCAATCGCGAAATCGTCGTTGCCGTACCTGGCGGCGAGCTTGGTGGAGGCCGCCTCCACATCGCGTACCGTGAGCCCCAGTTGCTCCCGCGCAGCGCGCAACTGCTTGCCGGCGCTGAGTGGATCAATGTTCATGACGGTTTCCCGAGTCTCTCCGCTGCCTTCGCAGTGCCCGCAGCGCATGCAGCACCGAGGCAAAATGGCGCGCCGAGCCGCCCCGCCGGTCGGCCGGCATCAAGTCGGACGCGCGCGCCGCGTCTTCCGTGATGGAATCATCGACCTCGCGCACCAAGTGGCGCAACGGGGAGCGTAGCAGCTCCAGAAAAAAGCCCTCGTGAGCATTGCGGATGGCGGTCTGGGCACGCTCCGTGCCGTAAGTACGTTCCAAGCCCCAGTGCCTGTAGCTGCCATCCGGCTGGCGCAGCCGCGCCACATATCGCAATCGATGCCACGTCCCCGATATCGCCGCCAGGGTGCGGGCCGAAAGATCCTCGATTGCCGAAAAAATCGTCATTCTGTTCCAAGTTCGGAACACCGAACACAAAAGACAATTTTGCCTGTGCTCGGTATTGTACGCGGAAAATGCTTCCCGGCACTGATTTCAACAAGGAGGTGTTCCGTGTTCGCAACCGTTGTCCTGCTCATCTCGCTGATCCTGTCCGGACCTGTCTCTACTAT
>Ga0315268_10008545_pt1 | contig 10692 bp, 15 predicted proteins | sample C1_top_MG_FD_204535 | JGI IMG/M metagenome (GOLD analysis project Ga0315268, IMG submission 204535) | Sediment microbial communities from Yellowstone Lake, YNP, Wyoming, USA - C1_top | ecosystem: Environmental > Aquatic > Freshwater > Lake > Sediment | place: USA: Wyoming | collected 2017-08-01 | reverse complement strand
TTTAAATAAAAATAGAGCAAGATCGATAGTAAAATAGAGCCCAAGAGATACCCGCCTAAAACATCTGTTGCCCAGTGGGCGCCAAGATAGATGCGGGAAAAAGATACGGAAATTATCATAGTGATTGAAATTAGTACCACAGCGACTCTGATCCAGAGAGGGATTTTTGGGGTCATAAACATCGTAGCAATTAAAAAACCGAAGAAGACAACATAAAAATTAACATGTCCGCTGGGGAAACTTGGATCAAACTCACGATCCAAGACATGGACTAAACTGCCATCCGGTCGTGGTCGGTCGACGATTAACTTAACAATAAAATTGATACTGGCTGCAACCGGAGTCAGTAAAATAAAAATTGTTTCACGGTAATATTTTAATAGCCAAAAAATAGTAGCAGTTGCTACAACCATTGCTCCGGCTACGGCAGTTTTGCCAAAAAAACTGACGAATGTAAGAATATTCAGAATTAAAGTTCTCTTGGCCGCCGAGTCACCTTCGGTTTGAATGTCGCGTGAAAGATAAATATCTAAACTCCAAACGGAGTGGTAATGGACTAAGATAGCCAAAATAATTAAAGCAAGTATCGAAACAAGTAGCATTATTAGCGCAACTTTTGGCAAATATTTTTTAAGCATTGCATTAAATATATCCTAGATTTGTATTTAAGTCTAGAAAATTTGAGGCAAATGGCTGTTAAATAACAACAAGGCCTTACTTAGCTAATTTGCCGTCTTTCAGTTGAAAAGTAATCTCTGCTTGGTCGGCAATGCTCTGGTCGTGAGTTACGGCAATTATTGTGGTGTCTTCTGTTTTTGCTAAATCTTTCAAGAGTTTAACAATAATTGCACCTGTGGCGGAGTCAAGGTTACCGGTTGGCTCATCTGCTAAAATTAATTTTGGTTTATTGGCGAGTGCTCTGGCAATTGCGACGCGCTGTTGTTCTCCCCCGGAAAGTTTGCTTGGTCTGCGAGAGGCTTTTTTATCATCTAAGCCAACTTCTTTAAGTAATTTTTCTGCTCTTTTCACTTGCTCTGTTTTTTTAACGCCGGCAAATTCCATTGGTAGCATCACATTTTCAAGCGCTGTTAAGTTTGGCACTAGGTTATAACCCTGGAAAATAAAACCAATTTTATCACGTCGGTATTTAATTAATTTTCTATCGCCATATCTTGTAATATCTTGGCCATCAACATCAATAACCCCATTGCTTGGTTTGTCTAGCGCACCCAACAATGCCAATAGGGTACTTTTTCCGCTGCCGCTTTTGCCGATAACTGTGGCAAAAACTCCATTGCCAATTTCTAAACTGACATTGTTAACCGCTGCGACAACATTGTCGCCGGATTGAAACTTTTTTGATAGATTTTTGACCTTTAACATAAAACTCCTTATTTATTGTTTAGGTTTAGGGTTAAGCGGCCGGTTTGGTTTGTTGGTTAAGGCATCTGGTTAGTAGGCCCAAAACCCTTGACCCAAACTGAATATCATAAACTATACTGGCAGCCTAACCTTAACCTACTTACTCTGACCTCAAAACCTCGGCTGGCCGGACTTTTGCGATAATATAAGCAGGAATGGCGCTGCCAATTATGGCAATTATAATTGCCGCTAGAACGCCGTACAAAATAATATCTAAGCCAACAGTGGCAGTTAAGCCTTTTATTGCGCCTTGAGCGCCACTAACTGCACCAGCGCCCATTCTCATCATGGCACCGTGGCTAGCTGGATCACCGCCGGTTTGTGCACTTGATGTATTGTTGGAAATTAGAACTTTTAATACCGGATTAGAAAGTAGCGCGCCGGCAATAATTCCAATAACGCTTGAGAGAAATGTTAGAACCATTGCTTCTATCACAAATTGATTCACAATTCCTGCATTGGAGGAGCCAATCGCTTTAAGCACACCAATCTCTCTTCTTCTTTCGCGGACAATCATAATCATGGCCAAGAAAAGAATAATGCTGCCAGCAATGACTGATCCGATTAAACTATAAACAGAAATTGATTTAATGTTTTCTAGTGGAGTTAGCGCTTGGCTGGAGGTATCTTGGTTAGAAGTAACGTCTGCTTTGGTGCCAAGTTGGTTTTTTATCTGTGTTTCAACTGAACTTATTTGGTCTATCGATGAAACTTGAACAATCGCACTGTTTATTTGGCCGGTTTGGCCAGACAAAGTTTGCAGAGTAGTTAGCGGCATTATGGCCAATGTATTTGCAAACTGATTGCCGCCATCAAAAATACCTACGACTTTAATGTCTTTGGAATATGCTTGAAAAGTTGAGCCAACAGTTAAATTGTTTTTTGTCGCTAATGCAGATCCCAAAATGGCTACATTATCGGAGCTGGCACTATCAAATAATTGACCGGAGGTGATGTTTAATTGACTGATATTTAAGCTCGAGACCATCGAGAGATCGCTGGTTGCGGAAACCATTACCGGCATTTGAAAACTGTGACTTGAAGCATCGGCAGGAGGTTTGGTTGTTGTGCTTCCGCTTTCTTCGCGCTGTTGTCTTTTGCCGAAACTTCCAGCGTCTTGAGCTGGTTGTAAATTGGTATTTGTGCTAGAAAGGTGATCCATTAAAGTTGATGCAACGGCAGAAACACCAGAGATTTGGGAGATTTTTGCTGTGTCGTCGGAGGTCAAAAGTTCTCCACCACCCTCGAATCCGCGGATTCCCGCAGGGGAAATTGTCAAAAAATTACCAATGTTACTTTTTACAGAATCAATTTTGCTGTTTACGGTTTTTAGCGACATAAACATAACTAAAGCCATAGCAATGCTGATAGATAAAATAACAATGATGGAAAAGGTCCTTACGTTATTGCGAAAAGCATTTTTTATACCACGATTAATTATACCCATAAACATCTCCATTAAATTATTTTGTTGGGTGGCCAGCGCGTGGGGGGAACACGCCGGCCACCTTTTGATACTAGACCAATTTAATCATAGTATGATTATCTGAGAACCTGCTTAAAAAAACAGCTCCGGAGGAAGGAGCTGTTTTTTAAAATTAACTAATTAAATAGGTCTATTCAATATTTCCGCCGCGACCCATTCCTCCGCCCATACCGTTACTCATACCATTTCCTTTGCCGACATAATCATGCAACTTGGTTTCATCTATACCGTTGTCCGTAAGCCACTGTTTGTATTCGGCTCTTTCTTGCTCCCGTTTTTGTTGCAACTCAGTATGCTTATCTTGCCAAGCTTGTTTCTGTTCGGCGGTAATTACGCCGTCAGCAACTGCTTTACTTAAACTGTCAGAAATTTCCTTTTGGCGTTCTGCTTGACGCTCACTTTGGATGCTGTCAAGCGCAGTAGAAACTGTGGATTGTTCAACTCCCAATTTCTCTGCTAATTTTTGCGCCATGTTGGAGTTTGCTGCTTTGGTGGCTGCCCAACCGGCTCCTGCGGAGATAGCTAGGCCTAAAGCAATAGTGGGGATCAAAACTTTTTTGTTCATTTCATTGCCTACTTTCGAATTAATGATTTTATCGACCATAATTCAATTATAGAGAGCAATTCTTAGAACTTGCTTAAAAATATTCTTAGAATTTAACGGTAAATTTGCTGCCTTTGCCGGCTTGGCTTGAAACCAAAATGTTGCCATCATGAAGCTGTGCAATACGCTTTGCAATTGATAGTCCAAGGCCGTAACCATCAACTTTTTCTTTAGAACGCGAAACATCGGCACGATAGAATCTTTGAAAGATATGAGGCATATCGGAAGCTTTAATACCCGCTCCGTGATCTGTAAAAATCACTTCAGTGTGCCTGTCGTGTTTTTTAATTTCAACCAAAATTTTTGATTTCTTGGGACTGTATTTAATGGCGTTGTCTAATAGTATGATAAACAATTCAGTTAAACTTTGTTGATCACCTAAAATTTCTGCCTTTTTTAATTTGGCAGAAATTGTGATTGATTTTTGATCGGCAATTTTATTAACTTTCTCTATGGCTAATTCAGCTGATTCCGCTAAATCTATTGTTTCAAAATCTTTCTTATTTTCTTTGTCAAACTTAGCCAATTTTAATAAAGCCGAAGATAAATACTCGAGCTTGCTTATCTCCTCTAGGTTGCTATTTAATAGTTCTCTTGCTTCTTCAACATCCATGTTTTTATCGCGTAGATTGACTTCAATCTCTGTTTTCATGGCTGTAAGGGGGGTACGCAACTCGTGTGAAGCATCGGCGGTAAAACGGTTTTGCGCTTCCATTGATTCCTCAATTGGCCGCAAGGAAATTTTTGCCAGAAAATAGCAGCCAAGGGTAGCCGAAATCAGAATTATTAAATTGAAATAAATTAAATTTTGCTGAAGAGTATGCGCACTGTCATTAATTTGTTCAGCATGCATCTTTTCTAGTTCATCTATAAATGGATTGCTCATTGGTGGCATATTTCTCAACTTTTTAGTTTGATTGCCTAAACCACGATCTAATTCTTTGGACGAAACATTGTATAAAACAACACTAAAACTAATGCTAATTATCATAACAATCAGCACATAGAGAAGTGTAAGTTTTACTAAGGTGGAGTGAAACATCTCAAGTTCTACGAATTACTAATAACGCTAAATTACAAAATTACGAATTGTACAAAAACATAATTCAATCGGTATTATTTGTATTTTTGTACTTTCGTTAAATTCGTAATTTGTAGGAGCTATAAAATTACTTTGTAATTTTATAGCCAAATCCTCTAGCCGTTTCAATAATTTGCGGCTTATTTTTAAAAGGTCTATCAATTTTATTGCGCAAATAGCCAATGTAAACTTCAACCGTATTTGGCAAAATGTCTGAATCGTAATCCCAAACGTGTGAAATAATATTATCTTTTGTTAAAATACGGCCAGGATTGCGCATTAAATATTCAAGTAGTGCAAACTCGGTTGAGGATAGTTTAATATTTTTTCCTGTCCTTGTTACTTCAAATGTAACTGTATTTAATTCTAAATCGTTTACTTTAATAATATTATCAGCCACATTTTGTGGCCTTCGTAGCAAGGCGCGAATACGGGCTAAAAGCTCTTCAAAAGCAAATGGTTTGACCAAGTAATCATCTGCGCCGGCGTTTAGGCCTTCCACCCGATCTTTAATTTTGTCTTTGGCCGTTAGAATTAAAATCGGAGTTTTGTATTTTTTTTCTCGTAATGCGCGGCAAATATCAACGCCATCAACTTCAGGTAACATTCTATCTAGTATGATTAAATCATACGGAATTGTAAGGGCTTGACCTAAACCGTCTTTTCCATCTAGTGAAACATCAACAGCATAAGATTCTTGGGAGAGTCCTTTTTTGATTGCATTGGCAATTTTGTAGTCATCTTCAACTATTAGTATTCTCATAATTGAATAGTATATCACAAATCTGAGAAAAAGATGAGAGTGCAAAAAGAAAAAGACAATCCTTTGATTGTCCATTTTTTTTGTGACTCAATCCTTCAATACTGAATCATTATCCGTAAAGCTCGCTGTGTGAACCTATTAAGGCAAATATGATTAAAATTTCATCTCGTATAATATAAAGAGCTCTAATGTCCCCATTCACATTCATGCTCCAATAGCCAGCGTATTTGCCCATAAGAGGGTGGACCCGTAATTTGGGATTGATGGGATCGATCAAGAAAAGCTGAAGTCTTTCGTCAAATTGTTCCTGAAAATTTTTCGGTAATTTTTTATACTGCTTCTTAAACTTTGGCAAATATTGAATAATCATATAAGGATAATTATTTTTTGAGATCTGCTAAAAAGTCAGCAGCATTGTCGAATCTTTTACTGATCTTTCCGCTTTTTAATTCGGACTCGACTTCTGTAATCAGTTTTTCTAACTTTGGAGTCATTGGCTCGGGTGCATATAACTCTATCCGTCTAGTAGCCACAACTTGCCTTAGATATGCGTTCACAAGAGCACTTAAAGTAAGCCCGGCACTTTTGGCAACAGACTGGGCTGACTCCTTGACTTCTTTTTCAACCTTGACACTTATGACTGTATTCATACTATAGAGTATATACAATGTAGTTTTATTGTCAACTAACAGTTTGACAGTTCTAACTCTTATACCAGATACAAAGATAAAACTAGTCTGTAGCTAACTATTTATTTGTCTGGTTCCGAGACAGGGATTCGGACCCCGATTCCTTGGACCAAAACCAAGTGTCCCCGCCTCATCGGCGGGCCAGCCGAAGAGGCTGGCTGCCATTCTAAACAACTTTTTGGTTCCGAGACAGGGATTCGGACCCCGATTCCTTGGACCAAAACCAAGTGTCCTGCCATTAGACGATCTCGGAACAAAAAGTTATTTAGTATTTTTAAGTGTATCTTTTAGTTTTTCTTTTAAGACTTCTCTACGCATAACCTGTTTTGTAAAATTTCTCTTGTCTTTGCGCATCAATTTTTGAAACAAAAGATTCACAGAATATCAGTTTTAATTTCCCCATTCTTTTTGTGGAGTGGGTATGGCCGTTTAAATGTTCCAACATACGCCTTTTTAAATTATTTGTGAAACCAATGTATATTTGATGGTTACCCAAAAGGCCATAAACATGCCACATTTTTCCTCCAACTCTGCTGACATCATACCTGAAAATTCGCTCTCTTTCAACCAAAACACCCCAGTGGAACCGGGGTGTTACTCGCTTCAGGTACTCCCTGAGTTGAGCCATAAATCCAATCTAAGATGTTTTGGTCCCGATGTAACATCGAGATGCTCCCAGAAGCAAACAATAAGCCGAGTTCTGTTCCCGCCTTGCGGCGGAAGGTAGTAATCTATCTAAGCGTGGAGACTCTGGTCACCTTCCGAGTAGGAATTGATGATATCGAGTCCACTCCACTTGCACCTATTAAGGATTACCACAGACGCATATTGCTATGCGAACGCGTGTGCTCTTACCACACGATTTCAACCTTACCGGCCATCTTGCGACGACTTAGGCGGTGTATTTTCTGTTGCTCTATTCTTAAACCTTTCAGCCTACCCATTTTCACGGGTAATTTACTCTACGGTGCTCGGACTTTCCTCCCCTCACCCTTTAGGTTATAATCCTATTCTTTTTTTTAGCATGGCATATGATTTTGCATGTCTTTTCAACTGCTTTTCTCTTGCCATTGCCAATTTTCGGTTTTGATAGGATTCATAGTAGATTAATTCCCACGGAGCATTCTTTTTTGTAGAAATATTTCTACCATTGTTGTGTTCTGTTAGTCTTTTTCTTAAATCCGACGTATAACCTAAATAAATACTATCGTTGATTTCTGATTGTAAGACATAGACATAAAACATAACTTAACCTAAAGGGTGAGGGGTAGCTACCAAGTTTGCTTTGGTTGCAATGTAATTATATCAAAAATATAATATTTGTCAATCTATTTTTACCATATGCATTTCTGCTAAGATGTTTAGGATAGCATTAACTTTTTAGGAGGCGTTATGGAAGAAGAAAAATGCGACAGTTGCGACACAGCGTTGACGGAGGAGAACAAGTGTTCTTGCCAGCCAACTAAGTGCAAAGAGTGTTGCACTTGCGAGCCAGGTTGCGAATGCGGTTGTAAGAGCGGTGAGAAAGAAGAAGTCGCAGAAGAAAAAGCAGAAGACGGCGCAGAAGAAGTAGCAAAACCAGAAGAAGCGCCGGAAGCTCCAAAAGAAGAAGAATAGTATTTCAAAAATCCTTTCCGCCAACAGGCAGAGAGGATTTTTGTATTTCTAATACAATAGTCATCCCAAACTTGATTTGGGATCCACCCGGTCTATTTGTGGATTCCAGCCTTCGCTGGAATGACAGAAATTACAGCAAGAAGAACAAACAAGCTACATTATTGATTTTTTGAATTTTATAAGGCAGAATTAAAGTATTATGACACAAGCAATCATTTTTGGATCGGTTGCCGGTTCAGCTCTAGTTCTGGGAGCAATTTTTGGCAGTGCATTTAAGTTTTCAAAAAGAGTCATTGCCTCGTTTATGGCTTTTGGCTCCGGCGTCCTAATCTGTGCCCTAACCTTTGGTTTAATGGAGGAGGCATTCAAATACGGCGGTTTTGACGCAATAATCTTTGGGTTTTTGTCTGGCGGTTTGGTATTTATTGCCGGAGACTGGTGGCTGCACAAAATTGGTGCCAGAAAACACAAAAAAGTCCAACTGGTTTCAAGTGATCAAGAAAGTGGCCGTCTGATCACTTTGGGAGCCATTTTAGACGGTCTGCCGGAATCAATTGCTCTTGGTATAGTTTTATTTAGCGGCAGTGGAGGGGTTCTAATGGCTGCCGCCATATTTTTATCAAACTTTCCGGAGAGTATGTCTTCAATATCGGGGCTAAGAAGCGAGGGTTATTCAAAAAATCGTATATACTTGCTCTGGTTGACTGTGGGTATTTGCAGTGTTATCATCACGGTTTTAAGTTACCTTTTCTTGCGCGATATTAACCCTAATATTACCGGTATTTTGGAATCGTTTGCCGCCGGTGCAATTTTGGCCATGTTGGCCGATACAATGATGCCGGAAGCTTATTCGGAGGGCGGTTTTGGAGTTGGTATTATGACTTTATTGGGCTTTTTGGCCGCATTCATTATATCCAGAGTTTAAAATGCCATACTGGCTTTTGGCCACAATTTTTACGCTATTGCTTTTACCCGGTTTTGCCGGTGTTTTTTTACCTCTGCCAAGTTTGCCCTATATGTTTGGCATTACTCTTATATTTGGTTTTATTGATCAATGGCAGCATTTAAGCTACATAAAGTTGGTTGTTCTTGGCATTATAATGCTAATTTCTTTTGCTGCAGAGTACTTAACAGGTTTAATTGGTGCCAAATACAGCGGAGCGGCAAAAATATCAATTGTTTTTGGTTTAGTTGGCACAATTATAGGTTTAATTGTTTTTCCACCGTTCGGTGGTATTGCCGGTTTATTTTTGGGAATTTTAGCTTCGGAGTTCCTGCATTTTCGCGATCATATTAAAGCCCTGAAAGCCGCCAGTGGAGGATTAATTGGAACGCTGGTCGGGATGCTAATTAGCTTAATTCTAGCCATTGCTTATGTAGTTCTATTTATTATTTTTGTCACTTAAACAAAAACATTTTTATATCAGACCAGTTAAATATTATCAATAAAATTAACGCAATATTTAAAACTGGAAATAGCACTAAATTTTCAAACCATTGACCGGTTTCAATTCTGATTCCTTCAAGAGGTTCAGGCGGAATGCCAAAATTTCTATGCCATGGCCACAAGAGTGGAATTCCTTGTACAGTAAAAGAATCGGCCAATAGATGAATAGCGTATGATAACATCATACTTATATATAGTATGTGAATATTTATTCCCCAATAGCTTGGGAAACTAGACAATAACCAATAAAGTAACCCGCCAATAATAGCGAAACCAAGCAAGGAGTGGGTTAAATTGCGATGGCCAAATGTTGCTTTCTCAACTACTTTTCCGGCAACATGTCCGGCAATTGGGATTTTGTCCCAAATCACACTGGCCGGCTGATCAATATCGGGCAAAAGTGCGGCTAAAGAAGAACCAACCAAAACAGCCGCCAACGTAGCTGGTTGATAAGTTGGATCAGCTTGAACGAGCAAATATCCCAAACCCACAGTAATCCCGGCGATTTGATGAGTTTTTCCTGTCATAAATTACATTATAGTATACCCTTGCCAAAGTTGCCAGACTTGTTATATGATAATTAAGTACAAATTATGTCAGATTCTATTGAAGTAAAAAATTTAGTCAAGAAGTACGGTAAATTAGTTGCTGTAGACGATGTTTCCTTTTCTGTTAAGAAGGGAGAAATTTTTGGTTTGCTGGGGGAAAATGGAGCAGGCAAAACCACCACGCTTGAAATGATAGAGGGTTTGCGCAAGCCAACCAGCGGCAAAGTTTTGGTTTTGGGCAAAGACACCAGAAAAAATTTGGATGAAATTAAAGAGTTGATTGGAGTTCAGTTGCAATCTTCGGCTTACTTTGATTTTTTAAGTTTAAAAGATATTTTAAACTTATTCGGCAGTTTTTATAAGAAACAGATTGATTCGGACAAGCTTCTTCAAATGGTTGATTTAACTCACAAGACTAACGCCTATGTTTCTCAGCTTTCCGGCGGACAGAAGCAAAGATTTTCCATAGTAGCCAGCTTGGTCAATGATCCGGATATTGTTTTTTTAGATGAACCAACAACGGGTTTGGATCCTTTGGCTAGAAGAAATCTTTGGGATGTTATTACAAAAATCCGTAAACAAGGTAAAACAATTATTCTAACAACGCATTATATGGAAGAAGCAGAACGCCTTTGCGATCGAGTGGCAATTATGGATGCAGGTAAAATTTTGGTTATGGGCGAAACGCACAAGCTAATTGATAAAGTCAAAAATCCTTACCGAGTTACTTTTTTTACGGAAAATCTGGCTCCAAAAATATTGAAGGAAATTAAATCTTGTTGCGGACAGGTTGCCAGTCCTAATGGCAAAAATAATTATTACGAGTTGGAAATCAAAGATAAAAAATTATTTAATCAAATTTTAGATATAATTCAGAAAAATAAAATTGAAGATTTTACCGTCGGACGAGCAACACTGGAAGATTTATTCCTTGAACTGACTGGGAAGACGATAGAGGAATAAACACAAAATTTTCAATGATCAATTTCCAATTTCCATTTAATTTATCAATTTCTTAATTTCCAAATATTTAAG
>Ga0315268_10008544_pt1 | contig 10693 bp, 9 predicted proteins | sample C1_top_MG_FD_204535 | JGI IMG/M metagenome (GOLD analysis project Ga0315268, IMG submission 204535) | Sediment microbial communities from Yellowstone Lake, YNP, Wyoming, USA - C1_top | ecosystem: Environmental > Aquatic > Freshwater > Lake > Sediment | place: USA: Wyoming | collected 2017-08-01 | reverse complement strand
GACGAGGACCTATCAGCCTAGCTGAGAATGTGAGCGGTGATATCCCTCTCAGTCGAAGGTCAAGGGAATCGCTTGCTGTAGGAACTCGCAGCGGTTCAGTTGGATCTCGCTTTCAAGCTGAGCTCCCTGGACAGCTCAGCGACCGGCTCCTTCTCGCGCCTGACCGGAGTCACATCAGCTGCGACTGCCACATCTTCCTGAACTTTCACCTTAAATCGTCCTGTGAGTTCATCCAGCTTACGGACGACATGCGTGAGCCCCTGTGCTCGTGCTGTGGCATCTTGCACGCTGGCGTTGATCTCCTCTATTGAAGAGGAGAATTCTTCCGTTGTGGCACTGGCTTCTTCACTTGCTGCAGCGATTGAGCTCATCGCGTTGCCAACCTGGCTCGCTAGCTCAAGCTGCTGTTTCGTGCGAAGCATCGTGCTTTCGGCTGTGGTTTCTGCTTGTTTCGCAGTCTGGTGGACTCTTTCTAATGTGGTCAGGACTTTCGTGTTTATTACGTCGACACCTGCCAGCGATTTCGAGGCATTCTCTTCAATCGCTTTCACTGCGGCACCGGATTCGTTCCGGATTTCATCGTTTAGCTTCGCAATTTGGTCGGCGGCCCTCTTTGATTCCTCGGCCAGTTTCCGTACTTCCTCGGCGACGACTGCAAAACCCCGGCCATGCTCGCCAGCTCGAGCTGCCTCTATCGCGGCATTCAAAGCTAGCAGGTTGGTTTGATCGGCAATTCCGGCTATCACTATTGTTGTCTGGCCGATTTCCTTGGATCTCTCCACTAGGCCTTGGACGACTTGAGCCGAGCGAGCAGAACTGGCTTTGATCTCGTTCATTTCTCCTTGTGCTTCCTTTGTCGCACTCAAACCTTCGTCAGCCCTTTTCGAATCCTCCCGCGCTCCGATTGCTGCTTGCTCAGCCGCCCGCGCGGCCTCCTTTACCTTGTTGACCATTTGGTCCATGAGGTTCGTCGTGTTCTGAGCTGCATTCGCTTGATCAGTCGCGCCCTTCGCGATCTGTTGCGCGCCACTAGCCAGCTGTTGTGCCGTTGCAGCTATCTGTCTAGAGTACTCCACGTACTGTGTGGCCATGTTGTCTATTTCTCTGGTAGCGATCTGGATTGCGTCTATCAATCTTGAGTTCTGAGATATGATCTCTCCAAGTCCAGCGGCCAGCATTCCGGAATTATCGTGGCTCCTGATGTCAGGCTTGACCGTCAAGTCGCCTCTCGCGACAGCGCTAATCACGTCCAGCAGCTCTCTTGTCGGTCTTTCGATACTTTGTGAAAGCAATGTCGCGCCTAGACCGACTGCAACTGCCGTAGCAACAAGTGTAGCGAGCGCGGTATTGGTTTGGTCGCCCATTTGGCCTGTCACGCTCGTGAAGTACGCAATCAGCGCGACAAGCGGAACCAGAGCTACCGCCAAGCAGAATATGAGAAGTCTTGTCCTCAGGCTTAACGTTGGTCCACCCAACCAATGCTCATTTCGAATAGGCCGGCCGTAGTCTACCGGCTTTATGTGCAAGAAATCACGGCCGATTCGGGATAACATTTTGCTCGATCGAATGTTACACCCAGCAGCAGGCAGGTCCAGCCTCAAATCTCGACCTGAAACTGAACCTATGCGCGCGTTCACGCCTTATCTAGGTATTGTTGGATTTCCATCTCGGCGTTGTCCGCTGTAATGAAGATCGGGACGTTCTCCATGCCCGTGGCTATGTAACTAGATAGTAGCCATCTCCCAGGCGAGAATTCCAGCGTCTTCTCAAGGATACTGGGATCGATCGTGAATGTTGTGCTGACCAGGCCGCGGTCATACTGGCGAGGAAGCGTGCCAACGAAGTACGTGTGGAGCTGCTGAAGCGCGTTCGTGTTGAGGTAGGCGATTCGCTGTGTCGAGATGCATCCGCCAAGTCCGTACTTGCGGCCCTGTCTGAGCAGTGTCTCAACAGCGTCCGTGCATTCGCGCTCGATTCCTCGAGCCTCAGAGGGCGCTGGAGCAAACTCCTGAGCTTCATCGAAAACGAACAGGACCCATGGCTTGACCTTGAATTTCCGCTTACGGTTCCACAGCGTCACCCTAGTCAGGTCAACTGCGAGCTGCTTGATTGTCACAGGATCGGAGATCGAGAGCGAGACGAGCCGAGTAGGTCCCTCAAGGAGGCGATGAATCTTCTCAGTAGTCAATCCCGGCCTGCCTTTCTCGGCTGCTCCCCTACGAATGGCGTCTAGGAGTTCCTTCCGCGATGTTGCCCAGCCGTAGACGTTGCTCTTCTCGCTGACCTTGTATCGTTCTACGGCCCCCTGAGCCTCCGAGTCCAAGAATGCAACGAACTCTTCGTCGATCTCGTCCAGTTCGTTTCGGTTCTCCTTGGTCATGTACTCGTTGACTGCTGACGATATGGCTTCGAGCGCCTCAAGGTAGACCTGTTTGCCTGAGCTTTCGCCCATCATTGAGCCTATCGCAGCTAGAATATCCGCATAACGTGGGACGACGAACCGAGGCTTCACGTATCTTTCGACCCTGCCCAGTTCCATTATGTTTCGGAAGGCCTTGACTGGTCGCTCATCTTTCTCAAACTCCCTCGGCTTCACGAGCGAATCGTACAGTTGACCTGGATCCTTGACTGGATCTTCCAAGACTATCTTGGATGGAATGGACTTGTCTGCGAACACGTCCATCAGCAGGAACGGATACTCCATCGAGATATCGAAGATCACTACTTTCGTATCCTTGGTGTGGTAGATGATGCGGCGTAGAATGTTCGAGAGTAGGTTGGATTTTCCGCCGCCCGTGAACGAGAAGACGCCGAAGTGGTAGCGTAGTAGGTTCTCGAAGTTCACGTAGATGGGAACTCGAGTCTTCTCAGACTCGAACATCTTGATGACGCCGAGGCGCGGATCCTCACGTGCCACTTCGGTCGTCTTGAGTCTCTTCCAGTCGATGCCCATCTCTTCGAGGATTCTGCGATTGTACATTTGGTGAATCGTGTTCTGGTTGAGGATGTATGTTTCCTCTCCAACGATCGGATATGAGAATCCCTTCACGTACTCTGGCTCGCCTTTGTCAGCGATGACGAGGTCGTAGTTGATCGGGATTGCTTGTACTTGGATCATCATGGTGGATTTGTCGTTGGAGTCCCAGTCCCGAACCGACTGCTGGATTATCTCGAACTGCATCGGGTAGTAGCTTTGGTCTGACAGGCCGCGCAGGCCGAAATGCTCGGGCCGGATACTGGCGATCTCTGAGAGAGTGAACCTCTCACCTTCGTTCTTCGTTGCTCGGAAGTTCCTTACGGCAAGTATCATACCTTCTTCGACAAGGCGCATGATATCTCTCTGGTACTCGGCTTTCACGGTGCATTCGTATCGAGCGGTGGTGCTGATCTGCGTGGTTTCAGGCGTTGGACCGTAGCGTGGACGAACCATTGCTACCCGCGCTTTGAATCTTCCGTCGAAGTCTGTGAAGTATCGCTTACGATCCTCTTCTCGTTGATTCAAATTCAGCTCTCCTTTCCCTAAACGTACTCATGTAGAAGACGAACTCGTGTAGGTCAGGGTTCGTCATGATCCAATCCCTAGTTGTCTCGACGATCCTCCTAAACTCACGCGCATGCCACTTCGCCACATTATCGGCGATGAAGAGAGGCACGTTGTGACCGAACGCTTCCGGAATGCTTGTGCTGGTCATAGCGCTCAGGAGGACCATAACGAGGTTCTGGATATCATTGCGTGCCTCTTTGTTCATGAAGAGAATGGGCTTCACCTTCTCTTCAACGCCACCGTACTCGTGAGAAAGCCCGCACGCGAGCTCCGGGTCCAAATCGAACTCCGGATAGACCAGACGATCCATGAGAAGCACGTTGCTTCGCAACTTCGGGTCCTGCTCAGCCTGGGCAAGTTGGACATAGGACTTCAGGAACAACCGTTCGGAGTTCACTCTGTTCTGGACGGCGCCGCTCACAAATCCCTCTCTCCCGGGCATGTTGTCCTTGCGCAGTTCGGGGACCATGGTCTTGAAGGCGGTGTCGTACTCGACGAGCGCCCACGGAACCGACAGCTTCTCCCAGTTGTGAACAGACGCGGACTGAAGGAACATCCTGTCGGTCCTAGGTATGTTCTCCAGCGCCTCGGCCGACAGATCAAGCTTCCACATGTGCTCGCGACCACAGATCTTGACTACCTGGCGTTGGAAGTCTCGGGCGGCGGTGTCTTTTGTGAGGCCGATCAGAAGAACCGGCTTTCTCCAGCACTCCTCGATAATCACGTTGAGGCAGAAGAGGGTCAGGAACGCCATGTCAACCGTTGTGAGCCAAGTTGGTTTGCCAGCTTTCGTGATCATCATCGGATTCGGTCGCTCGGTCAAGGGCTGATCAAGGAATAGGCGGTCACCGATGGCGCGCGTGAGCTTCCTCATTCGCTCCCAGCTATTCCGATACTCCTCCTTCAGAGCGTAGCTGGAGCCTGTCGACTGAACGAAGTCAGCCTTCTCGAGCCCATCCAGAATTTTCTTGGCTCTGCGCCTGCAGTTGGCGTGTTCAAGATGGAGCCGCATGCAGAGTTGGTCGAGTGTGAGAGAGCTTGCGGTTTCGAGTTCGTAGAGAAGGCGAGGTCTCAGGTAATCGCCTCTCGGCGGCGGAAGATCAAGCGCCTTGTTGATGAATCGGTGGCGACAGTAGATCATCTCCTCCATGCGTACTGGTTGACCGTCGAGGTCGTAGCCGCAGAGGCCCGACTTCTCTCTGAGCCTTTGACCGTGCGCTGTGTCGCTAATGAGGGCGGAATGCTCACCTGAGAGGGTCCGATCCATAAGCAGGATCCGCACATCCTCGTCGACGATGAGCCTGTAGGCGAGATAGAACTCTGAGAACGACATGATCCAGTCAGCGATGCGTGAATTGTCAAATACGTCCTCGTCGTCGAGCGGCTTCCTAGCGTCGAGAGCCTCAATCATCGAGTCAACATCAGGCACCTCGTTCACGTAGAGTGGAACACAGCTTGAGATGCCCCGACCGCTCTCCAAGAGCTTGCCAGCATGTTCAACCGAGGGTGGCGCGTCCTTGTGGAATGTCACGTGACCTGATGAGACGTAGGCGCCGCCGAAGAAGATTATCAAATCAAACATGTTTCGGGCATACTCGGTTCCGTCCACGGCGGCGAACTTCACACGGTCGGAGCCGAACAGCTTCAAAGCGGTCTCATGAGCCCGTTCCGCGCTGAAGTCTTGAATGATAAGGTTCGAGAGGAGTGCGTCATACACGTCGCTTGCTGAAGAGAATCGCTTACTGTAGTCGGAGATGCGGTCTAAGGCGCCGGCTTTCAGAAAGTGGCCTGCTCGCTTCAGCTGACTGCTGAGGAATGATGTCTCCATTTCTGAAAGCCTAGGCGTCAGCCCTATGCACACGCTCCTGCTGCTTATCTGGGATGGAAGATCCTACGCTTATCGGGAGAGAGTTGTGTCAGCCTGTATTTAACACGGGCTCACAGGTGAAACTACTGTTAGAGATCTCATGCGCTGCTTCGAACAGGAGGAACCAACTCCGCTTCGGCGTTGATCCGCTACTTGTATGCTCGTGATCTGAACTCCACGGCCAAGATGCTGATTCGCCTAGATTCCCAGGCTACCTCATACTCGATGCGGATGTCTCCTATTTCTATGCGGTAGGTGTCCTTCATTCCGCGTAGCTTCTTGACCTCGTACTCAGGAACAGGCGCAGGATTCTGTTTCAGCGCTTCAAATGCGAGGATTGTTCTTCGCGCATACTGTTGGGGCAGTCTTCTCAGCGATCTTCTGGCGCGGTTTGATATCACAATGTCGAACAGAAGGTCACACACCAATCTCTCTTCGGAGCTGGGCGAGCGTCACGAAGTCCCCTCTCTCGATTTCCCGGCGACCCAGCGCGATCTGTTTCTTCTCCGATGCTGTCGGCCGCTCCTCCGGCAAAAGGTCGGCTCGAAGCCGCAGAAGCTCAACTTTTCCATCATCAAGCTTGGACATTACCTTGTGAAGTTCAGTCTTCGTGACTGCCATGATCCCTCATCCTAACAGAATGCATGTCAGCGTACTAAGACTTATGGTGCAGAAATCATTCTTGGGAGAGAGAACGACGCGCCTATGATAACAGGCATATGCGCGGAAAACTCGGTTATGATCATGAACGGCTACAATGTCTCGATCGCGTTGCCGAACGTTTCATTCTAAGCTATCGAATGCCTGTGAGGGTCGTGGGCTTGCCAGACCAGAAAACGAGCCTGTTGAATCGTATGCATGAGCGCATACGGCTCCCCGAAAGGGGCGAGTACAGCCGAATCGTTGCTAGGATTTCGAGTGCTTCCCCTGCTAGTTCTGCTTACGAGATGTCACCCTTTTATTGGGAAGTTCCTCCTTCAGCCGCGAGTGGTGTCTCATGAAAACGATCGGACTGATAGGCGGGATGAGCTGGGAATCGACGGCTGTCTACTACAAGCTGCTCAACGAGATGGCTGCTCGTAGGCTCGGGGGCCTTCACTCGGCCAAACTAGTTCTTTTCAGTGTCGATTTTCATGAGGTCGAGCAGGTCATGACCGATGGCCGGTGGAATGACATCGCGAACATTCTTGGGAATGCCGGGTTGGCCCTGAGGAATGCCGGCGCGGATTTCATCGTTCTATGCACGAACACGATGCACAAGGTCTCGGAAGAGATTGAGAAGACCTCCGGACTTCCGCTCCTTCACATCGTTGACGTCGTTGGGCAGGCAATACAGAAACAGAACATCGGGAATGTCGGGCTCCTAGGCACGAAATACGCGATGGAGATGGGCTTCTACCAAGAACGACTCGAGAAAGGATTCGGTGTCGAGGTCCAAGTTCCGGACAAGATGAATCGGGAAAAGATTCACAGAGTGATATTCGATGAGTTGTGTAGGGGAGTGGTCAGGGATGATTCAAGACGGGCCATTCTAGGGATTATTGGAACGCTTGTCGAGGCGGGATGCCAGGGCATCATTCTTGGCTGCACTGAGATTCCCATGCTCATTCAACCCGGAGACGCGGAAGTTCCTCTCTTTGATACAACAGCAATTCACGCAGAGGCAGCATTGGAACGAGCGCTCAGCTAGTCCCATACCCATCAGTCCAGATGCTGAACGCGATTCCCGTCTTCTCGCCAGCCTTCTCGTCAAGGAATAACACCCTTCCTGTGACGGTTCAAATCATGATTCCCGCGCTGTCGGATCCACATACGCTGCCACTCCTCAATCTAAGCAATGGTCAATATTCATGGACTAGGCTCCGGGCTTCATTGATTAGGGGTGACGATTCACCGACTTGGAATAGTCATCTTCGATATGTGATTCTCCGGTTGCCTGACCGTCGGCATTGAAAGCACAAAGGAGGAGTGCTTGCTTGATTCTGCGATATAGCGGTCACTCAGACACGATGCCTAGTGTGCGCTGAGTTCTGTTACTTGGTTTTGAGTTTCTCTGTATATGCGTCGGCTAACTTGCCGAGCTTGAAAACCAGCCACAAGATCGCGACGATGACTACTGCCGCTATTACGGTTCTGATGATGAGCCCGGTGAATAGCAGACCGAGGAAAGGATGCGCCATTTCATTACACCTCAAACACCCAACGAAGCTGGCGATGACAAAAGGGATTGTGGACGAATCATTCATCATCACTTCGCATCGCTCAACCCGGAAGGCGTGTCCTCTGACGCAGACGCAGCGATTTGAACTGTTGTTTCAGATTGTTTGTCGGGTTTGCGTGTACGCTGGTGCGAGCCTCTGATGTGGGCATCGCGAATTGAACCGCGGAAGGAGTGCGTGCGCTCCAATCGACTCCCCCAGAAAAGGAACGAACAACCAATGGTGCCAACCATCAATCGTTACGGAGGGAATTCGGCAAACATCTCTGGGCACTCAAGTATCGGGTGTTAAACAACGTTGACAGCACCAAAGCTCTCCTTCCCGGATACTGCGGAGAATCAAATCTGCGGCATTGCCATCCATGATGAGAATAGGGATGGTATTGATTGTCAGAGGTCGAACCCCCCCAGGGGGGGTACCCCCCACGCGTGGGCGGCTTTGGCGGCGCATTCGTGCTCGCTGAAACTGCAAAACAAGTGTGTACTACACTGCGTCTTACACACTTGATTTCAGCATCCAAAACAGAGCTGATGTGGACCTTACTGCTGATCATGCCGCCAAACATTTCCCATCATCTAATAGCCTGAACGCCTAGACTGCCAAGATGTTGACGCAATCGCGATGCGATATGGCATCTGCGTTGATCGATTGGGAGCAGTCACCGCAGGGGCTAGCTGCGTCGTGCATGCTATCATCAATGGGCGAATTTGGATCCTCTAGGCGGAGAAATTGTGGGTGTCTACCGGATACAAACGTGGTTCTTCGAGGCACGAATCTCCCTGCTGCCTTGATGGATCCGTCTGGATTTGGTCTTTCTGATCAGCATGGTCGCCTGACCTAACCTGCAGTTTCCGCGGACCGAGACAGATAGGTGGGTGCACGCCATGAGACCCACACACAAAACGCCCAAAGCGAAGCTCGAAAACGGACACCAACAGTAGCACAGAACCCACGTTAAGCGCGTGTCAGGTCAGAATGTGTCAACTGTCATATTGCATTTCTTGCAAGCCCAAAGCCTTGGAGGTGATTCAGAAAGTATCCCGTCACACCGTGTGCAAGTGCTGGGCCACAAGCGGCACAAGGCCGAGGTTAGGGTTGCGATTGTGGCAACCAACGTCCTTTTTGATGTGCAAGGTCATTAATCGACCACGAGTGACCTACGCATATGCCGGCAATGGTTTGTTCGTTGTGTGGCCGTCGAAGAGAGTTGCAGGCAAGTCATCTGATGCCCAAGTTTGTTGGCCATCGGGTACATGATTCAAGCTAAGGAACCAGGGATCCGCGTCCAAGATTTCCCAACGATACCTCTCCTCTGCAGAGAATGTGAAACATGATTCTCGAAACTAGAGACTTACTTTGCAAACCAATTCTTCGTGCCATTCCACGAAAAGGGAGTCCGATCATTCGAATATGATGAACGTCTGAGGTCCTTCGTTGTGTCTCTCAGTTGGAGAACGTTGAAACTTGGTTTTGACGACCTCAAGAGGGAAGAACCTCAGCTGGCTAAGCATGGAGAGAAGGCAGAAAATCTCTGGCGGAGTTTCCTCCTTGGAACAATCGACACGGTAGATCCCTATGAGAACCATATACTTTTCTTGGAATACGTCAAGGATGGGGGAGAGATTCCGGCGAATTTTCAATGGTACACGCTTCGCTCTGTCGACGCGACCTTGGCAGGGAACGACAAGAGGCTGTTTGCGTATACGAAGTTGCCCTGGATGATCTTCGTAACTTCGATATGGCCTGCCTCATTAGACGGCTGGCATGATTCCCTAGTGAGTGACAAGGGAAAGATCTCGCCACCCCAGAAGATTGAGAAGATTGAGGATGAGACTATCTGGAGGTTCCTCTTCGATAGATCGTTCATCGCATTGGGGAACTGTCCTCGCTCGGAACGGAGCAGAACTCGGTTCCTTCGAGCGTTGACACGGGACCCTCAGAGATTCTTGGAATCTGCATCATTCGAAACTATGATAGCAGAAGGAGATCAGGTTCGCAGAAGTAAGATGAAAGATATGCCGGAGTCTGTGAAAGGGCTAGTTGAGGAAATCATCATCAAAGCTGTCGATGAACCAGGAAGAAGCGGGGCTGAGAATCGATTGGGAAACAGAAGGCATTCCCGGACTCCGCACCACCCTATACTACCCCTCGCAAAAGGAGGGCAGTCTTGCTCCAAATGAGCTCATCTACTTGGAACCAGAAATTAGGCTTGAATCAAAGAAACACATTCCCGATGTCCTTGAAAGCCACGGTGGAAGCGAAACGGTCACCGTGAAGTACACGTTCACTGCCCCAGGGGGCAGGCAAATGACGAAGGAAGGACGCGTTAGAGTCTTGCCGATTTCGTAGCGAACGTCACGGGAGGGGTATTGTGTGTGCCATCAATGGTGTGGGCGTACGGATTTGAACCATTGATTTTGTGTGTGTGCCCCCTGTGGTGCGAGCGTCTGGATTTGAACTCTGGGTTTGTGAGCGAAGTATCGCCATCGGTCATTTTGCGGTGATTTGTGGTGCGCGCTCGAAGAAGTCGGGAGCTCCTGATGTGTACATTCGGACATACGGGGCAATGGCGCGCAGAATCTTGCTCTCCGCTTTTCTGAGGTGCTCTTCGAACGTTGTCCGTGGAACATGATGCTTCAACGCTATCTCTTCAGCCGTCATCTTCTTTGGCACTTGATAGTAACCGTACTCCAAAGCGGACAGGAGAGAATTAGCCTGCTTATCCGTCAGGTCAGAGAATACGCTGCTTATCGATATCACGAATGTGTCTCGAAGGCTCTTCTCTGGAAGTACCTTTTTCCGCAATATCTGCACAGGGCCAAGTTCGCTCAGTTGCTCGAACATCCTCTTGTAGTCGGTTTCTCTGAACCCTATCACTCTGAACTCCTCCCAGCCGCCATAGTAGGTTTGAGGGGGAATGTCCAGACACGAATTCTTCTCCACGATGCTTGATATGTTCGGCGACATCTTGCTGCAGCGGCAAGTTTTCACGATCACCTGAAGGTTACGGTCGAGAAAGTTCTTCTTGAGGATCTTGCCACCCTTCCAGAGCAGCAGCTCCCT
>Ga0315268_10008543_pt1 | contig 10694 bp, 11 predicted proteins | sample C1_top_MG_FD_204535 | JGI IMG/M metagenome (GOLD analysis project Ga0315268, IMG submission 204535) | Sediment microbial communities from Yellowstone Lake, YNP, Wyoming, USA - C1_top | ecosystem: Environmental > Aquatic > Freshwater > Lake > Sediment | place: USA: Wyoming | collected 2017-08-01 | reverse complement strand
GAGATCGACAAACTGAGCGTGCGACGCGGATGCTGCCCCGGTTCGATGATCACCTCACTGTTCCGTATCGTTCCGTGTCTGCTGATCGATGCAAGATGTTCCGCGAACGCGGTGCTGTTCAGCAGACGGCTGGTTGGTCGTTTGCCGACCAGGTCCTGTTCCCGGCATCCCAGCTGATCGCACGTGGCCCGGTTCACCAGCCTGATAACGCCGTCGGGGTCGAGCACGATCAGCGCATCGTTCATCGTATCGATGATCTGCCGGGCGGCGAAGGCCGGGGTTATGGCCATAAAGCGATAGCGGGATATGGCGCGGGCCGAGATGAGGATGAACAGCGAAACCGCCAGGAATCCGAAAGGGTACCACGAGACGCCGAACGACGCAATAAAATCGAGCGAGGCGAGATAGCCGGTGGTCATGGCGATCAGAAATATCCTGGCACGTTTTCTTTTTGCCGTACCCTTGTCGGCATCAGCGAATTCAAATGCGAAGCCGCGCATCGTAATGAACGTCAACGCGAAGAAATAGAGAATAAAAGGAATGTTCGCGAGGCCCAACCTCGGGTAATACCCCCACCAGTGATGCTCCATGGCACTTAAAAAGAAGTTGGTCGTGAGGACCAGCGCAATGAAGCAAGCGCTGATCATCCAGGCTGCAAGGATACGCCTTCTTACCTTTTCATAATCCAGCAGGATCAGCGAACTGAAATGGTAGACTGCTGCGGGGATACAAACGATTCCAACATAGCCTGCCTTGGCCCACCACATGGCGCGGGGGATATCGAGGGCGCTGTACATCCATGCAAACGCGAAGAGCCACACACCCATGCTCAGCGTCAATACGAAGAAAACTACGCTCACATGGGATCCCCGCTCCCTGATCAGGGCAAACACACCGAGCAGGACCAGTCCGGCCGCAACAACGAGCGTCGGGAGCGTCAACGGGCTGAAGACATGAGGCGTGTATTCAAAAGAAGAGGTCATCAGCGCTTTCTCATCATCATACAATACATGCAGCCACGGTATGACCGAATGATGTCTGGAATTGTAACAGAATATCATTCCTACTGCAACTTAATGGAATACCGTTGAGTGCGGAATTGCCGGCGCCGCTGCACGATCGATCCGTGCCGACAAACTACCACCGCGGCCTGACTCGGCATGACACATTTAGTTGATTTTCAATGGTAATTGCGCTATTCTCTCTGCAGACAGCAAAACCATTTATCAGCAACGCAGGGTGACCGCGTGACCAGACTTTTCATTCAGCTATTTTCCTTATTCCTCCTGTCAGCAACAATCGCATTCGGCCATGGGACCGATGCCGTGAAAGCGGACATTGCGATCGAAGAAAAGCTCGGCCACTACCTGCCCGTTGACGCGGTCTTTCGCGATGAGAACAATACGCGGGTAGATCTCAAAAAGAGCATCACGAAACCGACGATCATCGCTCCGGTCTATCTGAGCTGTATGCACGAGTGCCCCATGCTGCTGACCGGCCTGGCGCAGGTCCTCGGCAAGCTCGAGAACGCGGCAGCCGGCAAGGATTTTCAGGTGATCACGCTGAGCTTTGACGAGAACGACACCCCCGCGATCGCCCTGGACAAGAAGCGGAACTACCTGAAAGCCATTCCCCGGCCGTTTCCCGGGGACGCATGGCGCTTCCTGACCGGCGACGCAGCGAACATCCGGAAGTTCACCGATGCCATCGGGTTCCGGTTCCAGCGCGACGGCGAGCACGATTTTTCCCACCCCATCACCCTGGTGGTCGTCTCACCCGATGGCAAGATCGTGCGCTATCTGGAAGGGATCAGCTTCCTTCCCTTTGAAGTGACCATGGCATTGACCGAAGCGTCGGAAGGAAGAACGGGTTCGCCCGCGCGCAAGGCGATGATGTACTGTTTCAGCTACGATCCGCTCAAGAAGTCGTACGTGTTCAACATCCTGAAAGTGACCGGCACCGCGATGGTGCTGTTCGTGGGCGGGTTCTTTGCGTATTTGATGATTACCTCAAAGAAAAAAAGAGGAGCGAAGTAACCCTGCGGCCACCGGGAACGACCCATGGAAAACAATTTCTACCATACAAAAGGCAAATTCCCCGGCATCCTCGGGTGGCTCTTCACGACCGACCACAAGCGGATCGGGCTCCTGTACCTCGGCGCGACGCTGTCGTTCTTCTTCGTGGGAGTCATGCTTGGCCTGACCATGCGGCTCGAGCTCATCCGCTCGGGCATGCATATCATCTCAGCCCAGACCTACAATGCGCTCTTCACCCTGCACGGCGTGGTCATGGTCTTTCTCTTCGTCATTCCCGGCATCCCCGCCTCGCTCGGGAACTTCATCCTGCCGCTCCAGATCGGCGCGCGCGACGTGGCCTTCCCGAAGATCAACCTCCTGTCCTGGTGGCTGTTCATGGCGGGCGCAGCCTGCGCAGTGACGTCGCTCTTTACCGGCAGCGGGCCTCCGGACACGGGTTGGACCTTTTACATTCCCTACAGCATCCGCACGACCACGAATGTTTCGCTTGCCGTGTTCGGCGTGTTCCTGATCGGGTTCTCCTCCACGCTCACGGGCATGAACTTCCTGACCACGATCCACCGCATGCGCGCGCCGGGCATGACCTGGAAACGGATGCCGCTCTTCACCTGGTCGGTCTATGCAACGGCATGGATACAGCTGCTGGCAACGCCGGTCCTGGCAATCACGCTCACGCTCATCATCCTGGAGCGATACCTGGGCGTCGGCTTCTTTGACCCGGCAAAAGGCGGCGACCCGATCCTGTTCGAACATATGTTCTGGATCTATTCCCATCCTGCGGTCTATATCATGATCCTGCCCGCCATGGGAGCGGTGACGGACATCATTCCCGTGTTCACGCGGCGGAACATCTTCGGGTATACGGCCATTGCCGCGTCGAGCCTTGCCATCGCGTTCGTGGGCTACCTCGTCTGGGGCCACCATATGTTCACGAGCGGCATGAGCGATACGGCCCGGATCATATTTTCGCTCCTGACCTTCATCGTGGCTGTGCCGAGCGGGGTCAAAGTGTTCAACTGGATCGCAAGCATGTACAAGGGATCGATCAGGCTTGATGCGCCGTTCCTGTACGTGCTGGGCTTTATTTTCCTGTTCTCCATCGGCGGCCTGACCGGGCTCATGATCGGCGCCCTTTCGACCAACCTGCATGTGCACGGCACGTACTTCATCGTTGCCCATTTCCATTATGTGATATTCGGCGGCGCAGTGTTCGGGTTCTTCGCAGCGCTCCACTATTGGTATCCCAAGATCACCGGCCGGATGTACGAGGAGCATCTTGCAAAGCTCGCGTTCGCGGTCCTGTTCATCGGATTCAATATGCTCTACTTCTCCATGTTCATCGCGGGCTGGGAAGGCATGCCGCGGCGGTATTACGACTATCTCCCCCGCTTCAACACGCCGAACCTGATCTCGACCATCGGATCCTGGGTCCTGGCCATGGGCCTGGTGATCCTGTTCTACAATCTGATCCATTCTCTGCTGAGCGGCGAAGAGTCGGGTAATAACCCGTGGGAGGCAGCAACACTCGAGTGGCAGACGACCTCGCCCCCGTTGACCGAGAATTTCGAGACCATCCCCGAGGTGACCAAGGGGCCGTATCAGTACAGATAGTACAAAGTACAAAGTTCAGAGTTCAACGTTCAGACTTACAAACATGACAACTCAGGAAACCGCACATACCCAACACCGCGACTACACCGGCGCCAAGCTCGGCATGTGGTTCTTCCTGTTCACGGAGATCCTGCTGTTCGGCGGCATGTTCCTGCTGTACGCGGTATACCGGGTAAAGTTCGCAGCGGACTTTCACGAAGCGGGGAAGGAAATGAACCTCCTGCTCGGCGCCGCGAACACCGTCATTCTCCTGACCAGCAGCCTGACCATGGTCCTGGCGATCTCCGCGATCAAGCAGGGGCAGCGGACCCGTTCCATCGCGTTCCAGTCAGCCACCATCCTGCTGGGGCTCGTATTCCTGGCGAACAAGTACTTCGAATGGACCGGTCATATCCAGCACGGCCTGTATCCGAGCGCGCCGGAACTCCTTGCACGGGGGAACGGTACGACGCTGTTCTACGGCCTGTACTATGTCATGACCGGCATCCACGGGCTTCACGTCGTGATCGGCGTCGGCATGATCGGGTTCGTCCTCGTGCTGACCCTGCGCAAGACCGTAACGAGCGCGGACTACGTCAAACTGGAGAACACGGGGCTGTTCTGGCACCTCGTTGACATCATCTGGATCTACCTGTTCCCGCTGTTCTATCTGATCGCGTGAGGAGCGCATGAACAAACGCGCCTGTTCTCTCACCGTGCTCGGCGCCTGGGTGGCCGTTTTCTTCCTCCTCGGGCTCGGCGTCTGGAGCTTCCAGGGCGGGGAGCTGATGCTGATCGCGTATCTCATCCTGAGCGCGATCGTCTACGGGCTGTGCGCGTTCCTGATCAGATGTCCGGACTGCAGAATGCCGTTCCTGCTCGTTCCAATCAGGTTCATCGGTATGGATCTGTACCGATGGTCGATCCTGCTGCCCCGGCGCTGCAGGCATTGCGGCAAACAGTTGGAATGAAGACCTGATCGCATCCGCGGAACATAGCGAAGAGCTACCCTAGTAAGGAGCAGCCCCGGCAGCCATGAACAGACCCGGCAGCAAGAACGAAGAACAGCACAGCATTCCGGACCGCACTTACGCGCTCGTCTGGATGACCCTGCTTGCCCTGACGGGAATCACCATCGGTGCTGCGCATCTGCAAATGGGATCGTGGAGCATGTTCGCCAACATTGCGATCGCTTCTACCAAGGCGAGCCTCGTGCTCTGGTTCTTCATGCACCTGAAGCAGGAAAAGCCGCTGTTTAAAATGCTCCTGCTGGTGCCGATCGTCACGATATCGATCATCATCGGCATGACCTTTTTCGACATCTGGTATAGATGATAAAACAGTACGGAGTACGCAGTACTGAGTACTGAGGTAAAAGATTCACCACTCTGTACTTTGTACTCTGTACTTCGTACTTTCTAAGGAAGACCTATGGTAACCGGCTGGCCGAACATGTCCAATCCCGCGGACTCGACGTTCTTCTTCATCCTGGGCATCAGCATCGCGTTCCTGGTCCTGAACACGGTCGTGATGGTCTCCTTCGTGGTCAGGTACAGCAGGAGACGCCACCCCGTTCCGGAGGAGGTAAAGGACAGCCTGTCCCTCGAGATCGTCTGGACCGTGGTCCCCACAATACTTGTACTCGCCATGTTCTTCGTGGGGTGGAAGGGCTTTCAATATATGCGCACCGCGCCGCCGGATGCCATGGTCGTCAAGGTCGTTGCGCGCCAGTGGTCGTGGCTCTTCACGTACGAGAACGGAAAGCAGGACAGCGTGTTGCGCGTGCCGGCCGGCAAACCCGTCAAGCTCGCCCTGACCTCCGCTGACGTGCTCCACAGCCTGTATATTCCCGCCTATCGCATCAAGGAAGACTGCGTGCCCGGAATGGAAACGCACCTCTGGTTCTTTCCCGACGAGATCGGGTCCTACGACCTGTTCTGCACAGAGTACTGCGGCGTCGAGCACTCGGCAATGATCACCAAGGTCGAGGTCATGCCGGAAAAAGCGTTTGCTGAATGGAACCGTGGAGCAATCGGACCTGAGGCCGGCCGGAGAATGTCAACAGCAGGGACTCCGGATGCGGGAAAGCGCGCCGAGCCTGATGGCGCCGCGCTCATCAAGATCAAGGGATGCATTGCCTGCCATTCCCTGGACGGTTCCCCGAAGATAGGCCCGACCTTCAAGAACGTGTTCAACAAAAAAGAGGTCGTTATCCGGGAGGGCAAAGAACGGGAGATCGTGGTTGACGAGGCGTTCATCAAGCAAACGCTGCTGCAGCCGGAGCTTGACCGGGTCAAAGGATATCCGCCCGTCATGCCGTCCCAAAAGGGTGTGCTCACCGACAACGAGATCCACGAGATCATCGAGTTCTTAAGAACAGTAAGGTGACGCCATGGCATCCATTTCTTCGTATATCTCGCTCTGCCGGCCCCCTCTTTCGCTCGTCGCCGCCTTTTCAGCGGCAACCGGGTATGCACTCGTACCGCATCGCCCGCTGAATGGTCTACCCGCCCCTGTTCTCGCTGTTCTGCTCCTGGCGTGCGGCGCGTCAGCGCTGAACCAATGGCAGGAACGCTCCCTGGATGCGAAGATGATGCGTACCCGCAACCGTCCCCTGCCCGCGGGCCGCGTATCGCCCGCACACGCCCTCATCTTTTCGTGCCTGCTGATTTTCGGTGGACTGGCGTTCTGCGCCATCGCCGGGGGCAGCGCCGCGTTCGCCCTCGGCTGCCTCGCGCTCCTCTGGTATAACGGCACCTATACCTGGCTCAAGAAGAGAACGGCCTTCGCAACCGTGCCTGGCGCGGGGATCGGCATGGTCCCGCCCGCGATCGGCTGGGTCGCGGCGGGCGGAGCGCTGTTCGATGCGCGCCTGGCCGCGCTCTGCTTCATCTTCTTCCTGTGGCAAATACCGCATTTCTGGCTCCTGCTCATGGACCATGGGGACGATTATGCCCGCGCCGGATTTCCAACGCTTACGAGTGTTGTGAGCAGACCGCAGCTCGGCAGGATCGCCTTTGCCTGGATCGCCGCAGCAGCCCTGGCGAGCCTCGCGCTTCCGCTCTACGGGACCGTGCGGTCATCAGCGATCTGGCTCTCGCTGCTCCTCCCTGCTGCGTGGATCATCTGGAGCGCGCGGTCGCTGGCAGCGGGCAACGATGAGCTGATGCCTGTTCCTTCGCTGTTCCGCAAGATGAACCTCTATCTCCTTCTCCTCATGTTTCTGGTGTCGTTCGAGAGCATGGTGTCCCGCGTCCCATGACAGCCGATCGCACAACGACCGCGCAGCAGCTCAAGCAGCTTCTGGTCAGCTCCTCTGCGCTCATCGAAGAGTATACTGCCGCAGTCTGCCCGGCCTGTACCGCAGTGTGCTGCAAGCAGAAACACGGGATCTATAAGGAGCGGGACATCTGGTATCTCGAAGCGCTGGAGATGCCGGTGCCCCCGCGCGACACAACAAGGCCGCTGGACGGACCGTGCGAAATGATGGGACTGCAGGGGTGCGCGCTGCCGCGATGGATGAGGCCGTTCAAGTGTACCTGGTACTTTTGCGAGCCGCTCTTGAAGGCATTGGATGAAGGCCCGCAGCGCAGGGCCCGAAAGCTTTCGGCACAGCTGCAGGAGATGGTAGACCTCTACAGGGAGCTAACCGGGATCGTTCGCGAGAACTGCATGATCATTGATGGCATTTTTCGCAGAACGCCGCCGCGGTGAACGCCCTGCTGCCGTTGTGGCAGGCCCCGCAGGACTGGCCTTTCTGCATGTCCGCCATCGATGCTTTCCGGTGGCCCTCGATTGTGGTGAAGATCTTATAGTGGCAATCGCCGCATTTCGCGCCGGCCCTGGTGACATGCGTGTCGTGGCTGAACACGACCTTCGCAACACCCTCCGGCTTGAAGGTGATGTCCCCTCCGCCGACCTTTGCCCACGCGCCAGTCGTCGCTGCCAGAAGCAACGCGATGCCTCCGATCAGAATCCGTGCTCTCATGATTCCTCCTCTATCGATCACCGGGTCCCCGGCCTGGCCATGGCTCCGTCCTGAGGAAACGGACGGGCAACGCACGGTCAGTGCTCAAGCACTTCGCGGATCTTTTTCAGGAGTTCGCTGGGAGAGACCGGTTTTGCGATAAAGGCCTGTCCCTCGTCGAGGATCCCCCGTTTGTGCACGATGTCCGCTGTATATCCGCTCACGAACAGTGTTTTGACGCCCGGCACCATCTTTTTTGCTTCCTCATAGACCTCTCTGCCGTTCTTTTTCGGCATGATAACGTCGAGCAGAAGCAGGTGGATGGAATTGCTGTGCTGCTTGAACTTCTCGATGGCATCTTCGCCATCGATCGCTTCAATGATCTTGTACCCGAACTCCTCGAGCACGGTCCTGGCGAGCCTGCGAAGCGAGTCGTCATCCTCTGCCAGAAGGATGGTCTCGCTTCCGCCTTTCAACGGGCCCGGCCGCTGCGTGACCTGCTCGCCCACCTGGGCCGTTGCCAGCGGCAGGTAGCATTTGAACGTGGTCCCTTTCCCGGGTTCGGTATACACGTTGATGTAGCCCTCATGCTGCTTCATGATCCCGTAGACCATGGACAGGCCCAGCCCGGTGCCGCGGCCCATCTCCTTGGTCGTAAAGAACGGTTCAAAGATCCGCTCCGCCGTCTTTGCATCCATGCCGCTCCCTGAATCCGTCATCGCGATCAGCGCATATGCTCCGGGCTTCCCGTAATTATGCGCTTCCATGAAACGGTCGTCGAGCTCGACCCGGCCGGTCTCGATATGCAGGGACCCTCCGTCGGGCATGGAGTCCCGCGCATTCGTTGCGAGGTTCATCAGCACCTGCTCGATCTGCCCGCTGTCCGCGATCACAATAAGGTCTTCCTGCTGAAGCTTGATGTCCAGCTTGATATCCTCGCCGATCAATCGGACGAGGAGCTTGCCGACCCGTCCCACGATATGGTTGACGTTCGCGGGCCGTGGATTGATGATCTGCTTCCTGCTGAACGCCAGCAGGTTTTGCGTAAGGTTGGCGCCCCGCTGCGCGGCGGCGATGACCTCCTCCGCATTATGCAGCATCGGGTCATCGGCCTTCATCTTCATCTGGAGCAGGCTGCCGTAGCCGATGATGGCCGTCAGAATATTGTTGAAGTCATGGGCCACGCCTCCGGCCAACCTGCCCACGGCCTCCATCTTCTGCGCATGGCGCAGCTGGTCTTCGAGCTTTTTTCGCTCGGACACGTCGTGCGCCATCACCAGCTCGGCGCGCCTCCCGCCGAAATTCAGCGTATGCGAGGTGATCTCCACAAAGATAATCGAACCGTTCTTGATGCGATGTTTCCATACCCCGGCCCGGTCGAGCCCGTTCGTGACCAGAGACACGTTCTTCAGCAGCGCGGAAACGTCCTCCTGCGGACGGATGTCCTTGATGGTCATGGCAATGAACTCCGGCCGGGAATACCCGTAGTGCTGGATCGCTGCATCGTTGACCGTGAGGAAGGCCAGGGTCTCCAGGTCGTACACCCACATGGGATGGGGATTGTTCTCGAACAGAATCCGGTACTTTTCCTCGCTGTTGACCAGTTCTTCCTGTTTGCGGCCGATCCTCCGGGTAAAGGCCATGATGCCTGCCATGCCGATCGCCCAAATGAGTGCGTGCGTTATGAACAGGGCTTTTTTCTCCTCGATCTCCGTTGCCAGATAAGGCTGCAGGGGGATCGCGATGCTTATCCCGCCCCGGACGTCTCCCTCCTTATACCCCTGATGACCGTGGCATTTCAGGCATGCCTGCTGCGTGATAAAGGGCTTGAGCATCCGCATATAGGGCTGACCATTGATGGTCATGGCCTCGCTGACCTCGCTGCTTCCCTGTTCAAACGCCAGGAGGCCCTTTTCCTCCCACGCGTCCGGTTTGTTCGTGGGATTCAGATACTTGAGGCTGGTGAGATGGTTGATGATCGGCGTGGATGACTGTTTGACCAGCATTTCGAACACCTGGCGAGTCATCCATGCGGGGTTGACCAGGGTGAGCTTTTTGCCGTCCTTCGTGGTCACATCCCGGTCCGTGACCTTCAGATAGGGGTTCGGCTGCAGGGTCTCGGTGACCGGCACGTAGACACCGCCGTGCAGGGCGCCCCAGCCCCGATAGGCCACGGTCAGCTCGTACAGCGTCCTCGTTTCGATGCGGGCCTTATCCAGGATGCTCTGATGGGTGTGAGTGTTGTTCCACAGAAGAGAAGCGACAATGACGATCGTCCAGGCAACGATCAGGGAAAGCGCATTATTGATCTTCGAGAAGGTCAGGGGCCTAAAGATACGGTTCACCGGGCACTATCTCCGTCCTGCGTGGTTTTGTTCGGCCGTTCAAAGGTGACCCGGCGAATGAGATCTGCCATGGCAGCTCCCAACCGCCGAAAACTAAAAAGCAATATTGTGTTACCACATTATACCAGAGATGAAAAAACTTTCTCAATATAAATTAGCGTTCCCGCGCGCTCTTGACAGATCGGCTGGAATAGCCTACTCTTGTTCACAAGACCGAACTCGGGGAGGGTTTTCGAGATGATACGATCATTGTTGATCTGCCTTATTGCATCACTGAGCTTGGCTGCCGGCCCTGTCCTCGCCAACGAACTCAGGGAGATCGAAATGCAGGACGGCAGCAGCATCACTGCCGAGGTCCTGTCCCTGTCGAACGGGGTGTATACGGTCCGGTCCGAGAGCCTCGGTACCATCAAGTTCAAAGAAGCGAACATCCGCTTGATCCGGTCGAAGACCGTGTCCGCGAACACCGGAACTGCCGACCGCGTCAGAACGCTCCAGGAGAACATGCTGGGCGATCGGGAGATCATGGACCTGATCAATTCCCTGCAGAACGACCCCGAATTCAAGAAGATCCTGGAAGACCCGGACATCATGAAAGCGGTCAATGCTGGAGATGTCGTTGCGCTGGCGGCCAATCCCCGGTTCATGGGCCTCCTGAACCACGCCACAGTAAAGGAAATCGAAAAAAAGGTGCGATAACTGTTCAGCTCTTTTTTGTACGCGTCCGATAGCATGTCAAAATCAAACATTTTTTCG
>Ga0315268_10008542_pt1 | contig 10694 bp, 11 predicted proteins | sample C1_top_MG_FD_204535 | JGI IMG/M metagenome (GOLD analysis project Ga0315268, IMG submission 204535) | Sediment microbial communities from Yellowstone Lake, YNP, Wyoming, USA - C1_top | ecosystem: Environmental > Aquatic > Freshwater > Lake > Sediment | place: USA: Wyoming | collected 2017-08-01 | reverse complement strand
AAGGTTATCAATCACTGACAATACGACCACAGTATCCCCATCTTGTGGACGATGCACCGCAATACGGCAGCGATTTGAACCACGTACCGAGCGAGTTTCAGGAAGACTGCCTGCAGGCATGACATCAACAAAGGGCTCTGTGGCGTAACGCTTTTCAAACAGCGACTGAAGGTCCGTATCCGTCTTGAGGCGAGCGTACAAGGTTGCATGAATACCCCTGATCAGAGGGGTAAGATGCGGCACAAATGTTAAACCCACGTCGTGTTTTGCCACCAGAGACAGTCCTTGGCGAATTTCAGGCAAATGCCGATGCCCAGAAACTCCGTAGGCTTTGAAATTATCGGCCGCTTCCGAAAAAAGAAACCCCACCTCTGCTTTGCGGCCAGCGCCGGATACACCCGATTTTGCATCAGCAATCAAACTTGCATCATCAACCAAACCGGCCTCCAGCAATGGGAAAAATCCCAATTGCACAGCGGTCGGGTAGCAACCGGGGTTGGCCACCAGTCTGGCCTGCCTGATTTTATCCCGATTAACTTCCGGCAAGCCATAAACCGCCTGCTCTATCAGGTCAGGGCAGGCGTGACTCATGCCATACCATTTTTCCCAAACCTTCACATCCTTAATCCTGAAATCAGCAGCAAGATCAATTATTCTCACCCCTGCATCCAGCAAGGAGCGCGCCTGCTGCATCGCAATGCCGTTCGGAGTGGCGAAAAAGACGACATCACACTGTTCGAGATGAGCTGTATCAGGATGCGTAAAACTGATATCCAGGTATCCGCGCAGACTCGGAAACATTTGATTTACGGGGGTTCCAGCATCGGCACGCGAGGTAATCGTGCGCAGCTCCACTTGGGGATGCAGTGCCAATAGACGCAATAGCTCAACCCCGGTATACCCAGTCCCGCCAACGATGCCAACCTTGATCACATCAATCTCCTTAATTCATCCACTTATTACTCTTCAATTGTGGATAATAAATGAAAAAAACCGCCAACAGGCGGTTTTTTTCGGCACCTCCCAAACGACTTAACGCTTGGAGAATTGCTTACGTTTACGCGCTTTGCGCAAACCAACTTTTTTACGTTCCACTTCACGGGCATCACGAGTCACCAGACCAGCTACTCGTAAAACAGGGCGCAGAGTTTCATCAAAGTCTATCAATGCGCGCGTGATGCCGTGGCGCACCGCACCGGCTTGGCCAGATTCGCCTCCACCTTGCACGTTTACCATGATATCAAATTTGCCAACAGTCTCAGTCAACTCCAAAGGCTGACGCACCACCATACGGCCTGTTTCGCGGGAGAAATACACATCCACCGGCTTGTCATTGACGATGATGTCGCCTTTGCCAAGTTTGATAAATACGCGAGCTACTGCGTTTTTGCGACGGCCAGTGCCGTAGTTGTAAGTTACGCTCATGATTACGCTTTCAACAGATCAATAGGTTTAGGTTGCTGCGCGCTATGCGGATGCACTGCACCAGCGTACACCTTGAGTTTACGCAGCATTGCGTATCCCAGCGGGCCTTTTGGCATCATGCCACGTACGGCTTTATACAACACCCGATGTGGATGACGATCCAATAACTTGGTGAAGTTGGTTTCGTAAATACCGCCTGGATAACCAGTATGGCGATAGTACATCTTGCCCTGTGCCTTATTTCCCGTCACGCGCAGCTTTTCTGCGTTAACCACAACCACGAAATCACCGGTGTCTGTGTGCGGGGTATAGATAACCTTATGCTTACCACGCAGACGTGATGCGATTTGGCTGGCCAAACGGCCCAGAATTTTGTCAGTAGCATCGACCAAGAGCCAGTCGTGCTGAACTTCATGCGCCTTAGCGGAAAATGTTTTCATTGCACTTCCTAAAACAATAATTAGTAAACTTCGAAGGGCGCGGATTGTATCGACACAAGCAAATCCTGTCAATTACATTGTGCACTGTCCTTATTGAAGCCTGTAATAGCGGGCTTTCCTTAGTTATCCATCGCCAGCATCTTATCGCGCCCGGCGCAAATGTCTTAATAGCTTCCCCGTAACGCTAATGCAACATTGCATCGTTACCATGACAGCAGACATTCAACAGGAGACTAAGATGCATAACATGGACCAGCACCCCCAAAGATTCGACAATGCGGGGATAAACCACTTTATCCCAGGATTTAACGACCAACAGGATTCAGGTTATCACAAGATCGCCGACAAAATTGGCACACGATTAGATGGCAGCAAGGCAGGCATAGACTATGAGATGATAGCAACATTTCACTTTCGCCTGCTTCCGGTCACCTACCGCGACTGGAAGTGCAAACAATAAATTCAGCATTTCACAACAGGATTAACATCCCGCTTCAAGCGCCCCATTAAGCTTGCAACACCAGCAGGCGGCTTGCAGTATGATGCGAGTTCATTTCTTTGAATTTCCATCATGTCCTGGTTTCTCACCAATTTTATCGCTGCCTTCCTGCTGCCGCCGCTTAATCTGCTACTTATAACGCTGTCAGGCCTGTTGCTTTGGCGCAAACGCCCGCGCCTCGCCCGCATCCTGCTAAGCAGCGCCTTCATCCTGCTATGGCTGCTCTCCACCCCATTTCTCGCAGAATCCCTGCTGCACAGCATTGAAGTCTCGCCCCTGAAGCTAATTGACAATAGCGCGCGAGCAGATGCAATTGTCATTCTCAGCGGTGGCACCTATTTCAATGCGCCTGAGTATGACGGCGACACCGTTAGCACCGCTTCTCTTCAACGTTTGCGCTATGCCGCGAAATTATACCGAGATTTCAAAATCCCTATTTTGCTGACTGGGGGCACACCGCGTGGCAACAGCGCTTCAGAAGCTGAACTAATGAAACGCGTGCTTGAGCAGGAATTCAACACCCCTGCGCAATGGATAGAAGAGCAATCAGACAACACGCTGGAATCCGCCCGCAATAGCTATCACTTATTACAAAAATCAGGCATCAAGCGCATTTATCTGGTTACCCACGCCTGGCACATGCCACGCTCTGTGCAGGCGTTTCAGGCGGCCGGGTTTGAAGTCGTAGCAGCACCGACTGCCTTCACTACGCGTTATCAAAACGATCTGCTGGCCTTCATACCAAGCGCAAACGCCTTGCGCGACAGTCAAATATACCTGCACGAAATGATAGGGATACTCTGGTATCGGTTAAAATCTTGACATAACATCTTAAGGAATATCGAAATGAAGGCACGCATCAAATGGGTAGAACAGGTATCGTTTCTGGGTGAAACGGAGAGCGGCCATGCCGTATTGATGGATGGGCCACCCGAGGGTGGAGGGCGCAACCTGGGCCCGCGCCCGATGGAAATGGTTTTAATTGGCACCGGCGGCTGCACCACCTACGACGTACTTCACATTCTCAAAAAGAGCCGCCAGCAAGTCACCGACTGCGTGGTGGAAATTCAGGCAGAGCGTGCCGCGGAAGACCCAAAAATATTTACCAAAATACATTTCCACTTCGTCGTGACCGGCAAGGATTTAAAGCCTGAACAGGTGGAGCGTGCGATCAAACTCTCCGCCGAAAAATACTGCTCGGCTTCCATCATGCTAGGCAAGGTGGCGGACATCACGCATGATTTTGAAGTGGTGCAAGCAGCATAACTGGGTGTTAAAAACTTCGGCGAGGTGATGATACTGCGCTGTTCGATGGCGATACTAAACCCAATAAGCCGTGCGCGTCATTACCTTGCCACTTAACTGCATAGCCATTCTCACTGGCAAGGGTAGCTCAGCAGCGCCCAGCTCTACAGCCATCTCCGCATGCTGTGTTTCATCTACATACATTTGCTGTACCACGGCACGGCTCTTGGCATCCTTTTCCGGCAGTTTGTTCAAATGGCTTTGCAAATGCGCCCCCACCTGACGTTCCGTTTCCGCCAGAAAACCCAGATTCCATTTATCGCCCAGCAATCCTGCAACAGCACCGATCGCCAATGAGCTGGTATACCACAACGGATTAAGCACGCTCACGTGCCCGCCCAACTCGTGTACCCGCCGGGCAGTCCACGCCAGATGCTCGGTCTCTTCCTGCGCTGCCTCGCCCAGCTTGCGTTGCACTTGCGGGTCGCGCGCAGTCAACGCCTGTCCCTGATACAAAGCCTGCGCACAAATCTCGCCGCAGTGATTCACACGCATCAGCGCTGCTGCCTTGCTTTTCTCGCTGTCGCTTAAGACCTCCTCCGCCATACCCGCATCAGGGTGGGTGCGCACGCTGTGCGCCTGACTAAACAGGGTGCGCAGACCTTTGTCAAACTCCGCAATCAAACCATCAAAATTCAGCATCACTTTATCCTCTTATTTCAATTGCTTTAAATTCATCCAATAAACGCATTATCTTATTATTCAGTGATGGTGTGCGATATTATCCTTCTGCACACTATCCATCTGCGTTTTCCAGCTGAGGCTTTGCCGTTACAATAAGGCCTTGCTAATAGTGTTTTAGGAAATTATGTATTGCGAACTCTGCAGAACAACGGGAGAAATCTTGCTATGGCGCGGCCGGCACTGCCGCGTGATACTGGTCGAGGATGCCGACTATCCCGGCTTCTGCCGCGTCATTTGGAACGATCACATCAAAGAAATGACCGACCTTCCCGTTCAGATGCGCGCCGAACTGATGAACACCGTGTTCGCCGTGGAAAGCGCAGTGCGTGAGGTGATGCAGCCGGAAAAGATCAATCTCGCCAGCCTTGGTAATATGACCCCGCATCTGCACTGGCATGTGATTCCACGCTATATCGACGACAAGAATTTTCCCAACTCGATCTGGGCTGCACCATTACGTACCACACGCATTTCAAACACACCTGATATTCGCGCGCGTTTGACTGCATCCATACTTAAAAATATTACCCTCTAACATGCTGACCCTGCCCCTCGAACCGACCGACGATCGCGCCAATCCAGCATTCAAGAATCCTGCCGCCTGTGAGCAATGGCTGTCGCAATTGCAGTTCACCAATCTGCATGCAGTGCATAGCCTGTTACGCACACAACTCGACGAATTCAACCGCTTTCCCTTGCGCGTTCTTGATCGGCTTAATACCCTCGAAAAGCTGCGCGAAACGGTGGCTATTGTGCAGGCTGATTATGCAAAAAAACTGATCGCCAAAAAACTCCCGCTAAGTGATGAAGAATTCGCCATCTTCACTTCTATCATTGGCTTATGGCAAGGCATGCTGACTGGCTATCAGCGCTGCTTACAGGATTTTATGGAGGGTGATACCCAGCTGGCAAAATATGGAGTGCTGCTGTGTCATCGCCTGCTGCTGTATGGCAGCCTGCAAATAATAGAACACCTGCGTAGCGGCTATGAATTTGACGGCACGCTTTGGCAGCAACTTCATGCGCTGTATTCTTTTACAGAAGGAAACGGATTGCATCATGAAAAAATAAATGATGCATTGCATGGTTCAGGTCAAGCTACTTCCTGTCACACACTGTATGCAAAGATGCTTCTCACTTGCCATGCAAAACCGGCAGAACTCACACGGGCTCAATTGCAACTGCTGGATCGCTGGCTGACACAATGGGCTCAAGTTATCACCATAGAGCGACGTTGTGTCTTGAGTGAGGGTGACGCGCCGCCACTGGCAGTGGATCTGAGCTCCAATAAAGGTTTGCAGGATTTGCAGCAGCTTACGCAGTCTGACCATTTGCGCTGCCTGGCGATGGTGCCTCTCAGCAAGCTGCTGCGTGTGAAAAGTATTTTGCTTCAGCAAGGACAATCACCGCAACAGTTAGACTTAGGCGTTGATTTCTATGGCGTGGATTGCGGCGCCTTCCTTAACCAGCTGCTGCATTTATGGTGCGCTGGCTCCAGCGACCGCTCAGCTGAACGCCACAACGTGACGATGTCCGCAAAATTGGCAACTGGATTTGATTTAATTTATTCTTATATTGCTAACAAACCCTTCAAATCATCGACTCCAGCCTCCGCTGCAGATTCTGCAGGCCACAAGCAGATTGCGACCATGGGACGCACATTTTCAGAGAAAGATCTGCCTGACATCGGTCAACTGGAAAGCTGGACGATAGAGAACGAGAGTATTCTCGGCGCCCGCTTGCTACGCGAAAATAAGGGCGGCGAGCGCATCGGCAATAATGACCTGATTGCATTGCGTACTAGCGATGCAAATGCGTTCATGCTGGGTACGATAAGTTGGCGTAGTGTGACACGCAGCGGCCAATTGCAAATGGGGGTGCAGTATTTACCCGGCGTGGCACAAGCCATTACTCTCAAATGCACAGACGCTGGCTCAGCGTCAGGGAAGTCCATTCCGGCATTGCTACTGCCTGCAATGTCTACACTCAAAATTCCGGGAAGCCTGATCGTACCGCGAGATGTATTCCAGGCGAGCCGCGCGTGTGAACTGGTTCAGCCCAACAATGAAAAATTCAATGTCAAAATGGGATTTAGCGTTTCAAGTGGAGCAGATTTCGAACGCGTAAGCTACACTCAGGAGTTGAAACTATAGGCGCCGCACCCTACTCCAGTCGCCGTTTAGCCGGAAACACAATGCTGAACGTGCTGCCCTTGCCTTCTTCACTACTGACTTCCAAATGTGCCTGATGGCGAGTCGCTACATGTTTGACGATGGCCAATCCCAGCCCAGTGCCGCCAGTCGCGCGCGAACGACTGCTGTCTACCCGGTAGAAACGCTCGGTTAAACGCGGAATGTGTTGTGATGCAATTCCAATCCCGCTGTCCTGCACGCTAAACACCGGCTGACCGTCATCCTGCACCTGCCAGCGCATCACAATTTCACCGCCAGGCGGGGTATAGCGGATTGCGTTTGAAATTAAATTACCGAAGGCGCTACGCAACTCTTCGGCACACCCCAGGAGTTTACTATCACTCAGCATCTCGAGCTTGAGTTGATGTTGCCCACCACTTAACACCAAGCCGACCTGGTAACAACCAGGCAACATCTTGGGTACATCCAATACCTCCTCTTTTAGCACATTCAACCTGTCTTCAAGTTTGGAGAGGGTAAGCAAATCTCCCACCAGATGTGTCATGCGCATCGTCTGCTCGCCCATCATAGGCAGTGCGCGTCGTGCCATATCATTTTCCAGACTGGGCATGTCCTGCATTGTTTCTACAAATCCGTTTACCACCGTTAACGGGGTGAGCAACTCATGCGATACATTGGCAACAAAATCGCGTCTCATCGTTTCAATGTGCTCAAAGCGCGTGACATCGCGGGTCACCAGCAGCTTCTTGTTGCCACTATAGCCAACCAGCTTGCAGGACAAAACCAGATCATCCTTTCGCGGCCCATGCAGCAACAAGGGATCAGTGAAATTTTTTGCAGCGAGGTATTCCACGAATTCCGGCTGTCGTACCAGGTAGGTTATTTGCTGGCCTATATCGCGCGCGCTATCCAAGCCCAGATGTTGTTCGGCAAGCGGATTGCACCATTCGATGTGATCGGTCTTGTCCAGACTCACTACGCCTTCCGGCAACGCAGAAGTTGCCTGCTCCAGATCGTGCAGAGCTGCCGCACGCTTGGTGCGTTCCTTGCGGTGTTCCCGCACCATTTTATTAAGCCGTGCGAAAATATCTTCCCATGGCCCCTCTCCCTCAGGCACATTGCGTGTTTCAGGATTTTCCAGCCAGTAACCCAGCGCAACAAGGTTGCGCACATGAAATAACCAGCGCAGCAACAGCAATGCACCGAAGACTATAGCAGCAGGTAAAGCACCCGCAGCCGCCCACAAAATAAGCGACAGAATGAATACGAATAATAGAAAAGTCAGGGCATGACGCCAAACATCAAACACGGATAAACTTTCTGAAATTATGCTGCGTTATTATACGGGGCGGCTTATTCCAGGAGTTTGTTTTTTTTTGAAATATTCGTTAGACAGGCGAAAACCGGTAACCGCTGCCCCGCACGGTTTGTACCAGACTATCCAGACCGGAGGGCTCCAGTGCCTGACGCAAGCGACGAATATGCACGTCCACCGTGCGCTCTTCGACAAACACATGATCCCCCCAAACCTGATCGAGCAACTGGGTTCGGCTATAAACCCGTTCGGCATGCGTCATAAAAAAATGCAGAATGCGGAATTCTGTCGGCCCTAGTTCCAGCGTGACACCTTTGGCGCTGACACGGTGTGTAGTGGGTGACAGCTCCAGGCCTGCAGCACTCACTGTTTCCTCGCTAATTTCCGGCATACGGCGCCGTAAAACCGCCCGTATCCGTGCCATCAGTTCTCGTGGCGAGAACGGCTTGGTAATGTAATCATCTGCGCCCGACTCCAGCCCCATTACCTTGTCGCGCTCATCAGTGCGTGCCGTTAACATGATAATTGGAATATTGCGGGTACGCTGATCGGCACGCAAACGCCGGGCGAATTCAACCCCTGTCGTATCCGGCAGCATCCAGTCCAGCAGTACCAGATCCGGCAGTGCGCGGTTAATCTGCTTCATCGCACTAGCCACATCAAGCGCCTGTATCGCTTTAAATCCGCACAGGCTCACATTAAACGCCAACAATTCCTGGATCGCAGGTTCATCTTCCACAATCAAAATATTCGCCGTCATCACTCTTCCTATCGATATTTATTGTAAGCAGCTTGCTATGGTATGAAAGAATTGTGACAGTAACATGACAGTCGTAAGTTTTATTCAATCGGTGAGGCATGTTGCCGACGGTGCCGCGATAGATTGGGCAATAGCGATCCCGCCAGCATACCCAGCGCACTCATCAACAAACCTGCCAGTTGCGGTGGCCACAGTCCGTCGGCATTGAAAATTTCCAGCAATAACCACGAAGAAACACCTGCACTAATCGCAAACATAGCCCCCTGCGCGTTAGCGCGCTTCCAGTACAGTCCGCTCACCAGCGGAATAAAGGCCGCCACCAGCGTTACCTTGTAGGCATTGCCCACCATCTCGTAGATACTCGCCGTGGAGGTGAGTGCGAACAGCGTCACCGCAACAGTAAAGCACACCACTACAACGCGCATGGTCCACAAAAAATGACGGTCGCTCTGGTGGCCGACAATCCCTTTCAGAATATTCTCGGTAAAAGTGACAGACGGTGCCAGCAGCGTACCGCTCGCTGTACTCATAATGGCGGACAGCAATGCGCCAAAGAACATCACCTGCGCAAACACTGGCGTATGGCTCATGATCAGCGTAGGCAGTATCAACTGCGCATTTTCGTCGATCAACTCGCTCACCATCGCGGGGTCGATAAGCGTGGCGCAATAGGCCAGAAATAGCGGGATAAAGGCGAACACAAAGTACAGGCCGCCGCCAAACAGTGCGCCGTGCACGGCGGTTCTTTCATTCTTGGCCGACATGACGCGCTGAAACACATCCTGCTGTGGAATGGATCCCAGCATCATGGTCACTGCCGCACCGACGAATGCCAGCACTTCGCGTGCTGACAGTTGCGGCCAGAAGATAAATTTGTCTGCCTGAGTGGCGTGACTGATCACGACCCCCGCACCACCCGCCATGCCGGACAACAGCCACGCCAGATACAACATCGCGACGACGATGATTGTCATTTGAAAAGCATCCGTCATCGCCACCGACCACATGCCGCCGAACAGGGTGTAAACCAGCACAATCCCCGCGCCTATCACCATGCCTTCATTGTGTGTTATCGCACCCTGAGTGACAAAGGAGAATACCAGACCCAGCGCCTGAATTTGTGCCGCTACCCAGCCCAGATAAGAAAGGATGATGGCGAGACTGGTCAGCACCTCCACCGTACGTCCATATCGCGCACGGTAATAGTCACCGATAGTGATCAAGTTCATCTTGTACAGCTTGGCCGCGAAGAAAGTCCCCACCAGTATCAGACACATGCTGGCACCGAATGGATCTTCAACTATTCCGTGCAATCCATCCTTGACGAACTTGGCGGATATCCCCAGCACCGTTTCTGCACCGAACCAGGTGGCAAAGACCGTTGCGGTCACCACATACAGCGGTAAATGCCGTCCCGCCACCACATAATCTTTAACATTATGTACACGCGTGGCAGCGTACAACCCTATACCAATAGAAACAAACAGATAAAATATGACAAACCAGATCAACATGGATACTCACCCCAAGCTAAAACATGAACTGCAATTGTAATAGATAAGTCTGATGTTTTACGCTACTCCGCTTCTGAGGTCGTAATGAAAAAGGCTCCCGCAGGAGCCTTTTTCATTAGCGTGACAGAGTCAACTTATCACTCTTTGGGGCTTATAAATCTTTTGAGTGGGCCGCAAGGTATTTAGCCACACCTTCGGTGGAAGCACCCATACCCGCCTTGCCTTTGCTCCAGCCTGCAGGGCACACTTCACCGTGCTCTTCGGTAAATTGCAGCGCATCTATCATGCGCAGCATTTCATCGATGTTACGGCCCAATGGCAGGTCGTTCACCACCTGGTGGCGTACTACACCGGCGCGGTCGATCAGGAAAGAACCACGGTAAGCAACTCCACCCTCTGCTTCCACATCATAAGCCTTGCATATTTCATGCTTGATATCCGCCACCAGGGGATAGGCAACCTTGCCGATCCCACCGTTATTGACGGGCGTATTCTTCCACGCCAGGTGGGTAAATTGTGAATCGATGGACACACCGATAACTTCAACATTGCGCTTTTTAAACTCGTCCAGACGATGATCAAACGCAATCAGCTCTGAC
>Ga0315268_10008541_pt1 | contig 10695 bp, 12 predicted proteins | sample C1_top_MG_FD_204535 | JGI IMG/M metagenome (GOLD analysis project Ga0315268, IMG submission 204535) | Sediment microbial communities from Yellowstone Lake, YNP, Wyoming, USA - C1_top | ecosystem: Environmental > Aquatic > Freshwater > Lake > Sediment | place: USA: Wyoming | collected 2017-08-01 | reverse complement strand
CGCCCCGTCGGTCCGCTCAGACCAACCCAGCCCGGTGCAACGCTTCCCGGATCTTGGCCGCCTGCGCCGGCGAGCTGGCCGGCATCGGCGCACGCGGCACGCCGGCCTTGCGGCCCTGCAGCTCCTCGGCGCACTTCACGTTGGCCGGCAGGTTGTCGCCCCAGATCCCGTTCCAGATGGGCAAAAGCTTCTCGTGGAGGGTCAGCGCCCGCTTGTGGTCCCCCGCCTGGACCGCGTCCCAGAGTTGCACGCAGAGGGTCGGGGCGGCCGCCAGGATGGCGGCAATCGCGCCATGCGCCCCCAGGACGAAGGAAGGATAGAGCACCGCGTCCGTGGCGCTCATGATCCGCCCCCGGTTCCCCAGCATGAGGAGGAGGTCGGCCAGGAGCTTCAGGTCGCCCGCGCTCTGCTTGACGCCGATCACGCCCTCCACGCCGGTGATGATCCGGGTGAGCAGCTGGGGCGAGAGGTAGACCGAGGGGACCACGTTGTAGATGATGATGGGCATGCCGGTCCCTTTGGCCAGGGCCTCGTAGTGCCGCAGCAGGGCGTCGTCGTCCGGCCGGAAGATGTAGTGGGGCGGGGTCACCTGGAGGGCAGCGACCCCGAGGTCCTTCACGGCCCGTCCGCGCTCGATGGCCGCGCCGGTGCTCTCGGTGATGATTCCCGTGATGAGGGGAACGCGCCCCTTGACCTCCTGGGCCACGATCTGTGTGATGCGTCGCGTCTCCGCGGTGGTGAGGGTGTGGCCCTCCCCCGTGCTCCCGCAGACCGCCAGGCCATGGACCCTGGCCACCTCGATCATGTATCGAGCGTCCGCCCGGAGGGCGTCCTCATCGATGGTGTCATCCGGGCGGAAGGGAGTGGTCAACGGCGGCACGATGCCGTAAATCTCCTCGTGCATCTAAGCTCCTTTCTCAGGGCACAACCTGAGGCTTCCGTCACGACATTCCCTGAACAGGCACGCACGGGGGCCGCTTATATCAGGTTCAGCGACTTCATCACCTTCTTGACGTTCTCGATTTCCTCGGCGGTGCCTCTGGACAGCGGCAGGCGGGGGATCCCCGCGTCGATGCCGACCAGCTTCATAGCTTCCTTCCAGAGACAGACCGGGTTCGTGCGGCCGTTCTGACCCATGATCTTCAGAAGCGGATAGATCCTGCGCTGCATCTGCGCGGCATCGGTGATCTTGCCCGCGAGGAAGGTCTCGATCATGTCGCGGATCATCGGCCCGATGACGTGGGACGCACCGCTGATGACCCCGCCGATCCTTTCGGGCCCGCCCTGCGCATACGCCTCGAGGATCATCGTGTCGTCGCCGTTGTAGATGATGAAGTCCTCCGGGGTCGCATTGAGGAAGCCGGTGATCTGCTTGGGGTTGAGCTCGGCCTCTTCCTTGATGGCCACGATATTCTTCACCTGCGCCAGCTTTCCGACCGTCGCGGGATCGAGGTTCACCCCGGTGAAGATCGGGATGTTGTAGAGCATGATGTTGAGCGACGGGAGGGCCTCGGCGATCTTCATGTAGTGGGCGTACAGCTCCTGCTGACTCGGCTTGGTGTAGTACGGTGCCACGATCATGGCGGTCTCGAAGCCCAGGCCGATCGCCTTCTTCCCAAGCGCGATAGTCTCGATGGTCGAGGCGCATCCGATGCCCGCAATGAGGGGAATCTTCCCGCCGACGGCTTCCTTGACGGCTTCGAACAGCTTCACCCGCTCGTCGAAGCTTTGCGTGTGGAATTCGCCTGTCGTGCCGGAGAGAATGAGGGTGTCCCCCTTTTTCTTGTCCACCAGATACTGCGCGAGCTTCTTCGCCTTCGCGTAATCGACGCTCTGGTCTCCGGCGAACGGGGTCACCATCGGGATCAGGATCTTGCCGTAGGTTTCTTTCTTGAACACTTTCACTTCCCTTCCTCCTGTTCTCCCCCTATGGGCTGATCGGACGTTGCCTTGGCACCGGAAGCGATGCATCCCTTCGTCCCCACGGTTCGTGGTGACAATTTCTCAGATGGGGTCGTGCGGCGGCTCTCCTTCCTCGGGACCTCCACGAACAGTCCGTCCTCACGGCGCTGCCAAGGTCTTGGGGCGGACTCCCCTGCGGGTGGTGGAAGGGGCCTGGTGGACTCTGTTGGGGGGAGACGATGGCTCCCCCTTGTACCCGAGCCGGACCGAGAGTTTCCCGGCAACTTCCTTCACGCGCTGAGCCAGGGAGGGGATCGCCTCCTTCGTGATCCGGGTGGCCGGACCCGAAATGCTCAGCGACGCAATGACGCGGCCGGAGTAATTCCGGATGGGCGCGGCCACGCAACGCAGACCTGGCTGGTGCTCCTCGTCGTCCACGGCGTAGCCGGACGTCCGGATCTTCTCCAACTCTTTGCGCAGCCTGGCTGGATCGGTAATGGTCCGGAGCGTGTAGCGGGTCAGCCCCTTCCGGCAGACGTGCTCCACAACGGGCTCGGGTTGGAAGGCGAGGAGGGCCTTGCCGACTGCCGTGCAATATGCAGGGGCCCCCTTGCCGACGGTGATATTCGACGCCAGGCCGTGGGGGGAGTCCATCTTCTCGATGGAGACCACCTGGGACCCATCGAATACCCCGAGGTGGACGGTTTCCCCGCTCTCCCGCGACAGCTCCTCGATGAACGGCAGCGCCTCGCGATGGACCTCCATGTTGGCGAGGACCATGCTCCCCAGTTCCAGGAGCTTGAGCCCCAGGCGGTAGAGGTCTCGATCCCCCTCCTGCTCCACCAAGCCCACGCTGCGCAGGGTGGCAAGGATCCGGTGCGCCGTGCTGAGCGGGAGCGCAAGCTTGCGCGCGATGTCGGTGAGGGAGAGCCGCGACTCCTGAAGCGAGAAACATTCCAGGATGCGCATCGCTTTCCGGAGGGACTTGAGGCCTTCGGCGCTGGACTCCTCTTCGGCGGCGCGCGCCCTTGGGCGGCTTGCGATGGGACCCTTGGGCATCCGACCAACCTCCTCGCACGGGATGGACCCAGGCGGCTTGCGGTGGAGGGAACGGTGCCGGATGACTCGGCAAATCCGGTGGAGGGCTGACTTCCACATTATGGAAGTCACTTCTTCATCGTGAGAAATATAGGCGAGGCCGGAAGGATCTGTCAAGGCCTTTAGCCAGATGGCGTGCCTTGACGGTCAGCAGAGGTCTTTCCCGAGCGTTCCAGGATCGTCCCTCTCGGCGCGGGCACGACAGGGGGCTGGCATTATCGCCGGGCGGTGGGATATGCCGCGTTGAATTCCGGTGAAGTGTGGGCGGGGCCCGGCGGCAGCCCCTACTTCCCCACCACCCCAATGGTCAGCAGCAGATTGGCATAAATGGCCTGCTCCCCCGTGGCGATGGTCAGGACCACATCCGGCGTCCCGGCCGCCTTGTAGAACTCGAACCGCTCGATCGGCTTGAGTTCGACGTCCGCCCCGGCGTCATGCAGGATTTGCCGGAACTCGTTCCAGATCGGCGGGTCGGCCTTCAGAGCCTGCGGTCCGCTTGTCGCATACTGCATTACGCAGGCGGCCTCAATCGGGATCGCCGTCACCAGCGCCTCCAGCACCTGCGGGCACGTCACCACTCCCGGCGACAGATTCAGGTTCACCAGCCTGGCGTTCGGACCCAGCTTGCTGGCAAAGGGATAGTTCCCGTCGGCGATGAGAACCTGCGAGCTGTGCCCCGCCCGGCCCAGCGTCTCCAGAATCTGGGGATGAATCAGCTTGCCCTTGAGCATGTCGTGTCTCCCGCGGTGGTTGTAAATTGGTCGGCTCGTTTACCACTTTACCCGTTGATCCGTTAAGCCGCCAACCACTGACTCGGTCATCTGGATGATCCATCGTATCTTCGCAGAACTCAGCGGGGATGCCATCCCGGGATGAAGGGTCACAACGACTTCGGGGACCCGTAGCAATCGCGAATGGTCGCCCAGCCTCAGTGCCCGGGGCCCCTTCCAGTCACGGGTTCCTCTGCCAGGCGTGCGTTCCCTGCAGTCGGTCCTCAGCCGTCCTGGCGGAGCTCACGTGGATCGCGAACATCACCAGGGGCTCGGTACCCGTGGTCCGCCCGGCGTGGGGCGTCTCGGCCGGGATGATGATCACCGACCCCTTCTGGACCGGGTAGTCCGTCCCGTCGATGGTGAACACCCCGGTGCCTGACATGACCAGGTTCACATGCCACCGGCCCTTATGATTGCCTTCCTCTTGCCACGCCCCCTGCGGGAGGTTCATCTCGACGATGTCCACCGGCAGCCGGTCCGTCGGCAGATCGGCCAGAGCGGCCTTCCGCACCAGATCCCGAACGGTCCAGCCGCCGTGGTGATGGGGCATATCCGGCAATTGTTCCAACTCCGCCTCCTCCATCCGCAACACGTACTGCCTCTTCGCCATTCGCTCCTTCCATTTTCCAGTAAGCACCCCAGGGGCCGCTTATGCTCTTATGCATCGAGTACCGGACCCTTTGTTCGAGATCGGCATGGTCCCTCCCTATCTGGCTACCGCCTCTCGTCCTCCCAGCACCTCAGTCGAACCCAAGGATAGGAGAGCACCGTACAAGACTCCCACACGATCAACTCCGGCCCGAGGAAGATGCGTTGCGGGCGCTGCCCATCCACCCGGCTCATTGCTGGAACCCGACCAGGCGGGGGAGGAACAGGACAAACCCCGGCACGTACGTGATCAGGAACAGGACCGCGATCAGGACCCAGAGGAACGGCAAGATCTCGCGAATTATCGGTCCCAAGGGCGTCTTGGTCAGGCCGCTCACGGCGAAGAGCAGCATCCCGTACGGGGGGGTGCATAGGCCGATCATCATGTTCAGGACGATGACTACCCCGAAGTGTACCATGTCGATCCCCAGGGCCCGCACAGCCGGCAGGATCATCGGGATCACCACCAGCATGAGCACCATGGTGTCCAAGAAACACCCGAGGACGAGAAACAGGATGTTCAGGAGAAACAGGAGGACGAACGGATTGGGCGTCAGGGACACGATCGCGGTGGCGATCTTCGTCGAGATCCCCTCCACAGTGGCCACGTAGCTGAAGCAGAAGGCCCCGGCAATGATGAAGCTCAGGAACCCCACGTTCTCCACCGTAGCCACCATCTCCCGGTACAGGCCGTGGAGCCCCATCTCGCGATAGATCGCAGTGGCCAGGATCATCGCGTAGAGTGCCGCGGCGGCACCGGCCTCGGTCGGGGTGAAGACCCCCGAATAAATCCCCCCCAGCAGAATGACCGGGGTCATCAGTGACAGGAAGGCCCTGGCGAGGGCCCCCAGCAGCGCGCGAAACCCTTCCCACCTTCCTACCGGGTACTGTCGGTGCCTCGCGGCCACGGCGATGTACACCATCATGGCCCCGCCCATCAGGAGGCCGGGAATTACCCCACCGAGGAACAGGTTCCCCAGGGAGGCTCCCGACAACATCGAGAAGATTACCATGGGAATGGATGGGGGAATGATGGGGCCGATGGTGGCGGTGGCGGCGGTCACGGCACAGGAGAAGGGCCGCTCGTACCCGGCGTCATCCATCGCCTTAATCTCCATCAACCCCAGGCCCGACGCATCCGCCAGAGCCGACCCCGTCATCCCCGAAAAGATGATGCTGGCCACGACATTGACGTGACCCAGTCCGCCACGTAGGAATCCCACCGCGTTGTTGGCGAAGCCGAAGATGCGGGTCGTGATCCCGCCGATGTTCATGACGCGCGCCGACAGGACAAAGAGCGGGACCGCCAGCAGGATGAACTGGTTGTCGAAGCCGATGACCATGGTCTCCGCGATCTCCTGCAGGCTGATTCCCTTAAGGAGGCAATAGACCGTGCTGGAGACCACCATGCCCAGGGCGATGGAGCCCCGGAACAAGAAGAAGAGAATAAAGATGGCTGCCCAGACCACGACCGGCATTTCACCCCCCCTCGCCCCGGGCGCCTCGCCAGTCCTGCACGGCGCTTCCCACCAGGTGGCCTGCCAGCAGGAGCATCCCCAGAAGGTAGACAAAGATGAGATAGCTCCAGGGGATCTGCAGCGAGGCGGAGCGGATGTGGTGGCTCTGGACCATGAGCCGAGCCCCAGGCCACACCAGGGTGGCCACCACGGCCGCCCCGAAGAGCTGGAGCAGCGCGGAGATGATCCGCTGGACCCGTCTGGGTAGCGCCCTGAAGAGCACGTCGAACGCCACGTGGGAGTCGTAGCGGGCCGCCAGGGCCGCCCCGAGATAGATGAGACAAATGTACATATAGATGGATAGCTCGAAGGGCCAGATCAGGGGCTTCAACAGGTACCGCCAGAAGACCTGGATGACGATCGCCGCAAACATCACCGTGAGGGCCGCCACACCGCAGGTCTCTTCGAGGAAACGAACTACCCGATCAATGGATGGCCACACGCGGAATCCTCCGGACCCAGGCCGGAGAGTGACGGCTCACCCCCCGGCCTGGATTTTCACTATCCTTAGGGCATCGCCTGGATCTTCTCGTAGAGGCCGGCGCCCCACTTCGCCTCGAACTCCTTGTAGGCCGGCTTGGCGTTCTTCCGCCATGGCTCCAGATCGGGGTAGCTGAACTTGATCCCGTATTGCTTCTCGAACTTCTCGACGAGGCTCGCCTCGCCCTCGAGGACCAGGTAGTTCATGTAGTTGCGCCCCACCGCCAGGGACATCCTGATCCACTGCTTGTACTCGGGCGGCATCCCCTTCCAGAGATCCTCGTTGATGATCGGCCAGAGCTGCCCGATGATGTGGCTCGTCATGACGATCTGCTTCGTCACCTCGTAGAACTTGGCCGCCTCGTCCGTGGGCAGCGGGTTGTCCTGGGCGTCCACGGTCCCGGTCTTCAGGGCGAGGTAGAGCTCACCGAAACCCAGCGGGGTTGGGTTCCCCCCCAACGCCTTGCCCATGGCGATCCAGATCGGCGCATTCGGGACCCGGAGCTTGACGTCCTTCATGTCGTCCGGCCTGCGAATCGGCTTGGTCGTCGACAGGGCGAGCTGCCGGGTCCCCAGGTACCACACATCCAGCGGGCGGATTCCGGTCTTCTTCGTCCCTTCCTCAAAGTACTGCTGCCCCATGGGGCCCAGCATCACCCGGTACAGGTGGTCGAGATCCCGAAAGACGTAGGCCGCCCCAAACACGCCCATTTCCGGAACGTGATCCGAGAACCACGCCGGGTCGGCGAAGGACATCTCCAGGGTCCCCCGCTGCACTCGGGTCAACTGCGTCTTCTGGTCCGCCAGTTGCCCCGAATGGAAGGTGCGGACCTTGATCTTGCCGCCGCTCAACCCCTCCAGGGTTTTCGCGAACACCTCCATGCCTTTGTACTCGGGTTGCGTCGGGACGGCGACCGTACTCCACTTGATCTCGTACGTGGGCTCCCCCGCCGACGCCGGCGCCGCCATCCACACCCCGGCCCCCAGCACTACAACAGCCAGCCAACACCCGAAGCGTCGCATGGCCTTCCTCCTTTCATCGGCCGGGCCCGCGGGCACCCGACCCCTGTTAGCTCTCGCGAGACCATCCCCGGCGGTCACGACACATCCTGGCGACCGCCGCACATCCACGTTCAGCCGAAGATCACCCTCGGCAGCCACAGGACCAACTCCGGGAAGACCGTGATCAGGATCAACACAACGATCAATGGAATCAGGAACGGCGCCGTGGCCCGGGTTACCTGCTCGAACGGCAGCTTGGCCACCCGCGCCACGACGAACAGGACGATCCCTACTGGCGGCGTGAGGGTCCCGATCATGAGGTTCAGGACGACGACCAGCCCAAAGTGCACCGGGTCGATGCCCACGGCTTTGATCACCGGCATGAACACCGGGATCAGGATGATGAGGGCCGCCAGCGCCTCCATGAAACAGCCGACGATCAGCAGAAACACATTGATCATCAGCAGGATGTAAACAGGATTCCTTGTGGTCCCCAGGATGTACGCCCCCAGGTGCTGCGGCACCTGTGCCCGGGCCAGCACCCACCCCATGAGGGAGGCCGTCATGACCAGCATCAGGACGACCGCGTTGGTCTCCACCGTATCGAGGAACAGCTTGGGCAGGTCCCGCCAGGTGATCTCGCGATACACAATGAGACCCAAGACCAGGGCATACGTGGCCGCCGCGAATGCCGCCTCCGTGGGCGTGAATACCCCGATCATCATCCCCCCGAAGAGGATCACCGGCGTCATGAGCGAGAGGAGCGCCTTGCGAGTCGTGGTGACGAACTTGCGGAACGTGGGCGGGGGATGGGCCCCGAATCCGCGTTTCTTCGCCATCCACCAGATCTGGGCCATGAGGGCCGCCGCCATCAACAACCCCGGGACGAATCCGCCGGCGAACAGGCGTCCGATGGACACGTCCGCGATGACGCCGTAAATCAGGAGCGGGACGCTGGGCGGAATGATGGGGCCGATCGTCGCCGAGGCGGCCGTGACGGCGGCCGAGAAGTCGAGCGGGTAGCCCTCATCGGTCATAGCCTTGATTTCGATGGTCCCGAGACCCGCGGCGTCGGCCACCGCCGAGCCGGACATGCCGGCAAAGATGACGCTGGCAATGACGTTCACATGGGCGAGCCCACCACGGAAGCGCCCCACTAGGGCCTCGCAGAACCCGAAGATCCGGGTCGTGATCCCTGCGGTATTCATGGCCATGCCGGTCAGCATGAAGAAAGGAGCAGCCAGCAGGGGGAAGGAGTTGGCGGTGGCCGACAGCCGCTGCGGGATGGAGAGCAGGATCTCGCCGTTGGCCCAGAGGTAGATCAGGCAGGCGAACCCCATGCTGAGGAATATGGGCGCTCCGAATACCATTAGGCCGAGCCAGATCCAGAAGAGCGGCCCAACGGTCATGCGCGCACCTCCTCACTAGGTGGAACGGGGCCCAGCCACATGGCCCGCACCGTCTCCAGGATCATGAGGACAGCCGAGATGGGGGCCGCGACGTAGATCACCGACCAGGGGATGGGGAGGGTGATGGCCTGCACCGTGTGGGACTTGACGGTGAGGATCGTTCCCTGGAGGGTCAGCTGGGCCAGGAAGACCAGGGCGAGGGTTTGGGTGGCGAGGGCGGTCGCCCGGCCGAGGCGCGGCGGGAAGCGGTCGCTCACCACGGCAATGGCGATGTGGTTGCCCCGGCGCAGAGCGACCGGGGCCCCCAGCCAGCAGGCCCAGATGTATAGATACCGTGCCAGCTCCTCCGTCCAGGTCAAAGGCGCCGCCAGCACGTACCGGAACGTGATCTGTAAGACCATGACCACGAGGATGGCCACGAACAGCACCACGCAGGCGGCACAGGCAATGCGATCCAGGGCGGCGGTCAGTCGCGCCAACGGCGCGACTGCCGCCCCCCGGTTCCCCTCTAGAATCGGAGCCGAAGTCATCGGGTTTCCACGATCCGCTCGAACAGGCCCTTGCCCCACTTCGCCTCAAACATCTTCGGGATCGTATCCAATACGGGCTTCCGGAAGGATTCCACGTCGGGCTGGATCACTTCCATCCCGGCCTTCTTGAACTTGTCCACGAGGGCCCCCTCGCGGGACTTGATCTCCTGGTTGTTCCAGGCGATACCTTCCGCCACGGCGTCACTCACGATCTTCTGATCCGCCGCAGGGAGCCCTTGCCAGAACTTGTCGTTGATGACCACCAAACGCGGCGTGAGGATATGGCTGGTGAGGACCAGGTACTTTTGCACCTCGAAGAACTTGCCGGAATCAATGGTGGGCAGCGGGTTCTCCTGCCCGTCCACCACGCTCTGGCGCAAAGCCAGGTACAGCTCGCTGAAGGTCATCGGAGTCGGCTTGGCTCCCCAGGCGCGGGCCATGGCCAGGAAGACGTCGTTCTCGGGCACGCGGAGCTTGAACTCCTTCATGTCCGCTGCGGTGCGCACGGCCTTGTTGGTGGTGGTGAGCTGCCGCACCCCGTAGTAGGTTGTTCCCAGGATCCGCATCCCCCGCTTCTCGACGAGCTGCCTGTTGAGGTCCTGGCCGATGGGACCGGACATCACCTTGGTGAGATGGGCGTCGTCTCGCCACACGTAGGGGGCCTCGATGATCGAGATGCTGGGGACCCATTGGCCGAAGTTGGCCGCGCCCTCGGTCACGACCTGCTGGGTCCCAAGGCCCACCGCCTCGATCTGGTCTTTGGAGCTGCCGAGCTGGCTGGCGGGATACGCCTGGATCTCGATCCGACCCTGCGTTTTCTCGGCAACCTGCTTGGCCACCCGGGTGATCATCATCACCGAGGGATGGTCCGCCGCCAGCACGTCGCCCCAGCGGATGATCGTCCCTGCCTCGACTGCCGTCGTGAGCAGGCAAAACAGCCCAACGCTTGCCAGAATGCCCATCCATCGTTTCATGACGACACCCTCCTTCCGTTGATCACCGCTCATGGCTGATAGCTCATCCCATTCGACACTCGGCGCTCCTCTCTCACTCCCTCTGCCCGCTGCTTGCTCCCCTATCTCTTCCCTCGGCTCCCCCTCCCAGCCCTCCCCCCGCTGGCGGGGGAGGGGAAGGGTGGGGGCTCTCGGCTCTCTACACCAGCTTCAGCTCCTTCAGGCTCTTCCGGATCGCTTCCTGGTCGGTCGGTCCGGGGTCGAGGAGCGGCGCCCGCACCCCACCGATCGGGACGCCCCGCTGCGCCAGGACGTACTTATACCAGCCCAGGCGCGCTCCGTTCCCGAGAGCTTCCTGCGTGGCGACGATCCGCGCCTGCGCC
>Ga0315268_10008540_pt1 | contig 10697 bp, 12 predicted proteins | sample C1_top_MG_FD_204535 | JGI IMG/M metagenome (GOLD analysis project Ga0315268, IMG submission 204535) | Sediment microbial communities from Yellowstone Lake, YNP, Wyoming, USA - C1_top | ecosystem: Environmental > Aquatic > Freshwater > Lake > Sediment | place: USA: Wyoming | collected 2017-08-01 | reverse complement strand
GGTCTTAAATTAATATATATCACGATAGCTTCCTAATATATTTGACATAGATAGTCTAAAGTTATAATATACTAATTTTCTTACAAAATTCAAACAATTTTTTATTTAAAATATTTTTAAACCTAAAGAATTAAAACTAAAGTTTCAATTAACTTAGTGCGATTAGGGGATACGGAGAAGGATTGAATCCCATCTTTGCAATAACCTCAAACTTAAAGCAGAAAAGCATATTATTGGTAATAGATGTTGATATTATGGCAAACGAGGACAGAAAAAGTTAGACTACTGCAATGATCTATGGTTATAAAGTAGAAGGGGAAAGAGAGGTTGGTCTTTACCCAGCAGGTCTGATCCAGATATCTATATACAGAGGTTTTAGAGAAGGGTTAGACCAAATGTTTAAGGCTGTTTCTGCCTGCCATTCCCTAAATCTTGGGTATGTGATACACCCTGTCGGTTATTTTCTTTCTGAAACAAGAAATGACCATAGAGAGAAAACAATGGAGGAGATGCGTAAAATCGCGAAGAATGTAGACCTTGCGCTTATTATCCATGATGAGACCGCGCCGTGGGGCACACGGCTTGAAGGTATTTATGAGGAAGCTTATAAGGAGGCCCTTTACGAACTCTCAGAGATTTGCCCTATTTCGATAGAGAATGCAAACAACACGCATGACATGGAATGGTTCTGGAAGAAGTTTGCCAAGTCTGTTACCGTTGATTTAGGGCATGTTGAGGCCGCCGGTATAGATTCAGTAAGGTTTGTGAGAAGTCTCGGGGCAGACATAATAGATAAACTAAGTTTTGTACACATTCACAGGTATAATGGACCTCACGGTGGTGGTCTAAGAGATCATTGGGGTCTTTTGGAGGATTGTAGAGAACTGAAAGCATTGAGGTATCTCCTTAAAAGGAAGAAAGATATCAGCGTAATCCTGGAAATCATAGATGATAAAGATGGCATGGGGAAAAGCCTGAAACTTCTTGAGGAAATCAAAAGAGAGTATAAAGCTGAAGTTTAACTGCATGGGAAAAACAATTAATATTTTCATAGTTACTTTTATGTTAATCCTATTATTTTCCATCACTATTTCCTCAGCATATGCATGGTATTTAAAAACAGAGGGGGCAAAGGCTGACGAAGTAACAGGAATTTATACCCTTATATTGTATGGAGGAAGACACATTAATGATTTGGAAACCATTGCTATTCTTGACAAGGAAGGTGATCCATATGAGTTTGAACCATATGCTCCTAAATTTGATTATAAGGTTAAAAAAGGAGTTGCCGCTGTGGAAGCCCTGAATGAAGCAAAGAAGTTTGTCAATTTTCACAGCACCTTCTGGCGCTCTCAATTAAGTAGAATCCTGGACATTAAAGGAGATACCATTGGATATGAAGTAAGGCCTTTATATTATCCCTTTGTTTATAGCAGGGATGATATTCTTGAAGTATATTACAGACTTAAGGATAGCAAAGTGATTGTTGATATAAGGCTTATACCAGAGGTTTTTAATGCTCTCTTTTTGGGAGACACATCCAGTAAATCTGCAGGGGGACCCTGAGAAACAAGTTTACCCCGTTAGAAAGCACCGCCATTATGGCTGGGATATAATAGATAAAATCTTAATTCCTTGTGAAAGAGGCGGTAAATGCCCCTTTCTTTCTAAGAGGGTTTATTAACATAAGTGACGCGAGAACTAAGAGAATAGTATGCCTGAGATGAAAAAATGTGAATACTGTGGGAAAGATATTAATGTTAAATATATGGTCTGTCCTTTCTGTGGTGGTCATCTCCACGATAGGGATAAACTCCTTTCGCCTGAATGCCCTCGATGCAAAGTGCCCCTAACAGAACATCTGAAGGATGGGGAAGAGTATTACATCTGCCTAAAATGCGGTGGTTTATGGCTTGATAGGGGTGAATTTCACCTTTTTACCAGAGAGTATGATGTTTACAGAAAAGAAGATGGAAAAGGTGAATATCTTCGTGAGCCATTTGAGAATCATGTTGAATATATGCCTTGCATTCGTTGCGGAAAACTGATGAATAGAAAGAATTTTGCCAAAATATCTGGGGTAATAATTGATGAGTGCAGTAGACATGGTGTATGGTTAGACGCAGGTGAGCTTGATAAAATAAGGCATTTTATCGCCGATGGTGGCTTAGAAAGAGCACAAGATGCAGAAATAGAGAACCTTCACACCGAACTCAAGAATCTTGAAACAAAGGTTGATGGGGTTGCCCTTACCCAGAAACTCATGCACTTCTGGAATCTTAAGAGGTGGCTTTTTGGAGGTTAAGCATATCATTGAATGATACGCTTTCGCATCAGTCTGAATGGGTACGGGCTAAGAAGAACAAATACAACGAGGATCCATATAGTATCCCACTTAGCCTGTGAGAGTTGCCCAGCAGAAAAAGACCTACAAATGTTTACAAAATGATAAAGGGGTGTGAAAAAAGCAATCTTCGAAATGATTGAAGGAAGGGTATCGAGAGGGAAAAAGATCCCTGAAAAGAGAAACATAGGTGTCATGAATATGGTGTAGAAATAATTAAAGGAGTCTATACCTGGCACGATAGCTACGAATACCATCGATATCTCTGAAAAGATCAGTCCGCTTACGAAAAGAAAGGGGATTGCGAATATAACCCAAAGAGAATCGACAAGCTTAAAGAGAGAGATTACTGCCATTATTATTGTGCCGTAAAGGACACTTTTCGTAGCTCCCCAGATTAATTCACCAGCCACAAGGTCGTCAATATTAACAGGTGTCACTAATATCGCATCAAAGGTCCTCTGATAGGTCATTCTGACATAGGTTCCGTAAGTACATTCATAGGTTGCTGCAAACATAGAAGAGGATGCGATTATTCCTGGGGCAATAAATTTTATATAGGGCACACCATTTATCTCTTTCACAAAGGCACCTAAACCAAGTCCTAAGGCAGCAAGATAAAGAATTGGTTCTATGAAATTCAAAACGATACTTGACTTATAAAGCTTTGTATAAACTGTGACATGTCTCTGCCAGACCCTGAATGCCCGTTTAATCTTCATAATTCTTATTCAGACTGAATATGGTGTTGGAGCGGTTTCTTTTGCCGATAGTCATATAGTCTATTTAAGAAAAATAAAGAGGCAAAAGCCTCGGAGGTCGTTGCGACCGAGAATGAGCGATAACACCATATTCTGTCCGTTATTAAATTATTCATTATGTCAATCTTTAAGTGGCCTTCCTGTTAATTTCAAATAAACGCTCTCAAGATTTCCTCCATGCATAGTTATAAGTCTTGCCGGTGAATCAACAGTTACAATTTTACCTGAATCCATTATAGCTACCCTGTCGCATAATCTTTCAGCCTCTTCCATATAATGGGTTGTAATTAAAAGGGTGGTATTCTTTGACTTAAGATAAATTAGTTTCTCCCAGACAGAACGCCTGCTATGTGGATCAAGACCAGTAGTTGGTTCATCAAGAATCAGTAGGTCCGGGTTATTTATAAGAGCCCTTGCCAGGAGAAGCCTGCGTTTCATGCCTCCTGAGAGGCTTCGTATGTTTACATGTGCTTTGTCCTTTAGATCCGTGAATGTTAAAAGTTCCCATGCGACTTTCGAGGAGTCTTTTTTCTGGATGTCAAAATATCTCGCATAAACAACAAGATTTTCAAAAACTGAAAGATCCGGATCAAGATTGTCTTCCTGCGGCATAACACCTATCCGCGATTTTATCTCACTCGGCTTCTCAGATACTTGCATGCCGAATACTTTTACTTCTCCAGATGTTGGCGGAATGAAACAATAGAGTATACGCATGGCGGTTGTCTTGCCTGCCCCGTTTGGTCCAAGGAAACCGAAACATTCCCCTTTAATGATCTCAAAATCAATATTGTCTACGGCCTTAAGAGAGCCATAATATTTTGTTAAACCTCTTGCATAAACAATATTCATACAATATCATTATATGGTATTCTGTTTGTATTTACACAATGGGGAAAAACATTTGGATATGGACGAAGTAAAACTTCCAGGCGATGTAAGACTCCTTTCAGAGGCGGTCACAGAGCTTAATATATCGAGGAAAAATGTAGAATTGTATCCACCCGAGCATCCTATCATAAAAAACTCACTTGACAGAACCCTTGAGCTTCTGAAGAAACTTTTTCAACGAAGAAGTGCTATAACCCTCGGCATTGCAAAGAACACTTTAGTTGTTGATGACCATAATCTCGATAAGAAGAATCCTGTATTCCAAGATTTTGCTCTTAGCATTTATAGCAAAGGAATAGCAGCCATAACATTCTATTCTGGTCTCGATGTCAAAGATCTTACTGTGCTCCATGAACTGATAACCATGCGTGAGGGACCGATTGGCGATGCCTTAGTTCAGCTTGCAGATACGAAAGACCTCAGACACATAAAATTAAGTCCCGTTGATCTTTCTGTTTTTGACTTTAAAGAGGATCAACTCAGGTTGGGTGTACTGGAAAGCAAAATTATAGAGGATTATGTACGTGGCTTGCTTGAGGGAAGGCTTGCAGACAAAGATGCAGAAGATTTAGTTCAAAAATTACCCCCTGAGCAGCTTGCCTCATTCATAAATAACCAGATGAAAGAAAATGCTTCTGAAGAGTCTTGCGACAAAGTCATTTCAGCATTTCTAAGAAGGAAAAGCAAGCTTCCATTAAGCAGAGAGATATTTGAAAGATTTTTAGTATTCTTAAAAAATCTTAAGACTGAACTCAAGACACTGTTTTTAAAGAGGGCTCTTAGCCATCATTTTTCCTCAAGTGAGTTTGAAAGGGTGCTTGCTGGACTCAAAGAGGAAGACTTGAGGAAACTTCTTGAGGTCTTCGAAAAAAGTTCTGTAACAATACCAATGAGCCTAAAAAACCTTCTTGACAAACTTTTAGATGCCTCAGTTAAAGATAAATTTTCCTTTGACACTACTATCAAAGGAAAATCCTATGTGGATGATATAGAAATGGACAACAGCATAATTAATCTCCTTGAAGAGGACAACTTCAGTAATTACGTCAGCAAGCAATATCAGAAAGAGCTCGAGATAATGATTAAAGGCGTTGAAGCCGAAAAGAATCAACTTACAGAGATCCTCAAGCAGGACAGTGGTGAAAGGACAGTAGATAGGGCTTTGGCTGACGTGCTACTTGAACTCCTTGAATCTGGCTCAATAGGTAGTGAGGATTATCTTAAGCTTGTTACAAGACTTTCAGCGCTTGTAGATGCTTTCCTGGAGACAGGCAGGTTCCAGGAACTCTGTGATGTCTACAATACGATGTATTCATATTCCCTTTCTGGAAAGTTCAAAGTCGAAGCCTCAGGCATGCTTGAATATTTCTTCAGGTCAGAACAATTTATTCGCAAACTTATAGAGGCATTTAAGCTCTGGGGCAGATACGACCAGGAAAATGCTATTAGGCTTGCAAGGGTTTTAAGACTGTATCTTATAAGCCCGCTCTTAGATGCATTTTCAGAAGAGTCTAATCCGAATATCAGAAAATTCTTCATCTCTTTATTGAGCAATATGGGTGTTGATGTTGCCCATGAGGCTGTAAAGAGGCTTAATGATAAACGTTTGGATAACCTGATAAATATGATATCTCTTATCAGAGACTGTGGCGGAAAAGATTATATAAAGCAAATAAAACCCTTTACAAAAAATAAAGACAAAAATATATGGATGGAGGCAATCAAAACTCTTATATGCTTTGGTGATCGAGAAGGCCTGGCCTATCTTAAGACATACTTGAGGAGCAAAAATATAGAACTTAGAGAGCAGGCTATTCTTCTTTCGGGCATCTATAAAGTTAAAGAAGCGGTCCCACACCTTATTGAAATTCTTAAAAAGAAAGATATCTTTGGCACAGGAACATATTATAAGATTCTAACTGTAAAGGCCCTTGCACAGATAGGAGACCCTCAAGCTATAGAGCCCCTTAAAAGACTTTACAAGTCAAAGGCCTTTTTTTTCAGAGGTGCACATAATGAGCTTAAGTTAGAAATCTTTAAGAATTTAAAGAGCTATCCAGCCCATGCAATCAATCCCCTCCTTGTATTAGGTTTAGAATCTAAGGATATAGAGATCAGGTCTATCAGTGCAAGGCTTCTAAAAGAAATTCATTCTCAAGGGGATAAAAAAGATGGATGAGAAATTTTCCCACTTCCTTTTTAATGTTGTAACCGCTATTGCTCAGTGTTCCCTTTATTCGAAGAATCATCCCGCAGTTACAGATTTTTCTGAAAAAGCCTTAGAACTCCTGAATGAACTTTTCGTAAATGATTCAATTGATATAACAAACCTTGGAGGAAAACTTATACTCAATGATAAACCTTTTGCTGAAAAAGGAACATATACAGAAACCTTTTTAAGAAAAATGAAAGTAAAGGGTATTGATAAGGTAATTTTTAAGCGGGGTATTACCAATGAAGAGATGCGGAATTTAATATATCGGATAGCCTCCAAGAGTGAGGTACCTGTGAGCAGCGATCATATAGTGGTAGGAACTATGCAAGTAAGAGTAAAGTCATCGGAAGACGACCCTTTAGCAATCATGCGTGCAAGTATCTCACGGATTAAAGATGTTTATCAGGAATTTTTGAGCTCAAAGAAACTCAATATAGTTGGACTTGAAGATGCTATTTTAGGTTTCCTTCTCGCTCTCAAAAAAGAGGCCAATATGCTTCGCCTTGTAAGCCCTATTAAATCTCATAGTGAATATACTTATATTCATGCAGCAAATGTTGCAGTACTAACCCTTTTTCAGGCACAGTCTCTCGGTCTGAAGGACGAAGGTCTCCGTGAAACAGGATATGCAGGATTGCTCCATGACATGGGTAAATTATTTGTCTCAAAGAAGATTATTGAGAAACAGGCAAAACTTGACGAGGCTGAATGGAAAGAGATGAAGAAGCACCCAGTTTATGGGGCTATATATCTCGGTTCCTTGCTTGACATTCCTACACTATCAGTGATTGCAGCATTTGAGCACCACTTAAAGTTTGACGGTAGTGGCTATCCAGATACGGTATGGCGTACAAGGAAGCAACATATTGTAAGCCAGATAGTTGCATTATCAGATTATTTTGATGCCTTGAGGGCTGAAAGACCTTATAGAAAAGGCGTCGAGTTGCATTCGTTAATAGATATGATAAAGGGATCAGCAGGAAGGGACTTTAATCCCGTAGTCGTTGATAATTTTTTTAATTCCCTAAGGAAAACAGGTGTCTTAATTTATTAGGTATAGATTTCGCATTTCTGTAAAGGAGTGTATTTTGACGATACAGAGGCCACGACTGGGATTTTTTAAATATTCATGCTGTGCCGGCTGTGAGTTTCAGTTTATATACTTTCAGAAATACATTATTGAGGTCTTTGAAAACTTTGATTTTGTATTCTGTAAGATGGTCTCAAGTGGCGGGACATCAGAAGGACCTTTCGACATTGCCCTTGTTGAGGGTACCATAACAGAGTCGTGGCAGGTTGATGAACTGAAGAAAATTCGGGAAAAGAGTAAATATCTCTTTGCCATAGGTTCATGTGCTATAAACGGAGGTATTCCTGCCATTAAATCTACACAGCCAGAGCTCGAAGTGGAAAGGAAAGTTTATAAGGATTTCGCAACGATTCATTCTCTTAAACCGAATGCTATTGGTGCATATGTTCACATAGATGGTGAGATAAAAGGTTGCCCTCCGGGAGAAAGAGACCTCTATGAAGCACTGACGTCTATTCTTTCAGGGAAAAAACCTGATTTTCTACAGTATAGCGTTTGTGTTGAATGTAAGATAAAAGGAAATATTTGCGTTCTTGTTGCTTCTAATATCCCATGTATGGGTCCTGTGACAAATGCTGGTTGCGGTGCCCTGTGCCCATCAAATAACAGGGCTTGTTATTCATGCTGGGGTCCGATGAAACAAGCCAATGCGTTAGCCCTTGCAAAACAATTCGAACTAATGGGATTACCCTCTGAAGACATATTCAGGAGGTTTACTCTCTTTGGTTCAGTCACAACGGAATTCAGGAAGGCAACGGAGCTATATGAAGATTAATATCGATTATATAGCGAGAGTGGAAGGAGAAGCTGCGGTAAAACTTGAAATAGAGGATGGTAACCTTAAAGACCTGAAACTGAATATATGGGAGCCGCCGAGATTTTTTGAAGGGTTCCTCCATGGGAGAAGATTTGATGAAGTTCCTGATATAGTTGCAAGGATCTGCGGTATTTGCCCTGTATCTCATATGACGACATCAATAAGGGCATTAGAGAGGGCATTAGGTTTTATCCCTCACCCAGAAATCGTTAATATTCGTAAGATTATGGCCTTAAGCCAGATTATGGCAAGCCACCTCATACACCTTTATATGCTTGCCATGCCTGATTATCATAGGCTCAATTCCATAGCTGATATGCTTCCTAAATTTCGATCTGAAATAGAGAGGCTGATCAAGATAAAAGAGGTGGTAAATAGTGTAACCTCTTTGTTTGGAGGAAGACCACTTCATCCTGTTTCAATGGTTGTTGGTGGATTTACCAATCTACCATCGAGAGGAATGATTGTAAAGGTGATAAAAGAACTGGAGGGTGTAAAGGGTGATGCTGTAGAAATGCTTAAGATTATCTCTGAACTTCGATTTCCTGAGTTTAAAACGGATTCAGAATATGTTGCTATTTATATCCCTTCAGGCTATGCAATAAATGAGGGGTTTATAGTATCTAACAAAGGAATCAAGATTGAGGAGGCTGAATATTACTCCGTGTTTGAAGAAGATGAGGTTTCATACTCTAATGCTAAAAGGACTGTTATAAAAGGCAGAGGATCTTTCATATCGGGTGCTCTTGCAAGGTTGAATCTTAAATTCGATATGCTTCATGAGGATGCGAAAAAGGCATCAAGAGATATAGGCTTTAATACTCCGGATTATAATCCGTTCCATAATAATCTTGCTCAGGCAATAGAGGTAGTACATGGTATCAGTGAGTGTATCGAACTTCTTGAAGGGCTTACTTTAAAAACACCTGAAACACAGGTTAGCCTGAGAGAAGGGGAGGGTTTCGCAGCAACAGAGGCACCGAGAGGGCTTCTCTGCCATCATTATGTTTTGAATAGAAGGGGTGTTGTTGAGAGAGCAAATATAATTACTCCTACCTCCCACAATTCCATGAGTCTTGAAGAGAATTTGAAAAAACTTGTTCAACAGTTTATAGACAGAGAGAAGGAGGAGATTGTTCTGAAGTGCGAGATGCTCGTAAGGGCATATGATCCTTGTTTTTCATGTTCTGTTCATTAGCCCGAAAAATGCGTTTATATAATGCAGATGTTGTGAAAAAATTTATTTTTCGATACCTTAGTGTACTCTTAACTGATGGTTATCGGAATATTTTTATGGATATAACCAATAAAGATATTCCCAATAATTCATCGAGTTAAATAAATTTTTGAACAATGTCTGCATTATTTGGGTTAACAGTCAGTAATCGAGTTAAATGGTCGAAATAATTTTTATCTTCCTGGGTTTTTTACTAATTCTTGCTATCTTGAAGATTACCTTCGCTATACTTACAGGTCTCTCTTCTTTTAAGACAGGAGGGGCCGTGTTTACCAGTACCCACCGCTCTAAAATAAAGAAGATATTAGAAGTTGTACATATGAATCCGGAACAGGTAGTTTATGACCTGGGATGCGGAGACGGTAGATTTTTGATAGCTGCGGTAAAAAGATATAATGTAAAAGCCATTGGTTTCGAGATAAACCCTTGGGCCTATTTAGTATCCAAGCTTAGGGTAGGGCTCTATCACGCAAATGTTTCAATTCACTTTCAAGACTTTTGGACTGCAGACATCAGCAAGGCAGATATAGTCTTCTGCTACCTTTTCCCTGATGTAATGGAGAGATTGAAAGAAAAACTTTCTATGGAACTCAAGACCGGAGCTAAAGTCATAAGCTGTAACTTTGAGATCCCGGGATGGAGACCCGAAAAAATCGTTGCAGCTTCCCATCCTATACATTCAGATGCTATGTACATATATTCTCGCTTGCCATCAAAGACGGCCGGATAGCGTTCTTAAGAATTATGGATAGACCCATAGTTTCAATTGCAAAAATATTCAAGTAATTTATTATAATATATGCTAAACTAATTGAATTTAAAGTAATATTTAATAATATATTAATGAATATTCGGAGCCGGTTCGATTGTTTTGTTCTCTTGTTGCTCTAATGCACATAAAATTGGTGCTTCAAGAAACATTTGTCTCCATCTGATACATCATGAAACTGCATGTTACCTATAGCCTTGCTGAAGTTTCCCTGTATAATTCCAACCCTCGTTTTCTCAAGAGTAAAATGCCGTAGCAAATCGTCCTTTATGTGTTATCCCGGCTATCTACTGTCTATATGTAGGGTTATTGACTAAAAACAAACAGGAAATTCCTACAAATTTATGTAAAAATTAATGTTTTGGCATGATAATTGGTCTAAAGAAGATAAATAACATTGGATAGTCAACATATGTTAGATAAGAAATTCAAGATTTATCAAAAGAATGAGGCATTCGAGAAATAGCCTTTCGTAAAAAAACCCCTAACCGTATTTCCAGCATCGAATTGGGCAACAACTGTCTTTCCTTCCTTAATAAGCATTATTCATGCTAAAAATCAGTCTTTCATTTC
>Ga0315268_10008539_pt1 | contig 10698 bp, 9 predicted proteins | sample C1_top_MG_FD_204535 | JGI IMG/M metagenome (GOLD analysis project Ga0315268, IMG submission 204535) | Sediment microbial communities from Yellowstone Lake, YNP, Wyoming, USA - C1_top | ecosystem: Environmental > Aquatic > Freshwater > Lake > Sediment | place: USA: Wyoming | collected 2017-08-01 | reverse complement strand
AATGAATTCTGCTCCGGTTGCGTTTTGAATTGGAGCAATACATCAACTTGCGGCCGGTCAAACTTTATCGCGCGCAAGATTGTCCGCTCAAGGACAAGGGGCCGGAGCACATTGATTTCGTCGTCGTGCGCGAAAACAATGAGGGCCTTTACACCGGTTCAGGCGGCTTCGTGTTCAAGGGTACGCCACACGAAGTTGCCATCCAGGAATCCGTGAATACGCGGCGCGGAGTGGAACGTTGTTTGAAATACGCCTTTGAACTGGCGAAGAAACAGCGCGGTGGTAAACCGTGGAAAGGTCTCAAGCCCGAAGGCGTGAAGGCGGGTCAGACCGCGCAGCTCACACTTTGCGGCAAGACCAACGTGCTGACGTTCGCGTTTGACCTCTGGGAGCGTGCGTTCCACGAGTTGGGCGCGAAATATCCCACCGTGAAGCGTGATTACGCTCACGTGGACGCCACCGTCATGTGGTTCGTGAAAAACCCGGAGTGGTTCGATGTCATCGTCACCGACAATATGTTCGGCGACATCATCACCGACCTCGCCGCGATGATTCAAGGCGGACTCGGCGTGGCGGCGGGCGGCAACATCAATCCCGAAGGCACGAGTATGTTCGAGCCGATGGGTGGCAGTGCGCCGAAGTATACAGGCCAGAACGTCATCAATCCCATCGCCGCCATCAACGCGGCCGGACTGATGCTTGATTCACTCGGCGAAGCAAAAGCCGCCGCGGCCATCGAAGGCGCCGTGGTGAAGATCATCAACACAAAGATTAAATCCCTCGCCGCTGGCAAGATGGGCTACGGCACGCGCGAGGTGGGGGATTTGGTTGCGGCGGTAATCTAGAATATTTGTCGATCTTCTAAGAATAAGAATGAAATATTGGATTAGGTTTGCGGTTTCGGTTGGCGTGTTCAGCGCTATTCTCGGATGCCGGGATAGTACCGAAACCAGGTTGGAACTCAGATCGGTAAGATTTCGTATCGTTGCAGAACGCGACGAGAAGCCCTTGGCCAATCGGGAACTTCGTGTGTTCGACCGTCGTGCTGAAGATGTTGTCCTCGAGTTTGTTCGGACACGCGCGGTATCTCAGGGGTATTATCTGACTTCAGTTACAACCGACAACGACGGACTTTTCACTCTTGACCTTTCTGACACGAGAATCACGGACTTCGCCATTCAGCCGGGTCCGCCCAATGATATTGTTCGATTTGAGCGAGCTTCCGACGTAGGCCACACAAAATCACCTTATCACATTCGTGTGGTAAGGTTCGAGAAAGGAACGCAGCAGGTCGCACGGAATGACATCTACGATTTACGCCGCGCTACAGTGAGGCGAATTCATATCGCAGGCGGAGAAGAACAAGCTTCATATCGGGAGATTCTACTGGCAGCGCCGGACCTTTTACAGAAGGACCGGCAAGTTGCTCCCGCAGACGTAGACAAACAGCACCACTGAAGCTGATCGCGCAACGGCGATTTAATCACACGGCACGGTGCGCCCATTGGCCCAGTCGCGAATCTCGCCCACCTTCTCCGCCATCACCACGGAAAGCGGTTTGGTCTGCTGGATCTCGGCGAGCAAGTCAGCTTGCGCCACCGTGCGACCCTGCGCGTGCGCGGTGTACATCGCGGACACGAGCGCCTGCTCGATTTCCGACCCAGAGAAACCATCCGTGACTTTAGTGAGCGAGTTGAGGTCGAACTGCACCGGGTCGAGGCAACGCTTGCGGAGGTGGATACCCAGAATATCGCGCCTGTTTTGCGATGACGGCAGGTCCACGAAAAAGATTTCGTCGAAACGGCCCTTGCGCACCATTTCCGGCGGCAGCCGCGTGATGTCATTCGCCGTCGCTACGAGGAAAACCGGCTTGCGCCGTTCGGACATCCACGTGAGCAACGCGCCCAAGATACGGCGCGACAGTCCGTCGTCGTCATCGCCCACGGCCAAGCCCTTTTCGATTTCGTCCATCCAGAGCACGCACGGCGACATGACTTCGGCGGTTTCGAGGGCTTTGCGCAGGTTGCGCTCGGTCTCGCCGTAATACTTGTTGTAGAGCACGCCGAAATCCAGCCGCAGCAACGGCACGCCGAAGATACCTGCGGCCGCCTTTGCAGCGAGGCTCTTGCCGCAACCTTGCACACCCAAGAGCAGCATGCCGCGCGGCGGATCCAGATGCGCCTGCGCCCCATCAACAAAAAAGCTCTTCCGAACTTCCAGCCACTGACGCAGCCGCGTCATGCCGCCGATTTCGGAAAACTGTGCCGTCTCGTATTCAAACGACAGCGGCGAGTCGCGTCCGAGCAATTCGTATTTGGCGCGCATTACCTCCGGCATTTCGGATTCGGCAATGACGCCATCGTCATTGATGGCTTTGAGCGCAAGACGGCGGGCGTCGGTGGCAGTGAGGCCGGCGAGGTTGCGCACGAGCAGGTCGAGTGCCTTGTCGGTGGTTTCCACATCGCGCCGGCCGTGCTCGGCGCCCCAGTCCGCAGCGGCGTCGTACACGATACGGCGCAATTCGTCCGACGTTGGCAACGGCAAATGGAAAGGCGCAGTGAAGGGCCGCAATTCCTCGGGTATTTTCAACGCGCAACCCACCAGCACCACCGTCGAGAAATGCTTCGTGTAGCTCAACGCGATGTCCTTCAGGTACCGCACGTGCATGGTGTCCTCCAGATACGGACGAAAATCCAGCAGCACAAAAAGTGAATATGAGCCTGAGGTCTTGATGAAGTTAAAAATCTCCTGGGATTTGAGCACTGACTGCTGCGGTTGGTCGCATGGCTCGAACGCTTGCAAGCCTTCCGTGACCGTCCAGCGGTACGCCTTGAGCTGCAGGCGCTGGCCGATCTGCCGGACCATGCGGACGACCTGCGGCTCCTCGTTGCTCTCGACGGCAATCAGCGGCGTGCGTGAACGGATGATGGCCTCCAGGTCGCGCAAGGGACTTTCAGTCGCGAGCGCCCCGACCGATGAGAGTCTTGCCGAAGGAAGATTCATTGCTTTATGGCGACATACACACGCCGAAACGCCGTGACATTCAAGGAAAAAATCGAAGGCGAGTTTTTCTCGGGGTAATCTCAAAGAACTTCGCCGATGCTCTTGGCAAGTTCTGGTTGCCTGTGAATGCGAGCTAACAGACTAAAAATTTATCACAAACAAACTGTGCAGCTTTTTACGAGGTGCGCGTAATTCGTAAAACAACAAACGGCCCGTTTCTTACGCCGCCGCCTGATCCTGCTTGCGCCGCACAATCGGCTTGCTCTCGCCCAGCACCACGGGCCGCGTGATCTTGATGTCCAGGATGTCACCGTTGTCGGGCACTTCGTACATCACGTCGAGCATCACCTTCTCGATCAGCCCGCGCAAGGCGCGCGCACCCGTACCTTTCTTCATGGCCTGAGCCGCCAGTTCGCGGAGCGCGTCGAGCGAGAATTCCAGGTCCACGCCCTCCATCGCCATCAGCTTGGCAAACTGTTTGGTCAGCGCGTTCTTTGGTTCGGTCAAAATCGAAACCAACTGGTCCTCGGTCAGTTCGGCCAGCGTCGTCACCACCGGCAGTCGCCCGATGAATTCGGGAATGTAGCCGTAGCTCAATAAATCCTCCGGCTCGACGTGCGCCAGGATTTGGTCGCGCGCCACGGACGCGGCCTTTTGCGCCTCGTCCATCGCGCCGAAACCCATGATGTTTCGGCCCAGCCGCCGTTGGATGACTTTTTCCAGCCCGATGAACGCCCCGCCGCAGATGAACAAAATGTTGGTGGTGTCCACCTTGATGTATTCCTGCTGCGGATGCTTGCGTCCACCCTGCGGCGGCACGTTGCAAATCGTCCCTTCAAGAATTTTCAACAACGCCTGCTGCACGCCCTCACCGGAAACGTCGCGCGTAATGGACGGGCTGTCTGACTTGCGCGTGATCTTATCAATCTCGTCAATATAAACGATGCCGCGTTGGGCGCGTTTCACGTCGTAGTCGGCGTTTTGCAGCAGTCGCAGGATGATGTTCTCCACGTCCTCGCCCACGTAGCCGGCCTCAGTCAGCGTGGTGGCGTCGGCGATGGCAAAGGGCACATCAAGAACCCGGGCGAGCGTCCGTGCGAGCAGCGTCTTGCCCGAACCAGTCGGGCCGATCATCAGGATGTTGCTCTTTTCGATTTCCACGTCGGCATGCGGGCCGGCGGGTGCGGGCGGCATCACGGTTTCGCCTTCGGCGGTCGGAGCAGGCGGGGTTGGTGGTTGGATGCGCTTGAAGTGATTATGCACCGCCACGGCCAGGGTTTTCTTCGCGTGTTCCTGACCGATGCAATACGAGTCGAGCTGTCGCCGGATTTCCGCAGGCTTGGGCACCGCGAACTTGGGCTGAGGTTTGCGGCTCTGAAGCTGCAGTTCGCGGTCGAGGACGTTCTTGCAAAGAATGATGCAGTTGTCGCAGATGTAAACGCCCGGCCCGGCGACGAGCTTGCGCACTTCCGCGTGCGACTTGCCGCAGAAACTGCACATGGTGATGGTGGTGGGGCGGGCCATGGGGATTTAAGATTTACGATCAGGTTGGAGTCCAGCCTTCAGGCTGTCTGCGCGGCCCGACACGCTAAAGCGTGAACTCCAACAGCAATGCGATCTTTTCATGCGACCGCCGAAGTTTTCTCCACGCCGACGATTTCCTTCCGCGATTGCACGACCTGATCCACCAGGCCGAACGCTTTCGCTTCTTCGGGCGTCATGAAATTATCGCGGTCACAGGCTTTCTCCACCGCTTGAGGTGTCTGGCCTGAATGTTTTGCGATGATCGCGTTGATAATCTCCTTCTTCTTCAGAATATGTCGCACGCGAATTTCCACGTCACTTGCCGGACCTTCCGCGCCACCGAGGACTTGGTGAATCATCACGTCGGCATGGGGCAACGCGTAGCGCTTTCCTTTTGTGCCCGCCGCCAACAGCACCGCGCCCATGCTCGCTGCCTGGCCGATGCAATATGTATTCACGTCGCACGTGAGGAATTGCATGGTGTCATAGATCGCCAGTCCGGCCGAGACGCTGCCGCCAGGTGAGTTGATGTAAAGATGGATGTCCTTCTTCGCGTCGCTCATCTGGAGAAAGAGGAGTTGCGCGATGATGATGTTGGCGACCATGTCATCTACCGGCGTGCCGAGGAAAACGATGCGGTCCACCAGCAACCGCGAGTAAATGTCCCAGCTTCGCTCGCCGCGTCCGGTCTGCTCGACCACGATGGGCACGAGAAAATTCTGCGTATTCGATTCTTTGCTCATTCAGTGGCGCAACGTAGCGGAGGCGTGCGGACGCGTCAAGCCACGCCCCACTTTGGACCGCGACGGGAATCTGCTTTACCTCGACGAGCGGCCGGTGGATTCGCCGCTACGCTGATCCAATTCCTCTCCTCGGAGGGGTCAGGGGTGGGTTGGTGGTTGCGCCGTCATTCGTTTCCAGATGAACAACAGCGAGCTCGCGAAATCTTGCGGCCGTTCGTCCATCCAACGCGTGATTATCTCCGGCGCGAACCATCCGCCACTTTCAATCTCCTCCGCGTTAAGTTCCAACGGTCCGTCGTGCTGACAGCGATAAACCCAAACGAATTCCCCGTCCGTCTCTTCGCATGCGTTGATTTTGAAGAGGCGCTCCAGCGGTCGGGTCACGCTCAATCCAATCTCCTCGCGCAACTCGCGCACCGCGCAAGCATCGTAATCCTCGCCCGAATCCACGTGACCCGACGCCGACGAATCCCAAAGCCCCGGTTGGCGGTCCTTTTTCATCGAGCGCTTTTGCAGGAACACTTCATCACGCGAGTTGAACACCAGCACATGCGTCGCGCGATGCTTCAACCCCAGCCGATGAACTTCGCGGCGCGATTTGCGATCAATCACCTCGTCGCGCTCGTTGACGACATCGAAGATTTCTTCGCTCATAATTCTGATTCTGTAGGAGACGACGTGAGGAGTCTCTAAATTTCCATCAGTCTGAGACTCGTCACCTCGTCTCCTACGGGACAGTGAGACGACGCGTCAGTTCCACAAACTGTTCCAAGCTCAATTTCTCTGCGCGTTCCTGTGGCGAGAGTTTTAATTCCGCATATACGCGTTCCAGTTGTTCAACCGGCCAATCCTTTTTTAATAGCTTCATCATCATCTTCCGCCGCTGCGAGAATGCGCGCTTCACGATCTTCACGAAAGCTTCGCGATGCTCGTCCGGCAGCAACGGTTGTGTACGACGAACCAATGAGACGCAGGCCGAGTCCACGTCCGGTACGGGAAAAAAACAAGCCGCCGGAATCTTGAACCAATCGCGTGGTTCGTAGTCGAGTTGCACCAGCAGCGTGAGCACGCCGTAATCTTTATCGCCCGCTCCAGCCATCAGTCGCCTCGCGACTTCCAGTTGCAGCGTCACAACCATCCGCTCAGGACGACTGCCCATTTGTGCGAGCTCCACCAAAATCGGGGACGCCACCGAGTAGGGCAGGTTCGCCACGAGTTTCCAATCACTCCAATCGCGCGGCCCGCCTTTGAAAAATTTGAGCGCGTCGTCGTGCAGTAGCTGGAATGTTGGATTCTTATCTGGCGGGAACCGTTCGCGCAGGAATTCCACCAGCCGCGCGTCCTTCTCTATCGCCAAAACGTCACCGGCTCCGTCCAAAAGCAATTCCGTGAGCGGACCAAGTCCCGGACCAACTTCCAACACCCTGTCCGTTTTCTTCAGTTCCGCCGCTTCCGTGATGCGTCGCAGTTGATTGCCGTCGTGGAGAAAGTTTTGCCCGAGGGATTTCGTGAGTTGAATCCCTCGCGCCGCCAGCACCTCGCGCATTTCGGAAAGCTTCATGCACTGGTCAGGACTTCCGCCAAGGCGCGCACGGTCTGGGTTAGCTGCGCCTCCGTAATCGTCAGCGGGGGCGTGAAGCTGATGACATTGCTGTGTTCGCCTTCTGGCAACAGGATGTAGCCGCGATTCAGCATCGCCTTGATGATGCGCAGGGCTTCGTCCGTCGCAGGCGAACCATCCGGCTTGCGCAGTTCGAGCCCCACAATCAAGCCCGCACCGCGTAAGTTGATTTGCAATTTGCGATTTGAGATTTCGGATTGCAATAGCTTCAACAAAACCCCGCCGAGCTTGACGCTGCGCTGGACAAGCTTGAGCCGTTGGAGTTCGGCGATTTGCGCCAGCGCCATCGCGCAGCCGACCGGGTGGCCCAGAAACGTGCTCGTATGGATCGCCTCGCCACTCGACACCGGCCACGCGGCATCCATCACCTTCGCGCGACCGACGCAGGCGGAAAGCGGAAAGCCGCCCGTCAGCGCCTTGCCTAGGCAAATGATGTCCGGCACAACGCCACTGTGTTCGCAGGCGAACCATTTCCCGGTGCGGCCAAAACCGGTGTAAATCTCGTCCAGAATCAGCAGCACTTTGTGTTCATCGCAGAGCCGGCGAAGCAGCGGTAAAAAGCCCGGTGGTGGAACGTTGATGCCACCGCGCGCCTGAATTGGCTCGACGAGAATGGCGCCGACCCAACCCCGTTCAATCAGTCGCCGGGCCAACTGTTCAACCACGGCGAGGTCAGCGGGTTTGGTCGGGAATTGGACGAAGTTGGCGAACTCACGGAGTTGCAGGCGAAACGGCGAGCGGAAAAAATCCCGGTGCGCGACATTGAGCGCGCCGTATCCCAGCCCGTGATACGCACCCGAAAATGCGATCACGCCATATTTGCCCGCCGTCAGCATGGCGGTCTTCAGGGCGGCTTCAACAGCCTCGAAACCGGAATTGCCGAACACGACCTTGCCGGTGCTCTCGCCGTTGGTCCATCGCTCAAACGTGATTCGGCTCAACTCGCGCGCGAGTTCCGCTTTCATCGCGTGCGGATGCACATCACCCATTGCGTGAAGCAACTTCGCCATCTGCGTTTGGCCGGCGCGAACGATGTGTGGATTCGCATGACCACTCGCCGCCACGCCGAACGCTGCCGTCAGGTCGAGATACTTTTTGCCTTCCGCATCCCAGACATGAACTCCTTTTGCCCGCTCCCAGACGATAGGCCACGAGCCATCCGCTTCCATGAACGTGACGTTGCGCGATTCGTAGGCGCGCAGCAGATCGAGAATTTGGCTGGTCTTGCTCACTAAACTCCCCGTTGTTCCGGCGGCCAGATGAGTTTGTGCAATTGCGCCTGGAAGCGCACCGGCAGCGCGTCGGCAATTATACGCTCAACCAGGTCACGCCGCGAGATTGGCGACTGACCCGCCGGGACTTTCTTTAGGGCCTTGTCCTGCTGTTCCGGCGCGAGTGGATGCACCCACGACATGAGCAGTGGGCAAACCGCGTCCAGCTTGTGTGCGGCGATTTGCTGTTTGGTCCACTCGTAATCTTCGACCGTACCGATGACGAATTTGATTTCATCCGTGGCTTTCAGGTGTCCGAGGTTCTCCCAGCGATTGCGCGCGACCTCGCCGCTGCTGGGGCATTTCAAATCCATGATGCGGCGCGCACGTGGGTCAACCTGCGAAATATCCAGTGCGCCGCTGGTTTCAACGAGCACGGTGAATCCGTCATCGCAAAGTTGTTTCATCAGCGGGAGCGCGTTTGTTTGCAGCAAAGGTTCGCCACCGGTGAATTCGACCAGGGGCAGTGACATCTCATTAACACCGGGCTTCAGCCCGGTGATTGTTGCCGTGCGGGCTTCAACCGCTTCAGCGGTTTGCCCGGCGTGGGAAACCGTTGAAACGGCTGAGGTTTGCTTTGTTCGCGCGGTCACCGGGCTGAAGCCCGGTGTTAATGGGAGTCGCCTGCCGTGAAAAGCTTCAGCCAACCGCCTAACCTCCGTGCGCACGTCCGCCAGCTTCATCTTGCGGCCCTCCGTGAACGCATACGCTGTGTCGCAATACGAACAGCGCAGGTTGCACGCCGTCAGCCGCACGAATACGCACGGCAGACCGGCGAAGGAGCTTTCGCCCTGCAGGCTCAGATAGATTTCGTTGACGACCAGTGTGTCAGACACGAGAAATTTTGATTTTTGAATTTTGATTTTTGATTGGCTCACGCCTGGCCATGGATTTGCGGGAGGCAACCATCATCGCGGTAATTTGATTGGCTTCGGCCAGGAGATGTTCCAACTTCGGATGCGGCACGACCCCACTTTCTGAAAGCAATTCCAGCCAAAGTGCGGATTCATCAGCCTCTTCTTCAACGATGCCGAGTTTATTAACAACGTCAGGTTTTGAACGTGCCCGGCAGGCGGAGCGATAATTGGCTGCGACCGATGTGCCAGAACGCAGCAGTTGATCGCCAATTCGTCGCCCGACAAAATCATCGGACAGAGTAGCCGCGAGTTTTATCACCCGCAATGCGAACGTTTTCGTTCGTTGTTTCATTTCGATTTCCGTCATAGAATTTGCTTGTTGATGCTTTTGGTAAATGTCGATTTCGCTGTAACAGTGCCAAATCAAAAATCAAAATTCAAAAATCAAAAATACCAATGGAAATTTACGACCATCCGACCTTCCGCATGGCCTGCCAGCAATTCGACCTCGTGGCCGACCATCTTCAGATTCCGCACGACGAGCGCGACCGGCTCAAGTATCCCAAACGTTCCTTGACCGTCGCGCTGCCGATTCATCGTGACGACGGCTCAATCGAAGTGTTTACCGGTTACCGCGTGCAACATTTTCTCACGCTCGGCCCAACCAAGGGCGGCTTGCGCTACCACCCCGACGTGCGGTTGGGCGAAGTGGCCGCGCTCGCCATGTGGATGAGTTGGAAATGCGCGCTCACCGGCCTGCCTTACGGCGGCGCGAAGGGGGGGGTGACCTGCGACCCGGGTAAATTGTCCACCGCCGAACTCGAACGACTCACGCGGCGATACACCCAGGAGATGATTCCGTTCATCGGTCCGCAGGTGGACATCATGGCCCCCGATCTCGGCACCAACGAACAGGTCATGGCTTGGATGATGGACACCTACTCCGTTCACATGGGCCACACCGTGCCGAGCATCGTCACCGGCAAACCCGTTGGCCTCGGCGGCTCGCTCGGACGACGCGAGGCCACTGGACGCGGCGTCGCCTATCTCGTCAACCGCGCTACCGACACCATTGGCCTCGACATGAGCAAAGCCACCGCCGTCGTGCAAGGTTACGGCAACGTCGGCAGCATCGCGGCGTTGAGCCTTGCCCGTTACGGCGCGAAAGTCATCGCCGTCAGCGACGCGCGCGGCGGCATCCTCAATCGAAATGGACTCGACCTATTCGCGCTGGACAAACACATCGCCGAAAAGAAAACCGTTGTCGGCTTTCCCGAATCCGAGCCGATTACGAACGAACAATTGCTCCTGCTTCCTTGCGACATTCTCGTACCCGCCGCGCTGGAACGGCAAATCACCGAAGCCAACGCCGGCAAGATTCAATGTCGCATCCTCGCCGAGGCCGCCAACGGCCCAACCACACCCGAAGCCGACAAAATCATCGGGCAACGCCCGGAAATCTTCGTGATTCCCGACGTGCTGTGCAACGCGGGCGGCGTGATAGTGAGCTACTTCGAGTGGGTGCAGGACCTGCAAAGCTTTTTCTGGGGTGAAACCGAGATAGTGGACAAGCTGTTTCGCATTCTGGAAAGTTCCTACGCTCAAATTTTCGCCGCGAGCCGCAAGCAAAAAATCTCCATGCGCCTGGCTGCGTTGAGCGTGGGCGTCAAGCGCGTGCA
>Ga0315268_10008538_pt1 | contig 10699 bp, 10 predicted proteins | sample C1_top_MG_FD_204535 | JGI IMG/M metagenome (GOLD analysis project Ga0315268, IMG submission 204535) | Sediment microbial communities from Yellowstone Lake, YNP, Wyoming, USA - C1_top | ecosystem: Environmental > Aquatic > Freshwater > Lake > Sediment | place: USA: Wyoming | collected 2017-08-01 | reverse complement strand
TGATCTCGGCGATTTCCTCGGCCTCAATCTTCTCGGCCTCCATGGCCTTCTCGAGCGCCTTCAGCTCCGCGTGAAGCTCCTCGGACGTGGGTATCGGCCCGAGAATGTCTTCCGCCTTGCCGACGACTCGCTCGATTTCCGCAGTGCTCGTGATTTCCCTCGCGGGCGTTTGCCTGCCGATGCCGAGGTACTCGGACGCACCCTCGATCAGCTTGGTCAGCTCGAACGGGAACACGATCTTGGTCGCTTGTCCGTTCCCGAGCGCCTTCACGGTGTCCAGGGACAGCACGGTCAATGCCTTCGAGTCCAACGGTGATGCACCGACCGACAGTATCCTCAGCTTCTGAGCGTCACCTTGGCTCCTCAGTATGATCGCGAGCCTCTCACCCTCGGCCTCCAGGATCTTCGCCTGCCTCAACCCTTCTGCCTGCAGGATCCTCGCCCGCTTCTCACCCTCTGCGTTCAGGATGGCGGCCCTCTTGGAACCGTCCGCCTTGAGGATAGCGGCCCTCCTAAGCCTCTCGGCCGAGGTCTGCTCCTCCATGGCCTCCTTCACCCTTGCCGCTGGGTCGACCTCCCTGATCTCCACGGCCTCGACCTTGACGCCCCACTTGTCGGTGGCCTCGTCGAGGACATCCCGCAGGTGCAGGTTGATCTTCTCCCTGTTGGACAGGATCTCGTCAAGTTCCATGTCACCGATGATCGATCTCAGGGTGGTCTGCGCGAGGTAGACTGTCGCTGTTCTGTAGTTCGTGACCTGGAAGACCGCCTTCGTCGGGTCGATGACCTTGGTGTATATGATCGCATCAACGTTCGTCGGCGAGTTGTCCTTCGTGATCACTTCCTGCCTCGGGACATCGAGCACCTCTGTCCTGAGGTTTATCTTCACGACCTGGTTGATCATGGGCGCGACGAAGTTCACACCCTGGTTCAGAATCCTGATGTAGCGCCCAAGACGCATGTATATGGCTTGTTCGTATGGCAGCACTATCTTGATGCTGCTGCTCATGATAATCAAGACCACGACTATCGCCAAGAGCACTAGTCCTATTATCAATGCGATGTTCATTGCCATTCAATTCCCTCCTTTCCATCTCCCCTATTGCCTATTCCTCCCCCTAGGACAGATGCCTAGGGAGCTTCCTCCACTTTAACATGAACCCCTTCGCTCTCCTTCACGATGACCTTCCTGCCGACCGGGATGACCTTGCTTGATGTGGCGCTCCAGGTGTCATGCTCAATCCTGACCTTGCCCTTCAGGTTGTTCGGCTTCACCTCGGTTGTCACGACGCCGATCATGCCAACAAGGGATGTCGCGACAGTAGTCTCGGGAGGTGCCGGGGGTGCCAGCTTCTGGTAGAGTCTCATTGTCACGTAGGTCATGGGAACCATGATCCCAACTGCGATAAGAGGCGACCACCAGCTCAGCAGAATGTCAGGCGCCGCGAGGCCAATGAACCCGAGGACGACGAGAGCCGTCGCCGGGATGATTATGAACGCCCCAGGAGTTGTAAGTTCGATCAGCACCATCACAATTCCGATGATGGTAAGCGCTAACCCCAATTGCTGCCCCAGTTCCATGGTCTGCAACACCGCCTTTGACCGTATATATGTATTGCCGTGGAAGACCCTGGACACAAGTAGAACTGAGAACAACTCCCACGAAACGCGCGCACCCGCCGATCGATTGACTGACTACCTCAGCCGCATCCTGGCGATGTGGTAGCACCACAGCCCGTGCATCCTAAGGGCTTCGTTGGTGTTGTCCACCGTGATCCTACCTGAGTCGGTCCTGTACTGCAGGACATCCTCCAAGGAACAGCCGACATAGTCCGACAGCTTCACGAGTTTCTCATAAGGGAACGGCTGGGCCCCGACGAGTATCTGCCTGATGCTCCAGCCCGGGTGTATCCGGGAACGGTACCCGAGCTCGCGCGCAAGCCTGTTTATGCTTCCCGCCTTCTCTATCCCGTCCTTGATCAACTCGACGCGGAAGGAGGAGGTCAACCAAACCCTTCTATCAGAACCGTGCGTCCTGAAAGGATTGCCGTTGTAGGCGTTCTCGTAGGCCATAGTGAGAATCAAACATTGTAGAACTACCATATATATTTCTTGCTATGAGATGTCTATCCAAACATGGTATATACCATGTTTCCCCGCCTGATTTCGGCCCTTTCCCAGGCTGTAACAAGTGTTATCGTTTTTGAGAACCGTTACACCGGGCGAGGGAAGTGTTTTGACGACCTCGAATGGCACGATCGGCCTCAAGACCGCGGCGAAAGACGAGATCATCGACATCACAAGCAAGGTGCGCGAGATAGTTTCCCGTTCAAACATAGCGCAAGGGCTGGCATGCGTGTTCGTTGTGGGCTCTACCGCGGCTGTGACTACGGTGGAGCATGAACCCGGGCTCGTCGCGGACATGAAGGACGCTATGGATAGGCTCTACCCGAAGGATATCGACTATGAGCACCACCAGCGCTGGGGCGATGGCAATGGCCACTCCCACATCCGGGCGTCGTTCGTGGGACCGTCATTGACGGTCCCGATCGTGGACGGAGAGCTGCAGCTCGGGACCTGGCAGCAGATCGTGTTCATGGAGTTCGACAACAAACCAAGGTCAAGAGAGGTCTTGGTCCAGATTGTCGGAGAGCCATAATTGAACACCGGCCTGTTTCTGCCACAAGCATATAATAGGATGTGACGTTGGCCCCAAGCGTATGCCAATTGAAGTAGAGTTCCTCGGAGGAGGCCAAGAAGTCGGCAGGCTAGGCATCCTGCTGAAGCACTCAGGGTCGAAGCTGTTGTTCGATTACGGCATGACCGCGACCGACCCGCCATCGTACCCGATGCCGTGCCCTCCAGTAGACATCTTGTTCCTGACTCACTCCCACCTGGACCACTGCGGAATGATACCCTGGTTGACCGCTCGGTACGACATCAACGTTGTGTCCACTGCAATCTCGAGAGAGATCGGGATACTGCTGATGGACGACAGCGTCAAGATAGGGGCTGCCGAGGGCTACCCCGAACCGTACACCTCGAAAGACATCAAAATCGCGCGGGGGAAGTTCGATGAGATATCGTTCGGGGACACAGTGAACGTCGGCAAGATGCAGGTGGTCGCTCACTCAGCCGGACATATCCCCGGGGCCACGATGTACGAGCTCAGGGGGAGGAGGTCCACACTCGTTACGGGCGACCTCCACACGCTAGACACTAGGCTCGTGACCGGTGCGAGGCCCGTCAAATGTGACAACCTGATCATGGAATCCACATATTCCGGGAGGAACCATCCTCCGCGGTCCAAAACCGAGTACGCCCTCCTAAAGAAAGTGGAGGAAGTGACTCGCAGAGGCGGTACGGCGCTCATACCGTCCTTCGCCGTTGGCAGGACGCAAGAGATACTCCTGCTAATGAAGGACAGCAAGTATGAGTATTGGCTGGACGGCATGGGCAGAAGCGTGAACAAGATCTACCAGCGGTTCCCGGAGTACATCCGCTCGCCCAAGCGCCTGAGGCAGGCCATCAACAGGATGAACGAGGTGAGGAACTTCCGCGCGCGCTCAAGGGCGATGAAGGCGGACGTGATCATCACCACGAGCGGAATGCTCGATGGCGGTCCGGTTCTAAGTTACATAGACTCGCTGCGGGACGACCCGAAGAGTGCCATACTCCTCACCGGCTACCAGGTGGAGGGGAGCAACGGCCGGAAACTGATCGAGACAGGCATGATGGACTTCAAGGGAGTGAGCGAGCGCGTCCAGTGCGAGGTAATGAAGTTCGATTTCTCAGCGCACGCGGGCCATGACGAGCTCCTGGCGTTCGCGAAGGGGTGCTCCCCGGAGAAGATAGTCCTGATGCACGGGGACCAGAGGGAGATACTTGCGGGCGACTTGAGGGCCGAGGGATTCGAGGTCCTGCTTCCGAAGAACGGCGAGAAATTCACGCTGTGATGGGCCCTTTTCTAACAAAACATAGTTATTCCCCCACGCACTCTTAGATTCTGCATGAGGTCGAGACTCCAGGAGTTCCTGAAAGAAGACATAGGGTCGGGGGACGTGACCTCCGAGCTTGTCGTACCACTTGACGAGACCGCGAGAGGCAGGATTATCTGCAAAGAACCGTGCGTTCTCGCAGGGGTCGCCGAGGCCTCAGAGGTGTTCAAGGAACTGGGCGCGGGTACAGTTAGGAGCCGGAAGGATGGGACGAAGGCGAAGAAGGGCGATGTGGTGCTGGAAGTAAAGGGCTCTGCGAGGGCCATACTCGCCGGGGAGAGGCTCGCGCTCAACTTCGTGATGCGCATGAGTGGCATCGCGACGCTCACGGCGGATCTGACTGCGGCCTGCAGAAAAGTCAACCCGAAAGTCAGGATCGCGGCCACTAGGAAGACGACACCTGGGTTCAGGGAGTTCGAGAAGAAGGCGGTGCTCATCGGGGGCGGGGACCCTCACAGATACGCGCTCGACGATGCAATACTGATCAAAGACAATCACATCATGCTTGCGGGCGGAGTCGAAGAGGCTCTCAAGAGGGCGAGGCGCGGGAGCTTCACCAAGAAGATTGAGATCGAGGTGGAGAACCCGAAAGACGCGAGGACCGCCCTCGCGAACGGGGCTGACATAATCATGCTAGACAACTTCAAGCCTAAGGCGCTTCAGAAGCTCTCGGAGGAGCTCAAGTCGATACGCCCCGACGTTATGATAGAGGCCTCCGGAGGAATCAGCCCGGAGAACGTACGCAAGTTCGCTCCTGGCGCAGACATCATCTCCCTCGGCTGGCTGACGCACTCGGTCAAATCAATCGATTTCTCGATGGATGTCAAAAGGACCTGAGCTGAGAGGATGAAGCCGAAGCAAGCGTGGGGAGCGGTCTCGGTTATCTTCGCGCTGGGCGATGCGCTCCTCGCGTCTGTGTTTATAGCGCTCGGATACGTGCTCCTTCTTGTGGTCACCTTCGCAGGAATCGCTGCTCTGATCTACGTGTATATTGTCTACAAAAGGTACCATGTCGAGGTCGTTCCCGAGAGCGACGTATTGTTGTTCGATGACGTTGACGATCTCAGGATACTGTGCAACATCTACGGTCTGGGCATTGACGGCGACGAGGACTCGCTCAGAAAGAAACTCACATCGTTCTCCCGCGCGAACGCCAAGACCGCGTTCGTATGGGTCGCGCCAAGGTCAGTTCTCTCAATCGGTTCGGGCCTGTCAATCGAGGCAGTGACCAGCCCCGGCAAACTGGAGAGGCCAGGGTCCGCGGACGAGCTCGCGCGGGAGATGCTGGCAGGATCTAGCCCCTGGGACGCGCACACCAGCGTCCTGCCGAGAGGTGAGGCGAGGTCGACCACGCGACTGATGGGCATCAAGGAATGCCCCGTTTGCGGTTCACAGTCACGGGGGTCGAAGAACATCTGCGCAGAGTGCGGGGCGGATCTGGAATTCTATGCAGTGCTCTCCGGATCCAAGGTCGGGAAGAGGATGGTCTCCGCGAAGGCATCAGCTGTGAGGCGCAGACTTAGATACCAGGTGCCGCCGTTAGGAGTCAAGATATGATCGAGAAGGAGAAATGCGAAATCTGCGGGAAGCCTGCCAAGCGCTATCTGTTTGCCGCGTTTCTGTGCGACGACGAGGAATGTATCCAGAAGGCGAGGCAGCGTAGGGGTGGCCCCGGAGGACATCAGAAGCAGAAGTTGTTCGTCTGGGGGAAGACGAACAACCAAGGAAAAGATTGACAAGCTTTAAGCCGGGTTTCCTATTCTCGAAATCCATGGACAAGCGGGCGTTCGCGGGACTCATGATAATCGAGACGATGCTCGCGTTCGCCAACACCTTCGCAGGTTCATTCAACGTGGTCTACCTCTTCAAGAAGATGGACCTCGAGCTTTGGGCCGGTCCGGTGTACTTGATGATAGGGTTCGCCATCGCAACCCTGGTCAGCCTTTGGATGTCCTGGAAACCGCACCTGGACCCGAGAAACGTCATGCTCGCGGGCCTCATGTTCCTGATGGCGGAGTATGCCTGCTTCCTGCTGTTTAAAGACGGATGGCTCATATCATTCTCCGTAGGCGTAATGTTCGGCCTCTGGTACCCGCTCTTCTGGACGCCGTTCAACATACTCATGGCGCAGATGACCGGGAAGGGCGACCGTGGCGTGACCTACGGGGCGTTCTTCTTCGTCTGGCCTCTGGTCACGTTCTTCGCGCCGTTCCTGGGCGGCCTTGTGATCGGGTGGATCAACTACCAGGCACTGTTCGCGCTCGGAATCGTGATAGTATTGCTGACGGCCGTGTTCGTGGTCGCCTACAGAAAATACATACCGAAGGACCAGATGATGAAGATAAGGCTGAGCGAGCTCGGGCCGAGGAACATCATCGCTGTTCTTGGCGAGGGCGGGTTCGAGGGCGTCTTCTGGATCGGAGTGACTCTAGTCGCTTACGAGTTCACGCAGGACGAGCTGGACTTGGGAATCCTGTTCTCGCTGTTCGGGCTCAGCGCCGGCATCATGGCGATCATCCTCGGGAAGGTCTCGGACAGGATTCAGAACAGGAGGCTCTTCGCGGCCGTGAGCGCCATTGCGTCGATCCCGTGCGTGCTGATGATCTCGCTCTCGAGTAATCTAAACGAATATGCCTTGGCCAACGGACTCCTCGAATTCGCCAGCTTCATCATGCCAGTGTTCATATTCGCCATCTTGACGGACAAGTGGGAGGAGGCGAAGAACGACTCCGTGCTCACAAGGGAGTTCTTGCTCGACATCGGGAGGACTACTACCCTCGCCCTGTTTCTCGTAGTCCTCTACCTCGGGTTCACGCCCAGGCAGGGGTTCCTTCTCGCAATCCCGTTCCTCGTGATGGCCGCATTTGCGTTCGAGGCAAAGACCCGCCCGACCAAGCTAGTCGCCAAGGCACGCCATGCCGACCACGTCGGCTAGGTCGAGCATCCTGAGCTTCGAACCCTTCGCATCAATGGCGGCCTTGAGGCTCTGGTAACAGAACGGGCACGACGTAACCAGCATGTCCGCGCCGGTCCTCTCCGCGTCTTCTACTCTGATCGTGGATATCTTCTGTGCGAGCTCAGGGAACGCCGTCTTGACGCCCCCGCCCGCACCGCAGCAGCGCGCCTCGTCCCTGTTCCGATCCATCTCAACGAGCTTCAGCCCAGGTATCGCTTCAAGTATCTTCCTGGGTTCGTCGTAAATGCCGTTGTGCCTCCCCAAATGGCAGGGGTCGTGGAACGTTGCCACGGCTTCCACCCGCTTATTCATCTTCAGTCTCCCGGAATCAATCAGCTCAGCAAGGAACTGGGTAATGTGCACGGTCTTGGCGTTGACCTTCCCGACCTTGGGATAGTCCTGCCTGATGGTCTTATAGCATCCCGCGCAGCTGGTGACTATCAGGGATGGCCTCGCCTTCTCGAACAGGTCGATGTTCTTCAAAGCCATCTTCTTTGCCGATTCCAACAGACCAGTCCTGAGCAAAGTGGATCCGCAACATCCCTCCTCGTTCCCGAGGGTTCCGAAATCCACACCCGCCTTCGCGAGCGTGCGCGCGCTGTTGATCGCCATGTCCTTGATGTTGGGGTCGTAGGCGGCGGTGCAGCCGACGAAGTAGAGCACTTCGGCACGATCCTTGAGCGCGTCCTTGATCCTGACGTCCTTCTCAACCCTCTTCGACCATCGCGACCGCTGTGTCCTGGGTTGCATCCAGGGGTTGTCGTAGTTCTCGATGCTCTTGATGATCTGCTCGTGGGCAGGCAATGGCGCGAGCCCGTTCGCAACAAGGAACTCGCGCATGTTCTCCCACATCTCGATTGTGTCCAAGTGCGCTGGACACACGGTCTTGCACTGGCCGCATATGGTGCATTCGTATGCTCGCTTCGTGAGCTCGTCGAGCTGTTCCTTCGGGATCTCTTTAGCTCCTAGCAGCCGCGCCCTGAGACCGTACTGTCCGATGTAGAACTCGCGCAGCCTGAGTATCTTCCCGCGCGGGGTCACCAGTTCGACATCCTGCGCCTCGCCTCCTGTCGGACAGGTAGATGTGCACTCGCCACAGCGAGTGCACGCATCATACCTCATGAGCGCAAGGACGTCGAGTTTGGAGATGTCGAGCTTCTTCATAGGGCAACCTCCTCAGGAAGCGTCTTGTCCGCCTCGATCGCGATCGGGGTTGCTATCATGTGGAACAACTTGCTGAAAGGTATGTACGCTATCAGGAGGGAACTCATCACGCCGTGCACAAGCCAGACTTGGTCATAGTACTGGCCCCAGGAATTCGGCGTCACTCGAGAGAATGCGTATCCGAGGAACGAGTAGACATCGTTCATTTGGTGGCCTTCAATCCTTCCTGCTATGCCGATCCCTTCGAGAATGAAGCCGCCGAGGACTACCGCCAACAGGAATAGTATCGACACCGCGTCCGGGAGCTCGGTCCGAACGATCTTCGGCTTCAACACAAACCTTCTCACCGCGGCGATCAGGAGTCCGATGAGCATCAGGGAACCGGCGAGGTCGAACCCGAAATCCCGGATCCACATCTTCGCCCATCCCTGCTCCTCAATCATGGGACGGTACTTGACGATGTCAAGGGAGAACGTGACTATCAGGTCCAGAACAAAAGTCGCAAGGAATCCTCCCAGGATGAGAAGGTGCATCAGCCATCTGGTAACGCTCCTGTCCTTGAGCTTCGAGAGGTACAACGCCTCCTTCACGAAGACGGAAGACGCTCTCAGGACCCCTTTTCGCAGCACGAATCGAATCACTTTCGGAACGAGCTTGAGCAGACGCCCCTCGGGAGAACCCGCAAGGCCTTTGCCGCGCATCCACACCAGGACGTTGCATAGCACACCGAGGAGGAACACCGCGACTGACGCAATCACTGTCGCCAGGAACAATCCCAGGTACGCCCTGTCTTTTACATAGACCGTCTCGTACGGCAGCAGGAGCACTATGACTGAGAATACTACAACGACGGCCAGGAAGAGGAGATAGAGCGAGGCCCTATCCTTCAGGTAGCGCCCGTCCGACACACTTGCTTGAATCATGCCGAGCGCTATAAAATCACCTATCTTTGACCATTCCCTGGAAGTAACGGTCCACGCACGCCCTTGCTGTCTGAACGAGAAGATCCGTCGCCTCGTCGACATCAGTCTCAACGCCCACGCTCGTCCCGACCAGGACATCGCGTATCTTCAGCAGCGGGATGGATATCTCAGCCTGCGCGGCCTCGTCGAGCGCTCGCCTCCTCTTCTCCACGGCATTCAGCAAGTCCATGTACCGACTTCCGTCCCAGAGCTTCTTGCCAACAACGAATGACCTGTTCTCCAGTCCGAGTATGGCGACCTTCAGATCCGCGATGGCCTTCGCGAGCGGTTGGGACAGCATGTGCCTGCTCGGATGCGGGATCCATCTATGTCCCTTCAGGCCGATTATCTCGAAGAACAGACGATTGGCTTTTGTGTAGTTCGGATGCTCGAGATGCGGCCCGAACAGGTAGAGGAATCCCTTGCCGTAGTAGGTCTTCACCGCGGCGGGCCTGTCCAGGACCAGGCCGGACGCGACGTGCTTCAGAATCTGGAACTCGGTGTTCTGCGTGAATGCCCTGTACCTCAGGAGGACGTCGTCGTCGATGGGGTCCCTAAAGATCGGCCCGCCGTAGATGGGCGCCAGATACCTGAGAGGTTTGTGTTCGAACTCCACCTCCCCTCGGACCGGATGGACTATCACGCACTGCCCGTACTTCACCGCAACCCGGAGTGGGATCCCATCTAGTGGTCTGATCGTGCAGTCGATATTCTCCACCTTCGTCGTTGATAGGTTGAATTCTGAGAACGGGGCAACAGACGACGGAAGAGGTAGATACGCTCCCGCGCAGATGCCTATGTAGGTTCCTCCCTTCTGAATGTAGTCCTTCAAGTTCTGGAACCCCTTCCCGGAGAGGGCGCTTGCGATTGCATGCCCGTCCCCGCCGGAGATGATCGCGAAGGTCGGCTCCGACTCCACAGCCTTGATGAAATCGTCCGAACCCAAGAACCGGACGTCGTGAACGCCACGTTCTTCGAACATGTCAGCGAGCCACGTCCAAGAATGAGAGGACCCTTTGCCGGAATAGACGATTACGTTCTGCTTCTTCATCTCTGGTTCATGGTTAGGCACATACGGGGCAATAAAGTCAATTGTCGCTAGTCTGGCTTGCGATTTCACACACAGAAAGTGTTATAGATGCCCTCGGCTTATCTCGCACGAACCAAGGGCCCATGGTCTAGTGGTTATGACGTCTGCTTGACACGCAGAAGTTCGCCGGTTCGAATCCGGCTGGGCCCACTTTTCTTCTACTGGCTGTCCTTCAATAAGGCCGGATTGAGCACTAGAGGCGGGACTCCCCATGCTTGGGAATCCGTCAAGAGCGTCGGAAAAGACCATAGGGAGGAAGGGCGACGGCATGCGAGTCAGTGTGTCTTCTTCCGACGGCGCATTGTCACGTAGGCGGTGGTTGCAGCACCCATGATCACCACGGCAACGACGGCCCAGATCCATACGGGTATCCCCTGGACGGCGACAGTCACGTGAATCATGCTCGTGGCTGTGTTTCCTGAAGTATCCGTGACCCTGACGTAGATTGTGTTCTCACCTTGGGCAAGGGACAGGGTCGCAGACCAGGACGTTGTGCCGGTGGCAGCTGTCCATGTTGCGTTGTCAAGGC
>Ga0315268_10008537_pt1 | contig 10701 bp, 10 predicted proteins | sample C1_top_MG_FD_204535 | JGI IMG/M metagenome (GOLD analysis project Ga0315268, IMG submission 204535) | Sediment microbial communities from Yellowstone Lake, YNP, Wyoming, USA - C1_top | ecosystem: Environmental > Aquatic > Freshwater > Lake > Sediment | place: USA: Wyoming | collected 2017-08-01 | reverse complement strand
ATGACCAAGAAGACAGCGAAGCAGCATTGAATGTAGGCTCAATAATACTGGCGCCTGGGTTTGAGCCCTTCGATGCAAGATTAAAGAGCGAATACGGTTATGGACGCTTCCCAAACGTTGTGACAAGCATAGAGTTTGAACGCATCTTGAGCGCTTCTGGACCCTATGGCGGATTGGTTTTAAGAGCTTCTGATGGTGAAATTCCGAAGAAAATTGCGTTCGTTCAATGCGTGGGTTCGAGAGACTTTCAGCTTGGAAACAACTATTGTTCCGCTGCATGTTGTATGTATGGCATGAAAGAAGCCGTAATAGCTAAAGAGCACACTCCAACTAGGCTGGATGCCAAAATCTTCTATATGGATATGCGCTCTTATGGAAAGGAATTTGACGCTTACTACGAGCGTGCCCAAGGCGAGTATGGCATACAATTCGTAAGGTCAAGAGTAGCCGCAGTAGCAGAAGACCCGAAGACCAACAACCTTTTCGTTCATTACGTGGAAGACGAGAATCCTAAGACTGAAGAATTCGACATGGTCGTCTTAACAACTGGAATGCAACCACCCAAGAACGCTGAGAAACTAGCCAAAACATTAGGAATAAAGCTTAACAAATATGATTTCTGCGAGACAGGGGCCTTCTCACCCGTGGAAACATCAAAACAGGGCATATTCGTGTGCGGCGCATTCTCCGCTCCAAAGGATATTCCAGAAAGTGTCGCACAAGCAAGTGGTGCAGCTGCAAAAGCAATGAGCATAATCGCCTCTGAAAGAGGAACACAAGTAACTGCAAAGGAATATCCGCCTGAAAGGGATGTCAGCCAAGAAGAACCACGCATCGGCGTTTTCGTTTGTCACTGTGGTATCAACATAGGCGGAGTTGTAAACGTTCCAGAGGTAGTAGCATACGCTAAGACTTTGCCTAACGTGGCTTATGCAGAAGCAAACGTTTACACGTGCTCACAAGACACGCAGAAACTCATTAAAGAAAAAATTCAGCAAAACAAGCTTAACCGCGTCATCGTTGCATCATGCACCCCACGCACTCACGAGCCACTGTTCAAAGAGACAGTGCAAGAAGCTGGATTAAACCCCTACCTGTTCGAAATGACTAACATCCGAGACCAATGCAGCTGGGTGCACATGCACGAGCCCAAAGAAGCCACAGAAAAAGCCAAAGACCTCGTAAGGTCAATAGTCGCAAAAGCCAAGCTTCTGAAGCCATTGCAAAAGCCGAAGATAAGCGTCACACCCACAGGCTTGGTCATCGGCGGTGGAGTCTCTGGCATGACCGCTGCGCTGGAACTTGCAAGCCAAGGGTTTGAGGTGCATCTTGTAGAAAGGGAAAAAGAATTAGGTGGACATTTACGCAAGATTCATTACCTGCTTGATGGAGATGACCCTAAGGAAAGATTAAGCGCTCTGGCAAAAGCTGTTACGGAAAACGATAAAATCCATGTCTACTTGGGCGCAGAGGTTGCTGATTTAAGCGGTTTTGTTGGCAACTTCAAATCGCACATAAAACAACAGAATGGAGAAGCCAAAGAGATTGAGCACGGCATAGTTATAGTGGCAACAGGCGCAACGGAGTATAAGCCCACAGAATACCTTTACGGTAAAAACCAAAACATAATGACACAGCATGAACTGGAAGAAAAAATCGCCAATGGACAATTTAAAGCTAAAAACGTGGTTATGATTCAATGCGTAGGCGCGAGAAACGAGGAAAGACCAAACTGTGCCAGAATCTGCTGTGGACAAGCAATAAAGAACGCTCTGAAAATCAAAGAAGTAAGTCCAGAAACGGAAGTCTACGTTTTGTACAAGGACATGCGAGCCTACGGTTTTAAGGAAGATTATTACCGTGACGCTGCAACAAAAGGAGTTCTCTTCGTAAATTATGGAGACGAAAGAAAACCCCAAGTTGCCAACGAGAATGGGAAACTCAGAATTACCTTCTGGGAGCCAGTGTTAAAGCAAGAGTTTCAAATTGAACCAGACCTCGTTGTTTTGAGCGCCGCTACGATTCCAAACCCAGACAACAAACGCATAGCGGAGATGCTTAAGGTGCCATTAACAAGAGAAGGCTTCTTCTTAGAGGCTCATATGAAGCTTAGACCAGTAGACTTCGCGACAGAGGGCATATTCTTCTGCGGAATGGTTCATTCACCTAAATACATTGAAGAAAGCATCGCTCAAGCTTGCGGGGCTGCTGCAAGGGCGACGACGATACTCTCGAAATCGACACTTGAGATGGAAGGAATCATAGCAAACGTAAACGAAGATTTATGTAGCGGTTGTAGGATTTGTGAATATCTATGCCCGTATGGTGCAATAGAAATGAAAGATAAAAACGGAAAAACTGTTGCACACATGATTGAAGCCTTATGCAAAGGCTGTGGTGCCTGCGCTACGGCATGCCCGACCAAAGCCATTACTATGGGGCATTTCACAACGGAAGAGATACTTGCGCAAGTCAAAGCGGCACTTGTGGAGGTAAACGCATGAGCGAAAATAATGGGTTTGAACCAAAAATAATCGGTTTCTTATGCAACTGGTGTAGCTATGCTGGTGCGGACTTGGCTGGCGTAAGCCGAATCCAGTATCCCCCCAACATCAGAATAATACGTGTGATGTGCAGTGGACGAATAGACCCAACCTTTATTCTCGAAGCCTTTAAGGATGGCGCAGACGGCGTGCTTGTGGCTGGTTGCCACTTACCATCAGACTGCCACTATATCAGTGGCAACTTCAAAGCCTTAAGAAGGATAACTCTTTTGAAGAATGTTTTGAAGGATTTTGGAATTGAACCAGAACGGTTGCGGCTTGAGTGGGTTTCTGCGAGCGAAGGCGACAAATTCGCCGCTATAGTGCGGGATATGGTGACAGAAATCAAAAAACTTGGACCCAACCCGCTGAAAAACATGGAGGCTGAAACCTGATGTCTGAAGCAGGGCAGAAGCTGATAAAGGCATCCGAGATGGATCCGAAATTCAAGTATGAAATCTCAAAGATGCACGGTGGAGAAAAGCTGATGCGCTGTTTCCAGTGTGGAACATGCACATCTGACTGTCCAGTTGCCAGGTTCAGCGACACCTACAGACCGAGGCAGATAATTCGCATGGCGCAACTTGGACTGAGAGAAAGAGTGCTCAACAGCGACACCCTTTGGCTGTGTGCCGCGTGCTTCACTTGCACAGACCGTTGTCCCCAGGATGTAGAAGTAGCCAGTGTTATACGCGTGCTCAGAAACCTAGCGGCGGAAAAGGGATACGTGCCTCAAGTCTTCAAGGAGCAAGCTTCAAGCATTCTCGAATCGGGCTACGCATACAAAATCCCAGAGTTAAGAATAAAGAAACGCGAATCACTAGGGTTGCCACCGTTGCCAAAAGGCAATGTTGAAAGCATAAAAAAATCCCTTCAGGGAGTAGGGTTTCTGCAATTCGTCGAAAAACAAGGTGAGCAAAAACAATGAGCGCAAATAAATACCTGTTCTTCCTCGGCTGCGCAATCCCCTATCGTGTATCCGCTTATGAGATATCAGCAAGGAAGACTCTTCAGAAACTAGGCGTTGAGCTCGTTGAAATGCCAGAGTTCAACTGTTGCGGTCTTCCACTTGACCCTGTCAGCCACGAGATGATGCTTGTACTCGCGGCTAGAAACTTGGCTTTAGCTGAACAAAAGGGTCTAAACATTTTGACTCTTTGCCCAGGTTGTGCGGGCACGCTAAAGAAAGTTAATAAGATGTTGAAGGAAGACGAGGCTTTACGCGAAGAAGTGAACAAGCACTTGAAAGAGTCTGGGCTGGAGTTTAAGGGCACGATAGAAGCCAAGCATTTGTTGCAGATGCTAGTCGAGGACGTTGGTTTGGAGAAGATAAAGAGTTCTGTTGTTAAGCCTCTTACGATGCTTAAGGTTGCTGAGCATAATGGTTGTCACATCTTAAGGCCTAAAGAGTTCATAGGTTTTGATGATCCAGAAGATCCTAAGACGCTTAAGACTCTGATTGAGGCGACTGGCGCCACATGCTTGGACTATATGGATGAGACTGAGTGCTGTGGAGCCCCGAGTGTCGGCGTAAGCGATAAAGTAGCTCTTGAACTTGCGAGGGACAAGCTAAATCACATCAAAACTGTTGATGCACAGGCTATGATAACGATTTGCCCATTCTGCCACATAATGTACGACACAAATGAACTGCGCATAGAGAAAACGTTCAACGAAACCTATGGAATTCCGATTCTGCACTATCCGCAATTGCTCGGTTTGGCGATGGGCATACCATGTGAAGAACTCGCCTTTAACGATCTCAGAGTTGATGCTTCAAAAATTTTGAAACAAGTTATGGAAGGTGAAAAATAAGTGGCTAAGGATAAGTTGAAAATAGCCTTTTACTGGGCTGCAAGCTGCGGCGGATGCGAAATCGCAGTTTTGGACATAAACGAGAAAATACTGGACGTTGTGCAAATCGCGGACATAGTCTTCTGGCCAGTGGCCATGGACATAAAATACAAGGATGTGGAAGCTATGCCAGACAAGTACATAGACATCTGCTTCTTCAACGGTTCAGTGAGGAACAGCGAGCAAGAGCACATGGCTAAGCTTCTGAGAAAGAAAGCCAAAACGCTTGTGGCTTTTGGCTCATGCGCCCAAGAAGGATGCATACCAGGCTTGGCGAACCTTCACAACCGCAAGGAAGTTCTCAGCAAAGTCTACTTGGAAAGCAAATCTGTTTCGAACCCAAATGGCATAATTCCGCAAACCGAGACTAAAGTTGAGGAAGGCATTCTGAAGATTCCACAATTCTACGACACAGTTAAGACGTTGGATCAGACCGTTGACGTGGACTATTACCTGCCAGGTTGCCCACCCCCAGTTAAGCTTATAGCGAATGCCGTGGACGCCATTGCCAAAAACGAGTTGCCACCGAAAGGTTCAGTGCTTGCGCCATTAAAATCTGTCTGTGACGAATGCCCACGGAAGAAGGAGAACAAGAAAATCTCCAAGATATACCGTGTTCACGAGAAGGTTCCAGAACCAGAAAAATGCCTGCTAGAACAAGGGATAATCTGCATGGGACCAGCGACTCGCAGCGGATGCGGAGCTCAATGCTTAACGGTTGACATGCCCTGCACTGGGTGCGGTGGGCCGTGTCCCAACTCGCCAGAACAAGGCGCAGCTATGATCAGTGCCTTAGCCTCTATACTGGGCTTGGAAGAGGAGAAGGAAAAGTATTCGGATAAGGATGTTGAAGAGTTGATGGATCAGATTAAAGACCCAGTTGGAACCTTTTACATGTACTCTTTACCATCGTCGCTTCTAAGGAGGAAGGTGATTAAAGAATGAAGGAAATAGTAATAGATCCAATAACGAGACTTGAGGGTCATGGAAACGTCTCCATATTCCTCAACGATGCAGGCGAGGTGGAAAATGCATATCTGAAGATTCCTGAGCTTAGGGGTTTTGAGCAGTTCTGTGTTGGAAGAAGAGCCGAGCTGATGCCTATACTGACTACCAGAATTTGCGGAGTCTGCCCCGTAGCCCATCATTTTGCAGCGGTAAAAGCATTGGATGCTGCTTTTAATGTTGAGCCTCCATCGACTGCGAAGAAACTGCGAGAACTGATGTATTCTGCTTATTACATTTATGATCATACGTTGCATTTCTACTATCTTGGTGGTCCTGACTTTGTGGTTGGTCCTGATGCTCCGCCTGAGAAACGCAATGTTCTGGGCGTTATTGAGAAGGCGGGCTTAGAGGTTGGCAAGGAAGTTATCAAGCACAGAGCCTACGGGCAGAAGATGACTGAGATCATCGGTGGCAAGGCTACGCATCCCGTTTGCGGTCTGCCTGGCGGTGTGTCTAAGCCATTAAGCGAAGAGAACAGGGCACAGATTGAGCAGATGGCTGAATCGTGCGTGAAGTTTGCACAGTTTACGCTCAAGCTGTTTCATGACATCGTTTTGGGCAACAGCAAATACGTGGATTTGATCAAGAGCCAGAGCTACACTATGAAGACTTATTACATGGGTTTGGTTGACGAGCACAACAAGGTTAACTTTTACGACGGCAAAGTCCGCGTTGTTGATCAGAATGCCAATGAATTCTTGAAGTTTGAGCCTAAAGACTATTTGAACAACGTAGCTGAGCATGTGGAGCAATGGTCTTACTCGAAGATGCCCTACCTGAAGAAGATCGGCTGGAAAGGCTTCGTTGATGGTCCAGACAGCGGCATATATCGTGTCGGTCCGTTAAGCAGGCTTAACGCTTCAGATGGCATGACTACGCCGCTTGCAGAGGCTGAGTACGAGGTTATGTACAAGACTTTGGGCGGAAAACCGGTGCACAGCACGTTGGCTTTCCATTGGGCTAGGCTGATCGAACTGCAGTACGCCACTGAACACGCGTTGGAATTGGCTAGGGACCCTGAAATAACAAGCAATGATGTGCGAGCAAAGCCAGGCGAGCCAAGCGAAGGCGTTGGCATCGTTGAAGCAGCAAGAGGTACTCTGATTCATCATTACGTGTTGGATAAGGATGCTCTGATTAAGGATGTGAACTTGATCGTTGCTACTACGAATAATTATCCTGCGATTTGCATGTCTGTTCGTGATGCAGCTAAGGGCTTGATTCACGGTGGCAATGTGGATCAGGGCTTGTTGAACATGGTTGAGATGGCTTTTAGGGCTTATGACCCGTGCTTTGGGTGTGCGACGCACTTTGCTGTTGGACAGATGCCATTAACAGTGCAAATCTATGATAGCGAGAAGAAACTGATCAAAACTGTACAACGATAAACCTTTTTCTTTATTCTTCCTTTTTGTCTAATTTAACTGGCGGTTTCGAGTGGCTAGCAGAAAATATGACGTTAAGAAAGAATTGGGAAAGTGGCTTTCAGGCGCCGAAAGAGTCGTTATAGCTGGTATTGGAAATCCTATTCGCATGGACGATTACGTCGGCGTTAAAATAATCCAAAATCTGCGTGGAAGAGTCTCTGATAAAGTCATGTTGATTGAATGTGAATCTGTGCCAGAAAGCTATATGCAGCAGATCATAGACTTCAACCCAACGCATATTCTTCTAATAGACGCTGCGGTTCTGGGTTTGAAACCAAGCGAATCAAGACTTGTCAAACCCGAACAATTGACTAGTATTCCCGCCTTTTCAACGCACATGCTTCCACTGCGAATATTCTGCGAATATCTCACAAAGACGATAAAAGCAGAAATCGCTCTGCTACTAATAGAACCTAAAAAGACAGATTTTGGCGAAGAATTGTCATCAGAAATTAGCATTTCGGCAGAAAACATAACATATGCTTTATCGGAAATTTTGCCCCCAAACCCAAACCCGTGAATAAACCTAACGATCGCGTTACAGCGCATTTTGCAGATTCGCTTGACCTGAATTCTGTGTTCATAATCTTTTTTTAGCATTAACAATCTGAAATAATTGGATGAACACAAATCCAAAGGATATAACATGCAGACAACAAGTGAAACCCATCATGGTATTCCTGTGAAGGGTATAGCTATCATATGTTTAATTATTCTGACTTGTGTAGTAGCCATACTGGTTTATGAATGGTATTCGCGACCTCCTCTAGTCTTTGATGGTTCTGATTTTGAAATGCTAGCCTACACATCTTATCAATGGGCATCAGGTGACATTTCAGTTACTCTTACAGTTAAGAACACAGGTGCTAGGACTTTGACCATAGCCAATGTTTGGGTGTGGGGGCTTCCCGTGCCGTATACTATAACTCCAACTAATGGGTCTTTGCAGGGAGGCAGTTCAGCAACTATCGTTATCACTCAATCGTTCACGTCTGGAACACAGTACGACTTCATAGTCGAAACAGCGAAAGGCAACCACTTCGGTCCATACAAGCTAACAGCACCATAATCAAAATATGGAAAACACCTTTTCCTACTGTATCCTTAGGCATTGATCATTGGACAGCCATTCTAAGAATCCATGTCTGTTTTTCGTTTCTAGATATCCTTTCTGAAAATTTTGGGTTAACATGCGCTATTTTTATCAGCATCAAGTATTATTTACTTATGATGGTGGTTTGAAGTGGAGAGAAAGAATTTCCGATATGGTGTATGCGGTGTTTACTGTGGTCAATGTCCCAATGGGAATGGAAGAGTTAAAGCGATGGCTGGCGAGCTGAAAAGAATGGTTGACACAGTCCGCTACGACTGGATGGAAGACGTAGTCAAATCATTCAGATTCAAAGAATTTAGAAAAGGTCTAGAATGGTTTGCCAGCGCACAATGTCCCACGTGTCTGAACGGTGGAGGTGCACCCTGCGAAAACAGGAAATGCGCTTCTGAGAAGAAGCTTAAGAGCTGCTTGTTATGCAGTGCTTATCTCACCTGTAAGAACACGGAGTATCAACGGGAATGGTATCCTTTTGTCGTAGACAACTACAACCGAGTGAAGGAAGTAGGTTTCGAGAAATATTTGGAAGAGGAAGAGGAGCGAGCTAGAGCAGGCGTAAATCTGATGAGTCATCTGGAACGAAGATGCTGCAAAATCGTCAAGCTCGAAGAAAAATAACGCACGAGTTTTGCACGTTATCAGTGTTTTCTTTCTCTAAGCGCCTGCCTGACCTCTGTTGGGTTTCCAGGTCTATACGAGATTGCTTTTCCGTCCAGCAACACACAAAAAGTGCCGTACGGGTGGACACAATTCTCCTGCACATCCTTACTGCTTGAAATGTGCTCCACTCTTATCGGAATGTTGGCTTCCTTCGCAATTTTCTTATAAATATTAACTAATGCACTGGAATAGGGACACTGATATGATTCCAGCACGGTTAAGCCTGTTCCATAGCTTTTGATTCTTTCTTTTGAAATGGGCAAAAACCTTGGTAACGCAACGTTCTTTGAAAATCTCTTCGCAAAAAGCTCAAAATCAGGCGGTGCAGCATCGGCTTTTTCAAACCCGTTCTTTATGAAAAGCTTGTTTCTCGGCAACCAACCATTATCAGACGTGACAACCGCTACTCCTTTCATTCCCTTCGCGTCTTTGTAGCATTCTTCCAGCAGTCTTGTGCCGTACCCCTTGTTCTTGTTCCTTCCCACAACCCAGATGCAATGGATAACCATGTAACCCTTAGCATCGATTCCGCGCCAAGCGTACTCGCCAGGAATGTACTCTATGAACCCCCTTGACGTTAGACCCCGTTTTGGTCCCTCATTAACGAGGAGAAGTTTTAGGCGTAGACCCTCCTTAAATCGTTCTTTTATCCACGCGAGTTTATTCTTGTATCCTTCACTGTTTTTCTTTGATTTGAGGCACAGAAGCCCGTAATCATCTAAGTTAGTTTCGTTTACGTCCACAATCTTGTACGCTTTTTCGCTCACTCTTCTCTCTCCTAAATCAAGTCTGGACACTTTACGTTCAGTATTTTAGCCAGTCGCCTTAAGTCGTCCGCACTCATCCACTCGGTCTTCAAGTATTGCAGAATTCTCTCATCGCTTAACCCTAAGCGCCGCGCTTCTTCAACCGTATAGCGATACGCCTCAACCTCAGTAGGCCTTTCCACATAACGATAATTATCGTCGAAAAGCTTCTTTCCTTCCATAAACTGTCTCACGTGAACTAGCTCATGAATCACGTCAAGATAGATGTCAACCAAATCGCCGTTGTTCAAGTAGTAAGCGCTGACTAGAAGGTGTCCGTCTTCGTCGCTGACTCCCATGTAGCTCTTTCTTCCGAACAGTTCCACTCCTAGATTGTGTAGCACCTCGTCTGTTTTTTCGCCGAATATTCTTCGCACTGCTTCAACCTTCTCGAAGCCCTTGAAATAGTTCAAAAATGGACGTGTAGTCACTTTCACGTTGCGTTTTATCTTAACCTTCAGTTGCGCCTCTATCGTCATTCGTTCCGCCTCATACCTGTTGTCTAGAGAATAGCAGAACAATTAGTAAAATTTATTCCCTCTATAAGTCTTCTTATCTAGAAACGCCACAGCTTAAGAATTACAAAAAGGATTTGTATCCAATGTTCCAAGTTAGAAAAATGAGTGAAGAAGACTTCGAGTATGCAGTCCAGCTTACTGACACGAAAGGCTGGAATCTCGTAGAAGAGGATTTCAGGTTTATGCTGAACTTGGAGCCCGAAGGCTGTTTCGTATTGTTGGATGATTCTGAAAGGGTCGGCATCATAACGTCAATAAGCCTCGGCAGGATAGGCTGGTTTGGAAACCTAATCGTAGAAGAAAAACATCAACGAAAAGGAGCAGGATCAATTCTCGTAAAGCATGTTATCGATTATCTCACCAGCAAGAGCGTGGAAGTTGTGGGCTTATACTCCTACGTTGATGCTGTGCCTTTCTACGAGAGACTCGGCTTCAAATACGATTCAGACTTCATCGTTCTCGAAGGAAAGGCTTCCACTTCCTCTGTTGAAGCGAATATAAGTGAAGTGAAAGTAGAAGATTTTCAGAAAATCGTCGAATTCGATTCTTCTTGTTGCCTTAACGCTTCTCGAAGAAAACTGCTGGAAAGCATCTTCCATAACGCGAATAACTTATGCTATTCGTCTACCGAAAATGGACGGGTGTTGGGATATATCATGACGAAGGTTTATGGGGGCATGGCTGAAGTTGGACCATTAATGTGCAACCCAAAGCGTATCGATGTCGCCATCAATCTTGTAAAGACGGTTTTGAATAGTCTAGAGGGTTTTGAAG
>Ga0315268_10008536_pt1 | contig 10701 bp, 7 predicted proteins | sample C1_top_MG_FD_204535 | JGI IMG/M metagenome (GOLD analysis project Ga0315268, IMG submission 204535) | Sediment microbial communities from Yellowstone Lake, YNP, Wyoming, USA - C1_top | ecosystem: Environmental > Aquatic > Freshwater > Lake > Sediment | place: USA: Wyoming | collected 2017-08-01 | reverse complement strand
GAATCCTAGCCTTCCGGGTAGGTCCAGGCGGCTCTCGCGATGGGCCTGACCTTCGAGAACACCCTGTCCTTCCCGAGAGAAACCGACACATTGATTATGAATTAGGGAGGACATGGGAGTCAAGGGAGACCCTAGCAGCCTGCCGCCCTGCAGGACGGCAGCCTTCTCCGGGTGAAACTACAAGGCGGAGAAGGGGGTCGTGGGTGGTTGCGCTGGCTAGAAGTGAAGGTCACCGTCGCCGCGGAGGCGGTTGAGGCGGTCGGTGAGAGACTTCGGACACTTGGAGCTCGAGGCTTCTGGACCGTGGACGCCGGCCCGGTCCGGGCTCTCGTTTCCTACTTCCCCTGCCTGGATGAGGGCGGCGGGCCGGGCGGGCCTGTCGGGCCGGACGGCCCCAGCGGTCCCGTCGCCGCCCTTTCGGTTTTTCTCGCTCGACTCCAGGAGTGGGGTCTTGATCCGGGTCCAGCCGAGGTGTCCACCCGGGTGGCGGACGAGGTCGAATGGCGCGACCAGTGGAAGGCATTTTTCCACCCGATCCGGGTGGGGAGGCGCCTGATCATTCACCCGCCATGGGAGAAGCCGGTCGGACGCCGGCCCGGGGTGGAGGCTGTCGAGCGCCGGATCGGTGATCTGTCCGTTGTCATCGACCCCGGCCAGGCCTTCGGCGCCGGTGACCACGCCACCACTCGCGGAGTGGTCGAACTCGTCGAGGCCACGCTGGACGCCAGGGAAGGCCAGGGTCGGGTCTCGTCGGCCGCCGACCTTGGTACGGGCAGCGGCATCCTGGCCATCGTCGCGGCGAAACTCGGGGTGGAGAGAGTGGTAGCCGTAGACAACGATCCCGTGGCCACCGTGGCCGCCCGCGCCAATGTGGCCGCCAATGGGCTTGCCGGTCGGATCGAGGTCGTTGACGGAGACCTCGTGGACTTCCTGGCGACGTTGAGACCCGACCTGATCATGGCCAACCTGACCACCGACCTCATCGCGTCCACACTGTCGATGATGGCGACCGCTCTCAGGCCGGGCGGGGTCATCGTGGCCGCGGGCGTCTCCTCCGGAGAAGGCGAGGACCGGGTGATGGAGGTGGCCCGTTCGGTCGGGTTGGCTGAGATCGACCGTCGATCGGCGGAGAACTGGGTCTCCTTCGCCTTCACGAAGGCCCCGGGTCGTTCCCACCTGGGGGACCGCGCCCCGTGCGGCCTCGCCCGCGGCGACCCGGCCGCGCCCGGTCTCGCCGGCCATGATGGAACCGCTCGCGGGCGCCCACGGGCCGTCTTCTACACCCTCGGCTGCAAGGCCAACCTCTACGACACAGCCGGGATGATGGACCAACTGCGCCAGGATGGCTGGGAGATCGTTGCCGGCCAGGAGGAGCGACCGGACGGTGAGGCCCACGACCTCTACGTGGTCAACTCCTGCGCCGTCACGGCCCGGGCCGAGAGCAAGACAGGCCAACTGGTCCGGCGCCTCAGACGCGAGCACCCCGGGGTCCTGGTGGCCCTAGTCGGCTGCTACCCCGAGGTCCAGCGGGCGGGCCTCCGGCGGCTTCGAAGGAAGGGCGCGGCCGGGGGCGAAGGCGCGGCCGGGGGCGAAGGCACGGCCGGGGGCGAAGGCACGGCCGAGAAGGAGGGCGCCTTGTGCGGCGCCGATCTGGTCTTGGGCACCTCCGACCGCCACCTCTTGCCCCAACTCCTTCGCCGGCGAGGATTTGAAAGCGGGCCGCCCGTTGAGCGGCGGTCTGGGGCCGAACCCGTCCCCCTCGACCTTGTCGCCGGCGCGTTCGCCGGTGAGCGAACCCGGGCCACCCTCAAGGTCCAGGACGGCTGCGAGCAGTTTTGCTCCTACTGTGTTATCCCTTACGCTCGCGGGCCAAGCCGGAGCCGCCCGTCGGGAGAGGTGCTGGAGGAGGCGAGTAGGCTCGTCCAGGCCGGCTTTCGGGAGATCGTGGTCACCGGCATCCACCTCGGGGCCTGGGGAAGCGACTTGCCGGCCGGTCGCCCCCGCCTGGCCGACCTCATCCGCGACCTTGCCGCCGTTACGGGGATCGGGCGCGTCCGCCTGAGTTCCATCGAGCCCCTGGAAGTCGGCGACGACCTCATCGATCTCCTGGCCCGAAACCCGCGAGTCTGCCGCCACCTGCACGTTCCTTTGCAGAGCGGCTCCGACAGAATCCTGGCCTCGATGAACCGCCACTACACCGCGGCCGGCTACCTCGATCTGGTCGAAAGGGTGCGGTCCGCCGTCCCGCTTGTCGGCCTGACCACCGACGTTATGGTCGGCTTCCCGGGTGAGACCGACGAGGATTTCCGGGCCACCCTGAACGTGATCCGCCGAGCCGGCTTTGCGCGGCTCCATGTCTTCCGCTTCTCCCGCCGTCCCGGAACGCCGGCCGCCGACATGCCCGACCAGGTTACTCCGGCGGTGAAGAAGGCCAGAAGCGAGGAACTGATCCGCCTCGGCCGGCAGCTCGGGCGCGATTTCCGGGAGAGTCTGGTGGGGCTGACTCTGGAGGTGCTGGTGGAGGAGGTAAGGCGGTCCGGACGACGGTGCCTCTCCGACGAGACGGATCTTCGCGCCGGCGGCAGAACCGGTCTGGTAGCCGAGGGCTTGACCGACAATTACGCTCGGGTGGTTATACGCGCGGTCGGCGGAGCGCACGGACCGGCCGGAGCTTCCGGGCTGGCCGGAGCTTCCGGGCTCGAGCCAAACGACCTGGTCAAGGTCTTTCTGGAGAAGGCGACCTCGGAGGGACTCGTGGGTCGCCCAGAACCGCCAACCCCCGCTCGATCATCTCCGGCTGGGGGGCGATGAGCGGCCCCGGAAACTCGCCGGGCCGGTAGAAACCGGCGGCCTGGATCTCGACGTCTCTGGGCCTGAGCCTCGCGGCGACTGGCGCGCTCGGGCGGCAGAGGAGGGTCAGGTCAACTCGGGGCAGGTCGCGGTCGATCCGCGCATCGAGCACGCAGATGACTCGCGCGTCAAGACCCACCTCCTCGCGCAGTTCGCGGACGATGGCCGCCTCCGGCTGCTCTCCCCCTTTGACCCAGCCGCTGGGCAGACCCCAGGGATAGTCGTTGCGGTAGGAGTGCCGGAGAAGGAGGACCCGGCCGTCGCTGTCGACGACCACACCATTGACTCCGAGCAAGAACTTGCGGTTCATCAGCCAGAGGGCGACGAACCGCATCCCGCGGGTCAGGGGCAGGACTCTCCACAGCCAGAGCAGGAAGCGCTTCACAGCCGACACCTCGCTTTCTCCGTATCTCTAGCGGTGGCCGGTCTCGCCGAGGAGTGAAGCCATCTCGCGGGCCAGCACGAGGGCGACGGTCTTGCCCTTGCCCGGGTCGCGCAACTTCGAGGCCATCGGTCGCGGAATGACGATGTGTCCCGGCCGGCTGTAGATACCCCAATGCGAGACGGGTGGGACGACCACGCCGAGACGGTTGTAGCCGCCGGCGGGCCCGGGCCGGGACCTCAGGAGACCAAGAATCCGCTCCATCCGGCCCAGGATGAGCTCACCGAGGTCGTAGTCCTCGTCCAGGACGAAGACTTCGGCGGAAAGGAGGTTCGGAGGTGGGCCCGGTGTCGTGGCCATGAGGCGCTGGTGGACCAGGTACGGCCCAACGGCAACGGCGATGTCCCGCCCCGGGCGGATCGACTCCCAGAGGTAGGTTCTAGCCGCCTCGTGGTCGTGAGCCCGGGCCCCGAGTTCGGGGGGCAAGGGAACGAGGCGGCCGGACACGGCCGGAATGACCTCGGGCGGGACGCTCAGGAGCAGGCGGAAGGTGAACGGCGGAGGGCGGTCGGAGAAGACGGGGTACCACAGGTTGTGGGCGGTCAGTTCGGACGCCTCCGGCGTGACCCCTTCCGAGAGGCGGCCCCGGTAGTGGAAGCGCAACTCGCGCTGCTCCGGAGCGAACTCGGGCGGGTTCAGCGACTCGAGGGCGGGGTTGAGCAGGAATGCGGTCGTGGCTGAGTTTGCCCCCCCGCTGGGCGCCGGGGCGAATTTCGCCCTTCCCCTGACCTCAAGCTCGCCCGCCCCGCGGCCAAGAGTAAGGGTGAGATCATAGTGACTGATCTCGGGCACGCTCCCCATCCTCCCCTCGGCTGGGCCTCTCCGCTGATTCTACCACCAGACCCGGCAGACCCACCTCGACGCCGACACGTTCCTCCGGCAGGGCTTCCGGCCACCCTAGCGAACAGCCTACCCATTCGTCGGAGGTTGCCGATTCGTGTCTAGGAGGGGGTAGCCATGTCGGGTTTCAACTGGCCTATCGCGATATACGACTTCTTGGGTATCCTGGTGCCCGGACTTGGTTTGGGGGCGGTCTTATCCTTTGCCCTGCCGTCCCTGCCGCGTCTCTACGTGGCCTACCCCGTACCGATGCTGCTACTGGCCTTTGTCGCCGGACACGTCGTCCAAGGTCTATCGAGACTCGCCTACCACCTGCTCGGTCACGTCTGGCCGGGGAAAACCTTCTGGGAGGCTTCCGACGACACTTTGAAGCTGGAGGTTCTGGGCCGGCTGGCGATAGCCTATGGGCCGGGTCTCCCGCGCGAAGTGCTGATCAAGGAGAGGAGAGACCTCTGCTACTCCCTGGTCTGGGATCGGATGGACAACGAGCGCCTCTTCACCGCCCTGGCCGACTTCAGCCGGGCGGCGGGACTTCTGGCTCTGCTCTTCGCCGGCCAGTCAGTCTACCTTTGGGGAGCCGGAACATGGACCTTGCCCCAGGGGTTGACCGGCCTCTCTCTCGGGCTGATCCTTTTCGCCCTCTTCACCACCCACAGTCGCTTTTTCAGGAAGCACGCGGACTCGACCGTCTACCACGGCTTTCTGGCCTACTCGGCAACGGCGCCCAAGCCGGCGCCTTAGGCTTCTCGGGCGGGGCGCCGGCCGGTTGTCCCGGCCGACGCCCCGCCCGAGAGGTAGACGGCGGATCTGGCGGTAGCCGACGCCTCACCCTAGGGGTTTGGCATCCAGGTCCTCGCAACCACACCCTTCGGTCCTGAGCGCGGCCTTGAATTCCCCCGCGGTCCGGAAGGCCGCTTCCAGCTTTCCGCTTTCCCGGCAGTAGCCCAGGACGCAGGCCCGAATGCTGTCGAGATCCACTCCGAGCCGCTTGAGTCTGGTCTCAAGCTTGGGCGAGATGGTCTTGGGGCTGAGAAGACACAGGAGGAGCCGGCAAAGACGGCCATCGTACTGACCCTGGTCGTTTCCGCCCCAGGGCGAGGGTTCGTCTCCGCCTCTCCAGACGGCCCCGGTGAGAAGTTGCTCCCGGGTGAAGAGGGTTCCACCGAGGCTCCGGCCGCTCCCCAGAACGCGGAAGCGATAGACCCCGGCCAGGGTGGCGGACAGGGCCGTCTCGAAGACCCCGGCTTCGACCTCGGTCAGGGCGAGGGTGGTCCTGGTCCCGTCGGGGCGTTCCATCTCGGCCTGGGCCGTCGCCCGGCCCTCGACCGGCAAGCCGTACTCGGTGAAAATGGCCCGGACGGTGAGAGTGGCCCCAGGTTCGTAGCCATCCTGAGCGAGCCGGGCCCGCATGGTGAGGTTTGAATGGGCCTGGACGCTGAGGCTATAGCGGACGCCGTGGGTCAAGGCCTCTTGGCGCCCTGATTTCAGGCTCTCCTGATAGCGGGCGAACTCCTTCTCGTCGAGGCGCAGGACGGCGTGCCACTTGCCCGCCTGGGACTCGCAGCCGCCGGCGGAGACGGGCAGGGTCAGGCGGTAGAAGGAGACGTTCTGCCCCTCGGCGTACCGCAATCCCAGACCCCCTCCAGCCAGACCCGGGTCGATCTCAACCCCGCCCGGCGTCTCCAGAGTGAAGCGAAAGACGCGGGGGTAGGGTGACACAAGAATGACGTCGCTCCCGTAGTCGGTTTCGCCCAGGCGGAAGGGAATGCGATGGGTCTCGCCCAGCCCGAGCCAACCGTCGGGGTCGAGAACGATCTCGGCGTTGGTGACCCCGGCCAGTATCTGCAGGTAGTACTTGCTGAGCAGGAAGGTGTTGTCGTCGGTCAGGGCGCCGGTGAGAAGCAGGTAGCCCCCGGTGCCGTTGGTCACCGCCGTCAGGGCCGCCGGCTGGATAACCTCCGCCGTTCCGAGGCCGATGGCGTAGACCCGCTCGTTGATGGCCGCGGACGCGTCGGCGATGGAGACCGGACGGTTCTCGTGCCCGTCGGTGAGAACGATGGTGGCCTTGAGATCGTAGCCGGTCACAGGCGCCAGCTTGGCGTGGGCCAGGAGAAGACCGTCGCCGATGGAGGTCCAGCCGGCTGGATTGGGTGTGTGGCCGGTGATGTGGCCCCTGGCCGCGAGACGTCCCACTCCGGTCACGAGGGGTCCAACCGCGGTGACGTCCATCACGGGGTGGGCGTCCTCGTCGAAGCTCACGATGCCGATGGCGTTACCCTCCGGGATGACGTCGGCCAGGGGGGTGGCCGAGAAGCGAAGGACCTTGACCCTCGTCTCCAGGGGCGGGGTGAGGCCCGACTCCCAGTTCATGCTGTTGGACTTGTCCAGGACCAACTCGACGGCCACCGTGGGCCGGGCGATGGTGTTGGCGGAGATGGGGATGGTCCACTCGCCGCCGGTTTCGAGGCAGCGGATGGTGACCGTCCCGGTGGCCGTGTCGCCGGCGTCGGTTCCGGTGTAGGAGATCCAGACCCGGGCCGGGCGCGGGGTGGTCGGTGTCGTGCTTGGCGGCAAAGTGACGGATGTCCCGAGGGGGGTTCCAAAGACCGTCCCCACCGGACCCGCGATCACGCTCGGCCCGGCGGTAATCTGGAAAGTGACCTCGGGGCAGGCCCGGACGGAGAAGACGACGGCCCGCGAGGTGGTCTCGTGCTCGGGAACGTCGTGGAAGGAGAGGCTTGGCGTGTCGAGGTCGACGTCGATCACACTGCCCTCGGCCGGCGTGGCCAGACAAAACTCGACGAGGCCGGCGGAGATGTCGAGGATGATCTTCTCCATTTCGGACCAGGGCGGCTGGAATTCGGTTCCCCACTCAATGCAGTAGCCGCCGATGTTGGTCCTGGTCGGGTCGACGAAGTGGCGGCTGTAGGAGTAGTCGTCGCTGCAGCCCGAGGTGGGATAGAGAGAGTAACTCTGCTGCGCGGTGTAGGTCTTGCCCCGGACGGCCTCGATAGCGTCGTGGACCCGGTTGGTTACGGCTTGGAAAACCGTGAGTTCCGCCGCCGGGATGTACTCCTTGTAGGCCGTGTCGGCCTCGATGCCCCGGAGGGCGTTGTAAACCGGGTTGGTGAAGTTCATGGACGGGGTTGTCGTCTGATCCTCGTCGTCACCCCAGGGGTACATGACCAGCTCGCTGTAGCTGTGAACGTCCATGAGCCAGCGGATGCGCGGATAGCTGTCTAGAAGCCAGACCACATTCTGGACTTCGCGTTCCGAGCCGGCCGCCGAGCCCCGGTAGGTCTGGGAGACGAAGTCGCAGGGGTTGGTGCTGGTGACCACGTCGGCCGCGGGGGCGTAGAGATTCACGTAGTCCCAGAGGAAGTCGAAGTTGCGGTTCAAGTCGACCCCGATACACTCGGGCGAACCGCCACTCTCGGCGGGGTTGCGGTTGCGGCGCCACATGGAGTCGAAGGTCTGGCTGTGGTGGCGGCCGTCCGGGTTGGCGCACGGGAAGACGAAGACGTTCAGACCCTCGATGATGGCCTTGACCTGGGCCGCCGTGAAGGACTTGCCCCCGTAGACCAGGCCGAGGTTGGCCGTATAGGCCTCCAGGAGGTCCGAGGCGAAGTTGATGGCGATGTCGGCCGAGCCCCATTCACGGGCGTGCAGGTTTCCGACGATGAGAACCCCGTCGCGGCTTGCGGCCGGGGCGTTCCCGAGCCGTAGCGCGTAGCAGGAGCGACCTTCATAGGTAGTGTGAGGCAGGGTGATGAGCTGACAGAAGAGGGGGTAGGTGGAGGCGAGGGCCCCCAGGGCCGAGCCTATCTCAGTGACGTTAAGGTAAGCCACGCTGTCTCACCCCTTCTTTCCGAGTCCGCGGGGCGCTTTCTTGCCGCCCTCGAAGCGGTCACCCTTGCCGACCTCTTGCTGCCGTTTCCGGCCGACTTCGGTGGCGTCCTCGATGAGTTCCACTTCGCACTGGGCGATTTTTTTGAGCTCTTCGAGCTTCTGGGGCGAGACATAGACCTCCCCGCCGAGACGGCCCTGGGGTCCGGTCCTTGGCCCGCGACCACCCCAATCGAAGGGGCCGAGCTTCAAAACCTCGGCCAAGGCCTCGGGGTTGGACGCGACGAGGCGGACCCTCAGGATGCGGGATACCTTGTCATCCTTGCCCATCCCTCCCACACTCCTCTCCTGCCGCCGGTGTGGCCCGATAGGTTACCGCCGGTAGGCGGCCAGGCAATAGGGCGATCAGCTCCCGGCGGTGGCCAAGCGGTTGGACCGCTTATGGGCTGAATTCTACCACGAAGTCCCTAGGGTGGGGGAGACTGCCACCTGGCTCATCTACCCATCGCGGCTTTCGGGCTGGGCGGAGGAATCGCCATTCTTTGTCGAAACCACTCCTCAAGAACTGGAAGAGGAGGGTTCTAAATGGTAAGCAGGTATGTTAAGCGCCCGGCGTTCAAGGCCGTCCTCGCCATCGTGATCATCGGCCTTGTCGCCACCATCTCCGCGGCTCCCGCCTCAGCTTGGACCGTTCCACCCGCTCCCACGCTGGTGAACGTGAACCCCAACGGCAACGAGGGCGACTGGCTCATCGGCGCCTTCCCGCCCAACTACAGCACCTCTAAGCCGGTCATCGTCTTCGTTCAGGGGCTTCACGGCTCGGCCGGCAACTGGTGGGGACCCACGATGTACTACGGTAACAACGACATGTACGCCTACGCCTACAATAACGGTTACCGTACGGCCTTCGTCCAGTTCCGCGACGCCGACGGCAACGCCGGGTCGATGTGGCTGAATGGTTCGGTCCTAAAGCAGCAAATCCAGTTGATCTGCCAGTACTTCGGGGTGACGAAAGTTAACATTGTGGCTCACTCCAAGGGCGGGATCGACAGCCAGTCGGCCATTGTTCACTACGGGGCCTACCCCTACGTTCAAAACGTCTTCACCCTGGCTTCGCCCCACCGCGGCTCGGAGTTGGCCGACCTCTGCTATAGCTGGTGGTCCTGGTGGCTGGCCGCCCTGTTGGGCCAGCGGGACGACGGGACTTACGCGATGCAGACAAGCTACATGAACTACTTCCGGTCGCTCACCGACGGCCGGGCGGAAGACGCCAACATCCGCTACTACCTCGGCTCCGGCACCGACTGGGGCCCGTGGTTCTCGGCCATGTGGTACGGCGGAAACTACCTCTGGTTCACCGACGACAGCGACGGCGTGGTCTGCCACTACAGCGCCCTCGGCTTGCCGAACGGAACCCCGGTCTTCACCTTGAGTTCGGCCAACCATGACAATATCCGCATGGGCTCCAAAAGCTGGAGCTACATGGCCCCCTACCTGAACGCCTACCGGACGACCACCCTCAGCGCCACGGCCGTCTCGGACAGCGTTGCTGACGCTAAGTTGCCGCTCGACGCGTCTGTCAGCACTTTTGTCCGTGGCGGACCGGTCGAGGGGACCGCGCGTCAGGACTTCGCCGTGGAGAGCGGTAACAACAGCCTCAGCGTGAGTTGTCTTGTGGGCGCTACGGCCACAACCGGCGTGCTCATCGCTCCCGACGGGGTCCGCTCACCTCTGGCCGCATCCCTGAATCCGAGCCTCTACGGCGGTGATGCCGAGGCGGCGGCCGAAGTGTTCCGCGGCGCCCGGGCCATCGGCGTCTCCGTCGCTAATCCTGTCGCCGGCCAGTGGACTCTGGAGCTGACCGCGCCGGCGCCAGACGCCTACCTGGCCGTCGTGGGCTTCGATGGCGGGGCCGGCATCCGGCTGGCTCGGGATACTGAGAGCGTCTACGGTCCGGGCGACTGGATCCACCTCCGTCTTGAGACATCCGGCGGAGATGGCGCCGCTCTGACCGATCTATCCGTAGACGGGGTGGTCGTGGCCACCTCGCCCGAGCGTGGGCTCGCCGGCTCGACCCCGGACTACGGTCTTGTCTCCCGGCTTGGGCTCAAGCTCGTGCCCGATTCCACGGGTGTCTACGAAGCCGCGTTCAAGCTCCCCGGCCGCGAGGGCCTCTATAACCTGACCCTCGACCTGACCGGTCGTCAGGCCGACGGGACGGTCTTCAACCGGACCCTCATTCTGTCGAAGCTGGTCCTGAAGCCGGAGCATCGCAACGCTGACGGGCTCAGGGCCCTCAGCGAGGAGTAGGAGAAGGGCGGGGGGCGCACCCGGGGCCCCCCGCTACGGCCAGGCGGCCTCCAAGGCCAGGCGGCGCCCGAGGCCCGCTTCCCGATGGGAAGCGGGCCTCGGTATCTCCACCGCCGGCGCGTTTGGGTCGGCCCGGCACGGAGGTCGGCGCTAGTTGACGTTGGGCGACCCAACCTTCAGGGAGACGGACCTGGTGTAGAGGAAAGGCCACAAACTCCCAGTATTACCTTGTCTTGTTGGGGACAACGGCGAGGGGAGGTGAGCTAGAGAGTGGAAAACATCAGCAACGACGCGGTCATGTTCTTGCAGTCCGTGTGCCAGGGCCTATGCACGACAGAATGTCTGTGGCTGTGCGCCAGCCGTCCGACCAATACTACAATTCCGGACCACAATGCCGATCAGACCATTCGCGG
>Ga0315268_10008535_pt1 | contig 10701 bp, 10 predicted proteins | sample C1_top_MG_FD_204535 | JGI IMG/M metagenome (GOLD analysis project Ga0315268, IMG submission 204535) | Sediment microbial communities from Yellowstone Lake, YNP, Wyoming, USA - C1_top | ecosystem: Environmental > Aquatic > Freshwater > Lake > Sediment | place: USA: Wyoming | collected 2017-08-01 | reverse complement strand
TTCCGATTGCGCAGAGCCGTCTCAATCACGGCCAGTAGGTCATTCGCTTTCTCGCCGTCCTGTTCCGTGATCGCATTGCGTGTTACTCGGAACAGAGTGCAGGAGTCAATCAGCAGACCAGGGAAGACAATAGACAGATTGTTGGCAATCAGGTCTTCAAAGCGAATGTAGAGATGGCCGCTGCTGCCGAGTTTGATGAACCGGGGAATGCCCACGCCAGTTGGCACCTTAATCCGATTGAGAAAGCTGTGATCGTCGTGCTCATAACGGGTCACGACCAGCAAGTTGATAGACAGGTTGGAAATAAAGGGGAAGGGGTGAGCCGGGTCCATGCCTTGCGGGGTGAGCAAGGGATAAATGTTGTCATGGAAATAGCGGTCAGCTTCCTTTTTTTGGTCTCGATCAAGCTGCTGATAGCTGGCAATACGAATCCCCTGCGCCGCAAGCAGGCCCAGGAGTTCGGCCTCTAGCTCCTCTTTGCAGCGGAGAATATCGCACACGGATTCATGGCATTCCGTGATCTGCTCGCCTGGCGTTCGGCCATCCACAGTCAGACTGCGCACCCCAGCCCCAACCTGCTGCTTGAGGCCACCGATGCGCTTCATAAAAAATTCGTCTAAGTTGCTGCCAACAATCGCCAGAAACTTAATCCGTTCTAAGAGCGGGGTACGCTCGTCCTGGCCCTCGTGGAGCACTCGGCGGTTGAACTCGAGCCAGGTTAATTCCCGGTTGAGGTACCACTGGGATGAATCAAGATTGAACTCTAGCTTGTCGGGCTTTTCATCTGCCACGGCATCCTCCTTGTTGTCTAGCGGGAGGGCCTGTTGGCGGCTTCCCAGTTCTGTCATCTGCTACTCTCCTTGCGCTCATGGAGCATCAAAGGAGTTAATTATACCAACGCGAAACCCTTTTGTACAGAGAAGCACCGTCAGCTACATCCCTTCCGCTGCCGTTCTCGCGCCAGCACTCGCATATCGCCGGTGCAGTCGGATTCGTCGATGATCTCCCGGCCTATGATTTCCTCGATGATGTCCTCGAGGCTGATGATCCCAGTTACGCCGCCGTACTCATCCACAACCACGAAAAGATGCTGGCGGCGTTCAAAGAACTCCAGCATCACCTTGTCCAGGGGCGCAATCTCCGGGACAAAATGCACCGGCGACATCAGCTCCTCTAGTCTGCGCTGCAAACCACCGGTCGCGGCCGCCTCCATGACCTCGTAGCTGCGGACAATACCCACCACGTCGCTGCTGCTCTCACCGCAGATTGGGACCCGACTGTGGATGCGCCAGCCCTCCTCCTGCCGTACTGCTTCGGCAACGGTCGCATCTTTGCTCATGCTGAAGATGACCGTGCGTGGGGTCATCACCTGCCGCACGCATTTGCGGCGCAGCGCGATGATGTTGGTGATCACCGCCTCCTGCTCTGCGCCAATTCCACCGGAGCTGCGACTGAGGCGAGCAATGGTGATCAGCTCGTCCGCAGAAACAGTGTGTTCGTTGCTCTTCGGCACTAAGTGCGTCACTGCCTGGCCGATCAGAATGATCGGCTTGAGGAGAAAGACCAGCACTTGCAGAGGCCGGGCGATGTACGGAGCCAAGGCCACATTAAAGGCCACCCCGATGGTTTTTGGCAGAATTTCCGAGAAGAGAAGGATAATCAGGGTGAATAAGGCGGAAAACCAGATCAAGGTGCCCTCGCCGAACACTTTGGCCGCCGCCGCGCCTGCTACCGAGGCCCCCATCGTGTTAGCAATGGTGTTCATGGTCAGGATGGCAGCAATGGGTTGGTCGATATTGCTTTTCAGCTTCCTGAGAATCACGACAGCAGCGGGATATTCCTCGGCCATCATTTCTATCCGGCTGAGGGGCAGGGAATATAGAGCCGCTTCCAGCAGGCTACAGCAGGCAGACATGAGGATGGATAGGCAGCAGGCAAGGGCAAGTTCCAGAAACATAGTCAATCTCCGGCGTTGATTATTTTCACAATTCCTGTATCCTACCCGAAATGAACTGTTTTGCCAATTGCCTGAACAGAGTATAATGGCCGCGCGATGTACAGATGAGGAACGCGAACGAACTTGACAGGGAGAACAAGCATGAAAATTGAGTTGAGCAAGACGGAGCTAGAGCTGTTTGACGGCGATCTGCTGGTTTATTTTTTGCGAGAGACTGGGGGCAATGCTGTGCTGTGTCCTTGCAAGGTACTGCGGCGGAACATCAAATACGCCTGGAAGAGCGGTGACTTCTCTGGCAAGAAGGGCGAGACCTTCCTCTTCTATCCATCTGCTGCTAGTAAGGATATCAAACATAACTTGGCGGCTGGCCGGGTGCTGGCAGTCGGGCTGGGGAAAATCAGCGAGCAGGCAGATGCCCTACGCGAGCAGCTCCGCATAGCCGCAGGCACGGCGGCGCAGCAGGCAGCCAGCCTGAAGGTGAAAAGCCTGCTGGTAGTATTGCCGGAAAACACCGGCCTCTCTGATGCTGACGTGGCAGAGTGTATCAGCGAGGGCTTGCTGCTCGGCAGCTACCGTTTTGATCGCCATAAAAGCAAGAAGAAAGACGATGAGCCGGTCACCAAAATCGAGACAATGGCACTTCATGCGGCTGACCTTGATCAAGATGCCGTCAAGCAGGGGCTACACCGGGGCGAGCGGGCGGCGAAGGCAGCTTGTACAGCCCGCGATATGGCCAATGAGCCGGGCAATGTCTGGACTCCTAAACGCTTTGCCGAGTTCGGGGAGAAGCTGGCCAAAGAGCATGGCCTTGAATGCACGATCATCAATAAACCAGAGATGCGCAAGCTCGGTATGGGCGGACTGATCGGCGTGAGCCAAGGCTCTGCCCAGCCACCCAAGCTGGTAGTTCTCCGCTATCAAGGCAGCGAGGACAAGAAAGCTCCCACCCTGATGCTGGTCGGTAAGGGCCTGACCTTTGATGCGGGCGGCATCAGCCTCAAGTCGCCGCAGGGCATGGAGGAAATGAAGTACGACATGTGCGGCGGGGCAGCAGTGATCTGCGCGATGCAGGCTATTGCTGAGGAGAAGCTGAAGGGCATCAACGTGGTGGCTCTGATACCGGCGAGCGAGAACCTGCCCTCTGGCACCGCCCTCAAACCGGGCGACATCATTACCCACTTCGGCGGCATCACCTCGGAGATTGTCAACACCGACGCAGAGGGGCGGCTGATTCTTGCTGACGCGCTGGCCTACGGCATTGCCACCTATAAGCCCAATGCCGTGGTTGATCTCGCCACCCTGACTGGCGCGGTGATCATCGGCCTCGGCCATCACCGCAGTGGCCTGCTCGCCACGGATGACGCACTAGCTGCGCAGATCAACGCCGCTGCTGAACGGGCAGGCGAACCGGTCTGGCGGCTACCGCTGGGGCCGGAGTATTCTAAGCAGATCAAATCTACGGTTGCAGACATCAAGAACAGCGGCGGCAAGGAAGCAGGCACGATCACTGCGGCAGCCTATTTGCAGGAGTTTGTCGGCGATACACCTTGGGCGCATTTGGATATCGCAGGCACGGCTTGGGGATTCACCGAGAAGAGCTACGTCCCTAAAGGGCCGTCCGGTATTGCGGTGCGCACGCTCCTCAATCTGGTGCGCAACTGGCAGCCTATAGCCAACAAGCCTTGAATCTCAACTCACTCTGAACATATAGCAAGGAGAGCACGATGCCAAAACGCAAGGGCATTACCGTCAGCCGCCAGATCATGGACAGCCAGCACAGACACCCGGAAGCCACGGGTGAGCTGACTGGCCTGCTCAACGACCTGATCGTGGCGGCCAAGATCATCAATTCTGAGGTCAACATGGCTGGCTTGGCCGGGATACTGGGGCAGTCAGGCCAGATCAACGTCCAGGGCGAGCAGGTACAGAAGTTAGACGATTTCGCCAACCTAACCATTAAGCGGCGGATGGAGCAGTGCGGCTACGTCTGCATCATGGCTTCGGAAGAGGATGAAGGCGCAATTCCTGTGTTGGACGGCTACGCGGGTAAATACACGGTGGCCTTTGATCCGCTGGATGGTTCATCCAACATTGACGTGAATGTCAGCATTGGTACCATCTTCTCCATTCATCGCCGCAAGAGCGAGGGCGTGCAGGGACAGGTTGCTGACCTGCTCCAGACAGGCCGTGAGCAGGTGGCCGCAGGCTATATCATCTACGGCTCCAGCACCATGCTGGTCTATACGGTTGGCGAGGGTGTGCAGGGCTTTACCCTTGATCCCAGTGTAGGCGAGTTCTTCCTCTCCCATCCTGACATCAAAATACCGCCGCAGGCCAAGTATTACAGCATCAACGAGGCCTATTCCCGCTATTGGCACGATAACACCCGCGCCTATATCGAGCATCTGAAGGAGTTGGATGAACGCGGCGAACGCTCCTACAGCCTGCGCTACATCGGCTCGCTGGTGTCAGACTTCCACCGCAACCTGATCAAGGGTGGGGTCTTTGTCTATCCGAGAGACCGGAAGAGCGGGCGGGGTAAGCTGCGTCTGCTCTATGAGGCCGCGCCGCTGGCTCTGTTGGTTGAGCAAGCTGGAGGGAGAGCAATTGACGACGAGGGCCACAATATCTTAGATATTCAGCCGACTGAGCTGCATCAGCGAGTGCCGCTGATTATTGGCTCTAAGGAAGAGGTTGATCTGGCGGAGCGGTACTTCAAGGGCTGAGGATTAGGTCATCCGCGCAGAACAAACAAAAGGGAGGGCAGAGCAATCTGTCCTCCCTTTGCTGTTTCAAACCTGCCTGCTTGCGAGGAGAAGGGGCTGCTGATATACTGATTCTTGCGCAGAGACAGAGATTCGCTCGCGCACTATGCTGTTTCATTCAAAAAGAAACTGTCTTCCATGTCAGATGAACTGCTGTTTCAGGTTCTCACGCCGCTGAATTTCTCCGTTCGCGTCACGCGCTCATATTGGGAGTATATCGTCAGCATCAAGCACCCGGTGATGGCGGGCTGCGAGCAGGATGTTCAAGAGACGCTTGAATCCCCGGACGAGGTTCGCGTCAGCCGCAGCGACCCCGATGTCATAAATCCAAGCAGGCACGACGCTGGGTCTGGGCCGTAGCCAGACAGCTTGACAAGGAAGGCTTTCTCATCACCACGTACCCGACCGATGCGATCAAGGAAGGAGTAAAGATATGGCCCAAGTGAAAGTGTACTTTGACAAGATCGGCAACACGCTGACCGTTTGGCTTGATGACCTACAGAAGGAATACATCGCTGAGGAGACGGGCGATGAAGTGATCCTGATGAAAGATCGGGAGGGGAGGGTCATCGGGTTCGAGAAGCTGAACTTCAAGACAGCCGAGTCAGAACGGGTGCAGGTGGCCTTTGAAGCAATGGCGGCGTAAATGGCTGATTAATAGAGATGCAAGGGGAGAGCGAAAAACTGCTCTCCCTTTTCGTTTTTAATCCCTTCGCCCGACACCCCCGCATTGTATCGCCCGACGTTTTAAAAGAGACTCGAGCGAGTCTCCCTCTTTCCCTCGAGTGAGTCTCTTGCTTTCTCTCGCTCGAGTCTCCTGCATTGCCTCGCCCGACACTTTTTACCAGCTGCACGTGTTTGCTTTGAACCCGATAGCTAGCTGCGGCATATTCACCTGGCTTATCTTTAATGAGAAGAATTCCCATTCTCTTGCAAGAGAGATTCCCAAGCATCTTGCGTCTTCTTGTTGCACATTCAAGAGCCGTGCTGAATTTCTCTTGACAGTCACACGGCAGGAATGATACCATCCGCATCATCCTTCAGCGGACAAGCAGTCCGCCGCTTGCCCGGCCCCTCCCTTTCTTCTGCGCAGGAGAACTGTCATGCCGACGATTCAATGGCGGCCCGCCGTCAATGCCCTCACCGTTCCCCAGTCCTACAAAATCCTCTTTGTGCCGCGTAACACGGTCGGCTACAGCGAGCTGGCTACTGAGATTGCGGCAGAAAACCCGAACTGGAACGCGGAGTTAGTCGAGGCTGTCCTGCGGGCGGAACGCAAGGCGATTCAGCGGCATCTGATCAACGGCGACCAGATCACGCTGGAGGATGCCTTCACCTATCGTGTTTCTTTTGTTGGCAAATTGGACGCGCCGGATGCCCAGCTGCCTGCCCGCGACGATCTGATCCAAGTGAATATCAACGCCTCGGTGCCGTTCATGCGCGAGGTGCGTCATGCGGCCCAGCTCGAACGCCTCCCGCTCGAACAAAAGCAGCCGATGATCGCCGCCGCCGAGGACAACCGGCTCAAGCTAAACGACGTGCTCAACCCGAAAGGCGTGCTGAAACTGACCGGCACCAATCTGTTCTTTGATGAGGGCGAGGAAGGCTGCGGCTGCGTAATCGAAGGCACCAAGAGCGGGCGGGCTGTGCAGAGTCAGTTTGCCCTGATTTCCAATGCTTCCGTGCTGCTGGTGCCAGAAATCCCGGCGCAGGCGCATCCGTGGAACAATGAGTACACGCTCTCCATCAGCACGCAATATACCGAGCACGGGACGCTGCGCACCGGCATCTACGGGCGAAAGCTGCGCTCGCCCCTGACCTTGACCAATTTCGGCCATCCTCATCCGCCGGAGGTCGGCATCCTGACCGGCAGCGCGGATGCGCCGTATGTGAGCGTGACCGGCGGCGCGGTGAGCGCGGATGAAACGCTGCGGATTCAGGCGGTTTTGGATATTCACGCAGGCCATCTGCTCTTCAGCCTGCTCGACATGGAGGAAGGCGGCAAGGCAGGCCCAGCCGTGACCGTGACGGCGAATGGCAGCTTCACCGTGCAGGGCTTTCCCGGCTCGGCGGTCAGCAGCTTAGAGATTCGGGTGAACAGCTTTGCCGACTTGGTGAAGATGGCGAGGAATCAGTATTCAAGCAGGGTGGTTGATGTGCTGGAGGTGAGGGTGGGGCAGTAAAGTTGTAGATTGGGGTGAGGCTCTCACTCCAATCTGCTATAGAACAACTTACGTAACTGGTGAATTCTCATGGTTAATGATATGATTGGTGTCTGGGACATGGTGCATGACGATTGGAGAGGTGCTTTAACGATTAAACCTTCTGATCAGAGACTCATCGGGAATGATGATGTTTGCACTTACACTTCTTGGGTTATCGAGGGTAGCTACGTCCAAGAAGGAAGCACTGTTTCAAGCAGTATGCACGGGACGTTTGGAGGTGAAGATACAAATAGCCGTATCAGTTCTCCGTGCAAGCAAACAGGCCATCTTATCTCTTTTACAATTAACTTCCCTAATGCCAAGCCGCAACAATTTACCGGCTATCTCTTCACTCACAACAAGAGAACGATGGCAGGCTATACTTGGTGGGAAGGCATTCCATTCGGTTGGTATGCCACGAAGCGTTCTTAGTTCGCGTAAGTTGCAGGATGCATTCCACGCAACTTTCTTTGGTGCGTAAACCCCACCATGCTGCTCAACATCTAATGAGGTGAAATGTGGAACGACACGGTCCTTATCCCCCGCCTGAAGAGAAAGTCTCCCATCCTGATTATGAATTTCCTCCGCCGTCTGGGTTTGTCGATTACTGGGACTGGGCACACATCCAAGATAATCCAGTCGGTGTAAGAACCGGTCGTCTCGCACCGTGGCTGCGTGAAGCAGCTCGTACGCGAGACCCGCAAGAGATACTGCGGCGGGCAGTCGTGGCCGTGTTTCACCCAATCACTGGCAATCCTTCAGCCGAAAGCCAAGCACTTGCTGATCTGTCAATCACCGGGCGTGCTGCTTACAGTGCCTTTACCGCTGCCCCCCCGAAGGACAATGCGCTGTTCCAATTCGTTCAACCCAGTCTCGTCGGGATTGCAGAGAAGCAGATTCGTGATGCCGTGCGAACTGTCCTTGATCGCGCCTACACTGTCGCGTGGGCACTTCGTGGCTCGCCAGCACAGCGGCAATCCTTGCGAGCACAACTTCAATGGATTGCTCTTTCGAGTGAAGATGATCCGCCACATGCACCGACTAACGTCCCTGCGACTCAGCATCACATGGGCGAGTTGACGATGCGGATCGGTCAATCAGGCCAACAAGTGACGCTGCGGGCCACGCTTATGTTGTCGACAGAACCAGCGACAGAACCGCCTTCTAAGATCGCCCGTCGTTCTCTTCCTGCGCCGACAGCGTTCGCCGATGCCCTGCACAATCGTGCAGCGCGTGGGTACGATGAACTTTTTCTCTTCGTCCATGGGCTGGGTTCAAGCGCAGAGGAGTCGGAAACATTCAAGCAGCACCTCATTAAGATTGGTGCAGAACGAGGACGACGATATGCCGTTCTGTCAGTGGACATGCCGGGCATGGGGTACTCATCGAGAATCGACATCGACGAGCTTATCGCCCGACGTTCCCACGGGAATCTGCATCATGGGTTCGCGCTGCCCAATGGGGTTGGCTCAAATTTCCCGCTGCTCGGACTCTATAGAGATACCCTTGTCGAAATCTGCAATACTACGGCAGGTGGGGTGCAGTATGTTATGGGCGGCAGTCTTGGCGGCAACATGACGCTATGGCTCGCAGCCGAGCCGATGTTCACTGACCTTATCCCGGAGCGTGCTGGCCCATCGAATGTCCTCAGATTCCTTAGCTGGTCGCCTGCGTCGATATGGGAGTCTTATGAGCGTTCGCGCGACACTCCAGTCGAGGGCAACGGTACCCATATGGATATTGGCAAGAACGGTGCAAAAAAACGGTCGTTAGAGCGTATGCAACAACGCGAGAACAGCAAGCGACGTTGGGAGTTCTTCGAGCCGATGCAGCGAGGCGAGGAGATTATCGGACTTCACATTCTCGGAGCTTGGAGTTATCCACCGACCATGGCTGGGCTGCTGCTGCAATCAGAGCTGTACAGTGAGCAGTACCGACGGATCTTCTGGATGGCCTCGTACGAGCAAGTGACTTTCAGTCACCAAGAACCGCTCTCGCCATCCGGTCAGTGGCCATTCAGAACTATTCGGAAGCCCCTTTTTCTGGCTTCCGGTACGGATGATGTCGGATCAAGCGGTGTTACGGATATCTACAATAACGTCGTCAAAGTGAGTGACGCTTGCCCCGATGTGCCTGGTCTCCGTCTCCTCATGCAGGAAACGAAGCACAGCATCTCTGACGAGCGGCCCAAGCATCTTGCTGAACAGATTGTGAACTTCCTCCCACCCCCAGCACTTAAAGAGACTAATATTTCGTTTCTTACGACTCTGTTATTGAGTGAACCGGACAAGCGGACTGATATTTCTTTTCTTGTGCCTTTGCTGCTGAACGAGCACGATAAAAAGACTGATATTTCTTTCCTCACGACTCTGTTGTTGAGTGAAGCTGATATCCCTGCATATCATCTGATGACTGATATTTCGTTTATTCCGCCTCTGCTGCTCTGAACGGAACTTGAACGAATGCTGCACTCTTATGTTGTCAACATAGGAGCACTTGTTTTTTCACTTCAACAAAGAGGACCATGTTATGGCAGCTTTTAACGGTACATGTTTAATCGGGAATGTTGGTATAAACTCCGATGACGGTCGAGTTCATTTTACCCTCAAATCAGTGGATGGAACGTCGTTCGACTGGAACTGGTTCCTCGCCAAAAAAGAACACAACCGTGAGATATTGGCAATTGCACTTGCAGCGATGACTTCTAACAGAAACGTCAATATCCAAACGCGTGATACGGCTCCTTGGACGGAAGTGTGGTGGCTTGATCTTGTTTGAGAAGTAGTGTGACTAAGGGGAGGGCAGAGTGTATCTGTTCTCTCCTTACTTGCAAGTCGGCGGCACAACCCAGATGCCCAAGGTGCAGAAGCACCGCGTCTTGTCCATCGGTCAGACTGTTTATTCCGCAATCTAGCTCCACAGGCTGCCTAACCATTCATACAACACCTGCTCGGACAGCTCCAGATTGAAGCTGGAGGGCAGCAGACTGCTGGAAGAAAGCTGCTGTTTATCTTTCACAATGAAATCGGTTGGTGCAGCCACAGGCTTCAGCCCTTCATGCTGAAAGATTTGCATGGCCCGCGCCATGTGCGCCGCCGAAGTGACGAGGATAAACGGCGCATCCTTGAGCAACGGTTTGAGGCACTGCGCCTCTTCTACGGTATCACGGGGCCGGTCTTCGATCACTAACCTGCCGCCATCCACACCAAGTTGCTGCGCTGTCCGTCCCACCACCACCGCATTCGCCAGCGGGTCTTCCTGATTTGCCCCGCCGCTGACCACTAACCAAGACTCTGGCAGCTCGCGGTGCAGGCGGATGCCCTCAAAGAGGCGGTACAGCGAGGCCGTACTTAGCTGGCCGGTTTCTGGCACGCTGGGATCGCTGACATGCGCATTACCCAGCACCACCACGAACTTGATCTGCTGCCGCTGCTGTTCAGGAAGCTGCTCTATATGCAGGGGCGGATATTGCCGCTCCAGCGCATAGAGCCGACTGCGGGCAGGTAGGCCATAGCCAAAGAGGCAAAAGATGCCAAGGCTGCACAGCAAGGCGACTATAGCCATTCTCCGCAGATTGAACAGGACAAAGCACAGGCCGAGGAGGATAAAAAGCAGACCCAGCGGCAACGGCATGAGAAAGGGAGTAAATAAGCGGGCGAGGGAGATCATACTTGTTCAGCGTCCCTATTATCCTTTTCTGGCGGAACCCAGCCTTGGCCGCCGCTGTGCCAGAGAAACTTTCGACACACGCCGCGAATCAAGCTGGCTTCCTTCT
>Ga0315268_10008534_pt1 | contig 10702 bp, 7 predicted proteins | sample C1_top_MG_FD_204535 | JGI IMG/M metagenome (GOLD analysis project Ga0315268, IMG submission 204535) | Sediment microbial communities from Yellowstone Lake, YNP, Wyoming, USA - C1_top | ecosystem: Environmental > Aquatic > Freshwater > Lake > Sediment | place: USA: Wyoming | collected 2017-08-01 | reverse complement strand
GAGACAGCGCCCAGATCGTTACGCCATTCATGCGGGTCGGAACTTACCCGACAAGGAATTTCGCTACCTTAGGACCGTTATAGTTACGGCCGCCGTTTACCAGGGCTTCAGTTCAAGGCTTCTCCCCTTTCGAAGATGACCTCTCCCATTAACCTTCCGGCACCGGGCAGGCGTCAGTGCCTATACCTCCTCTTGCGAGTTCGCAGACACCTGTGTTTTTGCTAAACAGTCGCCTGGGCCTCTTCACTGCGTCCCACCCTTGCTCCGCAAGGGAAACTCTAAATCCAAAGCCGAAATCCTAATTTAGGATTTAGATATTAGTATTTTGAATTTCCGTTGCGAAGCAACGATGGGAACCCCTTCTCCCAAAGTTACGGGGCTATTTTGCCGAGTTCCTTAGCGAGGGTTATCTCGAACGCCTTGGTATCTTCTACCCACCTACCTGTGTCGGTTTGCGGTACGGTCATCCTATGTGCTCCCTGCGAGGGTTTTCTCGTCAGCGTGGAATCATCTGAGTTGTCCGTTACCGGATTCCCCATCACACCTCAGCCTTTACGGTGAGGGGGTTTGCCTCCCCACCAGCCTAAATGCTTGGACCTGAACCATCACCAGGCCCAGACTATCCTCCTGCGTCTCCCCTTCGGTCAAACGCACACAAAATGGTACTGGAATATTAACCAGTCCTCCATCAGCTACGCCCTGCGGCCTCGCCTTAGGTCCGACTAACCCTGGGCGGATGTCCCTTCCCCAGGAATCCTTAGGTTTACGGCGTCCTGACTTTTCATCAGAATTTGCGCTACTTATGCCGGCATACTCCCTTCTGCCACCTCCAGCTCCAATCACTTGAAACCTTCTCAGGCCAGCAGAATGCTCCCCTACCGCCGCTGCAAAGCAGCGGAAATCTCAATAACCAAATCACAAATCCCAAATAATCAATACACAACCATCAAATTATGTTTTGTTATTGTATTTTGGTCATTGGTGCTTCCGTTGCTTCGCAACGGCCCGTAGCTTCGGTAGTGTACTTAAGCCCCGTTGGATTTTCGGCGCAGTGCCGCTTGACCAGTGAGCTGTTACGCTTTCTTTAAATGATGGCTGCTTCTAAGCCAACATCCTGGCTGTCTCAGTAACACTACATCCTTTCCCACTTAGCACACCATTAGGGACCTTTGCTGACGGTCTGGGCTGTTTCCCTCTCGACCATGAATCTTAGCACCCACAGTCTCACTCCCTAAAATCTACTCAGGGTATTCGTGGTTTGGTTGGGTTTGGTAGCCGATTACGACCCCTAGCCCATCCAGTGCCCTACCCCCCTGAGTTTCTTTAGAGGCTGTACCTAAATACATTTCGGGGAGAACCAGCTATCACCAGGTTTGATTGGCCTTTCACCCCTACCCACAGCTCATCCGAGCTTTTTGCAACAAACAACGGTTCGGGCCTCCATCCCGTTTTACCGGAACTTCACCCTGCCCATGGGTAGATCACCTGGCTTCGGGTCTACTGACTGCAACTGAACGCCCTGTTAAGACTCGGTTTCCCTACGGCTCCAGTCGTAACGACCTTAACCTCGCTACAGCCAGTAACTCGCCGGCTCATTAATCAAAAGGCACACCATCACCGCGCACAGCACGCAAATCCCAATCTTCAATAATCAAATCCCAAATTCCAAATAAATTCCAATAATCAATAACTGAATAACTAATACTGATCAACATGCATGTTTGGGTAATTGGGATTTGGTCATTGGTTATTATTTGATTATTGTAATCTGGTTTTTGGTTATTAAGAAATTGGAATTTCCGTGCTGTGCACGGCTCTGATTGCTTGTAGGCTCACGGTTTCAGGTTCTATTTCACTCCCCTCACCGGGGTTCTTTTCACCTTTCCCTCACGGTACTGGTGCACTATCGGTCATCAGATGGTATTTAGCCTTGGAGGATGGTCCCCCCTGCTTCCCACAGGGTTCCACGTGCCCCGTGGTACTCAGGATACCCATAGGGCCTCATGCCGTTTCGCATACCGGACTGTCACCGTCTACGGCAGCCCTTTCCAGAGCCTTCTGCTACAACACTCGGTCCCACTTCTGGGTCCTACAACCCCCAACCTACAACTCGTGACGCGTAATCCGTAATGCGTAATCAGTAAAAGACTAACTTCCTTTCACTCATCACCCATCACACTTCACGCATTACGGGTTGTAGGCTGGGTTTGGGCTGCTCCCCTTTCGCTCGCCGCTACTGAGGAAATCTCGCTTGATTTCTCTTCCTCCAGGTACTGAGATGTTTCACTTCCCTGGGTTTGCCTTGTATGCCTATTTATTCAGCATACAATATCCCGGCTTTACCCGGAATGGGTTGCCCCATTCGGAATCCCACAGATCTACGCTTGCTCGCAGCTCCCTGTGGATTTTCGCAGCCTGCCGCGTCCTTCCTCGCCCTCTGATGCCAAGGCATCCACCGTAAGCCCTTCCTAACTTGACCCTTATCTCTTCCCTTCTGTTGTCAAAGAACAATTACGGACTTTGTCCGTCATTTCAAAATTAGCATTGAAAATTTTTCATTTTGCAATGTTAATTTTACATTGAAATTGGTGGAGGTGAACGGGATCGAACCGATGACCTCCTGCTTGCAAAGCAGGCGCTCTCCCAACTGAGCTACACCCCCACGAAAATTTGTAAAACAAATTTTCGAGTCCAAAGTCAAAAGTGAAAAGTTAAAAGAGTTAATAAATTTTCGACTTCTCGAAACTTTTAACTGATAACTCTTAACTTGCTTTTATGTTATAAAAGCGGATGGTGGGCCTAATTGGAGTCGAACCAATGACCTCACCCTTATCAGGGGTGCGCTCTAACCAGCTGAGCTATAGGCCCCTGCTTCTTCCCTGCCCTAAAGCCAAAAAAAGTGCGTAGCAACTTCTTTTAATTTTTTCCTTAGAAAGGAGGTGATCCAGCCGCAGGTTCCCCTACGGCTACCTTGTTACGACTTCACCCCAATCACCGGCCATACCTTAGACAGCTGCTTCCCTTACAGGTTAGCTCACCGGCTTCGGGTACAACAGGCTTTCGTGGTGTGACGGGCGGTGTGTACAAGGCCCGGGAACGTATTCACCGTGGCATGGCTGATCCACGATTACTAGCGATTCCGCGTTCACGGAGTCGAGTTGCAGACTCCGATCCCAACTGAGACTGCTTTTAGGGATTGGCTCCACCTCACAGTATCGCATCCCTCTGTAGCAGCCATTGTAGCACGTGTGTCGCCCTGGACATAAGGGCCATGATGACTTGACGTCATCCCCACCTTCCTCCAGCTCATCGCCGGCAGTTTCCTCAGAGAGATACCGATCGCTCGGTACCAACAGAGAATAAGGGTTGCGCTCGTTGCGGGACTTAACCCAACACCTCACGGCACGAGCTGACGACAGCCATGCAGCACCTGTGTTAGCTTTTCCCGTTTCCGGAAAATCATCACCCTTTCGGGTTCTTACTACTAACATGTCAAGCCCAGGTAAGGTTCTTCGCGTAGCGTCGAATTAAACCACATGCTCCACCGCTTGTGCGGGCCCCCGTCAATTCCTTTGAGTTTCAACCTTGCGGCCGTATTCCCCAGGCGGGGCATTTAATGGTTTCCCTTCGGCACAGAACCCTTACGAGCCCTACACCTAATGCCCACCGTTTAGGGCGTGGACTACCAGGGTATCTAATCCTGTTTGCTCCCCACGCTTTCGCGCCTCAGCGTCAGTCCAGTACCAGAGGGCCGCCTTCGCCACAGGCCTTCCTCCTGATATCTACGCATTTCACCGCTACACCAGGAATTCCGCCCTCCCCTCACTGACTCAATCCCGATAGTTTCAAATGCAATTTTTTCGTTGAGCAAAAAGATTCCACATCTGACTTATCGAAACGCCTACTCGCCCTTTAAGCCCAGTAATTCCGAACAACGCTCGCCACCTCTGTCTTACCGCGGCTGCTGGCACAGAGTTAGCCGTGGCTTATTCCTCAGGTACCATCACTATTTTCCCCAAGAAAAGGAGTTTACAACCCGAAGGCCTTCATCCTCCACGCGGCGTCGCTGCGTCAGGGTTCCCCCTATTGCGCAATATTCCCCACTGCTGCCTCCCGTAGGAGTCTGGACCGTATCTCAGTTCCAGTGTGGCCGTCCAACCTCTCAGCCCGGCTACCCGTCTTAGGCTTGGTGGGCCATTACCCCACCAACTACCTGATAGGCCGCAGGTCCATCCTTAGGTGTCCCGATTTTCACCGGGACTTTTACTACATACATCCCAGCATGTAGTCTTATGCGGTATTAGCTCCGATTTCTCGGGGTTGTCCCCCTCCTAAGGGTAAGTTGCCTACGTGTTACTCACCCGTCCGCCACTAACCAAGCAAAGAGCATACAGCTTAGAGCATAGAGTCCGAATTCTTCTCTTAGCTCTCCGCTCTATGCTCCTTGCTTGATCCGTCCGACTTGCATGTGTTAGGCACGCCGCCAGCGTTCGTTCTGAGCCAGGATCAAACTCTCATTTGTAATTCTTAACGGGGCCTACTTTTTAGTTTTCAAAGATCTTCTCAAAATACCTTAATTAAACCCAAGGTATTATAACTGAGAAAAAATAAAGGCTATAACCAAGTAGTATAGCCTTATTTTATCAAAGAACTACCTGGATGATTTTAACACATTTTTTTACCTTCCGATAACAGCCATACATCTATAGCATAACATTTTTAAATAGATAGTCAATAGAGAAATATCACTGATTATAGCGAGATAGTGGTAAAAAATTGTATTTTAATATAAATAAAATCTGATTTTCTCTTTTTTTTAATGAATAAGCCTTATAATGCGCGAATTAATAGAATCTTATCAGAGATATGATCAGGTCTCGCATGAGAAGAAATTATCAGTTTTTTCCTTACCAATTGTTGATTCAGGACCGTGTCCAGGAAGAACTTTTACACTATCAGGCAGAGACATCAACCGCTTAAAGGAGCTTTTTAACTTCTCTATATCCCCTCCGTAAAGATCTGTCCTGCCAACAGAACCTGCAAATAGTGTGTCGCCTGTAATTAAAATTCCCTCGCCGTATAGGCAAATTCCTCCAGGGCTATGGCCTGGGGTATGAAGAATTTCAAATCTCAAATCCCCAATCTCTAATTTATCTCCTTCAGAAGCAAGTATATCTGGCTCTGGTAACGGCTCAATAACATATTCCCATAATATAGCCGCCTGATCCCTTGTGCTATTATAAATCTCTATCTCATCTCTGTGAATGACAATCTTAGCTCCTGTCACTTTTTTTAACTCAGGGATTGCACCCACATGGTCAAAATGGCCGTGTGTGCATAGTATATATTTCAGGTCGTAATTATTTTCATTAACTAAATCGAGAATACTATCAGGCTCATCTCCCGGATCAACTACCAAAACTTCTTTTTTGTTTTCATCACTAATGGTGTAACAGTTACTTTCAAGTGGTCCTACAACGAGTTTTTTAATAATCATAATAACTCCATTTTATTTTAACCTTAATGACGCAAGCCTTTCAAAGTGTCATTGCAAGGAGCAGAGCGACGAAGCAATCCCTTCACTTTGAGATTGCTTCGCCTTTGGCTCGCAATGACAGACTTACAACATTTTTCAAATACCCTTGCATAATTGGTCCAGTAAATATAACGGACAGGAATTATTAGGTCAAGCGCTTAGGCTATGGGTTTATTTTCTAAATAGCGAGTATAGTATAAATTTTAAATGATGAAAGCTGAAAGGTTTTGAGAGGAAATAATCTGCACCTGCTCTCAAAAACTCAGATTTTTTATCATCAAAACTCATACCGATAATTGGCAATGATATATTGAGACTTCTGATTTTAACAACTAACTCGATCCCGCTCATCACAGGCATATTCAAATCTGTAATTAACAGGTTACAGGTCTTATTTTCAAGTATGACCAATGCCTCTTTACCATTGCAGGCTGCAATAGTCTCAAACCCATAAAAAGAAAAAAAGTCTGAAAGTAGCTTCCTGATCTGCTCATTGTCATCTACGATCAGGACATTTCTCCCCGAGGTGTCCAGCATAAAAATATATTGCAATCCATGGTTGTAATTTGTCAATAGCTATCACAACTACAAGATGATAGACTTTAATCCCCTAATAACCCAAAATTGGAATACATAAGATATTTTTAGATATAAGGTTTAAATATTTAAATGTCAAAGGAATTCAAAAAGAATATAGGTGAGAAATTAAAAAAATACAGGCTTGCTGCTCGTATGTCTCAGATGGCGCTTTCTGAAAAGATAGGTATCTCCTATCAGCAATTGCAGAAATATGAGAAAGGTATCAATAACATCTCATTATATCGCCTTAAGCAAATATCTGAAGCCTTAGGGATTCCGATTGGTGAGCTTCTGGAGAGCCAGGAACTCGAAAAGGTTGCAGAGGAGATCAGTGAGTATGGCTTAAGTAATGAAGAAAAAATACTCCTCGAACTTTTTCGCAAAATTGATAACAAAGATATAAAACGTGGCCTGCTTTTAGAGCTGAAAGGAATAGTGGAAATTTTAAAAAAGAAAAAAAATCTATAACTATCCTGCATTGAGTCTAATGACTGAATTTCTGTTCAACTGTACCGTCTCATAAATACCTTTACATCAACTGTCATTCCTCGGCTTGGAGACTGTGTATTTATGGTGCAGAGGTGTCATTTCGAGGAGTGAAGCGACGAGAAATCTGACTGCAAAGCAGTCATCCTGAGGGCGATGCCTGAAGGATCCTTCCGAGATTTCTCACAGAGCCTGCCCTGAGCCAAATGACAAGATTCCTCGCAGAGTTTATCCTTAGCGGAAAGACAAGATTCCTCACTCCGTTCGGAATGACAAGGCGAAGGGCTCGGAATGACAAGCAAAGGGTTCGAAATGATAAAAACCCAAATTGCGACACACTCTCTAAATAAGAAATGATAGCTTTTAATAATGTTGTACTTCCGATGTGATAAAATAGGAACTAAAATGCATATCAAATTAACAACAGGAAAGACACTCAATGTCTCGGAAGGAGAAAGTCTGTTAGAGGCATTAAAAAGGCAGGATGTATATCTTGTCTCCTCATGCGGTGGGAAAGGTATATGCGGCAAATGTCGTGTCAGACTTATGGAAGGTGAATACAGGATCGAATCAACAGACAAACTTGAACCGCGTGAGATAGACGCAGGTATTGCTCTTGCATGCCAGACATTCCCAAGCGAAGATATCATCATTGATATTCCAAAGGAATCAATACTTGTTATAGGAGACAGGATAGCACTGTCAAAGTCGGGAGACCTGCTCGAACTGCTGAACTCTTTCGGCGTTGAGATATATCCGCTTGTAAGGCAAATTACATTGGATCTGCCTACCCCTACAATCAGTGACAACATAAGCGACCTTGAAAGACTTAAGAGGGCATTAGAAGAAAAGGGTTTAATAGGGATGAGATTTATCCACAGGTTTGTCACATCCATGCCGGATGCACTCAGGAACGCTGGCTGGAAGATAACTTGTGGATATACGGTTAGCAATGACATTGTTTACATTTTACCTGCTGAAAAGAAAAAAGAGAGGTATGGGATTGCAGTAGACATAGGTACAACTACTGTGGTTGTATATTTGGTAAATCTTACAGACGGACGACTTATTGATGTTGGCTCAACATATAATTCCCAGATGAGATACGGAGATGATGTTATTACCCGCATCGTTTATTCTACAGAGAGCGGAGGGCTTGAAGAACTCAGAGACTCTGTAGTCTCTGACATAAACAATCTATTATACCCTTTGCAGGAAAAACATAACATAAGAAGTGAGGACATAGAATCATCTGTTATAGCAGGCAATACTACCATGACGCAAATATTCTGGGGTCTTAACCCTGCCTATATCAGAGAGGAGCCTTATATTCCGGCAGTAAACTTCTTCCCCAGATGGAGAGCAGAGTTTTCAGGGATCAAGACTGATCCTATGGCTCCAATATTTACATTCCCGTGTGTTGCAAGCTATGTCGGAGGCGATATTGTTTCAGGTGTTCTTGCCTCAAAGATGTACAGAAATAGCGAGATAGCTCTCTTTATGGATATAGGGACAAATGGAGAGATTGTAATAGGAAATAATGAATGGCTTGTTACCGCTGCCTGTTCGGCAGGGCCATGTTTTGAGGGAAGCGGAATAAAGCACGGAATGAGGGCAACAGAAGGTGCGATAGAGTCTATTAAGATAAATCCTGAGTCATTTGAACCATTATTTAATGTAATTGGAAATGGTGAACCCATTGGAATATGCGGTTCAGGTATGATAGACGCTGTCTCTGAGATGTTCCTGTCCGGCATAATAGACCAGAAAGGTAAATTTATCAGAGATGTAAAGACGCACAGAATAAGGGATGGGCGAGATGGTCCTGAATACCTGATTTCCGGCAAAGACGGTAGGGATATCGTCCTTGCTGAAGTTGATATTGAGAACATTCTGAGGTCAAAGGCTGCAATGTATGCTGGTGTATCCCTGCTCTTAAAAGAAGTTAACCTTAGTCTGGATACAATAGAAAGGGTCTATATTGCAGGAGGGTTTGGAAACTATTTAGATATCGACAAGGCTATCATTATGGGGATGTTACCAGATCTTCCGAAAGAAAGGTTTTCTTTCCTCGGAAATGCATCAATTACAGGTGCATACTTATGTCTTCTCTCTAAAGAACTCCGGAGAGATGCAGGGATCATTGCTTCAAAAATGACATATATAGAACTTTCTGTATCAAGGAATTTTATGGAAGAATATTTATCAGCTCTCTTCTTGCCACATACAGATATCGGGTTATTTCCAACGGTAGAAAAACTACTTAAAAATAGGAAATGAGAAAGGAGTTAATGTACTGGCCCTGAAGACAGCAATTTTTCCACCTCTCTTTTTATAACCGAAGAAGGGATGCCACCGTGTATTTTCAGTATCCCATTTATTAAAACAACAGGGGTATTTACTGCACCAAGTCTTAAAAGTTCTCTTATATCGTCGAATTCTTCTTCTCCATCCATAAAAAGGTCAATATATTGTACATATACAACAGAGGGATAAAAATAACTCATCTCCTTTGAAAGCTCTTCTGTAAGTAGTTTATTAGTTCCGACTGCCTCGGATGTATTATCGAAGAGGATTCCTTCCATGGGATTGTCAAGTATCTGTATGTGGACCCTTTGGATCATTCAGGTTATCTGCCTTTTGTTACAATTACCAGTATGTTATCTATAAGCCTTGTATCTCCTATCCTGACTGCTGCTGCAAGCAGTGCCTCACTTTTTATTTCTGTAAGTTCATCAAGGGTAGCGGTATCATATACTCCCGCATAATCAATACCTGATATCAAGGGTTCTTCCAAAAGTCTATCCCGTAAAAACCCTTTTATATAAAATCCGTCCATTATACCAGATTTTATCAAATCCGAGGCCTCAGTAAGAGATTTATAAATGACAGTAGCTGCCTTCCTCTGCATTTCATTGAGATATGTATTTCTGGAACTCATTGCAAGGCCATCCTGTTCTCTCACTATCGGACAAGTGACTATATCTGTATCCATATCAAGGTCTTTTACAAGTTGTTTTATAACAATACTCTGCTGGAAATCCTTCTGGCCAAAGTATGCCCTTGTTGGTTTTACGATATTCAGGAGCTTCGTTACAACTGTTGCCACTCCTCTGAAATGACCCGGCCTGAAGGCGCCGCAGAGTTTCTCTGAAATCTTCTCAACCTCCACATATGTAGAAAACCCTTCATTATACATTAAAGATACAACAGGCAGAAAAAGTATATCAGTTCCCTCTTTAAGAAGCTTCTCAGTATCTCCCTCGAAATCACGAGGATATTTCTTAAAATCCTCTGACGGTCCGAATTGTATTGGGTTAACAAATATACTCACCACAGTAATATCATTCTCCTGTTTTGCCCTTTTGACCAGACTTATATGACCCCCATGCAGCGCTCCCATTGTAGGGACAAACCCTATTGTTTTTCCACGCAATAGATAGCCTCTGGATGTATCATGCATTATGCGCGGTATTCGAATAATTTCCATCTCAACTCACTTCTCTATCTCTTTAAGAATGGATTCAAGCAGTTCATCTTCTTTGACAGCTTTCAATATTTCACCTTTTCTGAAAAGAATTCCCCTGCCCTTTCCACCTGCCATCCCGAAATCAGCCTCTCTCGCCTCACCGGGGCCGTTTACAACACATCCCATAACAGCAACCGTTATCGGCTTATTGATGTTTCTCAGCCCTTTTTCAACTTTTGTGACAAGTCCTTTAAGATTTATCCTGCATCTTCCACATGTAGGACAGGATATAATATCTACACCTTTCCTCCTAAGACCAAGCGCACCGAGTATCATATAGGCAACACGAACCTCTTCCTCAGGCTCTGCAGTGAGTGATACCCTGATAGTGTCTCCTATACCTTCTGAAAGTAAGATACCGAGTCCGACAGAGCTTTTTACTATCCCTCCCGGTGGTGGACCAGCCTCTGATATTCCTATATGGAGAGGATAGTCGTATCTTTCAGAGAATAATCTGTATGCCTCGATTGTCTTTAATACCCCGGATGCCTTCAGCGACACCTTGATATTTGTAAAATTAAGTTCTTCGAGTATCTGTATATGTTTTCCTGCACTCTCAACAAGAGCCTCCG
>Ga0315268_10008533_pt1 | contig 10702 bp, 11 predicted proteins | sample C1_top_MG_FD_204535 | JGI IMG/M metagenome (GOLD analysis project Ga0315268, IMG submission 204535) | Sediment microbial communities from Yellowstone Lake, YNP, Wyoming, USA - C1_top | ecosystem: Environmental > Aquatic > Freshwater > Lake > Sediment | place: USA: Wyoming | collected 2017-08-01 | reverse complement strand
GCGTCGCGTGCTGTTTGTCGTCTGGCACGAGCCGCTGATTTCCATCGGGCGGGAAACGTTTGTCGCTGACGCGCTGCGCCGCGCGGGCGCCGAATCCGTCGTCGACACCGCGCAGGACTGGCCGAAGCTCAACCTGGAAGAGGTCATGCGCTTGCAGCCGGAATATCTCGTCTTCGCCAGCTCGCATTCGGAAACCGTGCGGCGCACGGCCGACGAGTTGCGCACGCGGCCCGGCTGGCGCGCGATGCGCGCGGTGCAGCAGGGACGCTTCGCCGTGGTCAGTGACGCGGTGAACCGGCCGTCGCCGCGGCTGGTGAGCGCCATCGAGGAACTCGCCAAGCAATTGCATCCGGAAGCTTTTTCAACGAAAAGCGAAAATCGAAAATCGAAAAACGAAATTCGTAGAAGCAACACCCCAAACCACATCTTGCGGCAGCCTTCGTCCGTTTTTCGATTTTCGAATTTCGAATTTCGCCGCGCGCAGGGCACACAGACGCGGGCCATGCAAAGTGTGCCGGAGGCGAGTCGATGAAACCGCTTACTCCCAAGCGGCTGGCGGCGGTGTGCGGCATTCTGCTGGGCGTGCTGCTGGTGGTGAGCATCATTTCGCTCAAGCTGGGCGCGGTGCCCATCCAACTGACCGACGTGCTGGTGAGCTTGTGGAAGCGCGTGGTGAGCGGCGTGCCGATTCCTTCGGAGTTCACGCTGTTCCTCGGAGAAATTCGCCTGCCGCGCATCCTGCTGGGGATGATCGTAGGCGCGGCGCTGGCGGTGGCGGGAGCGGGCTTCCAGGCGTTGTTGCGCAACCCGCTGGCCGACCCGTACGTGCTGGGCGTCTCGAGCGGCGCGGCGCTGGGAGCCATCATTTCGCTGATTGTGGCCTCGCGGGCGACGATTGCGACGCCGCTCGCCGCGTTTGTGGGTGCAGGCGCGACCATCGCGGCAGTCTATTTTCTCGGCCGGCGCGGCGGGCAGCTCGACAGTTACACGCTGCTGCTCGGCGGCATCATCACCGCGTCGTTTCTTTCCGCCGTCATCATGTTTCTGATGACCACGCTGCGCGGGGGCGAGTTGCGCGGGATGGCCTTCTGGTTGATGGGTGATCTTTCTTCGCCGTTGCCGATGGACCTGGGCTGGCTGTTTCTGGTGCTGGTGGTGGCGGTGGGATTCATCTACACGACCGCGGCCGATTTGAACCTGCTGCTCGCGGGCGAGCAGGAAGCGATGCACCTGGGCGTGGACGTGGGGCGAGTGAAGCTGGTGGTGTACGTCTGCGCGTCGGTGCTGACCGGGCTGGCGGTGTCGGTGAGCGGCGCGATTGGCTACGTGGGGCTGCTAGTGCCGCACGCCATGCGGCTGCTGTTCGGCTCCGACTACCGGTTGCTGATCCCGGCGACGGCGATCGGCGGCGCTATCGCCGTTGTCGCCGCGGACACGCTGGCGCGTACCATCGCGTATCCGACCGAATTGCCCGTGGGCGCGATGACAGCGATGGCCGGGGCGCCGATGTTCATTTACCTGTTGCGCCGGAGGATGCCGTGAACCCGGGCACCAGCGCAAGCACGGCGACACGTCCAGCAACCACGCTGAAGCCGCCGGAAGGATTGCGGCTCAGCGTCGAGCAGGCCAGCTACGCCTACCTACTGGGCGGCCGCCAGGCGCCGACTTTTACGCTCGAAGCCACCAGCTTTCAGGCGCGTTCGCGCGAGTTGGTCGCCATCCTGGGGCCGAACGCCAGCGGGAAATCCACGCTCCTGCGCCTGTTGGCGGGGACTTTCAAGCCGCTCTCGGGACGCGTGCAGCTCGATGGTTTCGAAATCAGCGCGCTCGAGCCGCGCACGCGCGCGCAGCGCATCGCCATGGTGCAGCAGGAAAGCCCGCTGCTGTTTCCCATGCGCGTGTGGGAATACGTGATGCTGGGGCGCCACCCCTACGGGCGCGCTCTCCGGTTCGAAACCGAAGAGGACCTTCAGATCGTGCAGCAGGCGCTGACGCTGGTGGTCGCCAGCCATTTGCGCGACCGCTGGATGCACCAGATCTCCGGCGGCGAAAAGCAGCGCGTGGTGCTGGCGCGGGCGCTGGCGCAACAGCCGCTGCTGCTGCTGCTCGACGAGCCCACGCTGCACCTCGACATCGGCGCGCAGGTGGACCTGCTGCGGCGGCTGCGGCGGCTGGCACACGACGGCAACTACACCGTCGTCGTGGTCACGCACGAGCTGAACCTGGCCGCGGAGTTCGCCGACCAGGTCCTGGTGCTGCATCGCGGCAAGGCGCTGCGCGTGGGCACGCCGGCGGAAGTTTACCGCCGCGAATTGCTGGAGCAGGTGTTTGAGGCGGATTTGGACGTTGATATGGGGGCGGACGGCTCGCCGCGCGTCACCGTGCGGGGACGCGAGCGACTGCAATTGCAGGACGCCCGTTCCGACGCCCCGCAGAAGTGAGAGCACACGGCGTCGCGCAGCAGGCGGTGAAGCGCGATGCAATCATCCACCGCGGCTCCGTGCGTGGGTTCACCAGGGTGAACCCGAAGGGAAGACGGTGAAAATCCGTCGCCGCCGCGCGACTGTGAGGTGGTCCCGGGAAACCGGGAAGGGACGCCGGCCACTGTCCCGATGTTTGGGGATGGGAAGGCCGCGTCGAAGTCGATGCCACCAAGCCAGGAGACCGACGGAGCCGGCTACCCGTTCGCATCCCGCAACTGCGGGAGGGCAAGCGGGAGCAGCCTTTGCCCCTCGCGTGAGGGACAGAAAGGATTTCTCCGATGCGGTTCCGCATTGCAGGGCTCGCCTGGTTGTTGTTCCTTCCGCTGGTCGCATTTGGCCAGAACACGGCAACTTTGAATGGCACGCTGGTTGATCCGAGCGGCGCATCAGTGGCCGCCGCGGAAGTCGTTGCCACGCCGCTCGCCGGCGGCGACATAGTCCGCACGCAGAGCGATGCGAGCGGGCATTTCACACTGACGCTCGCAGCGGGGCGCTACCGCGTCAGCGTGACGCATGCTTCGTTCGCGCGCATCGAGCAGGAATTCGCGTTTGCCGCGGGCGAGACGCGTGAATGGAACTCGCGGCTTGTGCTCGAACGCCTGGCCGCGACCGTGGTGGTCTCCGCACAGGCGGAACCGGTGACGGCCGAGTCGGTCGCCACACCGGTCAGCGTGATGACCCGCGCGGATATGGATCGGCGGCAGGCGAATTCACTGGCGCCGCTACTGGCCACCCTGCCGGGCTTCGCGGTCGCCCGCTACGGGCGGGAAGGAAGCGTAACCTCACTCTTTCTGAACGGCGGCAATTCCAACTTCACCAAAGTCCTCGTGGATGGCGCGCCGCTGAATGAGCCGGGCGGGGCGTTCGACGCGGCGCTTCTGACGCTCGACAACGTCGAGAAAATTGAAGTCGTGCGCGGCGCGGAAAGCGCGCTCTTCGGCTCCGACGCGATGACCGGCGTTGTGCAGATTTTCACCAGCCGCGGCACGACGCATCGCCCGCTGGTCGAGCTACTCGCCGAAGGCGGTAAGTTTGCGACGGCGCGCGGTGCCACACGCGTCAGCGGCCTCGCCGGGCGATTCGACTATTCGCTGGCCGCGGGGCGCTTCGACACCGACGGCCAGGGCCCCAACGACTCTTTCCGCAACACGACGCTTTCGGGGAACCTCGGCTGGCGGTTTTCGGAAACGAACACGCTGCGGCTCAGCCTGCGCAGCAACACCAGCGACGCGGGCGTGCCCGGGCAGACGCTGCTTGCACCGCCGGACTTGAACGAGCACAATGCCCTGCGCAATTTCACCGCGAGCCTCGCGTGGGATTTTCAAAGCGGCGCGCACTGGCGGCATCGCCTGCTGGCGACCGAGTCCTACATCCGGCAGCTTTTCGACGACCCCACGAGCGATTTCTGCTCGCCCGACCCGCCGTTTGTGTGCGACTTCCCCTTTGCGGTGCGGAACCAGTACAACCGCGCGGGCTTCGGCGCGCAGTCGAGCTACGTGTCGTCGGGTGGCGGCATCACGTTCGGCTACCAGAACGAAATCGAAAACGGTTTTTTCAGCGGCGTGCACGGCCGGCGAAATAACCGGGCGGGCTATATCGAAGCGCGGCGGCAAATCCGCCGGCTTTCGCTCAGCGCCGGAGCGCGCGCGGAAGCGAACGCCAGCTTCGGCGTCCGCGTCGTGCCGCGGGCGGGAGCGGCCTACGCGCTGCGGCTCGGCGGCGACGCCTTCGGCGCGACGCGGCTGCGCTTCTCCTACGGCGCGGGCATCAAAGAACCGTCGCTGGTGCAGTCGTTCGCGCAGGATGCCTGCTATCCCGGCAACCCGGGGCTGCGGCCCGAGCGCAGCCACGCGTTCAACGCCGGCGTCGAGCAAATGCTGGCGGGCGACCGCTTGCGCGTGTCGGCGGACTGGTTCCACAACCGCTTCCGCGACATGGTGAGCTTCGCCTTCGGGCAATATCCCGGCGCGCCGCCGCCTCCGGCGACGTGCGCCTTCGGCTACGGCAGCTTCTTCAACACCGACCTGGCACGGGCGCGCGGCGCGAACATCGGACTCGAGGCCAAGCCGGCGCGCTGGCTGCGCGTCACCGGCAACTACAGCTACGTCGATAGCCGCGTGCTTCAATCGCCGAATGCCTTCGACCCCGCGCTGGTGCCCGGCAACCGCCTCCTGCGCCGGCCGGTGCATTCCGGCTACCTCACCTTCGACGGCAGCGTGCAGAAACTGGCGGTGTCGCTGGCTGGCTCATTTGTGGGCGAGCGTACCGACAGCGACTTCCTTGGCTTCGGCTTGACGCGCAATCCCGGCTACGCGCGCGTGGATTTCGCGGCGAGCTACGAATTGCGCCGCGGGGTCCGTGCGTTCGGCCGCGTCGAAAATCTGCTCGACAAACAGTATCAGGAGGCGCTCGGGTATCCCGCGCTGCGGCGGAATTATCGCCTGGGGATGAAATTTCTCTTCGGCGGCGAGTAGGACAGGGACGGACACAACCTGTAGGGGCGCAGCATGCTGCGCCCCTACCATCAATCAATCGAGCATTGGCACTGCTGCTCGAAGGCGGCCGCCGGGGCAGCGGATGCTATAATGCGCGTTTACTGCGAAGCGTTGGTCGCGAATCTCTGCGTATGAGCCGAGCTGCAGAACAAATTTCTGCCGAGGTGCTGGGCCGATACGAACCTGTCATCGGCCTCGAAGTGCACCTGCAACTGAAGACTGCCTCGAAGGTCTTCTGCGCTTGCTCGACGCGCTTCGGCGATCCGCCGAACCAGAACACCTGCCCGGTGTGTCTCGGCTTGCCGGGGTCGCTGCCGGTGCTGAACCGCCGAGCGCTGGAAATGGCCATCCGGGCGGCGCTGGCGCTGCACTGCACGGTGCAGGAGCGTTCGCGGTTTGCACGGAAGAATTATTTTTATCCCGACCTGCCCAAGGGCTACCAGGTTTCGATGTACGAGCTGCCGCTGGCGACCGGCGGATGGCTCGAAATCGAGCATGGTTCGGCAAGCTCACCACAAGCGAGCGAGCGGAAGCGCATCGGCATCACCCGCCTGCACATGGAAGAAGACGCGGCCAAAGCGATGCACGAAGGCTTCCCCGATTCCGACCGCAACACCTACATCGATTACAACCGTTGCGGCGTGCCGCTGGTCGAGATTGTCAGCGAGCCGGACATCCGTTCGCCGGAAGAAGCCTACAGGTACCTGACCACCCTCAAGCAGGTGCTGGAATACACCGGCGTGAGCGATTGCGACATGGAAAAGGGCTCGCTGCGCTGCGATGCGAACTTGAGCGTGCGCCCGCGCGGCAGCCAGAAATTCGGCGTCAAGGCCGAGGTGAAAAACCTGAATTCGTTCCGCTACCTGCAACGCGCGCTGGAATACGAAATCGAGCGGCAAATCAGCGTGATCGAATCGGGCGGGCGCGTGGTGCAGGAGACGCGGCTGTGGAATCTGGCCTCCGGAACCACCGAGCCGATGCGGTCGAAGGAGTTTGCGCACGACTACCGCTACTTCCCCGAGCCTGACTTGCTGCCCGTGCACGTCAGCGAGGCGTGGAAGGCGGAAATCCTGGCGACAATGCCGGAGCTGCCCGATGCGAAGCGCACGCGCTTCCTGCGCGAGTTCGGGATCACCGCCTACGACGCGGAGGTGCTGACTGAAACGCAGGCCCGCGCCGACTATTTCGAAGCTGTGGTGAAAGCGGGCGCGCCCGCCAAGGCCGCGGCAAACTGGATCCAGACCGAACTGCTGCGCCGGCTGAACGAAGCGGGAAAAGAAATTTCCGAATCGCCGGTGGCACCGGCAGCGCTCGCGGAACTCGTGAAATCGGTGGAGTCCGGCCAGATTACGGCGGCGGTGGGCAAAAAGGTGTTTGCGAAAATGTTCGAGAGCGGGCGGCCCGCAGCAGAAATCATCGCCGCGGAAGGGCTCAGCGGGCAGGTGGACGCGTCTGAAATTGAGCGCATCGCCAGCGAGGTCATCGCCAAAAACCCGGACAATGTGGCCAAATACAAAACGGGCAACGAGGGCGTGTTCAAGTTTTTTGTCGGCCAGGTGATGCGCGCCACGCGCGGCCAGGCCAACCCGCAACTGGTGAACGAGATTCTAAAGCGGCTGTTGGGGTGATTCGTGTAGCCCGCGTCTTTAGACGCGGGGTCTTTGGCTATGTGCGAAGAAAATCCCCGCCTCTTCCCGCAAAAACCGCGGGACGCAAAGAGCGCGAAAGAGGCGGGCTACAGCGTGGGGTGACCGATGCTGAAGGCGGGGGACAAAGCGCTGGAGTTCAAGCTGCCGTCCGATGAAAACGGCGAAATCGCGCTGCGCGACCTGCGCGGCAAAAACGTGATTCTCTATTTTTTCCCCAAGGCCAACACCCCGGGTTGAATCAACGAGGCGTGCGAGTTTCGCGACGCAAAACCCAAATTCGACAAGCTGAACGCGGTGATCCTCGGGTGCAGCGCCGATTCGATTGAAGACCTGGCCAAGTTCCGGGCCAAGCACAAGCTGAATTTCCCGCTGCTCAGCGACCCGGAATTCCAGGTGATCGAAGCCTATGGCGCGCGGCGCATGAAGAGCTTCCTGGGCAAGTCGTTCCTGGGAATTGTGCGCAGCAGCTACTGGATCGGTTCGGACGGAAAAATCCGGCTGGTGTGGGAAAAGGCCGCGAGCCGCGGCCACGCCGCGCAGGTTCTGGCGGCGATGCAAGAGACCCGCGACTAGCTCAGAAAAGGGCGGGCACAGGGGCCCGCCCCTACACATCCTCCGCCAATCAACCGATCGTCAGAGCCTGCTTCAGAGTGAAGCGGAGCTTGGTTTCCGCGGGGAACTCGACGTCCTTCTTCCCTGTCGCTGCCGCGGCACCGGTGCCGGCGGCCGCGCCGACCGCCGCACCGATGGCCGCGCCTTTGCCCCCGCCCGCCAGCCCGCCGATGATTGCGCCCGCAGCGGTACCGCCGCCGATGGCCACGACGTTGCGCTTGTTGTGCGTCGGCCCGGTCTGGCCGGACGAATTCGACGATAGCGTGTAGGTCTTCCCCTTTACGACGATGTTCGAAATCTTCAGCCAGAGTTTTGCCTGGCCCTTCAAGCGGCCGGAGGCGAGCGTATCCACCACGGTCAAGGTGGTCTTCGAGCCGCGCGGGATGAGCGTCTTCCCGTTCACGACTACGTCTTTATCCACCACACCGGGCACTTTCTGTCCCACCTGCGCGTCTTTGGAACTGACCGCCTGGTTCAAGGTGACAATGATCTCGGAGTCCGCAGGAATGGTGCCCTGCGCCTGCGCTGCCACAGCCACGCCGAGAAATACGACTGCTGCCAAAAGCAGCATGGAAAGCTTTCGCATAGTCCTCCCCCCTTTGCACGAATACAGGGCCGGTGTCCTAAGTGTAGCAGAGCCGCGAAGGGATAGCGCAGGGCGGGTGTAGCGCCGCGTTTCGCGATGCGAACCCGGCGCTACAAGGTGACCTGGAAGGATTCTTCGCGCTCTTCGACCAGCAGATTGTCGATCAGCCGCGTCGTGCCGATGAAAACGGCGAGCAGCGCCAGGCAGGAACGGCGCAGGCGCAGGACCGGCTCGAGCCTTTCGGCATCCACGATTTCCGCGTAGTCCACCGAGGCGAGGGGTTCGGCTTCGAGCACCTTGCGCATCACGGTCAGCAGGCGCATGGCATCGCGCTCGCCGGCGGCAATCTCCCGGGCAGCGGCGGACAACGCACGGTGTAGCACCGTGGCCGCGCGCCGCTCGTCGGGCCGCAGGTAGGCATTGCGCGACGACATCGCCAGGCCGTCCGGCTCGCGCACAATCGGGCAGGTGATGATTTCCGCGTCGAGGTTCAGGTCGGCAACCATCTGCCGGAGGATGCGCGCCTGCTGCGCGTCTTTGCGGCCGAAGTAAGCGAAATGAGGCTGCACAATTTCGAGCAGCTTCAACACCACCGTGGTGACGCCGCGGAAATGCCCGGGGCGCGAGCGGCCCTCGAGGCGTTCGCTCAACCCTTCGACGTGCACCCCGGTGCGGTAGCCTTCCGGATACATTTCCGCCGCGGTCGGCGCGAAAAGATATTCGACGCCGAGCTCCGCCAGCCGCTCGCGGTCGGTTTCGATCCGGCGCGGGTATTTGGAAAGATCCTCGCCGGGGCCGAACTGCTTGGGGTTGACGAAGAGCGAGACGATCACCGGATGGCATTGCTGCTGCGCCGCGCGCACCAGCGACAGATGGCCTTCATGCAGGGCGCCCATTGTGGGGACCAGCCCGACAATGCGGCCTTCGGCACGCGCCTGGCGCGCGACCTGCTTCATCCATTCGATCGTGTGGATGGTTTCCATGCGTGGCGAGGCTGGGGCGAATCAGTCGTCGAGCTGGCCGACCAGCGCGTCGTAGTAACGCAACAGATCGGTCGAAAGCGGCTTGGCACCGAGCTGGCGCAGCATCGCCGCCACCTGCCCGCGGTGGTAGGTGCCATGATTAACGACGTGCTGCAACGTCGCGCGGAGCGGATAAGCAAATTTCTGGCCTTTAAAGTTGATGTACTCGATGGCGCGGTCAAGATCCGTCGCGCTGACTTTGGCGAGATAGGCTTTCTGCGCCGCTTCGAGCTCAGCCCACCGCGCGCGGAGCACCGCGAGGTCGGAAAAGTTCGTGCCCGATGGCAGCGCCGAAGGCGAGCGGCCGTGCCAGCGCTCGAGCCACACCCATTCCGCGCCATACGTGTGCACCAGCGTTTCGCGGACGGAAGGCATGCTGGAGCGCAAATCACGCGTGAACTGCTCGGGCGTCAGCGCCGCGCAAGCGTCGAGCACGCGGTGGTTCGCCCAGGCATTGAAGTCATAGAGAAATCGAATTTGTTCGGGTGTCATGGCAATTTCCAGAGTTTGCCGGGGGGCGTAAACCGCCCCTCCGCGGACTTAGTCGCGCAGCCGGATCGTCCATTCGCCGCTCGCGCTGGACGCAGCGTGATACGACTCGGCATCGGACGGAAACGCGCCGCCGCGCACGTCGGCGCAATACCGCGCGACCGCGTCGGAGATGATACCCGCAAGGTCGGCGTACTGGCGCACAAATTTCGCGCGATGGCCCAAGTTCAGTCCGACGAGATCGTGGAACACGAGCACCTGGCCGTCGCAGTCCGGCCCGGCGCCGATGCCGATGGTGGGGATGCGCAGCTCGCGGGTAATCCGCGCGGCCAGCTCGCGCGGGATGGATTCGAGCACGACCGAGAAGGCGCCGGCGGCCTCGACCGCGCACGCATCGCGCAGGAGTTGCTCCGCGGCATCAGAGCTTTTCCCCTGCACCCGGAAGCCGCCCAGCGCGTTCAGCGACTGCGGCGTCAGCCCGATGTGGGCCATTACCGGAATTTCCGCTTCCACCAGCCGCGCGATCAGTTCCAGGCGTCGTTCGCCGCCTTCGATTTTCACCGCCTCGGCGCCGGCTTCCTTGACGAAGCGCACCGCATTTGCCACCGCATCGGCGACCGAGCCGTGGAAACTGCCGTAGGGCATATCGGCCACCACCAGCGCGCGTCGCGCGCCGCGCCGCACAGCGCGCGTGTGGTGCAGCATCTCTTCCATTGTGACCGGCAACGTATTCTCGTAGCCGAGCACAACCATTCCCAACGAATCGCCCACCAGCAGAACTTCGACGTCGGCATCGTCGAGCAGGCTCGCTGTCGGATAGTCGTAGGCTGTCAGGCAAGTGATTTTGGGAGCAGGAGTCGAAGACGCGAGGGATTTCCGGGCAACCAAGTCGGGCACGGTGATTTTCCCGTTGCCCGCACGGGGTGTGGCGCTCATTTTGTCCTCCGGTGCCGCCCCCGATGATTCGGGGTGCAGCCCAATAGTGAGATGCTAGCAAAAGCCGGCGGATTCGACAACGGCCAAACACTTTGCGCTAGACTCAAGTCACTGTGGGCACTGCTTTCGCTTACGCCTTCGGAATCCTCGTTCTGTTGGGGGTGATTTGGGCCTTGATTCGCGCGGTCATCGCCAAAGACCGCTACGCGGAGATGACCGAGGAAGAATTCGAAGCAGAGGCGAAGAAAGCCTCGGCGGTCGGCGCGGGCCTGCAGCAATTCCAGCGCATCGTCGAGGGCCGCAGGGTTGAGTACATGCTTCAGCAGGACAAACACGTCGAGGCCGACGAGGCCGACTCCGGCGACAAGCCCAAACCCGGCTCCAAATAGCATGCGGGAGAGGCCTTGGAGTGCGGCGGCTTGCCGCCGCC